>Ga0194113_10011964_pt1 | contig 10227 bp, 9 predicted proteins | sample TA2MahC200mmetaG_FD_146193 | JGI IMG/M metagenome (GOLD analysis project Ga0194113, IMG submission 146193) | Freshwater microbial communities from Lake Tanganyika, Tanzania - TA2015017 Mahale Deep Cast 200m | ecosystem: Environmental > Aquatic > Freshwater > Lake | place: Tanzania: Lake... | reverse complement strand
GCCAGTCGTCCGCTGGACCGACCCGACCCGGGAGGACGAGCTCGACTGGATGGCCTGCTGGCGGGAAGTCCAGAATCCCAAGGGCGAGGTCAAATTCGGCAGCGTGGCGGCCATCGAGTCGCTCAAGCCCTACGTCGTCCCCCACTACGTCGGCTGGAGCATGGAAGTGCCCGACGCCTACCGGGCGAAAACGTTCATCGCCGAGCTCAAGGAGTTCGAGCAAAAGGGGACCTTCCCCGAGCTCGTCCTCATCTGCCTGCCCAACGACCACACCAGCGGGACGAAGGAGGGCACCCCGACTCCGGCCAGCCACGTGGCCGACAACGACCTGGCCTTCGGCCAGATCGTCGAGGCCCTCAGCCGGAGCCCTTTCTGGAAGGAGACGGTCATCTTCGGGATCGAGGACGACCCCCAGGACGGATGGGACCACGTCAGCGGCTATCGGACCACGGCCTACGTTGTCAGCCCCTATACGAAGCGCGGCCAGGTCGTCAAGACGATGTACAACACCGTCAGCATCATCCGGACGATCGAACAGATCCTGGGGCTTCCGCCGATGAACCAGTTCGACGCCTCGGCGACGCCGATGTTCGACGCCTTCACGGACAAGCCCGATTTTACGCCCTTCACTTCCGTCCCCAACCGGGTCAGGATCGACGAGCTCAACCCGCCTCCGGCCCAAATCAAGGACAAGCTCCTCCGGGCCAACGCCTTGGCTTCGGCCAAGCTCGATTTCAGCCGGATCGACGCCTGCCCCGAGGACGTCCTGAACCGGATCATCTGGCACTCGGTCAAGGGCAGTGCCGCGCCCTACCCCGTCTGGGCGACCCGCGGCCGCGGGGCGGACGACGACAATGACGATACCTAGGCCTTGAGCCGTCCGGCTACCAGCGTCTGGCTTTCTTGGGCTCCATGGCCCGGAGGTCCAGTCCCCGCTCGAAGGCTCCTAGACGGTAGAGGCAGATCTCGCGGAGCGAGGAAGGATGGTGGAGGACCTCGCTCAGGGACTGGGTCCCCACGGCCCACACCCCTCCCCCCCGGACGACGGCCACCTTGTAGTCGTACAGCTTCCTGATCAGGGTCTCCTCGTCGACGTCCGGCGGGAGGACGGGAATGACGAGGTAGAGGAATCCGCCCTCGGCGTCCAAGGGGATGATCCTGTCCAAGGCCTCGCCCTCGCCCGGATAGCGAAAATGGGCCTGGGCCTCGGCCTCCGGAAGCCAGGCGTGCATGGCGGTCTGGAAATCGGTCTCGGCGTAGAGCGTCTTGTGGAACGCCAGTTCGGCCGAATCGGACGGGTCGGGGGCGAGGGGGAGGCGCCGGAGCGGCCCCCCGACTTCGCGGGGCATGGACGCTTTCGGCGCATACAGGATGTCCTGGACGCCCCGGACGGACATCGACCCTGTGTGGAAGGGCGAGAGTTTGGACTCGAAGACCCGCGCCCCGGCCCTCCGGAATTCGGTCAGGAGCTCCGCCTCCTCGGGGAATTCGCAGACCCCGTCGCCCCCGACCTCATAAGGGCCGGGCCAGAGGGGAAAATGCGAGCCGGGGTCGGCCTCGATCGACGTCCGGAGGCCGCCGACGTCGACCCGGAGCTGCTGCGCCTGGCGGACGACCTGGCCGGCGGTGTTGGCGACGCAGAGGAGGAAAAAGGCCTCGGGAAGCGTCCTCGCCCGGACGAACGTCCCGTGATTCTGGACGATCGTCGCCGGATGGCCGGCCAGCCGCCGGGGAATGAGTTCGGTCATCTCGGCCGAGCCGCTGGGAACGGCGAACCAGTCGACCGGGATCCGGCCCCCGAGGTAGGCCCAGCCCAGGGGGTCGACCGGGACGAAATCGGGGACCGGGCCCGGCTTCGGCCGGTCGTCCAGGGTGACGATCGTCAGCTCCTTGGTGTGGGCGTGCATCGACGCCCCCGCTCCGGGGAGGGCGAGAATCCGCTGATGGATGTCGGTCTCGGACGAGGCCTTGTAATAGCCGTAGTCGGTTTCGGTCGCCGAAAGGAAACAAATCTGGCCGGCGTCGAGGTCGCCCTTTTGCGACCCCGTGGCCGTGATCACGACCTCCTCAGCCCCCGAGGCGTCGCGTATTTTGACCGCCATGTTGCCGCTGTGGCTGTCCTGGATGTCATAGAGCAAAGAAGCCCGCCCCACGGATTGGAAGAGCCGGAGAAGCTCCTCGCTCGCCTTCCACTCCCTGACGGTCATGGCGTCCTCCGTCCGACCCGGAGATGGCCGAGGAGGTCCGGCTTCGGCCGTCCCTCCGCGTCCCAACCTCGGACTTCATAGTAATCCCGACGCATCTTCTCCTGGGCTTCGGCCGAGACGGCCCGGTCCTGGCCGCCGACCGGGATGGGGGTCTCGGCAAACCGGGAGGGCAAGGCGTCGTCCGCCGTTCCCGCCCCGGCCTCGAGGTTGAACAGGCGCTCGAGGGCGGCGATGCGGTTGGCGACCTCCTCCAGGCGGGCGACCGAAAAGTCCAGCCCCGTCGCCCCGACGAGCATCCTCGACCAGGGTTCGCTCCCGAACGCATAGCCCGTGAAGCGGCAGACGCCCAGGCTGTCCTGGAGAATCCCGTGGTTCTGCATGTTCCGGATGGCGATCGGCGACTGGAGGAGGCTGAACCGGGGGATCTCCTTCCAGCCGCCGAAGAAGGCCAGCGAGACGGCGTAGCCGCCCCGAAGATGGCAGGCCCCCGAGGGCGAGGTCATGTAGCCCAGGGCCTGGGTGAAGGACGCCCGGGGGTCATAGGCCGGGATCTCAAGCTTTTTCACCGACATGGAAAGGTCCGGCCGGCCGAAACGCTCGGCCAGGCGGTAGGAGCCGTCGGCCAGCAGAGCCCCGAAGCCGCGGCGGAAAGCCGTCTCGACGGCTAAGATCTCGAGCGCAGCCGCGTTCCCGAAGCGGACGTCGAGCCCGGCCGTCTCGGCCGGCCCGATGAGCCCCCGCTCCTCGAGCTCCATGGCGCAGGCCACGGTTCCGCCGAAACTGATCGTGTCCAGGCCCAGCTCATTCGAGCGGTAGTTCGCTCTCGTGATCGCGGCCAGGTCGTAGACGTCGCACACCGGCCCCATGAGGACGACGGTCTCGTACTCGGGCCCCTCCCCCGCCTCGACTTTTCCGCCGACGCCCTCGACCTTGGTGTGGCGCTGGCAGCCGATCGGGCAAAGATAGCAGCCGGCCGCCCGCTCGAGAATGGTCTTGGCGATCGTCTCCCCGGAGATCGCTTCCAGGTCCTCGTCCCGGTGCCGGCAATCCTGGAAGTTCCGATGGGGGAGCATGGCGATGACGTTGATGAGCTCGACGAGCCCGGCCGTCCCCATTTCCCGAAGGAGGCGTTTCGTCACCGGGGCCTGGCGGATGAGGTGGAGGGCCTGGTCGTAGCCGGACTGGTAGAGCTCCTTGTCGTGCATCCGGATTTTTTCCCGGCCGGAGACGCGGATGGCCTTGAGGTTTTTCGACCCCCAGACCGCGCCAGGCCCGCACCGGCCGTAGACTCGGTTCCGGTCGTTCCCGACGGCGGCGAACCGGACGAGATTCTCTCCCGCCGGCCCGATGGCCAGGACGCGCGGCCTGGCGGCGGGCTCATGCCCGGCCGTCAGGGCGTCAGTCGCGGCGTGGATGTCCAGGCCCCAAAGGTCACCGGCCGGCAGGACTTCGGCTTTTTCCGGCGAGACGTCGACCCAGACGGGGGAGGCGGCCCGGCCTTTGATGACCAGGGCGTCGTACCCCGCGGCCTTGAACGACCAAGCCCATCCTCCTCCCGAGTTCGACGTCCCGAGGAATCCGGTGAGAGGAGACTTGAAGACCATGTGGCCGCGGGCGGCCGTCGGGGCGCTCGTCCCGATGAGCGGCGAAGCGGCCAGGGCGAGGACGTTCTCCGGGCCGAGGGGGTCGCAGGCCGGGTCGACGGCGTCGTAGAAAAGCCGGGTCGCCAATCCCCGGCCGCCCAAATAATCGGCCACGAGGTCCCGCCCGAGCGGCCGAATCCGGACGTCGCCCCGGGACAAGTCGATTTCGAGATATTTCCCAAAATATCCGCAATACACAGACTCCATAGCGTTTTCTTTAAATAAGGAAACCGCGCGCTCTTTTTAACGTCGAATAACGTATATAATAATAACAAAGAAATCGATCCTTGATAAGGCCAGGGGAGGGAGGGATGACGAATTATTTCGGGTTTATTGATGAGACGGGCGTTCTCCAAGGAACATCGGGCCAGCGTTTTTTTGCACTCGGTCTACTCAAGTGCGAGGACACGTCAAAAATATACGAATCTCTTCAGATGTTAAAAAACAGAGCTGAAGCACACTTAAACGTGGTTAAAAAAATTCATCGAAGCGCTACCAGAATGAAACCATTTGAGTTTAAGTTTTCTAGCATGACGCGAGAATCTCAAAAATTCTATCTTGAAATGATCGATTTATTCCTGACTTATCCAAAGAACAAATTTTGTTGCTTTGTCATAGACAAAGTTAACCCAAAGATAAATATCGATGAAGTTTTTCCTAACGCTTGGGATGCATATATTAGTTATTCGAAATTGTTGATTAAGAAAAACGTCAATCGAGACGAACAGATCTGCATAATCGCTGACTTTCTCGGAAAGCCAAAATCAAGCCCAAAGTATTATGAACTCGAGATCAAGCAACTTCCGGGGATATACAACGCGACGTTCTTGGAATCTCATTCCTCATTATTCGTTCAACTCGTCGATATTCTCGTTGGAAGCGTAGTCTTTGATTTTCGAAGAACTCGACAACCTGAAAATCCACACGACTTCTTCAAAGGCCAAGTATGTGATCATCTAAAAAAAAGCTTGAACATCGATACGCTAGCAAAAAATATTACAAAATCCAGCGATCCATATTTCTCTGTTTGGGAATTTGAGCCAAAATAAAAAAAATGCGAGCCATCGACCCAGTCAACGCTCGCATGGTAAATATAATATTCCACGCTTCCGAAGTCAAGTTTTTTTTGGCCGACCCTAAATTTTCCTAGTTTACCCGCCGCCCATCATCGGAAAGACGGCCACAACGTCGCCCTCCCGGAGCTCGGCCTCCAACCCGCCCCGGGAGGACAAGGTCTCGCCGTTCAGCAGGACGACGAGATGGGGAGCGAGCGTCGACCCGGCCAGGAGAGCGGCTTTCCGTTCCGGGGTGTCGGCCAGGAGGCCGAAGAGCGTCCGGACGGTCGCCCCTTCGGCGAGGGCCGTCTCGCGCTCTTTAGTCCCGAAGACGTGCCGGGTCGTGGCGAAGAATTTAACCTTGACGAACACGGGCCAGGATCTCCCGGGCCGCGTCGGCCGGCGACCAAGCGCCGCCGACGCGGAAAATGGCCAGCGAACGGCCGGCGAAGAGTCTCTTGAAGCCGGCCAGGCAACCCGTCCGGACGACGAAGAGGAAGGACCGGCTTTCCGATTGAAGAAGGGGGCTGAGCGCCGGCCAGAATCCCCGCCCCCCGAGCTCGGCCGGGCCGAGCTCGTCGACGGCCAACAGGCCGGAGGGAGGGCTTCCGGCGATCGTCGCTTCGGCCGCCGCAAGACCGGCCGGGACGACGGCATACGGCCCGATCCTCTCCCCCGCGCCGTCTTTCCGGAGCCAGGGCGCCCGCGTCCGCGAGCCCAGGCCGACGAGGTCGTATCCGACGAGCTCTTCCCCCCGATAGACGCGCTCGCTCCGGAACCCGGCCAGGGCAGCGCCCCGGCGCCGGAGCAACGAGGCGACCCGGCCGAAGAAGGCCGTCTTCCCCTCCCCGACTCCCCCGGAGACGATGAAGACCATCCGGGCTCAGCGGACGATGATGCGGGACCTGGCCTCGGCCGTGTTGACGACGACGTTTTGCCCCGACCCGCCGGCCGCCTGGACGCCCGCGACCGAGACCAGGCATTCGCCGGCCGCCTTGGCTTCGAAGATGAGGGTCGCCAGCGTCCCCCCTCCCCGGACGCCCTTGCCGATCTGGGGGCTCGAGAATCCGATGACGCACATCCCGGCGTTGTTGTCGATGCTCTTCAAGAAGGGGACATTGCCTCCGAGCTGGCGGGAGAGGTTCCCCTCGGCGACGTCCTTGAGGGTGAGGATCTGGGAGGCGAAGTTGACCGTGACGCTGACCGTCCCGATCTCGGCCGCGTTCACGAGCTGGAGGTTGACCCGGATTTCCCCTCCGACCGGCAGCTCGAAATTCTGGGGGATGAGACGGAGGGTGTTCGCCCCCTGGTCTTGAGCCCGCCGCTGGTCGAGGGCCCTCTGGGCGGCTTCGACGTCGAGCTCCCGGTCGATGAGCTCCTGGTCGAGGGCCGCGGCCCGGTCGGCTCCTCCCGTCTCGAGGTCGACCCAGAAGGGCTGTGCGTCCTCCTCGCCGACCGGAATCGTCCGGATGATGTACGGCGTCAGGGCGATCAAGATGTCCGTCTGCTCGACCGTCGTGTCCTCGGCCCCGAACAGCCGCCCCAGCCCGGGGATGTTCTTCAGGCCGGGGATCCCCTTGAACGACTTCCGCTCCTCCTCCCGCAGCAAGCCGGCGATGAGCTGGGTCTCCCCCTCCCGCAGGCGCATCGTCCCCTTGAGCTCGCGGGTGTTGAGGATCGGGATGTCGCCGATCCCCTTCCCGCCGACCGAGGTCACCTTGAGTTCGGTGGCCAGGGTCACCTCGCGTTCGAAGTGGATTTTGGGCGTCAGCTTGACCTCGATCCCGACGTCCTGCTGCTCGTAGTTCATGATCGGCTGCTGGGCGAACCCCCCGGCGGCGAACGGCTGAAAGGTCGTCCGGGGGATGGGGATTTTCTGGCCGACAAGCTGGCGGATCTCCTCGTCCGACACGCCCCGCAGCCAGGGCTGGGCGATGACCTTGGTGTCCGTGTCCGACTCCAGGAACTGGAGGTAGGCCACGGGCAGGCTGATCGAATAGTTCTCGGCCTTCCCCAAGCCCAGGCCCTGGAGGGGGAACCAGCCCGTCGTCGAGGCGGCCGCCGTGCCCGTGTCCGTCGGCGGCGTCCCGTAGCGCAGCCCGACGATGTTCTGGTCGAAGGACAAGCCGAGCTGGCGGAGGCGCATCCGGCTGACCTCCATGATCTCGACCTTGATCATGACCTCGCCCTTGGGCTTGTCCCAACTGAGGATCAGCCGCTCGGCGAGCTCGACTTCCTGGGGCGTGCCCCGGATGGTCAGGGAGTTCAGCCCCTTGTCGAAAATGATCGTCGGCGCCTTGACTTGACTCCGCAGGGCCTGGGACAACGAGGCCACGAGCTCCTGGGCGACGACGTTCGACAGGTAGAACGTCTTGATGCAGTTCGTCTCATACTGCATCCTCTTCAGCGGCTGGTCCGGAATGACCATGACCGTCTTCTCGTCGACGATCTTGTAGAAATGGCGGGTCGCCAGGCAGATCGACTTCAGGGCCTGTTCGAACGTCTGGCTCGAGGCGTCGGCGGTGAAGGGGACGTCCCGGAAGTTCTCGTCGAAGACGATGTTCACCCCGCCGGTCCGCCCCAGGGCTTGGAAAATCGCCCGGAGGGAGATCTCGGTCGGAAAACGGACCTGGAGCGGCTCGTCCTTCGGCTTGAGCTTGATCGGGAACTCGATCTTGGACGGCTTCCGGCCGGCTTCCTTGGGCCCCGCGGCCAGCGCCTTCTGAGCCTCGTAGGCGATCATCGCGTCTCTGGGGTTGTGCTCCATGGCCTTGGCGTAGGCGGCCTTGGCTTCCTCCCGCTTGTCCCGGGCGACAAGGAGGCGCGCTTGCTGGAGATAGAACAGGCTGGCCCCGAACCGGGCCCGTTCCAGGGCTGCCCGGTAGACCGGCTCTTTGGGATTCTCCAGGGCGGCCTTCTGGTAAGACTGGATCGCCTCTTCCCACTGCTGGCTCATCTCCGCCCGGACCCCCTGGTGATAGAGGGGGCTCATCGTCGCGCAAGCGGCCAGGCCCAGGCCGAGGATGGGGAGGAAGACCTTGGGAAATCTCATCGAATCTCTCCTTCGAGGGCGAAAAGCTGGGACGTCCCGTCCGGCCCCTCGACCTCGATCTCCTTGTCCGTGACGCGGCGGACCTTCCATCCTGGCCCGACGACGTCGCCCGCCTCGACCGAGAGGAACTGCCCCTCGAACATCACCAGGCCGACGAATTTTGTCCGAGCCCGGTTCTGGATGAAACCGACATACCTGAGAGTGAAGGCGGGCCGCGGCGGCGCCTCGAGTTCGGTCTTCTCCGGGGGCGCGGTGACGAAACCGGGTCCGACGTCGAGGCCGCCGGCCGCTCCGGAGACGGCGGCCTGGAGCGAGAAGAGGTCGCGCTTGAACGGCGAAAAGGCGGGAGGCGACGAACGAACGAGGTCCCGGCGGACGAGAGACGCCGGGCCGCCGCTCCGGGCCGGACCCTGGTCTTGGGCCAGGGCGGCCGCGGCGGCCAGGACGGCGACGCCGACCCATTTATTTTTCATGATAATAGTACCCGGCGAGCGTCACCCGGACTTGGATGAGCCCGGGCTGGGTCCCGATGTCCTCGAATTCGACCTTGTCGACGTGGAGGGCCCGGGGGTGGCTTTCGACCGTTTCCAGGAAGCGGCGGAAGAAGGCGTACGTCCCGGTCAGCCGGAAATCCGCCGTGACCCGCCGCAGCCTGTCCTTGACGAGCTCGGCTTCCGTATAGGTGATCTCGGGAGCGGCCGTCCCCGCGCTCTGGAAGACTTGGCGGAGGTCATAGCGGAAACCCGGGATGCCCTGGGCCGGGTCGTAAAGCCATTTCGAGCCAAGCTCCCGGACGTCGGCCCGGGCCCGGACCCAGCGCCCCTCCTCGACCTTGGCCGTCTCGAGCCCCCGCTCGGCGTCCCGCACCCGCTCCTCGGCTGCGGCCAGCCTCCGGGCTTCCCGTCCGGCCCGGACCTCGGCCCGGCCGGCGAAAACGAGCAGGACGGCGGCGGCGGCCCCGGCCAGGACGGCGGCCGTCTGGAGAGTCTTTCTCTCCCGGGCGTTGAGGAGGCTAAAAAGTTTTTTCATAGGCCAATCCGACCTCGGCGATGAGCTGGCCCCCGGCCTGCGTTTCGCCGATGATCGCCAAGTCCTTGAATTTCAGGGCTTCGAGCTTGGTCAACAGGCTCATGAGGTCCTCGAGTCCGGCCGTCACGACTTTCAGCCGGGCCGCGACCCTCCCCTCGCGGGCGGAGACCGGGCTCAGAGAGGTGATATAGGCCCGCGCCGGCAGGGCCTCCTCGAGAAGGGCGAAAAATTCGACGTAGGAGAATGCCTTCCGGGCGATGGCGGCATTCGTCTGGGCGACGAGTTCCCGGTCCTCCGTCTGGAGGGCGGCCGTCCGGCGGAGAACGTCGGCCCGGCTCCGCTCGGTCGCGGCGAGCCTCTCCTCCGCGGCGGCGACGGCCTTTCGGTCGGCCGCCGCGCTCGCCGTTCTTTGGACGAACCACAGGCCGAGAAGCGAGACGGCGAGGCCGCCCAGGACGCCGAGCGAGACGAGGCCGGCGAAATAAAACCTCCGGTTGCGGAAGGGCTGGCTGGCCAGGTTGAGATGGGGTCGTCCGCGGCCGTTCATGAGACCTGTCCGATGAGCGGGGCGAGGAGGGCCTGTTCCCTGGGTCCGGCGACGGCCGGCAGGGCGAAGGAGAGCGTCCGGACCGGGCAGCCGGCCCGCTTCTCCAGGACGTCCAAGGCCGCCGGCGGCCCTTCCCCGGCGTCCCTCACCCAGACCGATTGAATCCGGACCTTCTCCCGGTCCTCGAGAAAATGGACCGTGTTGGCGATTTCGGTCCCGACGAACGGCCACGGGCCGCCCTCCGGCCCGCCGGGGGCGATGCTCTTGACCCGGAAAAGCGCCGGACCTCCGCCGCCGACGGCGAGAAGCGACAGCGTGTCGTCCTCGACGTTGACGATGAGGATGTCGGACGGGGCGGACGGGGGGACGAGGCCGAGGAGATGGGGCGTCGGGAGCTCGACGGCCCGGACCCGGAGGCCCGTCCGAGCGAAGGCCTCCTCGTAGTCCCGGACGACGCTCTCCAGGGCCAGGACGCAAAAGGCCCGCGCTCCGCCGTTCGACCGGACGACGTCGAAGGCGAGCCTGAGGTCGGAGATTTTCATCGGCAGCGTCTTGGCCAGCTTCCAGCGGAGGACGGCCTCCCGCTCCTCGGCCGCCTCGGGCAGGGCGTCAAAGGCCAGGAGGGCGGTCCTGACGGACGGCTCCGGGATGAGGAGAGAAGCCGAGGCTTGGACCGCCCCCAAGCGGCGCTGGG
>Ga0194113_10011963_pt1 | contig 10227 bp, 6 predicted proteins | sample TA2MahC200mmetaG_FD_146193 | JGI IMG/M metagenome (GOLD analysis project Ga0194113, IMG submission 146193) | Freshwater microbial communities from Lake Tanganyika, Tanzania - TA2015017 Mahale Deep Cast 200m | ecosystem: Environmental > Aquatic > Freshwater > Lake | place: Tanzania: Lake... | reverse complement strand
CGGAGGCCGCCAGCGCAGCCATCTGCCACCACTCAACCATCGCCGGCCTCGCTCTCGCGCGAGACCAAGCGGCCGGCGCCCGCCGCGAGCAGCGCATCGGCCAGGCCGGCGCCCAGGCTCGCGGCCTCGGCCGGCGGACCCTCGGTGCGCCGGCGGACGGGGTCGCGGCCGTCCGGCGACAGGATGTATGCCTCCAGCAGCAGCGGGCCGTTCCTCTCCACCCAGCCCAGGACGCCCAGCGGCGTCCGGCAGCCCGCCCCCAGCCGCGCGATGAGCGCACGCTCGGCCGTCACCGCCAGGCGCGACCGCGCGTGGTCCAGCGGCCCCAGCAGCCGCCGCACGCGGTCGTCGCTCGTGCGGAACTCAAGGCCCAGCGCCCCCTGCCCGGCGGGCGGCATGAGCACCAGCGGGTCCAGCAACGCCATGCGCCGGTCGAGCAGGCCCATGCGCGCAAGGCCCGCCCGCGCAAGGACCGTGGCGTGGCAGACGCCGGCCTCCAACTTCGCCAGGCGCGTCTCGACGTTGCCCCGCAGGTCGGCGAACACCAGGTCCGGCCGCGCCGCAAGGAGCATTGCCCGCCGCCGCGGACTGGACGAACCGACCGTCGCGCCGCGCGGCAAATCTTCAAGGCCGAGGCCCTGCGGCGTCACGAGGCACTCGCGCGGGTCCTCGCGCTCGGGAACCGAATCGCACACCGTCAGGCCCGCCGGCTCGGCCGTGGGGACGTCTTTCAGCGAGTGAACGGCCAGGTCGATGCGGTCCTCCGCCAGTGCCGCCTGGAGTTCCTTGACGAAGAAGCCGATGCCCGGCAGCCGCGCGAGCGCCGTCGCACGGTCGCGGTCGCCCGCCGTGCGGAACGTCTCAATGCGGGCGTCCAGGTCGCCGTGCGCGTCGCGCAGCCGCTCCGCCACCCAGTTCGCCTGGACGAGGGCCAGCCGGCTGCCGCGCGCCCCGATGCGGATGAGGTCGGCCATAGCCGCTTCACAATAGTGGAATCGGCGACAGGCCGCAAGTGGTTCAAGGGCCAGGGGTAGTGCGTCGCTCGGCCCCCTTGTGCATTTTGGGTTGACCGCCGCGCGGCCTCATGCGAGACTTTAACATGGCGAATATCGGTCCGCGGCCGCCGGCCGCTCTCCAGAAGGAGGCGTGAATGACCCCCGAACAGGTGGCGGAACTCATGGGCGACATCGACCGCGTCGGTATGCTGGTCACGGCGGTGCTCATTCTCCAGGCCGTTATCGGCATCGCCCTGATGATGGCCCATCGCAAGATCGCCCGGAACGAGGTCGAACTGGCCGACCTCATCCGGCAGGCCGTCGACAAACTCACGTAGCGACCTGCCGAAGAAGCAGGCCGGGCGCCCGCGCCGGCTTCTGCGCGGCTGGTCTCCTGACCCGCTGCGCGCCGTCGCCCCCCGCGCGAGGAGCGCGGGATACTCGCCATGCTCGACCTTGCCCTCATCCGAAGCGAGCCGGAGCGTGTAACCCGGGCGCTCGCGCGCCGTGGCGTGGCGGCCGACGCCGTTGAGGCCGTCCTGGACCTCGACGAGCGCTGGACCGAGCGCCAGGAGGTGCGCGAGGCCCTGCGTCTGCGGCGCCGGCGGGCCGCCGAAGAGGTCGCCCGCGCTCGGACGGAGGGGCGCACAAGCGAACCCTTCGAGGCCGCCGGACGCCAGGTGGCCGAGGAACTCGCCCAAGTCGAACGCCAGGCCGCGGCCCTGGAGGCGGCACGCGCCCAGGCCCTTCTTGCCCTGCCGAACCTTCCCGCCACCGACGCGCCCCCCGACGCGCCCGAGCCCGCCGCAGAAGCGGCGGGTCATCATCAAGCGCCGACTCCCCCGCCCTGGCCGAAGCCTTTCCCGCCGCTCCATCACGCCGACCTCGTGGCGACGCTCGGCCTGGCCGCAACCGCCGGCTCGGCGGGCCACGGGTTCATCGTCTGGCGCGGGCGCGGCGCGAGGCTCATCCGGGCGCTCACGGATTTCATGCTCGACGTGCACACGCGCGAGTTCGGCTTCGAGGAGGTGCGCGCCCCCGCCCCGGCAACGCGCGAGGCCTTGTTCGGCTCGGCCCACCTGCCGCTCCTTGCTGGCAAGATATACCGGGTTGATGCCGCACCGCTCGCCGGCGATGCCGCGAAGCCGGAGGAACAGCGCGGCGCGGGGGCGCCACTGTTCCTCGCCCCCCGCGCCGAGCCGCACCTGGCCGGCCTCTACGCGGGGCAAGTTCTCGATGCCTCGCGCCTGCCCGTGCGCCTGGTTGCCGCAGGGCCGGCCTTCCGGCGCGAGGCGGGCGGCGGCGGGGCTGCCGCGCGGGGCCTCGTACGCCTCCACCAGTTCGACACCGTCGAACTCTACATCTTCGCGGCCCCCGAACAGGGGGAAGAAGAACTCGCCCGCGCCGCGGACGCAGCCGAGGCAATCCCGGCGCGCCTCGGTCTGCCGCATCGCCGCCGCCCGCGGGCCGCCCGCGCCCTCAGCCACGCCGCCGCCAAGACCATCGACATCGACGTGTGGTCGCCCGGCATGCGGGCTGAACAGAGGGCCGACGGCACGCGGGCCAGCAGCGAGGGAACCTGGCTGCCGGTTGCCGCCATCTCGGCGTTCACCGATTACCAGGCCCGCCGCACCAACACGCGATACCGCAGCGCCTCCGGCCGCGCGCGGCTCGTGCACACGCTCGGCGGCGCGGCCGTGGCCCTGCCGCACCTGGTGGCGGCCCTGCTGGAGAGCGGGCAGGAGGCCGACGGCTCTGTCCGCCTGCCACCGGCGCTGGCGGGGTACGTCGGCCAGGAAGTCCTTCACGCTGCGCCGGCGGACGAGTCGTGAAACGCGCGCGGCCGGCGCCAAGAGCCCCGAGCGCGGCCGACGAAGTCCCCGGCCGCACGCTCCTGGGAACGGCCGGGAGGCCGGCCTTCCGCGAAGGCCGCTTCCCGCCCGCCTGAAGCCTTCCGGCCGGTCGCCAGAGGGGTTCTTTACCTGAAGGCCCGTCCGCGCTCCCGTACGGCCGTTCCAGGGGCCTTCCTGGGCTTCTTGGAGGGCATCGGGGCCGCCCGGCCCAGGCAATCTGCGGGCGAAGCCGGAGTAAACAGAAGCAAGAAGGGCCTCGCCTGACGTGCAGTCCACAATCGTCTCGACGGGCCGACGTACCGCTACGCGCCTCGTGTCATGGCACTCACGGCACCTCTTGCCACGCTCCGGACGTCAGAGAGATTGACACGGCCGAAGTCCGCATCATAACCATGAACCGGGGCCGACCGGCCCCGAGGGCCGGCGCGCCCCAGCAGGCGCGCGATGCCCACTGTCAGGAGCATCAGCGTGCTGACGTCCGGAACCGGTGCAACCGGCACCGCCGGCGCATCGCTCCAGGATGCGTCAGAAGCACCCGGCCACCCACTCTCCTGTGCGATGAGGCCGTGGAGGCTCCCCGCGCCTCCCCCGCCGTGCAGCACGTTATACACTGTGTCTATCAGGTTGTAGTCCAATGGCGTCAGGGCGCCATCGTAGTCGAAATCACCATTGACCCAGCCGCCGAGGGTTCCACCGGTGTTCCAATTGGTGTCGATGAGATTATAGTCCAGCGGCGTGACGTCGCCATCCAAGTCCGCATCGCCGAAATAAGTCAGCGCAAGAAGAATTGAGGTTGCGTCAACCGCCACACCGTGGAACTGGGTGTAAATGGGCGCTCCCCCGTAATCGTTGGCCATCACCCCGACGGCGTGCAGGTAGTCCGGGTCGGCAGCGGCCGTGGTGGACGTGATGCCGTAACCGTTCCAGAACCCGCTGCTGAAGTTGGCGCCCGACGCCACCCATCCCTGAATCTGCGCCAGCGGGCTGGAGCCGGTGTAGACCAGGACCATGGCGCCATCCGCAAGGTCCAGGCGCGAATCCGTGGCATCGAGGCTGAGGCCCTTCGTGAGGAGAACCTTGCTGCCGCCGGGCATCAGCGCGGCCGAGCCGGCGTCCAGGTTCAGCGCCGCCAAGTGCTGCGTGGCGCCGAACTGCACCTGGCCCGTGTTGCCGGCCGTCACCGACAGGTTGTACTTGGAAGCCGAGCCGGCGTCGTTCGCCAGGACGAGCGCGCCCTGGCTGACGCGCAGGCCCGTGCCCGCGCCGTAGGTCTGCGTGCCCTGAAGGGTCAACGTCTTCGGCCCCGTCTTGGCCAGAGTGCCCACGCCCAGCGTCACGCCGCCCGAGAACTTGACGTCGGCCCCCGCCGTGTTGACGGTCAGCGTCCCGGCGGTGGGCAGGTTCGTAATCGACGTGGCGCCGCTGACAGCAAGTCCGTAGCCGTTTGCGCCCGTAATTGTGAGCGTCAACTCGCCTTCGGTGGTCAGGGCCGAGAACGTCACGGTGCGGTTGCTGCCGCTGGACGCCCGGTCGACGTTGATGCCCGACGATGCGCTGGCCCGGAGGTTGTTCGCGTACGTCACCGACGTGTCGCTGCGGACGTCCAGCGTGCCGCCGGCAAGCGCCACTGTGGTGCCGATGAAGCCGAGCGCCCCGGCGGCGGTTACGCGAAGCGTGCCCTGGTTGATCCTGGTGCCCCCGCTGTACGAGTTCGCGGACGCCAGCACCAGGGTCCCGCTGCCGGACTTCGTCAGGCTGCGCGCGCCGGAGATTGCACCGGAGATCGTCAGCAGGCCGCCCGAGTTGTGGTTGACCAGCAGGGGCGATGAAAGTTTCACGGGGGCCGAGATGGTTAGCGCGCCGCTGCCCTGCCTGGCGAAGACCTCCAATACGGCCGAATCAATGGTAACGGTGAACTCAAGGTTGCCGCCGCCGGTCGCGGCAATAACCACGTCGCCCGCTGCGTCGAACCGCAGCGTGCCCAGTTTGGTGTTCGCCCCCACGGTAACGGTGCGCGCGCCGGCGACCGAGTCGGAGAAAACGGCCCACCCGTCCTTGGCGTTGGGGACGCCCGCCGACCAGTTGCCCGCGTCGGCCCACAGTCCGCCTGCCGGCAGGTTCCAGGTGGACCGCTTGAGGACCCCGTCGATCCAGTTGGCGTAGGAACTGATGCGGATGGGGGCGAGCGCGTCGCCCTCGCCCGGCAACGGGTTGCCCTTGAACCACGACTGCCCCGCGGCGGCGTGCTCGGCGTAGGCCGAGACGGCGGCCAGTTTCCACTCGCCGCCGACGGGCAGGAACCACCCGCCCCCCGAGTCGTACTCCGCCACGGCCGCCTCGTACGCCACCCGCCCCGCTGATGTGTAATCATCGAAATACGCAATCAGCACGTCCGACGTGTACGTCTCGCCGAACCACGTGTTCGCCGCAACCCGGTCGGACGTGACCAGCGCGTTCCGGCCCCATCGCAGCGTGAGGTTGTCGGACCCCGCCCACGTGTAATAGTTGGGGTACGCCGTGCCGCGAGACTTGCCGAAGCCGCCGATGACCGCCGGGCTGCCCTGGCTCGTCTCGTCGGTGGCGGTGTAACAGGCCGCCCAGTTCCCCAGGTACGCCGGCTGGCCCGACAGGTCCGTGACGAGCCCGATGCGCAGGTCGGCCGTCGGATGGACGAAAAGGTCCCCCGCCAGGTAGTCGGTCCCGCCGAAGTTGACGGTTGCGCCCATCCCGCCGCCCTGGTGCCGCGTGGTGATGAAGTACTGCGTCTGGTAACCCGGCGGGGCATCGTTCGGCGCGATGGCCACGGCCGAGGCGTTGTAACTCCAGCGCCCCACCACCGCATCCGGGGGCTTGTCGGGCGGTGTGCCCTCGCTGTCAGGGTACTCGGGGGTGTTCGGGTGCTCGACCAGGGCGCGCGCAGGAGCCGCCGCCAGCAACCCCACGGCCGCCGCCAGCACGCCCGCCGCCCAGAATGAGAGTCCGTATCGAGCCATCGGCCGCCAGGCGCCCCACTTGCAGACTGTCTCACTCTCCTCAAGCCCCGGCCGCCTTCGTCCGGACGGATGCACGCCGGGCGCCGCCCCGGCGTGGCCCGCCTGCGGCGGGGCGAAGCCGGGGGCGCGCGGGCCGGCCCTCAAACAGTTTCCTACAGTCGGACCCCACACAGAAACCGCCCCACGGCCGGTGATTACACGCTCCCCCTCTTAGATTCTAAGTCAAATGGGAGCAAAGTCAAACCGGGCGGGAAAACCCTCACGCGCGCGGCCGCGCTGCACGCCGCGCGGCAGACCTCCGCAGCCGCCGGACGGCCGCCAGGGCGACCCCCGCCGCCAGCAGGCCCGCCGTCGCCGGCTCCGGCAGCGCGGCGTAGGCGCCCGCCGCCACGGCGCCGATGTCGATCCGCCCGTGGCCGAAAACCTCGTCCCACCCCCGCTCGCCCAGGTCCACGGCCGTCTGCTCAAGGAGGGCCAGGACCTCATCGGCCGACAGGGTGGGGTTGATGGACCACGCCAGCGCCGCCGCCCCCGCCGCAAACGGCGCGGCGAAACTCGTGCCGCTCCCCTGGCCGTAGCCGCTCCCAAATGTGGGGTCGGCCACCACGATCTTGTGCGCCGGGGCCGACAGGTCCACGAACGGCCCCCACGTGCTCCCCGGCAGCCCCGGCCCCTCGTCCCAGCGCTGCTCCACCGGAACGGGGTCCGATGTGAGCATCGTCCCCGCAACGAAGATGAGGTTCTCGTACCCCGTCATCGGATTGCGCGCGTTGGCGTTGCCGGCACAGATGAACGTCAGTGCACCCTTGCTTCGGGCATACGCCGCCGCCTCATCCAGCGTGGCGTAATCCGTGATGATCTGCGAAACGTTGATGACCCGCGCGCCCGCATCAGCGGCCATCCGGATACCCTTCGAAATCCACGACGCCGTCGTGTACCCGTTCTGGTCATTGACGACTACGGGCAGTATCGTGAAGTTCCCGACCCCCGCCCCGCCGATGCCGTTGTTGACGCCCATCGCCAGGGTGCTGGCCACCCACGTCCCGTGACGAACCAGACTTCCATCCATGACAGGCAGGCCGGGCGGCGCCATCGGCCTCATCACCCGACCCGCCAGGTCCGGCGTATTCGACATCACGCCGCTGTCCAGCACCGCCACCACGACCGACGCCGAGCCAAGGCTGTAGCCCCACGCCGCCGGAAGGTTGAGCACCGGGCCGTACCACTCGTACGCGGCGTAATACGGGTCATTCGGGACAAGGGGCGCGGCCCAGACGTGTACGGCCGCAACAGTCACAACGATGAACATGGCGCAGACGCGCAGCATCGGGTCCGTTCCCTCCGGTAACTGCCGGCCGCCGCGGCGCCGATGACCGCAAAACAGAAGGCCGCCCCCGAGGGGCGGCCCGTGATTGCTTGTTTCCACACCGGCCGGGAAGGCTCCCGGCCGTGCTTCATCTGACCCGGCGCCGGCCGACCAGCGCCGCCAGCCCCAGCGCCACCAGACCGATCGTCGCCGGCTCCGGAACGATCGTGATCATCGTCTCGTCCATCGCGCTCTTGCCGTCGTTCGTCCCGACCATGAACCGGGCCAGGCGAGGCACGTTGTCTTCGTACCCCATCGTCTTCAGCATTTCGTATGAAACCAGCGGAGCGGGGCCGGGCGTCTCGTAACCCGGCAGGCCGTCCAGGTCCCACGCCCAGTTGGCGATGGAGCCGAAGCCCGCGGTCACCTGGCCGGTGCCATCCAGGGCGACCGGCGGATTGGCCATGTCGACGATGTAGTCGCCATGGGCATCCGCCGAGACTTGAGTCGGCTCAAGCGTAAAGGAGAGCGACGTGCCGGCCGTCCCCGCCCCGGTCTTTGTGACTGCGTCCTCCGCCCAGTTGGCGCTCTTGGTCATTCCGCCGCCCCACGGGGGCATGACCACATTGAGTTTCGTTGTGCCGTCGCCCAGAATGGCCGAGTCGATGTGGAACGTCAGGGTCGCAACATTCCACCGCTGGCCGTCGGGGATGGGTTCGCCGCCCGTATAGGTCATGGAGGTGGCCCGCGCCTTCGCCACGTCCGTATTGGACGAGGCGGCCTTGCTGCCCCAGTCATTCAGGCCGTCGGCCGGGGTGTTCAGGTCCCAAGTCCAACTGGGGGCACTCTGAATCGTCCCCTGGCCCGACCCGGCCACATTCCACGTGGGGCTGGACAGGGCCCGACCCGTGATGTCGCCCATCACGGCCCCGCCGCCGACCTGGCCGCTCCACACGCTCCACGACACGTACGAGAGCCCCTCCAGAGCGGGGTTTCCTACGGCGCCGGTCACATTCGCCCAGACGTACCCGGTAACATCCGTGCCAATCATGGCGGGCGTTATGATCAGCGAAGTGGAATTGTCGGCGAACCTCAAATCCACGACCAGCCCTGCCTGGGCCGAGGCACACCACCCCACCACCGCCAGCGCCACAGCCAATCCGGTCAACAACAGTGAGCAGCGGGTCATTTGAGAAACCCTTTCAGAAAGTGCACACGCCTACCCTAATGGCACCCCCTGCACCCGTTATACTATACCCTAGTAATTCAAAATGTCAAATACCGCGACAACTTTTTTGTGATTTTTCAGGGGTCCCAAGCCACTTCCCTATCTCCCGGCGACCTCCCGCAGTCGCCGGGAGATAGGTTTGATGACCGCCAAACTTACCGCGCACGCCGCCTGAGGGCCAGGGCCGCGAGGCCGAGCGCCATCAGGCCCAGCGTCGCCGGCTCGGGCACCGTGCCCACCTCCGGCAGGCCGCCCACCTCGCCGCCGCCGCCGCCGGACGGATGCAGCGTGTTGAACAGCGTGTCTATCAGGTTGTAGTCCAGTTCGTTCAGGTCGCCGCTGTAGTCGAAGTCCCCGTTCACCCACCCCGACAGAACCTTCCCAAGGTTCCAGTTCGTGTCGATCATGTTGTAGTCCAACTCGTTCACGTCGCCGTCCAGGTTCGCGTCGCCGAAATACGTGTACATCAGCAGCACCGAACTCGCGTCCACCGCCACGCCGCCCCAGAAGTCGTACACCTGGAAGTGGTTCCCGTCGGCATCAACGTAGTCGTTGTCCATCACGCCCACGGCGTGCAGGTAGTCCAGGTCGCCCGCGGCGGCGCTGGACGTGATGCCGTTGCCGTCCCAGAACCCGGCGTCGAAGTTCGCACCGGCCTTCACCCAGGCCCAGATGCCCGCCGCCGGGTTCGGACCGCCGTCGGGATAATCAACCACGCCCTTGCCCGTCGTGATGTCCCACTTGCCCGTCGGGTCCTCGGGCGGCCCGGCGATGGCCAGCGACTTCACCACCGTCGTCTCTTCCGCCACGCCGGGCGTCGCCGTCGCCGCCGTCGTCAGCACCGCCCCGTCGCCCACCGTCACCGTGTCCGTCACGACGTTCTTCTTGACCGTCAGCGCACGGCCCGCCCCAACCGTCACCGCCGGGGCCGTCCCGGCCCCCACGACGCTGTGCACCACCGCCGACCCGCCGTTCACGCTGAAGGCGTTCGCCGTGACGACGCCCGCGCTAAGGATGCCGGCGCCTTCCTTGGCCAACGCAAACGTGCCGGCGTTCAGGGCCGCTGTATTGAGCGTGTTATCCACGCCAACCGTCACGGCGGCGCTGGCCGTGAACGCCACGTCCGGCTCGATGGTGCTTGAGCCCGTGCCCGCGCTCTGGATGCCGCCAGACCCCACGCTCAGCGTCTGCCCGCCGCCGTAGATGGTCCATCCGGCGGTGCGAAAATCGAGCATCAGGGCGGCGCCCGTGCTGGAAAGCGTCGGCTGGTTGGCCGTGGGCGCGCCGCCGAAGGTGGCGGCAAACGAGGCGTCCGGAACCATGTTGCTCGACCAGTTGCCCGCAGTGTGCCAGTCGGGGCTGACGTCGCCCTCCCAGTACCCGCCGGATACGACGGTGAACGTGTAGCCCGAAAGCGTCAGGCCCGTGCCGAGGGGCGAGGGCAGGAGGGCCGTCTCGCCATCGGCGATGGCCGAGCAGGTCGCCTCTTCTTCGGGCGGGATGCCCGCGTGCCCCCCGGTCAGCGTCAGCGTGTACGTGCCGGCGGCCATCGGGGCCGCAAACGCCAGCGTGCCCATGCTGAAATACGCCCCAGGCACGATGCCGTCGCCGGCGTTGATACGCATGACCAGGCCGTCCGACATGTCGGCATCGTCCACCAGGTCGCCCAGGCCGCTCAGGGCCGCGCCCCAGGTCCACGTGGAGGCGGTTGTAAGATTCAGGCCCGCCGACGAATCCAGCCAGCGCAACTGAATATGCGAGATGTCATTGCCAGGGTTGCTGGCGCTGTACCCCTGCGCATCCCACACGGTGATGACGATGGGCGTGAGCGGGAAAACGTAGTTCGGGTCGG
>Ga0194113_10011960_pt1 | contig 10228 bp, 11 predicted proteins | sample TA2MahC200mmetaG_FD_146193 | JGI IMG/M metagenome (GOLD analysis project Ga0194113, IMG submission 146193) | Freshwater microbial communities from Lake Tanganyika, Tanzania - TA2015017 Mahale Deep Cast 200m | ecosystem: Environmental > Aquatic > Freshwater > Lake | place: Tanzania: Lake... | reverse complement strand
GGATTCAGCCAAGGATGTAACTGCAACATTTAAACCATTCTCACTTAGTTCCACAGATACCGGTATCCAGTGTCTTGAAAGGGCAGATGGAGGCACCGATGCTGATAACCTTGTGAATGGCAAGCCAAAGGTGGATGTTGAGTATGAATTCAAGATAGTAGTACAAGATCAAGGTGGTACACCACAATATGTGAAGCTGTATATGACCCAGCGGAACAATCCCCTGCCCGCTGATTTCTATGAATACGCGATGACGTGCAACGGGGACTTTAGCACCGGAGCAGACTGTTCTTATAAAACGAAACTTGGCCCGGCTTCAGTTCACAAATTCTATATTGAGGTAAAATTTTCTGATGATACAATCATTACATACCCACAGGCAGGATACATCACAGGCCCACAGGTTCAATTGTTAACAAATTATAACCTTGTAAGTGTGCCAAGAGAAATAAGCACCGCAGGGCTGGATGGAATAAATGCATTCGGAACCAGTTATGCGTACCGATGGGTGTCTGATGGGCTTACAACAGATTCGAATAAAGGGCATTATGAACAAGTAACTATTACTATACCAGTTAAAACAGGCGAAGGATATTTTGCAAAGAAAGAAACCAATCTAACCCTGCCTGAACTGGGAACGCCTACTGACATATCTGATTCCACCTTTACAATAACCCTCGGCTCTGGTTGGAACATTATCAGTAATCCATATGGAGGGAATGTAAAATTGAGTAATGTTCTGGTGAAAAAAGGTGATGGCAATCCAGTTTCCTGGGGAGAAGCCGCGACAAATAAGTGGCTTTACAATGCTATCTACTACTACAACGGCAGTGATTGGGGAAACACCTATGCGTTCGAGAGTACAGGGGGTAATCCTGATGCAACACTCACTCCCTGGATGGGTTACTGGATATATCTCAATAAAGGAGATGATACATACAAGCTGGTAATTCCAAAACCGTAGAAGAAAGGATTCGATGTGGGAGGATATGGATATTATGAAGAGTAAGATAGTAACTGTGACATCATTAGCAATAGTGCTTTTGCTATATAGTTCTTTATTTGCAGCAGACAACTGGGAAGCAAATTTGACCGTGTCTGTTTTGAATGCTTCTAACAGACTTTCTTTAGGACAGAAGGCAGATGCAACAGATGGCATTGACGGCCAATATGATGTCCCGGCCATGCTGAACGGCGATATCAGTGCATATTTTTTGCAAAGTGAAGGAAGATACTGGAGAGATATAAAGGCCCCTTCATTCAGGAAAATCAAGATTTGGAAAGTAAGGATAGAATCTCCACTGAGTGGTGAAACCATCGTTTTAATATGGAAGCCCGAAGCCTTGCCCAAAAAAGCTGAGGTTTACCTCATAGATCCAATAACAAAAAGGGTTATCAACATGAAGGTTCATAAACAATACTCGTATATAAATAACGGACCGAGAGATTTAAAAATTAAATTGCGATACAAATTGAAAGGGCAGAGAAACAGCTTCTTATAAGGCCGAATCTGTTCATCCCTCCAACAAACTTGTCCCCGGAAATCAAGTCTGGATAAGCAAAAACCAAATTATTGTATAATAACGTTTATGCTCCTTGTCGGCCTTACCGGGAATTATGGCATGGGGAAGAGTACGATTCTTCCCATGTTCAGGAAGCTTGGTGTGATTACACTTGATTCAGACAGAATCGTTGAATCACTCCTTATGGAGAAGGATGTCCTAAAAAAAATTCGGGAACTCTTAGGCAATAAGGTTTTTCAAGAAAACGGCAGGCTGAATAAAGAAAACGTTGGAGATGTCATCTTCCAAAATAATGTATTGAGACTATCTCTTGAAGATATCCTTCATCCACTTGTATTTAAAAGGATACAAGATTTTCTGAATACGTTAGATGAGGATAATAATATCGTCATGGTCGAGATACCTCTTCTCTTTGAGAGGGGATATGAAAACAGGTTTCATAAGACGATTACCGTATATACCAAAGAGGAGATTGCATTAAATCGCCTGGAGCAAAAAGGCGTTACAAGGGAAAAGGCTCTTTTGAGATTAAAGACCCAGCTTCCAATAGATGAGAAGATTAAGCGGTCTGATTTTGTCATAAACAACAACGTCACAATTGAAGAAGCAATGACACAGGTTGAAACAATCTATAAGAAATTACTTGAAGAGGCAGACGAATGGAGATTATCAAGGGTCTTGAAGCATTAAAGAACAGGTATCCAAACATAGTTCTCACAATAGGTAATTTTGACGGTGTCCATCTCGGGCATCAAAAGATCCTGCACAGTGTAATCAGAAGGGCTCAAGAGATTCAGGGGACATCAATGGCTGTTACTTTCGAGCCCCATCCCATGAAGGTTCTTGCACCAGAGAAGATATTAAAAATACTCACCCCGTTTGAGGAAAAAACAAAGCTCATTGAGGAAACAGGAATCAATGTCTTGCTCTGTATAACCTTTACAAAAGAGTTTGCCAATATGCTTCCTGATGATTTTATCAAAGATGTGCTCGTTACAAAAATACATGTGAAAGAAATCATTATAGGCACTCACTATGCCTTTGGAAAGAATAAAAAAGGCACCATTGACCTCTTACGGAGAAGGGGCAGGAAATATGGTTTCGGCGTCAAGGCAATAAGGAATGCAAGACTTCATCGAGGTATTGTCAGTAGTAGCAGGATTAGAAGCCTTCTCTCAAGGGGAACAGTCCATGAGGTATCGACCTTACTGGGAAGAGCCTATTCAATTATGGGCAGGGTGATTAAAGGGAAAGGCAGAGGTGCAAGTATTCTCAATATACCAACCGCAAACATAACAACACCTGTTGAGATTGCTCCAAAGGAAGGTGTATATGCAGTGAGAGCAGGCTTTGATAGTCATGTTTTCGATGGAGTTGCCAATATCGGTAAAAATCCGACCTTTGGGAATGCTGAAGTAAGTTATGAAGTGCATTTGTTTAACTTTTCGGGCAATCTTCTCGGAGAAGAAATACGGATATTTTTTATCGGTATGTTGAGGGGAGAACAGCGCTTTCCTGATGTTCAAACCCTTGAGAAACAGATTCGAAAAGATATCGAAGATGCAAAGGAAATCCTGAATAAAAACCACCCAAAATTGATATAGACTGACTCATTTCCGGAAAGAAATTACCTTAGTCTAACGGTGTTCCGTCCCGTAGCTCTTCATAATACTCCCTGAGATTGGGCATCTTCTTTGATTCCATAATCTTCATTGCACTTCTTGGATGCTCATTCAGGGTTCCGGTAATCATATAGGGTATATGATACCCCCATTCTGTCTCTGCTTTTATGGGAATAAATATTTCTTGAATGACTTCAATAAGAGGTCTGATATCAAATTTCGGGTTCTTGAGAAAGGAAAGCAACAGTTCCAGCGGACAGTTGCCTGCTCCCCTCCCCATGCCATAAAGGGTTGCATCAATACGGTTTACTCCAGCAATGATTGCTTCTATAGTATTGGCAAATGCTAACTGCTGGTTATTGTGCGCATGAATTCCAAGCTCCTTGCCAGGGAGTGCAGCGAAGTATTTCTTAGCAAGGAAATGTATCTGTTCAGAGTACATGGCACCGAAACTGTCAACAAGATAAACAACTGGAACATGACTTTTGGAAAGATCATCCAGGGCTTCATCCAGGTCTCTTTCCAACACCTTGGAAACTGCCATCAGGTTTATAGTTATCTCATACCCTTTATCAAGGCATTGGTGTGCCAGGCTGATACCTTTATCCATCTCTTTCGCATAACATGCCACGCGTATCATATCAAGGACACTGTCCTTCTTGGGAGATATGTCTTCAGAATCAATACGGCCTATGTCAACCATGGCTGACAATTTCATCTTATGATCATAATCCCCAATAATCCTCTTCAGATCTTCTTCGGTACAGAATTTCCATGCACCGTTTTCATCCCGTGAAAAATATTTCTCAGATGATTTATATCCCATTTCCATGTAGTCAATACCAGCTTTTGAAAGGGCGATGAAAACCTTTCTGACAAAATCATCGCTGAACTGCCATTTATTTATTAAACCACCATCGCGTACTGTGCAATCCAGAACCTTAATCTGAGGACGAAACATAAATTTAAATACCCCCTGTTATTGCTGAAATAATCTGCCTAAACCTACATGAGCAAAATGCTCACAAAAAAACATGCAAAATGTCCCGAACAATATTTACACATGCTCAACAACTGTCATTCCCGCTTGTCGGGAATCTTTTTTAATGAAGGATTCTGGACAAGCCAGAATGACATTTTCGGGGCAACATAAATATTATAACCAATTTATACCCTTTATGTAACAGTTAGTAGCGGCTTTTCATAGATCTCTCTTGTATCTTCTGAATAAACCTTTTTGAAAGCTCGGTAATAGAAGCCCAGTCTTCAGCCATCACAAGTTCACGCTTGATTATAGCGGATCCGACGAGTATACAGGAGGCCTTGACTGCAAGGTATCTGGAGATATTATCAAGCGTAACGCCTCCGGAAAGCATATATTTTATAAATGGCAATGGCCCTCTGATGACCTTAAGAAAATCCAGTCCGCCGATTTCAACAAAAGGAAAAAGCTTGATAATATCTCCACCTGCCTTATACGCCCTGTAAATCTCAGTGGGTGTACATGCCCCGGGTATGGATAAAGCACCCTCTTTTTTAGTAAACTTCACAACTTTTTCATCAAGATTTGGACTGACAATATATTCAGCGCCGGCCTGAATCGCCTTTTTTGCTTCTGAAATGCTGAGGACTGTACCAGCACCGACCACAACCGAATTGTTTCTTCTTAACTTCTTTATCACTTCCGCTGCCTCCGGGACAGAGAAAGTAATCTCTACGAGATTTACCCCACCCTTTATGCATGCTTCTGCGGACTTGAAAGCACTCTCGGGTGTATCGGTGCGCACTGCAACCATCAATTGATATTCCTCAATCCTTTCAAGTAGCGTCATTCCGCCCTCCGTTATAGTGTTATCGGATCAACGTCCACTTTTATAGTAACATCCTTCGAGCCTTTGAAGGCATCTATAAAGGTTCTGGCTACAGAATGAAGGCTTCCACTGATAGAAGACCTGAGAAGTATTTTGAATACCTTTCGTCCCTGAGAATTCTTTGACAGAGATGGACCAAGTATCTCGACATCTTTCTTTGATCTTTCAATAATCTCTGCCAGCTCTTTCACTATCTCCCTTTTACTGATACATTTCATAAGGAGAAATCTTGTGTAAGGAGGATAAAGGAGGGACTTTCGTCTGGACATCTCCTCTCTCAAAAATAATGGATAATCATTATCTTTCACAGATTTAAAGACATAGTTCTGAGGCATCCTTGTCTGGATAAATACCTCGCCATCAGGTTCAATGGAATCTCTAATGGATACTATTTCCTGAAATGTCTTTTCAGCAGATCTGAAGTCAGGGAGATGAAGCAAGATGTCAACATTCAGAATGACAGCCATGGAAAATCCACCAACACCCCCTACCCTCCTCGTCATAAGTTTTGTCCCGACAATTATCTTATTTTCATCACTGAATATTGTCCCCATGGATTTTTCTATATCTGTCCTTTTCTTTGCTCTGTCACTGTCAAGCCTGATGGTTTTTACTCCAATTATCTCTTCAATATCTTCCTGAACCTTCTGTGTACCTGCACCGAGCATCTGTAAATTGTACCCCTTACATCTGCCACAACTCCCAGGCACATCAGATGTATATCCGCAATAATGACATCTCAAAATCCGTGGCCCGTGACCGTTCCCCATTTCAGATTTATGTAAGACCAGCGGGATTCGACAATGTGGACATTCTTCTATGTAATTACATTCAGAACATTGAAGGAGTGTTGCATATCCCCTTCTGTTCATAACAAACATAATCTTTTTATTGTTTTTGATATATCGCAGAGAGGCATCAACAACTGTCTTAGATAGATATGGCTTAAGAAGTTTTTCATACCTCATATCTATTATTCTGACCCTGGGTTTTTTCATATCAACTGGTGGTTTTATGAATGTGTATTTCCCTTTCTTGGAATTATAAAGCGACTCTATGGATGGACAAATGGAAGAAAGAAGCACGGTTGCCTTTTCAAGATATGCCCTCATGACTGCAACATCCCTTCCGCTATAACATAGACTTCCCACCTGTTTATAAGAGTTGTTGTGTTCTTGAAGGACTGCAATGAAAGAGACCCTTTGGAGAGGAGCAAAGATTGCAGACCGTGTACCAATTACAATGTCAGAATAGCCTGATAGAATCCTCTCTATTGCTTCAGATCTTTTGCCCCTGCTCATCCCGCTGTGGAAAAGGCATGCCCTTTCTCCAAACCTTTCATTGAAAAGTGGATACAGGTTATGAATGATTGATACCTCAGGAATAAGTATGATTGTATTCTTGACATCTGCAAGTATCTTTATCAAAAATGAACATTCATAAGCAGACGATGGAGCATGGAGAAGGAATGCCTTATATATGTTTTTATTGATAGAATCTGTAATACTGGAGACAGTCCTGTCATTCATAATGTCAATGGTATAATCCCTCCTCCCACCCTTTACTAAAGGAAGGCAAGGGGGGATTTTTGTCTTTCTTTGCTTTACCTTTGTGAATGCCTCTCTTGGTAGCATGTTTTTTAAGACAAGACCTTGTTCTGCGATATAGTATTCAGACATCCACCTGAGAAGGCTCATCATCGAATTGCTTAATACCGGGGCATCACCATACACTTTCTGAATATCTTTCATATCCCCAGGCGGGACAGTTAGGGACTTTTCTATAATGACCCCTTTTGCAATCCTGTTCTTCAGCGGTGCACCTACAATCATACCAGGTTCTGCAATGTCTGCGAATTCTTCAGGACACCTGTAGGTGAGAGGGCCGAGATTTATTGGGAAGAGGACTTTGAGAAATGTCATGGGAAAATTTTATCACAAACTCTCAAAAGTCTCACCACAGAGGTCAAACATACGCCTATTTTTAAGATCAACTACTTCTGGATTCTTGCTACCCAATCGCAGCCAAGGACAAGCTTTGCGGGAATTACGACCAAAACATGATAAACACACTTTTGCAAGAGGCTCTATTTACCTTGTAGATTCTTGAAACGCGATGCTACATGGACAAACCCATGACCCGGCTTCCTTTCCCCCGGCATCTATAAGTCTTCCAATATATAATATTGCATCAGTTTTACCTTCACGGATGATAAAAACAAATGGCCTTGCATCTGCGTTACCTTCCTTTCGATAACAACATGGCTGGCCGTCAAAGGTAAAGATACCATATCCATAGTCAGACCATAGATCATTTGGCTCATCGATTGTTGCTTCAAACACAGCAGCAGTTACACTGCCGGCATAAACCGACTCTTTGCTGATCCCGATTGTTGCATTTTCCAGATAATTCTTCAGATAACAGTAACCGCGTCCATTAATACCTGAAAAGTCGGCTGATTTTTCATCGAATGCTTTATTTACGCCAAAATCCTTCATGAGTTTATCTATATAACTGGCTGAATTGAAGTTAAACAACGGCAAAACGATCTCAACATTTTTGGGTGTGAGTGCACTGATAATTGAAGGGATACGTTCTTTAAGTTCTTCGCTGAAGGAATCGAAAGTCCCTGCGCCTGGCATAAATACTACCATAGATATGTCTGATGAGCCAATCGGTAGTTCAAAGGCAGTTATAGTATTGTCGCAGTAAAAATTGTACATACCTTGAAGTCGCACCATCGGAACCCAATATTGCACCCCATTATTCCTTTCAAAGATGCCCTCAAAGAATTGTATGTTATCAGGATTAGTTCCCCAAGTATTTTCCAGCCATACCACATTCCCAAGGAGCAGTCGTGTTCTTTGTGGCGTATCGCTATATAAATACATACCCTTTATGTGACCTGAAGTTACACCGGAGACCCAATCATTAAGATAGCTGTTATATGTAGAGCCAAGAGCTGAATAATCTATTGCGGAAAGTTCAGGTGCATAATATTTTATGACTTTATCCAGATAGTCCCTTGAAAAAAGATAATTTTTGTGCCCCCATGCAATATTCTTAACAGTAATAGGCTTATTATATTTCAATTCAGATTGATTCACGATTGCTATGCTCTGTCCCAGGTGGTATACGATATTAAGCCAATCATCTGCATCCTGACCGGCAAAGAACACTTTTTTAATTTCTTCAATAGTCTCTGTTTTAGCACCTATAGCGGTCATGCCAAGAACTTGTAGAAAGCTATATGGCCCAAATACAAAATTACCAATATTATCATCTGCGACAGAATATCTGTAAATATCAAGGACTATATCGTTATATAAAACCACATAATTTTCAATCTTTACTGAATTATTTAACGTTTCCGTTGTCATCTGTCCTGGGGTATAAGACTCAATGCTTACAAGGTAAGAAGGTGTGTCATTGTTTGTTTCAGTAGTCTTTTTACCACAGCCTGTAACACAGACTGCAAGAACAAAAAGGATTAACAGGTAGATTGAACATATGGTTTTTATTGGAAGCTTTTTTGTATTTATTTTGTCAGGAATCATGGCAGCAGATGAACAGTAATTAATCGTCGCATCTTTTATAAGTTTTGTGACCATTGCAGTCCCCGCAACTGTTTTATATAAGGTTGCGTATCCCCTCCCTTTGAATACAAATAAGTAAAGGGGTTAATTTACCTATTATAAAGCGTAATTATCGATTTTGTCCATAAGATAAGGTTCTTCAGACTTTCCTGTGGATATTCTTAGACCCCTCTTTGGAAAAGAGGGGATAGGGGAGATTTTAAGAATCACAAATACCCCCATATTCTTTCGAGAACACCCTGTGTATTCTCAAATACCTCTTTGTCAGAAAACCTGATGACTCTTAAACCAATGTCTTTCATATATCCATCCCTTGCCCTATCTTTCGCTTTTCCTTCAGAACTGTAATGCTGTCCTCCGTCAAGTTCTATAAATCCCCCTCAGTCCCCCTTTATTAAAGGGGGATTTAGGGGGATTGGGCAATTGAAATCAACAATATAGTTACCTATTGTCTTCTGCCTGTAAAACTGGTATCCCTTCAATTGTTCTCCTCTTATCTTCTCCCACAATAATCTCTCAGCTTCAGTCATGTTTACTCTGAGTGATCTGGAACACTTTTTAAGACTCTTGTTGTAACGTAGCATCTTTCCTTTAAATCCCCCCTCACCCCCCTTTTCCAAAGGGGGGCTTTATCCACACAATTCCCTGAAGAACCTTTTTTTACACGCTATACGCTATACGCTGCACGCTATACGCTAATACTTGTGGCATTTCTGGCAGACCCTTTGTGTTGTAAAAAGTTTAGTATAATTTGATGAATGGGGATCATGGCAACTCACACAGCTCATCTCTTTCCCGGGATTATTTGGATCTGGTACAGTCTTCATCTTCCCGGGATTTTCCGGATCTGGTACCTTCATTGTTTTCCCGGGAAAATTCGGATCTTTTACTCCCTTTAGTGGATGGAATTTCCCGCCGGGTAATGCAACAACATGTGTTCCTTTTGCCTGTGCTTTATGACATGTTATACAAAGGTTATTTATTGGTTTTGGAAGTAAAGACTTATTCTCTGATGTATGTACAACGTGACAGGAAGAACACTGTCCTGCTGCAACAGGGGCGTGGATAAGATTACCAGAAACTATCTTTTTGCCATGGCAGTCAAAACACACGTCCGGTTGTAATTTATTTAAGAGATTTGGAGCATCTGAAGAATGGGGATCGTGACAACCCGTACACATACCACTTTTAATAGGGCCATGCACAACAGTGCCTTCAAATTTTGTCCTATCATGGCATGCATAACATACTTCTGTTGGAGATGCTAAAAGTCCTTTGGTAAATTTTGCTTTTTTGTTGTGTGGCTCGGTATGACAGGCAGTACATCCGGACTGCATGATTGTATGGACATATTGTTTATTTGCCAGATATTTGTGGCAAACGCTGCAATCGCCAATACTTTGGGAAAGGGCATTATCAGCATGTACAATAAAAATGAGTGACAGTAATAAAAGGAAGATACATGCATATGCAAAAACCTTCATGAAGGCTACCTCCTTAAAGAAATACTAAGAAGTTCACAAGTAAGGCTACATTGTGTGTCATTCCCGCTTGTCGGGTCGGAGCGACTCTCAGCGAAGTCGGTACGACTCGATTCCGAGACTCGTATCGAGAAT
>Ga0194113_10011959_pt1 | contig 10229 bp, 3 predicted proteins | sample TA2MahC200mmetaG_FD_146193 | JGI IMG/M metagenome (GOLD analysis project Ga0194113, IMG submission 146193) | Freshwater microbial communities from Lake Tanganyika, Tanzania - TA2015017 Mahale Deep Cast 200m | ecosystem: Environmental > Aquatic > Freshwater > Lake | place: Tanzania: Lake... | reverse complement strand
CCCGCAGGCGAGTACACGGCATAGCTGACCTGCGCGAAGTGCTCCGAACCCTCGACGTTCCGGAGGCGCAACCCGAGCGTGCGCCTCTCATCCACCATCACCCGCAGGTAGTGCCGCCCGCGCAGCACGACCGGCGCGCTCTTGCCCGGCTCGATTCCCGGAACAGCGGGCTGGGTCAGCATGACCGGCATCGGATCGATGTTGGGCTGATGGAACAGCGTCCCTCGCAGCCGCTCCGTCCGCAGCCACTGCGCCGAAGGCTTCAACGCCCCCAGGTCCGCAGCCTGCGCCGTGAGGGAGGTGACCCCGACCAGGATGCTCAGCATAGCCGTGCGCATCGTGCATCCCCTCCTGTGCCGTCTGGCGTTCCTGTTACCTATGGCCCGTTACCTGTTACCTCCCACACGGCAACCGCATCAACCGCCATCGACGCCGCGCCGGACCATTGTATGCGCGTCTCGAAGTTGCCTCCGGGGTGCTCGAACGGGATGACCACCCAGCGGTACTGGTCCAGCGGCAGCTCCTCGGCGCGCAGGAGCCGCAGCCCGGTCTGCGGCGTGCCACCGGCGACGCAGATATCCATCGTCGCCAGGAGGCCTGCGCCCTCGTCGAGGCGTCGCACGCGGAACAGCGCCACGTACTTGCCCGCCGGAAGCGGCGCATAGGGGCCGAAGACGATATGAGTCGCCTCGTCCTGGCCCTTCCGGGCCACCCACTCGTTCCCCTCGCTGGCCTGCGCGTTGGCTTCCTGCTTGCCCGACCGGTGCGCCAGCGTCTCGGCCTCCAGATAGGTCGCGGGAATCAGCCGCGCACCGGCGGGCAGTTCGCCCAGCACCTCATCCCGCGGAATGCGGCGCAGGCGAACCTCCGTCGTCCGCGTGCCGAAGGCGCCTCGCGCCTCCAGTGTGATCGTCTCCCCAGCGGGCCAGCCGACAGCGGTGAGGGTCGTCTCCTGCGCCGGCTTCAGCACCGCGCGCTGCGGGTCCAGGGACGCCCCCTCGAGGCCCGCGCCCACGCTGAGCGCCACGTCCTGCGGGTTCTCGGTCATGTTGCGGACGGAGCCCTCCAAAGCGAGGTCGGTGCCCTCAATGCCGGCCACGACGAACGGCACGCGCAGGAGGATCTGCTGCTTGGCCATCTGCTGCCGCCAGAGCTGCGCAAGGTGATCCGGCCTGACAGCCACGTACTCGGGGCCCAGCTCCTTCAGCACGTCCTGCAGCATCGGCAAGTCCGTGAACCAGTTGAGCGCGAAGACGTGCAGGAACGCCGGGCGCTGCGGCGGCGTCATGCGGCGGACGTCCGCGACGAGGTCCTTGATCCGCTGCTCACGGGTCGCGTCCATCGTCCAGCCGGTGACCGCATGGAACACGGGGACATTCCGGGCCGTCGGGTAGGTCGTCTCCTGGCCCGGCGGCAGGCGGCGCCCGTAGTCCGGGAAGAGCGCTTCCAGGAAGGGGATGCGCCCGGCGTAGCGCGAGATCACCCTCTGCCCTGTTGCGTTCATGATCCAGCACTGCGTCTCGTCCGCTCGCCGCATGTACTCCCCCGTCTGCGCGAGGAACTCATCATAGACGCGCTGCCGGTCGGGGTCGCGATAGCGCTTACCGTACAGGTCCGGGTAGGTGTACCCGACGCCCGACACCGCGCCGAGGAAGTAGTCGCCCTCCGTCGCAGTCGAGTAGTAGTAGTCCACGATATCGGGGATGAGCACGCTCGCCGAGGGCGAGAGCGTCCAGCCGATGGGATACTGCCCGCGCACCTTGTCCTGCCAGAGCTGCGGGAAGTTGCCGCTGGTCAGGACGGGCAGGTTGTCGCCATCGGAGATGATATAGGACAGGTAGACCTTGTCCGGCTGCAACTGCGGCGCCGGCGGCGCGGGCTTCTGGCGGAGCTGCTCGATTCGCATGCCCGAGTGAACCGTGAGGTTCGAGGTGTCAATAGTGCCGACGAGGTACTTGCCGAACTCCGCGAAGAGGCTGACGCCCGGCCCCTCGCCGATGCCGACGTCCTTGCCGGCGTAGGGGTAGCTCATCACCGGGATGTTCACCGGCATCTTCGCCAGCAGCTCCTCCATCAGCCGCACCTCGTCATTGGGCGAGGCGTACTTCCGCGCGCCGTCCAGCGCGCCCGACAGCCAGAAGATGAAGACCTTGTTGGCGACGAGGTAGTCTCTCAGCGCGAGATGGTCCGGCCAGGAGCACGCGATCACGTGGTGGTTGAGCTGCGGCCAGAGGTTGTCGAAGGCCCAGCGATAGGCCTCGACGCTCGTCTGCCAGCGGCCGCGGAGGTCGTCCAGCACGGGCAGCGAGAGCTGCTTCGCGATCCTCGGCGAAACGACGAGGCCGTCCTTCACTGAGGCGATCATCGTCGCGACGTTCTTGCTCGCCGGCAGGTTGGGGTCAGTGATGACGACACCTTTGTACGAGTCCCGGAACCGATCGAGCAACGACATCGGGTCGGCGACGGTCTCCGTGCCCTCGATCCAGCTGCGGTCCTGGATATGCTGCAGCCACTGCGGGTCGATGGGCGTCGCGAGGCAGTACAGGCGCGGCTGCGTGCGGTTCACGAGGCCCTGCAGCGAGTAGATCATCATCCGCACGTCCGTGCGCTCCTTGCGCAGGTCGCACACGAGCAGCGTCCTGGCCGGCGGCGCTGAGCGCGGGAAGACGTCGGGGAACGGGCGCGGCTCCGTGTAGTACGCCAGGTCCTTCGGCTCGCCGCTCGGCACCGCCTCGGGCACGCGCCACAGCCCCTTCGAGACATCCGCGCCCGCGAAGCGGAACAGGCTCACCCGGTCAACCCGCAGCGGTGCATTCCCGTTCCACGTGAAGCGGCATTCGAGCTTGCCTCGCTGGTAAGCGAAGCCCAGCGGCACCTGCACGTACTCCCCGACCGTCAGGTCCTGGGCGCTCACCTCCCACGCGCCCAGCATCTCCTGCGCATACGAAACGCAGGCATCGAGGCCGCCGGCCAGGTCATCATCCGGTGGCGCCAGCAGCTTCATGCGGAAGAAGGCGACATAGCTGCCGGGCTCTACCTCGATGTACGGGCCAAACAGCATTGTCTCCGGTTGGTCGGTGCCGGGCGTGGCCTCCCACGCCTTGCCGCCCTCGGCCTCCGGGTCATCGACCAGGCGGCCCGTGTTGTGCCCAGCCGCCTCAGCCTCCCACTCCTTGGCGAGTGTATAAGTGCCCTTCGGCAGCGACGCGAGGTCCTTCACTTCCGCACCCACGGCCTGCGGCAGCCCCTCCGGCGTCTGCGCCTCGCAGCCAATGCCCGCCAGTCCGAGCAGTGTCGCCACCAGAATCGCTGTGGTGCACGTTCGCATCTCCGTCCCCTTCTCGGCGTCTACCCATCCGCCGTCTTCAGGTTGATGTCGTCGAAGTCGATCTCGCCGGTACACGGCAGCAGGCCGAGGAACAGCGCCATGCGGATCGCGCCCTCGGGCGCCGTGGCAGTCTCGGTGAAGCTGGTCCAGTCGTACGTCCCCTGCGACAGCTCGGGATGATGCTCGCGGTTGAGCAGATACGCCCGCTGGCGGTGCTGGCCGGTCTCGTTGGTGAACTCGAGCCAGATCGCGGGCGAGCCCTTCTCCGTCGGCGTGAGGTCCTTCCCGCGCAGCTTCATCGACACCGTGACCTGCGGCGCCGGGGATGTCCACGATGAGGATGTCCTCCTCGGCCGTGTGACTGCAGTCCACGATGAGGTTGTCCTCGACAATGTGGCCCGGCCCCGCGCCCGAAGCCCCAATCCCGCTGCCGCACAGGTAGAAGTTGCACCGCCGCACGATGCTCGTCCGCCCGTGCAGGAACAGGCCGGCCCGATAGCAGTGCGTGAAGAAGCAGTCCTCCACGACGCAGTCGTTCCCGCACACGTAGATTCCCGTGCCCTGCCAGCTGAACTCGAGGCGCCGGATCACCCACCAGGCGGCCGGCGTCTCGATCTTGAAGAAGGAGTAGGACGCCGGGCGCCGCCCGTATTGCAGTGGGCCGAGCGAGGCGGGGTCCTTGCCGTCCGTGTTCCAGGTCAGCGTGCGGTCAGACTTGCGGTAGGTCGCCCAGTTGAGCTGCTCGTCCTTCGGCGGGCCGTCCTGCATCAGCGTGACGATCCCCTTGCCGTTCGCGATCAGCAGGAAGTCCTCCGGCACGTCCTCGGTCAGCGAGACGCGGAAGCACTTCGTCCCCGCGATCGCCTCCCACGCCCCGGCGGCCGGCAGGGGTCGGGGCTGGTAGCCGATGCGCACGCGGTCGTCCTTCCACGCGCTCAGCGTGATCGGCGCCGCCTGCGTGCCGGCGTTCGTGATCCGCACCACGTCCTCGTAGTCCCCGGCCTTCACCCAGACGGTGTCGCCCGGCTGCGCGGCGTTCACCGCCGGCTGGATCGTCTTGAACGGCTGCTCCTCGGCGCCGGGGTTCGTGTCGGAGGCCTGCGGGTGCTTCTGATCGACGAACAGCTCCTTGGCCTGCGCCCCCAGCGGAATCAGGATGAACATGCACGCCACTCGAAGAGACCGGCAGCTCACGGTCGTCACCTCCCGAATGCGAATCCGCGATCCCCGTCCCCATGTAGGGGCGCGATTCATCGCGCCCAAGTGTAGGGGCGCCATTCATGGCGCCCGCCGCACTCCCAACCGACCGCTCTCTTCGCCTACCGACCGGCTCTCAACCTGCTTCGGAGCAGAGGAGGCCCAGCGCGCGTGGTCGAAGAGGCCAGCCGCTGACTGCTCGACGGGAGGGATACCGATGCTGCGCGCGCTGCTTGCGCTGTTGGGGGTGTTGCTGGTGGCCGCATCCGGGTCTGGTGCTGCCGTCTACCATGTTGCCGTGGATGCTCCCGGTGCCGCCGACGAGAATCCCGGCACCGAGGCGCAGCCGTTCAAGACCATTCAGCACGCGACGGACGTCGCGCAGCCGGGCGATACGATCTACCTCCACGCTGGCCGCTATCCGGAGGCGGTACAGGTGAAGACGGCGGGGCTTCCCGGCGCGCCGATCACGGTCCGGGCCTTCGACGATGACGCAGTGGTGCTCGACGGGGCCGACCCGATCCCGCCCGACCAGTGGCAGCGCGTTGAGGGCTTCGAGCACATCTACTCGATCCCGCTGGAGCGCGATCCGGGCCAGGTGGTGGTAGACGGGAAGCCCATCTACATGAAGCTCGACAAGGTCGCCGACTTCGAGTGGAAGCTCGGGACGCTGACCGACGCGGATGCGGGCCTGTGGCAGTTCGACCCCGATGGCAAGCGCCTGCTGCTGAACCTCGGCGGCGGGAATCCGGCCGAGGGGCACATGGTTGAGGTGCCCGTCCGGCCGCATGCCTTCATACTCGCCGCGAACTGGCGGATCGGCGGGCTGCAGGTCCGACGGTACGCCTCCACCGCGATCTACATGAGCGGTGACGACGACGTTGTAGAGGACTGCCTGGTCACCGACTGCGGGGCGGGCATTGTGGCCTGCGGCTGGGACCGTCGAGGCGCGATCATCCGGCGCAACACGGTCATCGGCATGCTGGGGAACGGCATCTTCCTGCAGGATCGGCCGACCCACTGCCGCGTCGAGGACAACCTCGTGATCCGCTGCACCCTCAACCCCTGGCATCAGGTGTGGTGGATGGGCAGCGTGAAGATGAACTCGGCGAGCGACAGCCTCTTCGCGCACAACGTGGTCCTCGAAGCGGGCAACCCCGAGACGATCAACGGCTGGGACGGCTGGGCGCTCTGGGGCGACATCAACATCGTGCGCGTGATGTACCTGGGCAACACGTGCGCCCACAACAAGGAGGCCGGCATCTACGTCGAGTTCGGGATGGGCGACACGCAGGCGTACTTCAACACGAGCTACCGCGACGGTCACGGGATCACGTGCCGCCAGTCGCAGCGCGGGATGTACATGCGTAACTACATCCAGTCGCCGCGTTCCAGTGGGCTGGCTGTGTGGAGCGGCGCCGAGCCGTACCCCACCGTGGACCACGTCTTCGCGCACAACCTCGTCCGCGACGCCGAGCCCTCGCTTCGCCTGCAGATCGAGCACCCGAACTTCAGCGACTACAACAGCTACCAGCCCCGCGAGAACGCGCTGTTCGCCGACGGCGAACAAGGGCGCAAGTTCGCGACGCTGGAGGAACTGCAGCAGGCCACGGGCCACGAACCCAACGGCGAGGTCGGCGACGTTCAGCCGGCGGACGTGGGGCTGGGGCTCGTGACCTTCCGCGTGTCCGACGCCAAGGACCCGGACGAGCGCCTGATGATGATCGGGAACCTCGGCTGTGAGTTCGAGGACCCGGCCGGCGTGAACCTGCTGCCCTACTTCTGGCGTGCGGCCACGGGCGACGGCGTCGAGCGCCAGTTCGTCTACGCCGCCTACACGGGCCTGCCCGGCGGCGTCGATACATTCGCCTACGGCGGCGCCGGCGGCACGCTGACCCTCCGCGGCGATCCCAAGATCGCCCATGGCGAAAACCGGTGCCTGGAGGTCAACGGCTTCGAGCCCTCACGCATCCCGCCGGAGGGCCTGGGCTTCCGAACCCCCAGCCTGCCCGCTCGGCCGGGCGACACGATCGGCGTGAGCTTCTGGGTGAGTGGGAAGGACCTGGAGCCTCAGGGCGACACCGCGTTGTCCGCCTTCGTGGAGTTCACGGACGCGACCGGCCAGCGCCGCGTGCGCGCCGACGTGACGGGCGGCGTGGTGCTGCGCGGGACCTTCGGCTGGCAGCAGATCGTGGGTACGGTGGTCGTGCCCGAGACCGCGCGGCGGCTGACGCTCTTCTGCGGCCTGGCGCCGGCCACGGGCACGTTGTGGCTCGATGACTTCACCCTTGACGCGCAGTAGCGGAGGCCGACATGAGACTGCACCATGTGTCAGTCCTTGGGCTGTGTCTCGTTCCGCTCTCGGGCCTCTCTGCCCAGGAGCTGCTGAAGAACGGGGACTTCGAGGAGTTCTCCGAGCAGGGGGTGCCCGTCGGCTGGTCACGCTACGGTGGCGGCGTGCCGGAGAGCGTATTGGCGCCCGCCGACGAGGCGCACTCGGGACAGCGCAGCCTCCGCCTGCTGGACACCGGCCCGAACGAGCGCGACGGCCGCTGGTCGATCGGCGTGCAGCAGGATGTGCCCGCGAAGCCGGGCGAGCAGTTCATCGCCTCGGTCTGGGTGAAGCCCATCGCGCGCAACCACGACCAGGCGGTCATCCTGCAGCTCACGTTCCTGCCGATGAATGCGTCGTTCCCGACGTTCATCGCCCCGAAGATCGACGGTCAGTGGCACCAGGTGCGCACGTTCGCCGAGGCGCCGCCCGGCACCGAGTTCGTGCGGCTCTACATCTACACGATGCACTTCTGGACGAGCGAGACGCTGATCGACGGCGCCAGCCTGCGCAAGGCTGACCCGAAGGAGTTTGGTGACATGCTGCCCCTGGCCGCGTGGTCCACGAACGGTCCCGAGAAGGTGCGCGAGGTGCGGCGGCAGTGGCCCGTCATCGCGGACGGCAAGCCGACTGCCGCCATCGTTGCGCCGGATGAGCCCGGCTACCGCGAGGCCGCGCAGGCCCTCGCCGACGCCCTCGCCCGCTGGTGCAATCCCGCGCCGAAGGTGGTCCTCGTCCCACTGCCCGGCCCGGAGCTGCGCGGCTGGAAAGACCACCCCCTGCTCGACCTCGCCGCGCAGGCGCCGACGATCATCGCCATCGGCAACCTGAACACCAACCCCGTCGCCGCGCACATGCGCTTCAACCGCCGTGCGTTCGAGGACTCGCTCCTCCCCGGGCCAGGCGAGTACGCGCTACGCACAATCGCCGACCCGCATCTCTTCCCGGGCGATTCGTGCGTCATCGTTGTCGGCTCCAGCGACGCGGCCGGGGCGCAGGCCGGCGTCCAGGCCCTGACCGACCGCTTGTCAGCCCAGGCTGCCAAGGACGCGGCGAACGTCTCCCTGCCGTGGACGCTCGTCGTCAGCAACGCGAAGCCCCTCACCGACGCGCAGCGCGAGGAGCTGCTCTCGCGCAAGCTCCTCGGCGAGTTCGTGGAGTTCAACGGCTTCGCCGAGCAGTACCTGCGGACCGGCGATGAGGCCTACGCGGAGGCGGCGAAGCGCGCCCTGCTCGCGTGCTGGCGGCGCTACCAGGAAGACCCGCGCCGCGCCGTGACCTGGCCGGAGGAGACGGCCTCGAACCAGATCGGCAGCCTCTGGGCCGCCATCGAGGCCTCACCCATCTTCACCGACGAGGACCGTCTGACCATCGCCCGCACGCTGCTCGTCTGCCTCAACAGCCTGCCGCGCCATTGCTCGTACTGGGGTAGTCTGGCCAAGAATGACACGATCATCTGGAACCACACGACCTTCCCGCTCCTGGGCATCTACTGGCTGACGCGCTACTTCCAGCACGCCTACCCCGACCTCGACGCCGACCGCATGGCGATGATGATGGCCGAGGTGCGCGGGGCGTTTCGCGGGCAGCTGAAGTGCTGGAAGCCGCAGTGCGATGCCGATAGCTACCTCACCATCGTGCCCGGCCACGAGATCGAGTACACGCTCGCGGAGAACGACTTCACGTGGTTCGCGAACGGAAACGTGCGGACATACGCCGACTACCTCAGCACGCTCTCCGACCCGCGCGGCGTGCTGCCCGGGTTGGGCGATTCCGGCTACGCCACCTCGCCGGGCTATGAGCTGAGCGGGCTACCGATGGCCTTCTGGTACTACCAGGACCCGCGCTTCCTGTGGCGGCTGAACCGCATCAGCCAGGGCGGGAAATGGTCGAACCCCTACTGCCGGACCGTCGAGCCGCAGCCCTGGCAGGACTGGGCCGGCGTGACCGTCGTCCCTCTGCACGAGGAAGTCTACCGCTACACCCTCGACAAGGGCTACTACGACGAGGGCCCCGCGCCGCCGAACGTGCCCGTCGAGCAGACCTTCGATAAGATCGCCTTCCGCGAGAGCCTGGAGCCTGACGGCCAGTACCTGCTGCTCGACGGCTATTCCAGGGGCAAGCACTTGCACTGGGACGGGAATGCCATCATCAAGCTGCACAGCCGCGGCGAAAACTGGCTGATTGACGGCGATTACCTCGTCCGCAACACGACCGAGCACAACATGGTCAGCATCCTCCGCGACGGCCGCTGCGACCAGCTCCCTCCCGCCTGCACGGCCCTCCTCGGTCGCGGCCTCTTCGACGCGGCGGCGATGACCCAGACCGCGCTGATCGACTACAATGGCACGGACTGGCGGCGGAGCATCTTCTGGGATCGCGGCAAGTGGTTCGTCGTGATTGATGAGGTGGAGGCCAAACAGGCAGGCGACTACACGATGGACGTCGTCTGGAAGACGCTGCGCGATGGCACGCAGGAGATGTTGGATGGGCGGATTTTCAAGACGTCGCGCTGGAGCGGGCCGCGGGTGGGCAGCTTCGGCCTGGTACCTGTCGCGAACCCGGCGCCGGAGGTGGGGACCGCTGTGCGCTTTGCGCAGAACGAGTCGCAGCTCGACTTCCCGCTGGAGCTGGCGGCCGGGAAGTACGTGATGACGACGTGGGCGTATGGCCTCGACACGGGGACCGACTCGTTCTGGGTGCAGGTGGACGGGGGTGAGAAGATCGCGTTCCACATCCCCATCGGGCAGTTTGGGCCCAGCAGCGACGCACACACGAAGGACACGCCCACCCCCAACATCACGTTAGCGGCGGGGGGGCGACACCGCGTCACGATCTCGCTGAGGGAGAACCCGGGCGTGATGCTGGACCGCGTGACTTTCCACGACCTGCAGGGCAAGCTGGTCGCCGAGGTGCAGGCCGAGAGCGCGCCGCAGTTCGCGCCCGGCGAGATCGACATGGGCCCCTCGCAGCAGTTCTTCGTCGTGGGCGACGGCAGCGCGGCAGCGAAGTTCGTGGATCGCGACAGCAATGTGGGCCTGAAGATCCGCAAGCTCTGGCAGCGCAAGTCAGCGCACCTGGAGGCCGGACAGAGCCTCGCCGTGAGCAACCTGCTGTACGACGATTCGAGCGATGCGCCGGCGACGCTCGACCTGCGGCCCATGTCGCCGACTGCCGCCATCATCGTCGGTCCTCAGGGCTCGCAAGCGCTAGCGCGAGTTTGAGAGTTTGGGCCGACGGATCCCCAGGAATGGGGGTTGGGGTCGGTCGTTTTACATCACGGAGCGGGTATGTCGCTATCGGGACGGGGTCGATTGGGGCCCTCGAGGACGGTGGGGAGGGTCGGAAGGCCCACGGCCTTGAGGACCTGAG
>Ga0194113_10011958_pt1 | contig 10230 bp, 4 predicted proteins | sample TA2MahC200mmetaG_FD_146193 | JGI IMG/M metagenome (GOLD analysis project Ga0194113, IMG submission 146193) | Freshwater microbial communities from Lake Tanganyika, Tanzania - TA2015017 Mahale Deep Cast 200m | ecosystem: Environmental > Aquatic > Freshwater > Lake | place: Tanzania: Lake... | reverse complement strand
GCCCGCAGAGCTCGAGGCACCCGAGAAGAGGAATCGGCCACGGGTTGCGCGGAGGCGCAGGGCAATGAGCCCGCGCGTCTTCACACGCGAAACGCGAAACCCGAAACGCGAAACACATTCTCAGGCAGAGGCCGCGGAGGGAGCAGAGAAGACAGGTTGACCGCCAAGCCGCCAAGGCCGCCGAGAGGAGGGCGCCAACCACGGATTGCACGGATGGGCACGGATAGGTTTGGCAGATCAGCCGACTGCGACGAAGAGGTGGTGAATCACAAATCCGCGGCGGTCGAGTGAATGGCGAGTCTCCCTCACTCTGTCTTCAGCAGGCACGATGGAGGAACGCTCAAGCCCACCGTTGCTGAGCTTGAGTTCCATACGTCGCGCTGTGATGCTTCGGCCAACCGCTCCAATCGCTGCCGGAACGTCGCCGTTCATCACATAGCCCAACATGCCACCCTTGTCCAAGCTCCCTGCATACTTGCCCTCCACGTAGCGCATCATGCCCTCTTGCACATACTCGCCGGCAAGGGAGGGGAGCCTTCCCCCGCTGCCCACGACGTTCAGCCGCTTGCATTCGAACGCGAAGTAGACATCCTCCCTATGGCCGTGAGAGAACCTGAGATCTATGCGCCCCAGTTCCGTGCCGGTCGCGGCATCGAGTTCCGGTGATTCCCACCAGATGCTGAATGGCAAGACTCGGCTCTGGTTCTTCCGGTCGCGCAGGCAGCAGCAGAACCGCTTTGTGATGGGGACCTCCAGGTCATCCGTTCCGGGCTTCTCGAAGGACTCCCAGCCGTTCAGGACGAGAGCGATTATCTGTGGCATGAACCGGTCGGGGACCAGGTCTGACCAGAGACTTGGATCGCCCGTGAGGTCCATCGCCTCCCCTTTATCGCGCGCGCAGGATGGCGGATGCAATCTCGTCGGCATCGTTCAGCGCAGCCGTCCGCGTCCAGAAGCGCAGCATCAGCGGCTTCACGATATGAAGCTCATTCCTGTCGAAAACCTTCATGCCCCTGACTACGTCAATTCCGGCCTGTCGTTGGGGGAGCAGTCTCGCGATCTTCGCCAACACCCGGTCGAGTTCCTGCGATCCCTCTGACCACATAGGCTCCCGTGGAGCACGATCCTTGGCAAGCGTGATTACCCCGACACTGGCAGCACGCGGAGCCACGATTAAGCGGTTGACCGTGTACCCACTGCCTCTGCCCCACGTGTTCAGCACCTGGCACAACATGTCCGCGTACCGTTCCCGCGCACCGCGCCCCGGAGCGCGAAGCGCCGGAATGTCAGCGCTTGGGCCTCCTGGAGTAGAACTCTTCTCAGAAATCCGTAGCGTGTCCTCGATGAGCATTTCCTCCCACCCGTCGATATCGTAGTATTCGCGAATCATCGGCCAGAGGTCTCTCCTGGCGTCGTGAACCAACTGTGCGCGAAGACCCGCTCCATCGATAACGGCTCCCTCAAGACGCGCAAGCCTCGCAGAGACCTTCGCCACAATCTCCTCAGCTCTGCCTGGGTCAACTGTCTGGCTGGGAAGTGCAAACGGCATGCGAAGGACCTCAAACACGTGGGTCTGGTCGCGTTCAGTACCCCAACTCCCAGCCGTGTGGAAGAGGAAATAGGTGGCGAGGTCAGAGGCGAGTGTTGCTGCAAGGAAGCGGATAATGTCTTCGTCTTGGCGAGGGCCTGCGATGGAATGTAGCCAGTGGCGGAATAACACGGGGAAGTTACAGAACGCGACCTTCGTGAAGCCTCGGTTGAAGAGGACCATCGGCGGGCGAAAAAGAGTCTCGCTGGGGCTTCTGTGCAATTTGCGGAAACGGTCGCCGACAGGGCCCGCGTCGTGTGGGACAAGGACGAGGCTGAAGTCGGAGCCCGCCCCCACGAAAAGGTGATTCCTGGGCCACCAAGCGTCGTACACTTTCTCCTTCCTCGCCGGTTTCCGCTTGCGCCTCGTGGGATCAAATGGCTTGAAGCCAACACCCTCCACCCACCGCTTCCCGCTGCCGGGAGGGCCGGCCAAGTCACCCAGAGGCGGTATGTCCAGCAACCTATCAATGAACCTGAGGTCCCTCGGCGTACCCCAAAGCCGCTCTTTCCACACTACCGGCGCTGTTTCCGCCCCGGCTCGTAGCAGTACCTCCGATTGCCTGACATGCCAGCAGTCCTGCTCGAAGATGCGGGGGGGTCCGCCCCGTAAGCTCTGCGGGTCCGCCTTCGGCGCTGCGTAGACAATGCCCGCTTGGCTGAGGACCGGCGGCTCATTCCTAAAGCGCACAACAACTGCGGGACGGTCAGATCCAACAAAGAGGACGAAGCTCAGGTCAGACAGTTGGGTGACTTTGTCGACGGCAAACCGTCGGAACCACTTGCCCTGAAAGTCGTTCGTAGTCTTGTTCAAGAGTACGGCTGCAGGAAGAACGAAGCACCCCCGGCCCCCGGCAATCAGGTACTCCGGGGCACGCCACATGAAGCCGTGAGCCATCTGGTTCTCGGGAACATCCATGTCCTTGTGCTCACCACACCATTGAGCAAACGACGGGTCCTTCGGCTCGCCGCGGCCGACCCAAGGTGGGTTTCCGATGACTAGGTCAAATGCGCCCTTCGACACCGGTAGCTTGCGGTCGAAGAAATTGCCTTGGAAGATGGTGGCCTTAGAAGGGGGCACAGAGGGAGCATCGGACAGATGGAGAAGGCTCGGCAGTTTCCAGCGGGCGCTTTGCAGCTTCTGGATGTCCCGTGGCTCGAGCTGGTCGAGGAGCGCCAGATAGAGGCTGAACGTCGCTATCCTGCACGCCGTCTCGCTGACGTCCACGCCGGAGAGGCGGCTCCGAAGTATGTTGGTTAGGCCTTCCGCCAGGACAGAGTTCTGCGCGCCCGGGTGTTCTCTGCGCCACTGCTCGGCCATGCGGTTGAAAAGGCTGACCAGGAAAAGGCCCGACCCCGTTGCCACGTCTAGAGCCTTCTTGTCCAGCAGCGAATCCCACCCTTCGATGGCCTGGTCCAGAACGAGCTCAACGAGGTGGGGAGGGGTATAGTAAGCGCCCAATCCCCTGCGTTTCTTCACGCCCCCTGCTTCAATGAACTTCTCGTAGATCGCGCTGATGGTCTCGACAGGGATAATGCTGAAGTCATATGCCCAGAACCCAAGCGCAAGCTGACCCGTCCCCGGATCGCCGCCCCCCAAGAAGCTCTGGAACGCCAGGATGTCCCGTCTCCTGATCCGTGCGCGCTCCCGCGCCATGTCGGTGTCAAACAAGCTGCCGTTGAACGTGCCCTTGAGCCGGTCGAAGAGGTCGAAGAGTGTATCGCGGGCCTCCTGCCAGGGGCGGTTGACAATGAGCCGCTGGAGGCCACCATCCTTATCAATGGCGGACAGGTGTGGGTGGTCCGGGAAGTGGGCGCCGCAGATCACCTCTCGCGCGATGAGGTAACAGACGAAGATCGTGCGGGTGAGGAGGGCATCCGCCTCTTCCCCGCGGAGGGGGGCCGCTCCGGTCGTCAACTGCTTCCGCAAGCCCTCCAGGGCTTTGAGGAGCTGACCATCAACGGCTTTCTCCCGGTCGAAGCATCGCCCATAGGCTTCTTCGGAGTAGAAACGCCCCGTGTCGAGGGAGTGGATAAGCTGTTGGAGTTCAAGCGCCTGCCTTGCGCGGTCAAGGGTGACAACCAGGCGGTTCTCGGCATCGAGCTTCTGGTTCGCTGCCGCCGGCGGCGCCCAGGCCGAGTAGACATGCACCTTCACCGGATCGGCGACGACCAGCACAGGCGCGACGCCGTGGTTCCACAGTTTCCGGTGCCACTCGCGCGCCTGGTCGTCGCTGACGGCCTCAACTTCCTTGAGGTAGACGGCGGGGTAGCGGTCAATGTAGACGACGCCACACAGGCCGAGGACATCCCAGGCCCGGCGCACAGCATGCGCGTGGGGAAGGGGTGGCATTGGCTTGTCAAGGTCCGTGGGATCCCTGATAAGCCGCGGCGGCTCGCAGCGCGTAAGGCCAAGCTGGTCAATGAGTTGCGAGGTTCTGGACCCCGCCATGGCCGGGCTCCTCGGCCAAGGGGAGAGTCGCGGGGAAACCGGGCGCCTCCTTGCCCCGTCTGCCGTTGTATGATGATACCGGGATGCATGGCATTCGTCAAGAGGCAATTCGCGGCCAAATCCGGGGCTGAAGGCCGGAAGACAAGATGCCCGATGTACATCAGTCGCGTTGTACTTCGGACATACGTGTCGAGCGGGCTGCGGCGGGCGGGGGAAGAGGGGTTATGGGTGTTCGGTGATCGGTGTTCGAGTACAGAGGAAGAAGGGTTCTTCTCTGCTGTCTCTGCTGCCTCTGCGTGAGGATCGGTTTCGCGTTTCGGGTTCCGCGGTTCGCGTCTCAAGATTCGCGCGGTTTCGCGTGACTCGCGGGCAGAAGAATGTGGTTCGGCCGTCGGTGTTCGGTGTTAGGGGGCCGGAGTCAGAGATTCGCGTTGATTCGCGTGATTCGCGGTCTCTCGCTCAGCGCTGGTAGATGGGGAGTTGGCGGTAGGCGGGGGTGAGGGCCAGGACGGCCATGGAGGTGGAGTAGCAGGCGCCGGCACGGGCTTCGTTACCGCGGCCCTCGCTCCAGGAGCCGTCGCGCTCCTGCATTTTGAGGAGGGTGCTGTACATGTGGTCGGCGAATTTCTCCCAGTGCTCCTCGCCCAACTGGAACATGCCCTGGGCGGTGTAGTAGATGGCGTAGTAGAAGAAGCCGTCGTTGTCGCCGTCGCGCATGTGGCGGAGAATCCAGTCGCCTGCGGCGAGGGTTTCTTTGGTGCGGTGGCGGCCGCAGAGCTCGAGGCAGAGGAGTGCGGTGCCTGTGCGTGCCATGCCGCTGCCGCCGCCGGGTTGGTAGCCGAAGCCGCCGTCGCGCTGGCGGCAGTTGAGGACGAATTGGACGGCGTCCTCGATGGCCTCGCGGGGAACTGCGCCGCCGGCGTTGCGGACGGCTCGGAGGCTCATGAGGGCCCAGCCGGTGCAGGAGATGTCGGAGTCGTTGGAGTTGTGCTGGTAGCGCCAGCCGCCTTTGTGGTGGAGGGGCTTGGGCATGGTCTGGGCGGAGAGGATGAGGCGGAGGGCTTTGCCCAACGCGGCGTCCACGCGCTTCTGGCGGTCGGGGGCGACCATGCCTGAGACTTCGCTGAGCATGAGGGTGGCGATGGTGTGGGAGTACATGGGGCCGTGGGTGTGGGTGTCGCCGACGAGCATGCCGTTCCATTGCTGGGCGGCGATGACGAAGTCGATGCCGCGGTTGAGGATGTCGCCGTAGGGGGCCTGGCCGGGGGTGTGGCCCTTGGCGAGGAAGGCCATGATGGCGAGGGAGGTGATGGCGGTGGAGCGGCGCATGGAGGGGGAGTGGAAGGAGCCGTCGGATTCCTGGTGGCGGGCGAGGTAGTCGAGGGCGCGGTCAATCGCCTTGTCCACGGGTTCGCGGAACTTGGCGAGGGTGGGGCTCTCCTCGTCGGCCCGGAGGAAGGGGACAAGGGTGAGGAGGGCCGCGAGCACAAGGGCAGCGGGCGAGGAAACGGGGAATTGCCGATTGCCGATTGCCGATTGCCGACTGAAATCGCAAATCGCAAATCGGAAATCGGAAATGGTCTTGGGGCTCACGGCTGCTTTCCTTCGGGCTTGGGGGTCTTGGGGGCGGAGCCGCGGCGGGCGACTTGTTGGAAGTAGCGTTTGATGAGGGGGCGGTACTCCTCGGGGCCGAGGTCGGAGGCGGCCTGGAGGATTTGGTCGCGGAGTTCGCCGGGGAGGCGTGCCCAGTCTTCGAGCTTGATGCCGAGTTCGCGGAGCTTGGATTCGGAGAGGTCGGTGGTCTGGACGCCAGTGCCCTGGGTGGGGTTGCCGCGGCTGTTGGGGTGGGTGGGGCTGGTCGTGGGGTTGCCGCCGGAGGCCATAGCTTGGGCATTGGCCTGGGCGGCCATGGCGGACATCTGGCCCGCGGCTTGCGCGGCGGACATGCCGGACTGGGAGGCGGCGGCCTGGCTGGCGGAGCCGTAGGCCTGGGCCATCTGGCCGGGCGTGCCGGGGGCAGGGGTGCCGGGGGCGTTCGGGGGCTGGCTGTCGGCGGCTGCGGCGGCCTGGCCGAGGGACTGGCCGAGGGCTTCGAGGGCATTCGCTGCGGCATTCATGGCCTGGGCCGCGGACGCCTGTGCGGGCGCCGCGGCGCTGGGCGAGGGGGCGCCCGGTGAGGGAGTGCCTGCCGAAGGGGTTCCCTGTGAAGGAGTGCCAGGCGAAGGGGTGCCGGGGGAGGGTGTGCCGGGTGAAGGGGCGCCGGGTGACGGGCTCCCCTGTGATGGCGTGCCGCCTTGGCTCGGCTGGCCCTGAGAGGGCTGTCCTTGCGAGCCAGCGGCTTCAGCAAGTTGGCCAGCGGCGGCGTTCGCCTGCTCCTGCGCCTGGCCGAGCGCGTTCGCGGCGTCCCCTGCTTGCGATTGGGCCTGGCTTCCTGCGCCGAGCTGCTGGGCGCGGTTCTGGAGGGCGTTCGCGGCTTGGGCCAGGTCGCCCGCGCGCTCGGCGAGCGCTGCCTGCTGCTGGGCGGCTGCCGCGACGGGGTTCTGTGCGGCGAGGGCCTGCATCTCGCGGGCGAGCTGTTGCTGGCGTTCGGCAAGGCCGGCCGCCTGCTGGGCGAGGTGAGCCGTAGCTCCCTGATCGCCAGCGGCGGGGGGATTCCCCTGCTGGGCGCCGCCCTGCGGGTTCTGGCCGCCCGGCTGCTGGCCCTGGTTCTCTGCCCCGCCCTTGGCTTGTTCTCCGCCCTTGGCGTTCCCCTGCGGCGTGGCGCCGGCCTCGGCTCCTCCCTTCTGCCCCGGTGCGTTCTCGCCCGCGGCTTGCTCCCCGCCCTTGGCGTTCTCCGATGCGCCGCCCTGCTCGCCGGCGGCCTCGCCGCCCTTGGGAGCGGCGTTCTCCCCACCGCCCTTTGGCTGCTCGCCACCTTGCGGGTTCGCTGCTTCGCCGCCCGCCGGAGGCTGCTCTCCGCCCTGGGGATTCCCCTGGGGGGCCGCCTGTGGTTGGTTGCCGAAGGGCTGTGCGGCGGCGCCTTCGAGGCGCTCGGCGAGCTGGTCGAGCCGCCGTCCCGCCTCGTTGGCGGCGCTCGCGGCTTGGCCGATCTGGTTGTTGTCGAGGGCCTTGGCCGCCTCGCCGGCCGCGGCGGCGGCTTTGTTCTCGACGCCATCGGGCTGGGGCGCGACGTTTCCAACGTTCTGCGCGAGTTCCCCGGCCTGCCTCGCAACCTCCCCCTGCTCGGCCCTCAGGCGCTCCATCTGGCCCTGGGCGTGTGCGGCGGCAGCCTCCTGGCGTTGCGCCGCGAGTGCTTGGGTCTGCTCGCGGAGTTCTCCCTGGCGCTTCGCCAGGTCGGCTACTTGCTGGGCGTTCTGCGGCGCACCGGCTTCCCCACCCTTGGCATCAGGCGGCTGCTGGCCTTGGGCCATGTCCTGCGCGGCCTTGTTCAGGCCGGCTTCGGCGGCGGCTTGGTCCTTCACGGCTTCGCCGAGGGCGCCGGCCTGAATGTCCTTCGCGGCCTCGCCCATCGGCGCGGCCTGAGGCCGACTCGCGGCGCCGGCGGCGGCCTCTTGGGCCAGGGCCTCCTGCTTCTTCGCCAGCTCGCCGAGGGCCTTGTCAATCGCCTGGACCTTCCCCAGCGCCTCGTTCTCCTTCGCCAGGGCCTCTTGCTCCCGGGCCATTTCGCGGGCCTCTTTCGCCATAGCCTCCGCCGCCGCCTGGTCGGCTTTGAGCGCCGCCTCGACCCCACCCGGCGTCTCCTTCAGCGCCTCGGCCATTTCCCGTGCCAGCGCCTCTTGCGCCTTCTTCCATTCCTCGGGCGTCATGTTCGCCTCGGCCGCCGCCTGCTCCTGGGCCAGGCGCTCCTTGGCCAGTGCCGCTTCCTGCTGGGCCATCTCGTTCATCTCGATGGCCTTCCGCACCACGTCCGACACCGGCTCCACCTGCTTCATCAGCTCCTCGAGCACCTTGAGCGACCGGTCAATCACCCGGTCGGCCTCCCGCGCGAGCATGCCCCGCCGCTCGGCCTCTTCGGCCAGCTTGGTCTGCCCCGCCAGGTTCTCGGCCTTGGCGATGTGCTCCTCGGCCAGCTCCTTCACCTTCTCGCCCAGCTTCTCGAAGTACCCCCCCTCCATCTCCCGCGCCACCTTGCGCGCGCTCGCATCCGCCGACGCCAGGTCCTTCCGCATCGCCTCGATCCGCTCCTGGTCCTTGTCGAGCACCTTCTCGCGTTGCGGCAGACTCTCCTTGAGCCGCTCCGACTCCTTCTTGGCCGCCTTGAGGTCGCGCTTGACCTTCTCCAGACTCTCCTTGAGCTTCTTCTCCTGGTCCATGAGCTGCGCGACGGCGAACGAGGGGGCCTTCACGTCCAACTCGATGCGATAGAGGTCCGACAGCCCCGTGTGCGGTCCCTTGAACTCCTTCGGGCAGTTGTCCACGGCCCGAAGCTGGAAGGTGACATATTTCGCGTTCCTCAGGTCCATCGCCCCAAGTTGGAGCGCCGTCTCGCCCGCCACGGCCCGCGCCAGCTTCTTCCCCTCCTTCGGCAACTGGAGCGGCTTCGACGGCCGGCCCCGCCCGTCCACCTCGATCAGCATCTCGGCCCCCGCCAGCCCAATGTCGTCGTCCATCGTGTAGGTAATCGGCAGCGGCGCGTTCGGCGGCAGCCGCAACTGCTTCGCCTCCGGCTTGATTACCACCACCCGCGGCGGCGTGTCCGCCACCAGCTCGATCGCGTGCTCCGCCGTCGAGCTCTCGAACTTGTGCTCATCCACCAGCTTGAGCGCCCACTTCCCCGCCAGCTCGGGGCCGAGGGTGAAGCGGCACACCACCGCCGGCTCGCCGCCCCTCATCACCTCGGTCCTCACCAGCGGCGCGCCCTTCGCGTCCGACGCCACCGAGCCGTTGATGAGCATTTGGGCCGACGCCATCGGCTTGTTCGTCCGAGCCGTCAGCGTCACCACCGTGCCCGGCAGAGCCTTGATGTCGCCGTCCGCCTTCGCCTGCACCTCCGGCTCCCGCCCCGTATACGTCGGGAACTCGTACCGCACGTCGAGCTGCTCGATGGCCGGCTTGGGCACCACCGTCGCCGTGTAGAACGAGCTGAGCGCGTCGCCCGCGTGGACCCGGTAGCGGAAGCTCGCCGTGGCCGGCGGACAGGTGAACGCGAACCTCGGGTTCGGCTCGCTCCCCGAATAGAGCAGCGTCATCTCCGACGCCGCCTCGTCGGCCCCCGCCTCAGCCGTCAGCAGATACGCCTTCCGCGCCGTCCGCCGTGGCACCTCCACCTCCACGTGCAGCGGATGCCCCTCCAGAATCACGCAATCCCCTGGCCTCACCACCAGGTCCCGCGCCCGCAGATTCGGCAGATTGATGAACGGCGCCGTCGCCCGCGTGAGCAGGAACCGCGCCTTATCGGGCCACAGCACGAACACCGTGGCGAAGACCGATGCCACCACCGCCGCCGCGATGAGATAGGGCCGTGCCGCCCGCAGCGTCACCTCCCGCCGCGGCTGAAGCCCCCGCGCACTATCCGCCGCCTGAAGCACCAGCGCGTGAATGAGCTGCTCCGACCCCCGCAACTCCGGCGCGTCCTGGCTCGTCAAAAGCTCCACCGCCGAACTGATCCGCTCCTGAAGCTCCGGGTGATGCGCCTCAATCGCCCGCGCCGTGCCCGCTAACGTAAAGCTGTGCGCCAGCGGCCGCACAAGGAACCACGCCGCCGCCAGCGCCGTCAGCCCGTACGCGCTCAGCGTCAGCATCCACCGCGTCGTCAGCGAAAACAGCGTCACCGACGCATCAACCGCCATCACCGCCAGCAGCGACCCGATGCCCGTGGCCGCGATGGCGCACACCCCTCGCAGCACGATCAGCCACCTCACCCGGCGGATCAGCCGCCTCAGCTTATCAACGATTGGTTGAGGAATCACACCGGCCGCACCCAGCGCCGCGACCTTCATGGCGAACCCTCTTCTCGTCCTCGTCGTCGTCCTCGTCGTCGTCGTCGAGCCCAGCCGACGGCACTGCCGTCCGGGACTCGTCCCCGAGGACTCCGACTGGCCCGAGCGATCCGAGAGCGCGACTCCCAACGACGATCGACCCCGGGGCGAGAGCCCAGGGCCGGAGTCGCCCCTCTCTCCCGCCTGGGACTTCAGGCGTCAGCCCCCATTCTAGCCCCTGCCCCCAGGCAATGCAAGCCCCCGGCCCCCCGC
>Ga0194113_10011954_pt1 | contig 10231 bp, 10 predicted proteins | sample TA2MahC200mmetaG_FD_146193 | JGI IMG/M metagenome (GOLD analysis project Ga0194113, IMG submission 146193) | Freshwater microbial communities from Lake Tanganyika, Tanzania - TA2015017 Mahale Deep Cast 200m | ecosystem: Environmental > Aquatic > Freshwater > Lake | place: Tanzania: Lake... | reverse complement strand
GAATCTTCTCTTTTATGTCATGGGGAGGTATTTTCAACTGGGTCTTAAAAGATGCAGCCACCTCTCTGGCAATGCCTATGATACTAAGACAATCAGGCCTGTTCGGTGTAACATTAACCTCAAAAACAGTATCGCCATTCACAGACTCCACTGCCTCAACCTCAAGACCGGTCATGGTGAGCCTTTCAGCTACCTCTTCCGGAGAAGCCTCAACAGCAACAAATTCTCTCAACCATTCATATGGGACTCGCATTTATTTAAATCCTAAACTTATATCCAAGGAAGGTATAGTATTTGAGCGGATTCTTTTGCCGATAGTCAAATAATTATTTTGAAAATCAAGAGGCAAAAGCCCTCGGAGGTCGGTACGACCGAGAATGAGCGAAAATATTATACCTTCCTTGTTCACTTTAATTCTGGTTAAAACTGCCTCAGAAACCGTAAATCATTCTCGAAGAACAGCCTGATATCATCTATCGAATATTTCAGCATCGCTATCCTTTCAACACCCATACCAAAGGCAAACCCCGAATACATTTCAGGGTCATATCCAACCATTTCGAATACCCTTGGATTGATCATACCAGCACCCAAAATCTCTAACCATCCTGTATTCTTGCATATCCTGCATCCTTTTCCAGAACATGAAAAACAACCTATATCAACTTCAGCACTTGGTTCTGTAAACGGGAAAAAACTCGGCCTGAATCGTACAGGTGTATCTCCACCGAAAACGCTATGGATAAATGATTCCAGTATTCCCTTGAGGTCGCTGAAGGCAATATCTGTATCAACCATAAATCCCTCTACCTGATGGAACATTGGAGTATGCGAAATGTCTGCATCACAGCGATACACCTTGCCTGGAGCAACGATCTTCAAGGGTGGTTTCATCTTCTCCATAACCCTTATCTGGACAGGTGAAGTATGGGTTCTCAGGATGACTTCATCAGAGATATAAAATGTATCCTGCATGTCTCTCGCAGGATGATCTTTGGGCATGTTTAAGGCTTCAAAATTATAATAGTCAAGTTCTACCTCAGGCCCCTCTGCAACTTCAAAACCCATTGAAGTAAATATACTTGTTATTTCAGAAAGGATTGCATGAACAGGATGCTCTCTCCCGAATGGGGTAAATTTACCAGGAAGGGTTATGTCTATTGCCTCTGAAAGGGTCCGTTTTTCATATTCTTCTTTTTTCAGAACATCTTCTCTCTTATTTATCTCATCAATGATAAAATTTTTAATCTCATTGATTATTTTGCCGTACGTTGGTCTTAACTCAGGTAAAACTGCGGAGAGATCCTTCAGTTCAGAAGTAACAAGCCCCCTTTTCCCTAAATATTTTACCCTGAGCTGTTGGAGTTGGGACAGATTAGTGATAGCTTGTAAATCATTGAGGAATGACTTTTTGAGAGAAGCGATATCAAGCATCAATAGGCTCTTGCAAAAGTCTCACCACAGAGGTCACAGAGATATTATTGAGAACACAGAGAACATTAGAAATATTTAAAACTAATAAATTGCTCTGTGCACTCATTATCTTTTCCTCCGTGTTCTCTGTGGTTAATTGTATTATTGGTTTAAGAGGCAGGCTGAACCTTTATAGTCTCTACGAGCTGATGGAATCCTTGAGGATCATGATATGCCATATCAGCAAGTACTTTCCTGTCTAATTGGATGTTGGCCTTTTTCAGCCCTGCTATAAACTGACTGTACGAAAGCCCGAGCGCACGAACAGCAGCATTTATCCTTATGATCCAGAGCGACCTGAAATCACGCTTTTTCGCCTTTCGGTCACGGTATGCATACAGCAGTGACTTATCAACGGCTTCTGTTGCAACTCTATAAAGACGGCTCTTAGAGCCATAATAGCCCTTTGCTTGTTCTAATATCTTTTTCCTTCTTCTCCTTGTCTTAAATCCACCCTTCGCCCTTGGCATTGAATCCTCCTCTTCATCAAGCGGTTAGCGATTAGCGGTCAGCGGTTAGAAACTAACAGCTAACTGCTATCTGCTAACAGCTTACATATATGGTAAAAGCCTTTTAATATTAACAGTTTCGCTCTTTGAAACCAAGGTTGCCGTCCTCAGTCTCCTCGTCCTCTTTGCAGGTTTCCCTGTAAGAAGATGACTTTTATAACCACTGTGCCTCTTTATTTTCCCTGTACCAGTAATCTTAAATCTTTTTGCTGCCCCTCTATGTGTTTTCAGCTTAGGCATCTTATCCTCCAACCATTTTAAGCGTAAGGCGTTAGGCGTAAGGTGTAAGAAGATTTTCTAATCCCCTTACGCCTTACCCTTTACGTCTAACGATTATTTATTTTGGTGCAATGACCATTGTTATGCTGTTACCCTCAAGTTTTGCTGACTGTTCAATATTAAACTTTCCTATAAGTAATTGAGGTATCTTTTCGAAAATCTTCATGCCGAGGTCTTTCCTGATGACCTCTCTGCCTCGAAAGGACATCGTAACCTTTGCCTTATCCCCTTCATCGAGAAACCGTCGAATGCTTTTCACCTTTAATCCAAGATCATGTTCGGTTATCTGTGGCCTTATCTTCACCTCTTTGAGTCCTGTTGTTTTTCTCTGCGTCTGTCTCTTACTTAATTGGTATCTGTACTTCCCAAAATCGAGTATTTTACAGACCGGAGGGACAACATTGGCAGCGACTTCAATAAGATCCAGACTTCTCTCCTCGGCAATCTTTAATGCATTGATGACTGGCATTATACCAAGCTGCTTTCCATCAGCATCAATAAGCCTGACTTCTTTCGCCCTTATCTGTTCGTTGATTCTTATATTTTTGCTTATGCTTTCACCTCCTGAATTTTAAATTACATCCTCTCGTATCTAAACCTAAATGAATTTATTTGTTTAGAATTTCGTATCGAGGCTTTAGGATTTTACCATATCAATAACAATTAAAGCTCACGACTCTTATTTCTTATTTTGTCTCTGATGATTCCTATAAAATCATCTATCTTGATTGGCCCTATATTTTCACCACTGCGCTTTCGTATAGTCAAATTCTCCCCAGCCATTTCTCTATCGCCTATTATAACCAAATATGGCACTTTTCTTATAGTGGCATTCCTGATTTTATAACCAATCTTTTCATTCTCAAGATTCAGTTCTATCCTGATTCCTTCTGGTCGCAGCCTTTTTGATAGTTCTATTGCATATTGAGTATGCCTCTCAGCAATAGTCAGAATCTCAATCTGAACCGGTGCCAGCCATAAAGGGAATGCCCCTGCATAATGTTCTATCAGTATACCAAAAAACCTCTCTAAAGACCCCATCAATGCCCTGTGTATCATGATCGGTCTATGATCTCTCCCATCGCTCCCTCTATACGTAACATCAAATCTTTCAGGGTTGTTAAAATCAACCTGTATGGTACTGCACTGCCAGGGCCTATTGAGTGAATCCTTGACCTTGATATCTATTTTGGGCCCGTAGAAAACACCTTCTCCTATGTCTATCTCGTAAGAAAGTCCTTTTATCTCAAGTGCCCTTTCCAGGGCATTCGTTGACCTCTCCCAGTTGTTTAGGCTGCCAACGTATTTTTCAGGTCTTGTTGAAAGGTAAATATCATATTTTTCAAACCCGAAGGTCTTCAGGATAAAGAGGGTAAAATCGAGAACGTTCAATATCTCATCCTCTATCTGGTCTTCCCTGCAGAATATGTGTGCATCATCCTGCGTAAAACCCCTGACACGCAAAAGGCCATGCAGGACACCTGAACGTTCATACCGGTAAACCGTACCTAACTCAGCATATCGTATCGGGAGTTCACGGTAACTCCTGAGTGACGTTTTATAGATGTGGACATGGAAAGGACAATTCATCGGCTTTAGCTCATAATCTATCCCTTCAATCTCCATTGGCGAATACATATTCTCCCTGTAAAAATCGAGGTGGCCACTTTTTTCCCATAATTGAAGCTTTGCGATATGGGGCGTATAAAGGATTTTGTACCCTGATAGGAAATGTTGGTCTTTCCAGAAATCCTCTATTGTCCTTCTTATTATCGCGCCATTTGGATGCCAGAGGATAAGTCCAGGCCCAATCTCTTCACTAATGCTAAACAGGTCAAGCTCCCTTCCAAGCCTCCTGTGGTCTCTCTTCTTAACTTCTTCAAGAAAATGAAGATAATCTTCTAAATCCTTCTCATCGGTAAATGATGTTCCATATATCCTCTGGAGCATCTTATTCTTCTCATCTCCGCGCCAGTAGGCACCTGCGATACTCAGCAGCTTAAAGGCAGTAACAAGTCCTGTAGAGTCAAGATGAGGTCCCCTACAGAGGTCTATAAATCCATCTTCCTCGTAGAGAGAGATCTCCTCATCTGGTATCTTCTCAAGAAGCTCAACTTTATAATCCTCGCCCATTTTTTTAAAAAGCTCGATTGCTTCTTCCCGTGGCACAACTCTACGCACAAATGGATTGTTCCGTTGAATGATTTCCGACATTTTATTCTCAATCAAAATGAGATCCTCAGGTGTAAATGCCCTCGCTAAATCAAAATCATAATAAAACCCTTCATCTATAGCAGGACCTATTGCGAGTTTTACTCCGGGAAAGAGCTCCTTCACCGCATGAGCCATTATATGGGAGGTACTGTGCCGGTAAATCTCCCTCTCTTCCTTTGAATGAAAATTGATAATCTTGACAAACCCTCCTTTTCAGGAATTCAAAATAACAACTATTTTACACAATTTTATTCTTTTATTTCAAAGTTTTTACTAACCATGCCCAAAAATAGAGATAGAAACTGTCATTGCGAGTGAAACGAAGCAATCTCGCCTTTTTGCAAAGAGATTGCCACGCACCCTTCGGGTGCTCGCAATGACAAATATATCAGGGTGTTAGATTGTCTATCTCTATTTTTCAGTTCCAATGGCTAAGGATATTTTTGAGGGATATCTGAAAAATAATCCAGAAGATAGTGAAGTGCAATCGCTTTTGCAAAGGCTAAGGGGGTATTCGATAAGGTCAGACACTGGCAGATTTATGGACACATAATGAAAATATGATGTATATTAGACAAATATCATGGATAAAAAAATCGCTGAGATTAGGAATTTAATTGATTCGGGAAAACTTGAAGAGGCTGAAATTGCCCTTTCGGATGCTTTAAAACAATATCCTGATTCTCAAGAATTGCTCCATCTTCAGGCTGGACTGAAATTAAAAATGGGTGACATCTTCTGGGAGAATAGCGATATTGATAAAGCACTGGAAAGTTATACCGAGGCATTGGAAATTAATCCCAACGACCGCAATATAGTACTTAAATGCGGAGAGGTATTATCATCACTTGAACAACATGTTACAGCGAAAAGACTCTATTCATCTTATTTACAAAAATATCCTGAAGATAATGAAATAGTTCAAGCTCAAAAAAACTGGAAGAATCCACTTTATTGAAGACTGTATCTTCTGATGATATCCAGCAAATAGATGGCCAAAAGGAGATCAAGGTTTCTGCAATCGTTTCCACATATAATTCAGAGAAGTTTATTCGGGGTTGTCTTGAAGACTTAATAAATCAAACCCTTTATAAGAAAGGTGAACTTGAAATAATTGTTGTCAACAGTGGTTCACAGCAGAATGAAGACATTATTGTAAAAGAATTTCAACAGAGATATCCCAACATTAATTATATTAAAACTGAGGAACGTGAAACGGTTTACGCAGCATGGAACCGTGGTATCAGGGCTGCATCTGGAAAATATATTACCAATGCAAATACAGACGACCGTCATCGTCATGATGCATTTGAAGTTATGGTCAACATCCTCGATAAAATTCCTGAGATAGGACTTGTATATGCAGATGTGATAATCACAGAAACAGAAAATGAAACTTTCGAGAATCATACTCCTGTAGGCGCATTCCTGTGGTTAGATTACAGCAAAGAACTTTTAACCCTTGCCTGTTTTATGGGACCTCAGCCTATGTGGAGAAAATCACTGCATGAAAAATATGGTTATTTTGATGAAACCTTTAATTCATCCGGTGATTGGGAATTCTGGTTACGGATTGCTGAAGATATAAAAATGCTCCATATCCCTAAGTTTTTAGGGCTGTATCTCCTTTCCTCTCAAAGTGTTGAACATAGAAACCTTGACAAGAGGATACAGGAAGACATCTCCATTTCTGAGAAGTATGTCCAGAGGTATTTAGTAACACTTGAAGATGTAGACCATGCTTTATCACTTTTACAAACCTTAGAACAAAAGTCTCCTGATAATCCAACTTTTAGTTTTAGTCATATGAAAGTAAAATTGCTAAATCAAAAATCAGCTATTTTAGGGCAACAATATCGTCAAGTTCCATCAACTTCCATTCCTGAATCAATGAAAGGAACTCAAGATACATTATCTGAATCTGAAAAACACAGAGAACAATGTGAACAGAAAGAAACATCAAAAGCATTTAAGAAACAAAAAATTGAAGGTATGGTCTCTATTGTCTTTCTCATCTCTCCTGGGCAGAAACACACAATAAAGTGTGTAAAAAGCATCAGGAAGTATACGCCGGAGAAACATGAGATTATCTTTGTGCCTGCTGATCCAATATTCAGATCGGATAAGTTGTTGAAGAAACTTGTTAAGAAAAATAAGAATTATAGGATTGTTGAGGAAAAAGGGGGTGAGGGGGGATTTTCCTCTGCCTGCAATCGAGGCATAAAAGCCGCATCAGGTGAATATATCTTAATCTTGACCGACGATGTTGTGGTTACTGAAGACTGGCTCTCCGGAATGCTTGAATGTCTGAATAGTTCAGACGACATCGGGATTGTAGGTCCAATGACAGTGAATGTAGAAGGCCAACAAAGGATTGCAAAGACAGATTACACCTCTCTGGATTATCTCAACCAGTTTGCGAAGGAATTCAGGGAAAGGAACAGATACCGCCGTGTCCCTTCGAGGAAAATAGAAGGTATCTGTATGTTATTCAAACAGGAATTAATTGAAAAGATTGGGCTTTTTGATGAAAGTTTTCAGACTTATGAATTTGCAGATGACGATTACTCCATTAGATCTGTCATAGAGGGATATAAAAACTTCATTACAGTGGATGTGTTTGTACATCACTTCGAAGAGGAAAAACAAAATGCAGGAAAGAATAAGATACTTTTTCTGGATAAAAGGAAATTCACGAACAAATGGAAGTACGTAGATGAAAAAAGTATCACTGGTCAAAAATTACTCATCATTAATTCAATTGAGCTTGCTGATGAATTAAGCCAGAAAGGGCAGATTGGTGATGCGGTGGAGGTTCTTCTTGAGGTATTGGAACGATTTCCCGTTAATGAACGGATACTTTATAGCCTTTCGGAACTACTGATTGAGAATAACAAATATGATGATGTTATCTATATTCTTGAGAACATGTCTAAAGAAAAATTCATGTCCGGCGAGCCATACAGCGATAACTTCAGGTGGCTTGAACTCTTTGGATATTGCAAAGAGGGGAAACGACACTATGAAGAGGCTGAAAAATATGCAGATGAGGCACTTACATTAAACAGCTCCTCAGCAAAGGCATGGAATCTGAAAGGTCTTATCGCCTCCAGGAAGGAAAGATATACTGATGCAGAAGAGTTCTTTAAGAAAGCCCTTGAACATGACAGGGGGTTCGGTGAAGCATATACAAATCTTGGTGCCTAAAAGTGGTTCACTGATATCAGGGGTGATAATATTCAGTCAAGAGAGGATGCGTTCAACCTCTTTGAGAAGGCATTTGTCCTCTCACCAACAACAAAAGACATAATAGATAATTACAATTTCGCAGTAAATTCCCTTGATAGGTCTGAGAGGGCTGAGGCAGTTTTAAGGGATGCAGTGTCCCTCTATCCATCGAACAAGAGACTGAAATATATGCTCATTGATACCCTCAACAAGAATAAAAAATATGAAGATGCACTTAATCTCGCAGAAGAGCTGATTACCTGGCCAGGTGCGGATAACAAAGCCCTCTTTCTTGCCATCAAGCTGAGAGCGAAGGTCGGGGCACGGGAAGTTGATACATCCTCAAAAGATACTCTTTCCCTCTGTATGATTGTAAAAAATGAAGAGGACAATATCGGGTCATGTCTTAAAAAAATTAAGCCTCTTGTTGATGAGATGATAGTGGTTGACACAGGCTCTACTGATAAAACAAAAGACCTGGCAAAGGCATTTGGAGTAAAAGTATTTGATTTTCCGTGGAACAACAATTTTTCAGATGCAAGAAACTTCTCCATTGAAAAAGCCTCAGGCAAATGGATACTGATCCTTGATGCCGATGAGGCAATCGCCCCTTCTGATTTCGATTCAGTTAAGAAATTGGTAAGGAAATCTGGCGACAGGATAGTTGCATATCGTATTACAACAAGAAATTATGTGACCCCAATAAATGCAGTTGGCTGGGTTGGTAATGAAGGGCAATACTTAAATGAAGAAGCTGGCACAGGCTGGTTTCCAAGCATGAAAGTAAGACTTTTCCGGAAAGATGAAAGAATTCGATTTGAAAAACCTATTCATGAAATGGTTGAGTATTCTTTGCTACGGTATGGATTACCATTTGAACAATGCGACATACCAATACATCATTACGGGAAACTTGATACGGGGAAATTATTGCAAAAAGGTAAAGAATACTATGAATTAGGGAAGAAGAAACTTGCTGAAGACGGGGAAAACGATGTCTTAGCCATACGTGAACTTGCTATCCAGGCAATGGAACTCGGATTGCATGAAGAGGCTCTGGAGCACTGGAAAAAGGTAGCCCGGATAGAACCGAAACGTACACAGGCCCACTATGGTATAGGACACTGCTGCTTTTGTTTAGGCAAATATGAGGATGCCCGCATTTCATTAAAGAAAGCAGTAGAGCTTGATCCTAATTATAAAGACGCAGTTATTTTATATGCACACTGTGAGATTTACACAGGTGATGCAGAGATAACCATACCTCTTCTTGAGAAAATCCTGATGAATGACCCTTCAAATCCCCGTATTTTATTAAGACTTGCATTCGCTTACTTCTGTTCTGGAGAGAAAGAGAAGGGGCTGAAGACTGTCAACACACTCAGGAATATTAATATAAGATGTACAGAATATTTTTCTGACTGTGCAAAGGATTTAATCTCAATTAAAAGGTACGAATATGCCAAATCTCTGCTCGAAGCAGCATTAGAAACCAATAATGCCGACAATGAAACCAAAAACCTGCTTGAGGAATGCCGCAAGTTATTAAAGGAGCACCCTACCCCTTAATCCTTACCCCTCTAATCCTTCTTTACTCACTCTCCTCCAGATCAAACAGAAGGTCTCTTATCTCATCTGACTGATCCTGTATCTGATTTAGGAGGTCATCGGTCTGAGAGATGTCATCACCGATTGATTGCCCGGCCTTGTTTGAATTCCCCCTCACCCCCTTTGCCAAAGGGGGTACTCCATACAATTTCCTGAAGAACCCTTTTTATTATTTAAATTTTCTCTGTGTCCTGTGGTTAATTGCATTTTCCAGTTAAACAAATATTTCTTAAAATATTTTATAATTATATATGGCCGTACTTGAGATAGTAAGATACCCCGAAAAGATTCTTAAAGAAAAGACTAAACCTATTGAGGATATTGACGACAGCATCCAGCATCTTATAGATGATATGATAGATACGATGTATGTAGCACGGGGTGTAGGGCTCGCAGCAAATCAGGTAGGGTTTTTGAAACAATTATGCGTAATAGATATCAGTATCCAGGAAGAAAAAAGGCCACTTATTGTGCTCATAAACCCACACATTGTTGAAAAAGAAGGTACTGTTGAAACAGAAGAGGGATGTCTGAGTATCCCAGGATATATGACAACCATCAAACGGGCAGAAAAGGTCCTTGTAAAGGCACTGAATCGGAAAGGGAATCCTGTAGAGATAGAAGGGACTGGCTTGCTTGCCAAGGCATTACAGCATGAAATAGACCACCTTAACGGACTCCTTTTTATTGATAGGATGAGCCCTCTCAAGAGGGAGTTCTTCAAGAGACGATATAAAAAGGCTCTCGCAGCAGTATCGAGTAGTAAATGAGTGGTATTGGATAGTGAACTTCAAAATTATGGTTCTTTCGTAAAAAAGTTGAAAAGCATTCTAATAACCACAGAGACACAGAGGCACGGAGATTGACATATAAAAAAAGAAGCCATAAAAAAAGAAAAAATATTAATATATTCAAGCTTT
>Ga0194113_10011950_pt1 | contig 10232 bp, 8 predicted proteins | sample TA2MahC200mmetaG_FD_146193 | JGI IMG/M metagenome (GOLD analysis project Ga0194113, IMG submission 146193) | Freshwater microbial communities from Lake Tanganyika, Tanzania - TA2015017 Mahale Deep Cast 200m | ecosystem: Environmental > Aquatic > Freshwater > Lake | place: Tanzania: Lake... | reverse complement strand
CGCATTGGCCGCACAATCCAATCGGTCATTTGGAAAGTCAGCCGGGAGAGCGGATTCTGCGCGTGCAGCCGCACCACCTGGAGATAGGCCCTCAGGGCGCAGGCCACAACGAACAGGCTGCCCAGGGTTTTCAGCGTGAGCCAAAGAATCGTCATCGCCGCATCATAAAAAAAGTCCCGCCAAGGCGGGACTTTTAGTGTCACAAATCAGATAACTCTGATGTCGAGACTTACGGACGGCTGCCCGTGGGGAAAGGCCAGGTGCTGGACAGCGTCGCAGCAGCGGCAGGAGCAGCAGCGGCTTTCTTAGCGCGCTTCTTGCCAGCCTTACGCTTTTTACCGCCAGCTTTCTTAGCAGCTTTTTTCTTGCCGCCGGCTTTCTTAGCAGCCTTGCGCTTTTTGCAGCCTTGCGCTTTTTGCCGCCGGCTTTCTTAGCAGCCTTGCGCTTTTTGCCGCCGGCTTTCTTAGCAGCCTTGCGCTTTTTGCCGCCAGCTTTCTTAGCAGCTTTTTTCGCGCCAGTCTTGCGTGCAACGCGCTTCTTCGCTGCTTTCTTAGCCGGCTTTTTCGCTGCAGCTTTTTTCTTTGCTGCGGGCTTCTTCTTTGCAGCGGTCTTGCGCTTAGCAGCGGGCTTCTTCTTTGCTTTCTTCTTTGCTTCTTCAGCCATGGAACACTCCTTCAAGCTTGAACAAAAGGGGATTCGCACCGGATGGCCCGAACCATTCATTCGCGCAAGAGGACCATCCCCCAACGCTAATGAATTCTGTATGGCGCAGGCCCCGGCTCACCTTTTGGCTCACTCCCAGGACAACGCGCCACCCGTCTGATACTCGATCACACGGGTCTCAAAGAAATTTCTTTCCTTCTTCAGGTCGACCATTTCGGCCATCCAGGGGAAGGGGTTCTCTTCGTTGCCAAAAAATGGCTCCAGGCCGATCTGCTGGCAACGACGGTTTGCGATGTAACGCAGGTAGGACTTGAACATGGAGGCGTTCAGCCCCAGCACGCCACGCGGCATGGTGTCTTCGGCGTAGCGGTACTCCAGCTCCACTGCCTTCTGGAACAGGACCTTGAGTTCCTCGCGGAACTCCGGCGTCCAGAGGTGGGGGTTCTCCAGCTTGATGGTATTGATCAGGTCAATGCCGAAATTGCAGTGCATGGACTCATCCCGCAGGATGTACTGGTACTGCTCGGCCGCGCCGGTCATCTTGTTCTGCCGGCCCAGGGCCAGGATCTGAACAAAGCCGACATAAAAGAACAGGCCCTCCATGAGGCAGGCAAAGACGATCAGGGACTTTAAGAGCTGCTGATCAGCCTGGGGAGTTCCGGTCTTGAAATCAGGGTCGGTCAGGGTATCGATGAAAGGAATCAGGAATTCATCTTTATCCCGAATCGATGGAATCTCGTGATAGGCATTAAAGATCTCGCCCTCATCCAGGCCGAGGGACTCCACGATGTACTGATAGGCGTGGGTATGAATGGCCTCTTCGAAGGCCTGGCGCAGCAGGTACTGGCGGCACTCCGGAGCGGTGATATGGCGATAGGTGCCCAACACAATATTGTTGGCCGCTAGTGAATCCGCAGTCACAAAGAATCCGAGATTGCGCCGAATCAGTCGGCGCTCATCCTCGGTCAGGCCATTGGGGTCTTTCCAGGTCGCGATGTCACGCGACATATTGATTTCCTGGGGCATCCAATGGTTGGCACAGCCAGCCAGATACTTCTCCCAGGCCCACTTGTATTTGAAGGGCACGAGCTGATTGACATCCGTGCCCGCATTGATGACCCGCTTGTCTTCGACCCGGACCCGGCGCATCTCCTGATCGGCTGCGGCCGACGCATTCAGGCTGCCCTGCGACATGAACGGCGGAACCGCCGACGTGCCAGCAGCTGCAAGGCCAGCGGCCACCGATGGGGACGGCATGGCCTGTGCCGGCGAGACCGCCGGTGCCATATTCAGTGCTGCAGATCCCGCTACGGGGGGCTGTGCAACGGTGTTGGAACTATCTTCCCAGTTCAGCATTTCGACTCTCACTTTGCTTTCATTCCCTCTTTTCGAGGGGTTTGACGATCAGGCGGTGTGCCCGTTGACTCGATCAATGACTGCAACGTGAGATTCGGTTGTTGTACACAGCGCGAATAATGCAAGAACATTTTTCACGTTGCAATCATTTTTTTCAAAAATTTTTAAATTCAAGAATGCGACATCGGTGATGTCGCATTCTTGCCACGAGGTTTGCTTCAATCGATTTACTGGCAGGCCTCGCATTCCGAGTCGTCGATGGAGCAGAACTTCACATCACTTCCTGCGACCGTCGACTCCTGCGCGCCGAATTGAACTGCAGCTGCCGATGCTGCCGCCCCCAAGCCGCCCGACACCGGAACCGCGTTGAGCTGTCCGGTGCTGATGGTCGACTTCTCCGCCGATGTCGCACCCATCGTGCGCAGGTAATACGTGGTCTTCAGTCCGCGCAGCCAGGCAAGCTTGTAGGTCTCGTCAAGTTTTTTGCCGGATGCGCCCGCCATGTAGATGTTCAGCGACTGGGCCTGATCGATCCATTTCTGACGCCGGGCCGCACACTCCACGGTCCAGCGCGTATCGACTTCAAAGGCAGTGGCATAGAGGCTGCGCAGCTCGGCTGGCACCCGATCGATCTTGGCCAGGCTGCCATCGAAGTACTTCAGGTCCGCCACCATGACCTCATCCCAGAGGCCAAGCTTTTTCAAATCCTGGACCAGATACTCGTTGACCACCGTGAATTCGCCCGAGAGGTTCGATTTCACATATAGGTTCTGGTAGGTGGGCTCAATGGAGGCGGAGATGCCCACGATGTTGGAGATGGTGGCCGTGGGCGCAATCGCCACACAGTTGGAGTTGCGCATGCCGTGGGCCTTGATCCGCGAACGCAGCGCTTCCCAATCGAGTGTGGAGGACATGTCCACTTCGACATAGCCGCCGCGCTCCTCGGCCAGAATCTTCAAGGTGTCCAACGGCAGAATGCCCTGGTCCCAGAGGGAGCCGCGGAACGATGAGTAGGCGCCCCGCTCCTCGGCCAGTTCGGTCGATGCCCAGTAGGCGTTGTAGCAGACGGCCTCCATTGAGCGATCGGCAAAGTCCACTGCATCCTGGCTGGCGTAGGACACGCGCATCGCATGCAGGGCCTCCTGAAATCCCATAATGCCCAGGCCGACCGGCCGGTGGCGGATATTGGAATTGCGGGCCTTGGCCACAGCGTAGTAGTTGATATCAATCACGTTATCCAGCATGCGCATGGCCGTGCGGATCGTCCGGTGCAGCTTTTCGTGATCCAGCTCCAGGCCCCCACGGGATGCCGGCTTGAGATGGTTCACCAGATTGACCGAGCCGAGGTTACAGACGGCGATCTCCGAGTCATTGGTATTCAGGGTGATCTCGGTGCACAGATTCGAGGAGTGGACTACCCCAACATGCTGCTGCGGGCTGCGGATATTGCAGGGATCTTTAAAGGTGATCCAGGGATGGCCGGTCTCAAACAGCATGGTCAGCATCTTGCGCCAGAGCGAAAGGGCCGGAATCCGCTTGAAATGTTTAATCTCGCCGCTGTCGGCCTTTGCTTCGTAGGCGGTGTAGGCCTGCTCGAATGCGCGGCCCACCTTGTCGTGCAGATCCGGCACATCGGAGGGTGAGAACAGGGTCCACTGGCTGCCTTCCATGACCCGCTTCATAAAGAGATCAGGAATCCAGTTGGCCGTGTTCATGTCGTGGGTACGGCGGCGGTCATCGCCCGTGTTCTTACGGAGCTCGAGAAATTCCTCGACATCCAAATGCCAGCTCTCCAGGTAGGTACAGACTGCGCCTTTGCGCTTGCCCCCCTGATTGACGGCCACGGCGGTGTCGTTGACCACCTTCAGAAACGGCACCACACCCTGGCTCTTGCCATTGGTGCCCTTGATGTAGCTGCCCAAGGCACGCACCGGCGTCCAATCATTGCCCAGTCCGCCGGCGTATTTGGCCAGCAGCGCATTTTCTTTGATCGCCTCGTAGATGCCATCCAGATCATCGGCGACGGTCGAGAGGTAGCAGGAAGAAAGCTGTGAGTGCGTCGTGCCCGAATTAAACAATGTGGGCGTTGAGCTCATGAAATCAAAGCTCGACAGCAGGTTGTAAAACTCGATCGCACGTGCCTCACGATTCAATTCATTTATCGCAAGGCCCATTGCCACCCGCATGAAAAACGCCTGAGGCATTTCGATACGACGGCCCTCGCCAGAGAAAGGATCGTTGCGATCAATCAGAAAGTAGCGGTCATAGAGAGTCTGCAGGCCGAGATAATCGAACTGCAGATCCCGTTTCGGATCGATGGCCTGGGCCAGCTTTTGAAGATCAAAGCGCGAGAGCTCTTCGTTTAGCAGGCCAATCTCGATGCCCTTCTTGATGAATCGCGGGAAGTAGTCAGGATAGCGACGCTCCATCTCGGCCTGCGAAACCTCCGACTGCAGCATTTCCTTGCGAATCGTGTGCAGCAGCAGACGGGCACTGACTTTGGCATAGGCGGGATCCTTTTCAATGAGCGCGCGGGCCGCCAAGATGGCGGATTTAAAAACCTCTTCAAGCGGCACACCGTCATAGAGATTTTTGACGGTGTCTTGCATCACGGCATCAACGCTGACGGCCTCACCGAGGTCGGTGCAGGCAGCGGCAATGATGTCGCGCAGCCAGGCCTCGCTGAGCGGCTGAGCATTGCCATCGACCAGCATATGCAGTGACGATTGAATCGGGGCGGTGGTGGGCTGCTTGGCGGCCCGCTCCTGTGAGCGGCGCTCCCGATAAAGCACGTAGGCCCGGGCGACTTCATGCTCGCCGGAGCGCATCAGGGCGAGCTCGACCTGATCCTGAATGTCTTCAATGTGCATCGTACCGCCAGCAGGCAGCCGGCGCATCAGCGCCATGACCACCGACTGGGTCAGGGCCTCGTTGATCTCGCGGACCCGGGCCGATGCGGCCCCCTGGTTGCCGCCCACGGCCAGAAATGCCTTGGTCATCGCGATCTGAATCTTGCTGGGCTCAAAGCCGACGACTGCGCCGTTACGACGAATCACCTTGATGTCGGCTGCAACGGCCTGCGGCGACAGCACGGAAGATGCTGTCGTTGAGGGGCCAGACGGTGTCAGGCCCGAGGTAACTGTGGCGTTTTGTGATTGTGCTTCTGCGCCCCACTGCATCATGAAACTCTCCCTAAAAATTCTTTAAAAAAAATGTTGTAAACGCTTGAAAATATGGGCAAAAGAGGGTTCGTTGTGGGAGATGGCGTCTCCCCCTGAAAACACTAGATGTAGTACTTTTTTTGTTCGGAGGACCTAATTCTAGTAGTCCAAGGGATCCTGGGGCAAGGGGCTTGCTCAGGGCAAACCCGTGTGTGCGGTGCACATGACGCAGCCAGCCAGGCCCAGCGCGAAAAGAAAATCTTGGCGCCGATTTGACGAGGGTTCTAGGCCAGAATCATTCGGCGAGGGCCGAAAAATCAGGGGTAGGGCCGTGTAAGTAAACACCCACGCCCATTGAGCAATCTGAGCATCTCTGGCCATGAAAAGGCAGGCCCGGGATCTGTCTTGCGGCCCGGCGCGAGATCACAGTGACCGGCAATCCACTTCAAATTTGGCAGCACGGTGCAGGCGCCTGCCAGCACATCGGCTGCCGCATGCATCTGAGGATCAGGATACGGCGTATCGTCTGCGCCCTCGAGTTCAAGCCCAATTGAAAAATCATTGCAGCCGGGGCGGCCGAGAAATTCAGAAACGCCAGCATGCCAGGCGCGATCTTGAAGGCCAACAAACTGAATGACCTCGCCCGTGCGCCGAACGAAAAAGTGGGCAGACACCCGCAGGCCCGCGAGCGCTGAAAAACTCGGATGCCGATTGCAATCCAGCCGGCCAAGAAAGAGGTCTTCAACGGCGCTGCCCTCAAAACAGCCTGCTGGCAGGCTGATGTTGTGAATCACAGCAAGCGTGATTTCGGCATTTTTTGGCCGCGCATCGTAATGTGGTGAGGCCGATCGGCGCGCACCCGAAATCAGCCAGCCTTGGGCATCAACCTCAAGCGCACCCATTAGCCCTTCGGTCCAAGATGCCGATGGGTCATGCTGCAATAGGCCTGCCCATCCTTCCAGACCGCATCCGTGGCAGGCAGGCGGGCACTGCAGTGGGCACACTGAATGAGTTTCGATTGGGCGGCTGAGTCCGCAGAAGACTGCGGATCTTTTGCGCTGCTGCGCTTAGAAAATGCACGCTTTAATAGCCATAGGCCTGCAATCACTGCCAGAGAAATAATCACGACACGGAGCAGCATCTCAGCGATCCAATACGACTTCTAAGACAAAACGGGTGCCCACATAGGCCATCAATAGCGTTGCAAATCCTGCAAGTGTCCAGCGGGCGGCAACGCGGCCCCGCCAGCCCCACCATTTATGGCCCACCAATAATGTCAGCGACAGGGCCCATGAGGCCAAGGTAAACACAGTTTTATGATCAAATCGAAGCAGCCCCCGCCCCAGCTCAGCGCCCACCACCATGCCCGAGCCCAGGGTCAGCGTCACCAGAATAAATCCTGCAAACACCATGTGCACCAGCATCTGATCCAGGCCGATTAATGGCGGCAGGCCCTGCCACCATCCACCCGAATCAAATCGCATGCGGCGCGTGCTGTGCAGCGCCCGCTCCATCGCCAGCATCAGCAGGGCGCTGGCCGCTGCCAGCGTAAAGGTGCTGTAGGCCAGCATCGCAAGCAGCATGTGCAGACGAAAGCTGATGTCCAGCGTGGTGGTCAGTGGCCGGCCGGGAAAAATCAGCGGTAACGCCGTGGCAATCGCTGCGACAATAAAAACACCTTGCGTAATGGGCGGCAGCCGCTGAAACCAGGATTCGATCCACAGCAGCAGCACCGCAAGCCAGAGGGTCCATGAGATCGAGGTCGCAAAACCGAAATAAAGGCCCTCACGTGAAAACCAATTCGGCAACAAGGACAGGCCGTGGACGGCGATGGCGGCCAGCAGCAGGGCCTGGCCCGAGCGCGAGGCCAGTGGCATGGTCGCTGCTGCAGTGCCGGCCCGGTGGGCCCAGGCCAGGCCCGCATAGCCTGCGGCCGCCACCAGCGATACGGCGCCGTAGAATGAAGCATCCATAACGAAGGCAGTGTAGCGCAGCATGCTTGAAAATCTGACTGAACGGCTCGCGCGGGTCGTTAAAACCATCAAGGGTGAGGCCCGGCTGACGGAATCCAACACGCAGGACATGCTGCGTGAGGTCCGGCTTGCCCTGCTTGATGCGGATGTGGCCCTGCATGTCGTCAAAGATTTCATTGCCAAGGTCAAAGAAAAGGCATTGGGCCAAGAGGTCCAAGCCAGTCTGAGTCCCGGCCAGGCCATGGTGGGCGTGGTGCACCGAGAGCTGATTCATCTCATGGCGGGAGAGGACGCATCGGCCCTTGGCCGAATGCAGCTCAATCTCGCGGTGGCGCCGCCTGCGGCCGTGCTGATGGCCGGACTGCAAGGCGCTGGTAAAACCACAACCGTCGGCAAGCTGGCGAAATGGCTTGCCGAATCGCAGAAAAAACGGGTGCTTACCGTCTCGTGTGATGTCTATCGGCCGGCAGCCATTGATCAGCTTCGGCTGGTCAGCGCACAGGCGGGTGTTGAATTTTTTCCAACCCCAGAAGGTGCGAGCCCCGTAGCGATTGCGCAGCAGGCCCTGGATCATGCCCGGCGGCATCTCCACGATGTAGTGCTGATCGATACCGCGGGACGGCTCGCCATTGATGAAGAAATGATGCGCGAGATCGCGCAGCTTCACAGCGCAGTCAAGCCGATTGAGACGCTCTTTACGGTCGATGCGATGCAGGGCCAGGATGCGGTGCGCACTGCGGCTGCATTTAAAGCGGCCCTTCCCCTGACGGGTGTCGTGCTCACCAAGATGGATGGCGATTCACGGGGCGGCGCTGTGTTATCGGTGCGGGCCGTGACGGGCTGCCCAATCAAATTTGTCGGCACCTCAGAAAAGATTGATGGCCTTGAGGCCTTTGATGCCGAACGGATGGCCAATCGCGTTCTGGGGATGGGCGATATTCTGGCCATCGTTGAGCAGGCCCAAAAGACTGTTGATCTCAAAGTGGCCGAAAAGATGGCCGAGAAATTTAAGACAGGTGGCCGCTTTGATCTGAATGACTTCAAAATGCAAATCGGGCAGATGCGCAATATGGGCGGCTTATCCTCGTTGGTCGATAAGCTGCCGGCCCAGATGCAGCAAGCTGCCAAAGGCACTGATCTGTCCGCAGCCGAAAAATCCATACCGCGCATGGAGGGCATCATCAACTCCATGACGCCCAAAGAGCGGCAGCATCCCGACCTCTTAAAGGCAAGCCGCAAGCGGCGAATTGCAGCGGGCGCGGGCGTCTCGGTTCAGGAAGTCAACCGCCTGCTGAATCAGTTCGAACAGATGCAAGAGATGATGAAAAAAATGCAGAAAGGCGGCCTCGCGAAAATGATGCGGGCCGTTGGTGCCATGAAAGGCATGGGCGGAATTCCGGGAATGGGCGGGTTTGGGAAACGCTAGCGATGGGCCCACTGCGGCGCGCGTTTTGTCAGAAACGCATCAATGCCCTCCGCAGTATCCGCAAGGCCCATATTGCATGTCATGGTTTCGCCTGTGACCGAATAGGCGCCGGCAAGCCCCATCTCGATTTGCTGATAGAAGGTTGTTTTACCCATCGCGACAGCGGCTGCACTCTTGGTCTTGATCAGCTCCGCAAGCCGCCGGACCTCTGCATCGAGCTGTGCTGTGGGCACCACCCGATTCACCAGGCCCCATTGCAGCGCGGTCGATGCATCAATCATCTCACCCGTAAGCAGCATCTCCATGGCCCGTTTGCGGCCGATATTGCGTGCTACTCCCACGGCTGGCGTTGAGCAGAATAGGCCGATATTGACCCCGGGAAGTGCGAACCGGCTATCGGCGCTCGCAACCGCGAGATCACACATTGAGGTCAGCTGACAGCCCGCCGCGGTTGCAATGCCGTGGACCTTGGCGATCACAGGCTGCGGCATTTGCGTGATGCGCATCATCAATTCACTGCACGAGCGAAACAGCTCGGCAATCCATGCGGAATCCTGGGCATGGTTCTGCATCTCTTTGAGATCATGGCCGGCACAAAATCCTCGGCCATTGCCCTGAAGCACCACGACCCGAACCGATGTGTCCTGGGCGATCGCATCAAATGTTTGGCATAACGCCAAGATCATTTCGGAGGACAGGGGATTAAACCGTTCGCCACGATTCATGGTGATGGTGGCGAGTCCATCCTGATCCTCACGCAAGACATAGAGCTGCTCGAGGGCGTTCATGATGTTGTCTCCTTCGTTTTAAACTCGGCGAGCCCGGAGCTAGGCCGGGCACTTATTTTAAGAGTAACTTTACCGCTTCAATCACGTCCTTGCGCTCACACGTCGATGCCGCCATACCGGCGCGCTTAAGCAACTCCAGTTTGCCTTCCTTGAGCGACCGCTCACCGATGGTCACCCGAACCGGCACACCAATCAACTCCCAGTCGGCAAACATGGCGCCGGGACGCTCATCGCGATCATCGAGCGCGACATCGATTCCGGCTGCAATCAACTCCTGATAGATGGCCTCGGCCTCAGCCTTGACCAGGTCAGATTTAGCTGCGCCCACCGGGCAGATCACGACTTCAAAGGGCGCAATTGCCGCAGGCCAGATGATGCCTTTCGCGTCGTGGCCCTGCTCAATCGCAGCGCCCAAAATCCGGGTCACACCAATGCCATAGCAGCCCATCTCCATAAGTGCGGGCTTGCCGTTCTCATCGAGATAGCTGGCCCTCATTGTCTCTGAGTACTTGGTGCCCAAATAAAACACATGGCCGACCTCGATGCCACGCTGTATTGACAGGCTGCCTTTGCCATCGGGAGAAGGATCCCCCTCCACGACGTTGCGGATATCGGCCACCCGATCGGGCTCTGGCAGGTCGCGGCCCCAATTGACACCACAGAGGTGGTGGTCCCACTGGTTCGCCCCCGTAATGAAGTCGCTCATCCGCGCGACGGTGCGATCTGCAATCACCGTGATAGGCCCAAGGGGCGCAACCGGGCCCAGGTAGCCTGGCTTACAGCCGAAGTGGGACTCAATCTCCTGAACCGTCGCAAAACGAAACCCCTGGTCAAGGCCCTCGAGTTTGCCCGCCTTCACTTCGTT
>Ga0194113_10011948_pt1 | contig 10233 bp, 8 predicted proteins | sample TA2MahC200mmetaG_FD_146193 | JGI IMG/M metagenome (GOLD analysis project Ga0194113, IMG submission 146193) | Freshwater microbial communities from Lake Tanganyika, Tanzania - TA2015017 Mahale Deep Cast 200m | ecosystem: Environmental > Aquatic > Freshwater > Lake | place: Tanzania: Lake... | reverse complement strand
CTACATCACCGCGCGGCCGGACGGATCGGAAATGCTGGTTTACGCCCGGAACGACGGCGACAGGGACCTGGCCGTGACCGGCCTGGCCATCGACGGGACCGACGTGACCGCGTTCTCGGCCATCGACGAGCCCATTCTGGCCCCGGGCCGCCTGGCCGCGATCCGCGTGCCCTCTTGCGAGGGGGTGGAGTGGGGTCGGAGCCGCGCCTACACGGTCTTCTACGATCAGGGCGGCGGCCAGGACTCGGTGACCCGGGAGATGCGCCTCTTCCCGCAGCGGTTCGTGGTGGGCAACTGGAACGAGGAGTCGGTCTGCTCTGGCTCGGACTTCCTTGGGGTGCAGCGGGAAGCGGGAATCGACCTGTTCATCTGGTATCCCTCGGAGGACTGCCCGCCGGACGTGGCCCTGCCCCTGGCCGAGGCAGAGGACTTCTACCTCTTCACCCACGCCTCTGCGCCCTGGCCGGCGTACGCGGACGCGGTAACGAACTGGGGGGACCACCCGCGCTGGCTCTTCAACGCCGTGGCCGGCGAGCCCGAGATCGGCGGGGAGCCGCCCGCGGTGACCCTGGGGTATGTCCACCAGAACCGCGCCCTGTGGGGAGAGCGCAAGCCCCTGTGGATCTACAATGCCTGCGCCAACCGCTTTCCCGAGTGGGGGGCCATGGCCGACATGGGCGGCATGGATCACTACTGTGTGTGGGCGCCCAAGTGCAACACCAACTGGCCCTTCTGGTACTGGGACCGGATCGAGTTTGCCGGCTATTACACCGTGGCGGCCAAGAGGGCCGCCGAGCCCCGGCCGATCGTCAACTGGACCCAGAGCATCGACAACATGATGCAGATCGGGGACTGGCAGATCCGCTGCAACACGCCGGATGAAGTCCGCAGCCAGTGGTACCAGAACCTGGGCTATGGGGCCAAGTCTCTGCTCTGGTACGTGTTCACCCCCTTTGTGGACGACAACTGTCCGGAAGAGCCGGAGATGGAGATGGTCCGGCTCAGGGCCGAGGTCGAACCCTTCACCGATCTCGTGCTGCTGGGCGAGGTCGCCCCTGCCGGGTCCATGGCGCGGTCCGAGGATCCCCTGGTGGAGGTGTCGGCCACGGTTTCTCCGGACGGGTTGGTCCTGGTCGTGAGTAACCTCGACTACCAGCTCAACCTGCTGGCCCCGTATGCCTGGCAGGAGAAGGCCTACGTGGGAGTCGAGTTCGAGCCGCCGGCCGGCTTCGAGCCCGCCAGGGCTTATCTGGCAGACCCGGAGGGCGGGATCGACCTGCCCCTGGCGTCGGCGGGTAAGGGTGCCTGGCGGGTCGTCATCCCCTCCCTGCCGGTGGCGAACGCGGTGGTAGTCCTCCCGGAGCCCTGATTGGCTGGGCAGTCGGGAGCGACTGGACGTTGTGTTTTTGTCGGCCGATCAATGCCTCCATCCCCGCGGCCCGCTGCTCTGTCCTCCCAAGGACCTTTCCGAGATGGACAAGTGGAAAAAACTAGGGATAAACGGCACATCCTTTGATGTCGAGATCATGGACCCGGCGTCTTATGTGTTCGAATCTTTACTCCCTCTGCCATTCTTTTCTCTGCGAATCTGCGTGACATGAAGGGCTTGACGAACAGGTTTTTTTGTGCAATTATTTTTGTACAAAAGTAGACCGAGGTGTCAAATGAAGAAGATCAACATTTCCGAGGTACGGAATCACCTGCCGTCCCTGTTGGTGGAAATCGCCTCGTCAAACGAGCCTATCGTAGTCACACGTCACGGCAAGCCTGTGGCCCAGATTCTGCCCTTTCACAAGGCGCAATCAAAGTCGGAACGCTACCCCTTGAGAAGCCTGCCCATACGGATATCCAAGGATTTTGACAAGTCTGATGCGGAACTCTGGGAAGCTTCGGGCGAATGATCATTTTGGACACACAAGCATGGCTGTGGTGGTTACACGACCCAAATCGTCTATCAAGGCGAGCCGTGGCCGCCATCCAGAAAGCCGAAACGGGAGACGGGATTCGTGTGTCGTCCATCTCGGTCTGGGAGATCGCCGTCAAGACGGAAGCGGACAAGCTGGAACTGCCTCTTGAGATCAACGAGTGGTTCGAAAAGGCTCGTTCCTATCCCAATCTAGTGGTAGAACCTCTCTCTGCCCTGGATGCCATTGCCAGCACGCAACTGCCGGGTCGATTTCACAAAGATCCGGCTGACCGGATGATTGTCGCGACGGCTCGTCGACACGGCGTACCCCTCGTGACGTCAGACGCCAGGATTCGGGCCTACCCTCACGTGGAAACCATTTGGTAAGGATTACGGTAACTACTCGCCCCTGTCTGTCCCGAAAATGCATCGCCTTGAAATCGATGAGAATTCCGTCGAGGAATTCCCTTTTGATCTCTCAGCCGGCGACGGTCCTGGCTAGGAGACACAGGAAGTGCCGAGAGCACTGGACCAAGCTCGGCCAGACCTGCAGGCCGGGCCGGAGACCTGCCGCCGTGCCGTCGATTGAACTCCAGCGCCTCTTTGAGAGTTGCCTCGATCCTTTCCACAAGTTCATCTCGGGAACGCTCCCTGCAGTTGACGCCCGGAACTTCTTCGATCCATCCGAAGACCCGGACGATGCGCGCCTCAACCGATCGCGGATGCATAATCCTGGTAGTTCTCCACGCAGCCGGGATTCTGTAGAGGGAAGGGCAAGGACTCCACCACGGTCTGGGTGAGCCGGTGGGCGAAGAGGACTCCCTTGGGGGTCAGTTCGGTCCCGCGGATGTACCCGAGGCGGCGCAGGATCTCGATGTAGAAACGGATTGCCGGAGGCAGGTCGGGGGAGGGGTCGATCTTCAGGTCGTAGAGCATCCGGGCGAACCTTCGCCAGGCGTCGGCGGCCGGGCTCTTGGGAGCCGCAAAGCCCCGGCGGCGGCCCTCGCGGAAGCCGCGGAGGTAAGGGGCAAGCTCGGGGTTGACCATCTTCCAGTTTCCGCAGGTCGAGAAGCCGGCCGGGCCGAATCCCGCGTAGTCCTGGATGAGTTCGTCCCGGGAGGAGTCGTAGAGGTCCTGGCCGTCGGCAAAGGTCCAAACCCCCTGGCGGCGGTAACCTGACTCCAGAATGGCGACTGCGGCGCGTTCGATGAGATCGTAGCTCGCGCCCGGGTTGGGCCGCCGCGAGACCCGCAAGCCTCGAATCACGAGGAAGCGGTAGGTGGTGATCTGAGAGGGCCGGATGGCCAGCAGGGTGCGGATGTCCGACTCGAAGGCAGCGGGAGTCTGCAGCGGCAGGCCGGCCATCATGTCCACGTTGACCCACAACCCGAGCGCGTGTGCATGCTCCACGAGTCTCTCCACGTGCCGGAGGGTGCCGACCCGCCTGCCGGTGGGAGCGATCACCTCGTCCGAGAAGCTCTCCACGCCGATGCTGACCTTGGTGAACCCGAGCGCTTTCAGTGCGTCCAGGTATTCCGGGGTGGCCCGGGCGGGCAGAAGCTCGATCCCCATGCTGGGCGGAGTTGCCTGTTTGCGCAACGCTCGCACAATCGCAGCCAGGTCCTCCGGCAGCAGGGTATTCGGCGTGCCGCCGCCAAAGTAGACCCAGGCTGCCTGACCATCCAGTTTCGTCTCCTCGATCTCCTGCTGGACGCAACGGAGATAATCCCGCTTGCCCTCCTCGGACAGCAGTTCCTTGTAGAAAGGGCAGAAGGAACACCTGGTGTAGCAGAACGGCACGTGCACGTAGATGCCGAAAAGGCCGCGGAACGTGCGTTCGGGAAGGTCCTGGAAACGGTAGCGGGTCTTCTGAAAAGACCTGCGCATGAAGTGGCTGCTCAGCGCGGGGATCATCCGGCGGTTCTCCTCAGAAACAGGCTCCTGCCGACAGCAACAGGAACCGCCCGGGAGCCAGGATGCCTCCGGTTTCTTCATACAGTTCGTCGGTCAGGTTCTGGGCCGAAAAGGCGGCCCACAGGAAGTCCCGCCACCAGACCCGTAGAGAGACATCGGTCCGCCAGTAGGGATCCAGGCTCCTGGCCTTGCCGGTGGCCCAGTCGCGGTACATTCGCTCGCCCGTCCAGGAGGACACCCACGAGCCCGCCAGGCGGAAATCCCCCGCGCGGCCGTCCACCCGCAGGCCCAGGTGCAGCATGTGGGCGGGCATGTATTCGAGGTTCTCGCCCGTCTGTCGGTCCTCGGTTTCCTGGAAGGTGTAATGGACAAAGGGGCAGAGCCAGCTCAGGGAGCGGACCTCAGCCCCGAGTTCGAGCCCCGCGGACCAGGCGCTGGTGATGTTGACGTAGTTCAGGGTGTCGGCTCTGGTTTCGAACCCTATCAGGTCGTCCATGTCGTTGTAGAACCCGTCCAGGGTCACAGTGGCCCATTGTCCAAAGTCACGCTCCACGCCTCCGTCAAAGGCCCAGATGTACTCGGGCTTGAGTCTGGAGTTGGACACCAGGGTCACACCGGGGGCAACCATCCAGTCCGGCTGAAACAACTCGCTCAGGGTGGGGGCGCGAAACGCGCGGCCGGCCGAGGCGTGCAAGTGAGTTTCCGGGTCGATGCCCCAGGAGAAGCCCAAACGGGGAGAGACCGCCCAGCCGAACTCGGAGTGCCAGTCGCCCCGGAGGCCCGGGATGAGGACCAGGGAGGGAGTGAAGGCAATCTCGTCCTGGAGGTACATGCCGAAGTTGTCGACTGTATCCGTCACGCCCTGCCCCCCGGGGACCCGAATCCCCAGCCTGCGGTCGATGAGGGTGGCGAATTCCGCTTCGTTGCCGAGGTACTCAAACCCTCCGAGGAGCGTCTGGCGGCGGCCGGCCGCTCCGCAAACCTTGCCTTGCATCTGCCAGTCCTGGAACGTGGACCGGAAGCGGGTGTAAGCGAAGACCGGGAAGGGGGGAAAGGGGTTCCAGTGCGATGATGACGTTGATCGCCCCACTGAACGCATTCGCGCCGTAGAGGCTGGAGAAGGGGCCGCGAACAATCTCCACCCGCTCGACCGCCCCGATTGGGATCTCGTTAAGACTGAGGAACCCCGTGCCGGAGGAATTCAAGGGCATCCCGTCGACCAGGATGAGCGTCCGGTTGGCGCTTGGCACCCCGCGGATGCTGATCATGGCGGGAATTCCAGAGGCGACCCCCACGACCCTCTTTACCCCGATTCCTGTCTGGGTTCTGAGTACGTCGTCCAGGTTCACAGCAGGAGAGGCCGCGATCTCCTGCGAGGGAATGACCGTGACACTGACCGGCGTCTGGGACCGCAGGCGCTCCGTGCGCGTGGCTGTGACCACGACCTCATCCAGCGCTTGCCTCCGGAATCCTGTCCGTTTTCCTTTTCTTGTTTGTTGCAGTCTTTCCTGCCGTCTGGATCCGGACGGGGGACGTCCACCGGAACATCGCCCTGCTGGAGGGGCATTCCGGAGGACCTTTACGATCTGCGCCAGCCGGTCCTCATCCTCTGGGGGCAGAAAGACCGCTTGTTCCCTCTGGAACAGGGCAGGCGCCTTCTGAAGGACCTGCCGAACGCGAGACTTGATATCATCCCAGAAGCAGGGCACTCGCCTCACCTGGAGAAACCGCATGAGGTTGCTGCAAGGATCCGGGATTTCCTGGATTGATGCGCGAGTTGTATTCTCCTGGTCTGTTACCTCGCATTGCATGGCCCTTCCAAGGTGACACCGGCTCACCCAGACCGTGGTGGCCGCCTTTCCCCTCCCGACCGGGCCTGCCATCATCTGCGCTCAGGGGGCGTGTTCGTGCCGGCTTTGCCGGTGCGGAGGGTAATCTGAAGAAGCCGACGCCCACTCGGTGCGAACCTCCCTCGCAATGCCCGGGGGCAGTACAACATCTGGAGCGTTCCTTGTCTTTACACTCAATTGGGTTAGCTGCTACCCTCAAGCCGACCGAAAGGAAATCTATCTTTTTCGTATATGGCAACTTCATGGTTGCACTCCGCCAGTGCACCCATCCCCATGGCCCGGCAGGGCCTTCCCCGCCGCCGAGCGGATTCTGAGAAAGAGGAGGTTTCTGCGGCGGTCCCGGGTTCAGAGGCTCAGATCCGATTACGAAGGATGCTACTGTGACATGAATGCATCGAGACACCGACACCCTTCATTGGTGGCTCTGGCCATCCTGACCTGTCTGGCGATGGGCTGCGGCGGTGACGACCGGGCAGGCTCTGGGGCTGCGGCGGACCAGAGTTATTCCCTCGGCTCCTGTCGGCTCCAGGTGGACAGAGAACCGCCCCGGCTGCGGTTTTTCGACGAGGGAGGACGCCTCATCACCCAGAGTGCTCCGGGCATCCTGCAGATCGTCCGGGTCGAGACGGTCGAAACCTGGTTCCAGGCCTTCCTCGCCGTGGCGCGCGACGAGCTGGAGGTGACGGACCTGAGGGGAGGGACCGCCGAGGCGAGCGCGGCCGGCGAGGTCATCGAGATCAAACTCCGGGACGCAGGCAGGACCGAGGCTGCGAGCCTCAGAATCACCGGGGCCGCGGGTCGCGGCTTGACCCTGGAAGTGGAAACCGCGCCTCCGGGGGTCTCCGAGCCGGGTGACAGGGAGGTCCATTTCCGTTTCCTCTGCCTGCCGGACGAGGGGTTTTACGGCTTCGGAGGCCAGACGGACGCGGCTCAGCATCGCGGGCACACCATCCCCATCCGGGTGACCGAGGCCGGCCTGACCAAAGACCCCAATCTTCCCGAGTCCCAGTGGTCCATCGTCGGCCACCTCCACGAGGCCTACTTTCCGCTGCCCTACGCCTTGATCGCACACCCGGATCCCGGTCACGGCGCTTACGGGCTCCTGCTCGATACCGACCGGCGCAGCCGCTTCCTGCTCTGTTCCGAGGAGGAAGACGTCATGGAGATCCAGGCTCCTGTCGAGCCGGATGGGGCGGGCGGCGGATGCGCCCGCCTGCACCTTCTGCCGGGGCCGGAGCCCCGGGACGTGGTGCGCCAGTATACGGAGATCCAGGGCCGCCAGCCCCGGCTGCCCCGCTGGGCTTTCGGCCCCTGGGTCGCCATCAAGGGAGAGCCGCTCGAAGTGGCGGATCTCGCCCGTGCGCTGGATGAGCACGACGTGGCCGCCACGGCGGTTTGGGATCAGGACTGGCGCAGCTACGAGCACCCGGACCTGTCCGAAATGGCGGTGCGGCTGCACGCCCTGGGCCTGCGCGTCCTCACGTATTTCAACTCCTTCCTCGACGAACGGGAACTCTCCGACCCGGAGGAGCCGATCTCGCGAGGCTTTGCGCCCGAGCGCCCCGGGGGCGGACCCTACCGTTTCCTGCGCGTGCTCACCCCGAGCAGTGTGCTGGATTTCACCGATCCCGCGGCGCGCCGGTGGATGGCCGACCGGCTGGCCGCGGCGTACCGGCTCGGCCTCGACGGCTGGATGGCGGACTACGGCGAGTGGGTGGCCCCGGACATGCGCTTCGAGGACGGGCGCACCGGCAGGAACTACGCCAACCGCTACCCGGTGGACTGGGCCGAACTGAACGACGAGGTGGCCAGGGCCGAGAGACCGGACGGGGACGCGGTCTATTTTCACCGCTCGGGCTACCTGGGATCGAACCCGTACCTGCGCGTGGTCTGGGCCGGCGACCAGCAGACCGACTGGGGCAAGCTCGACGGCCTTCCGAGCGTGGTGCCGTACGGCACGAGCCTGGGACTTGCAGGGGTGAGCGCCTTCGGCTCGGACATCGCGGGCTACACGGGGATTGTCTCGCCTCCCACCACCAAGGAGCTCTACCTGCGCTGGTTGGCGCTCGGGGCCTTCTCCCCGGTCATGCGCACGCACCGGGGCAACAACTGGCAGGAAAACTGGAACTGGGACCGGGACGCGGAAACCCTTGCCCGCTTCCGTGAATACTCGGTTTTGCACTTGCGGCTTCTCCCGTATCTCACCGCACTTCACGACGAGGCAGTGCGCAGCGGGTTACCGGCCATGCGGCACGTGCTGCTGGAATTCCCCGGCTGGGAAGGTGCTGCCCGCGCGGATCACGTTTTTCTGCTCGGTCCGGCGCTTTTCGTGGCGCCGGTCCTCGAGCGGCGAACAACCGTATGGAAGTGCGAGCTGCCGCCCGGGCGCTGGTACCGGTGGGAGGACGGTCAGGTCTTTGACGGGCCGGGAGAGGTCACGGTTCCTGCCGCGCCCGGCGAGATCCCGGTCTTTCTGCGCGCCGGGGGGATTGTGCCCATGCTGCCCGATTCGGTGCGGCGCCTGGAGCGTGTCGAGGGCCAGCCCCCGGGCTGGTCGGTGGAGGAGGTGGAGGGGAGCGCACTGGAGGTCGTGGTTGGGGCAGGGGGCGAGTCGTCTTTTGCCCTGAGCGACGGCACGGGGATCTCCTTGGCTCGGGCCGGGGACCTGCCGCCCGACCTGACCGTGCGGCTCGAGGAGACAGCCGGCGATCCCGGGCCCCGGGCAGGCTCCCGTCACGGTCCTGAAGGGCAGGCCGGACAGCTCTCCGCGGCCGAGGACCTGCCCGAGTGCCCGGCCGGACAGCTCTCCCCGGCCGAGGATCTGCCCGAGTGCCCGCCCGGACGGAATCCGCCCCTGGATGATTGCTGGTCCAGGGCCCAGGAGGGGCTGGTCATCCTCGCCGCCCGGTCGGGTCCGGGCGAAATTCAGTTCGGCGCCGCGGTGGCGGGCGAACCGGTGCGCTTGCGCATCGCGGGAGGCCCGACGGAAAGACGCACCCTGATCCGCCTGGTCGGGGGTCACACTGGAGGACGGTGAGCCTGATCTCTTCCGCCACAAGGTGTACGAAGCCGATCGCTTGCCCTGCCCCCTTTGTCAAGAGAGTCTGCCGGTCGCAGGGATCTTCCCGGACGGACAGTGCGCCGCGGTGTTGGTAGCCGCCCGACTACGACAAATCAGCGGCACCCGCCGGGGCTCAAGACCGTCGAACGCCACAACCATCACCGAAAGAAGTGCCGCTCCGGTCCCGGAAACCTCTACGGCTTCGATGATGGTTCCCGCCCCACCCTCATCATCCCGTGACCGGACGCCGTGCGGTCGACCAGTCGGGGGGTGCAGGCCTCCTCCGGGTCGATTGCCGGCTCCTCGCCGAGCAGATGCCATCGAATCAAGGCGTCGAGATCCCCGGGACGATCGTGCTGCGGATAGTGGTTCGCGCAAGGGAGGCGCCAGGAGTCGGCCGGCGCCTCCCTCCCGGCGAGATGTTCGGTCCAGACAAAGTCGGCCACCTCCGGGGGAGCAATAGAATCCAGCTCTCCCCAGATCAGGATCGTGTCGATGGGGCTCTGCCCGAGCACCCGCAGCCACGCCTCTTCGTGCACGGCCCGTTCGTCCAGATAGTGGATGGTCTCATCCAGGAGGTCGGTTCCGTCTTGATAATCCAGGATCGACGCGATGGATCGAACTTCCGGGCAGGAGGGATTCAGAGGGGGGGAGTACGCGGCCAGGCCCAGGCCGGCCGACAGCGCGCCTCCCGTCATCTGCCGGGCCAACTCCGGTCCAATCCGGGGGTGGAGGAGGGCTTTCTGCATCCCCGTGAGGCGGGCCAGCGGCAGGCAGATGTTGCCGTTTGTGATGAAGTGGTGGGTGATGCGGTAGCCCCGATCGGGGTCCTCGATAGCCGATTGCAGGAACGCGAACCCGACGCTGTCCCCTCTGTCGTGGGTGAACAGCGCGAAGGATTGGAGCCCGGCGACCTCCCGGATGAAATGGTCGACCAGCCTCGCGTCGTCGAAGATGGAGTAGCGATACCCCTGGCCCGGCTTGTCGGAGAACCCGTGCCCGGGCGTGTCCAGCGCGCATAGAAAGAAATCTCTGGAGAGCCTCTCGAACAGGAGGCGAAAATCGTAGCTGCTGGTCGGCCACCCGTGGATGAAGAGGATCGCCGGGCTCGATCGGCTCCCCCAGCAATGATAGAAAATGTTCAGGGTGCGGCCCTCGTTCTCCGGGAGGGTCGAGGTCCACGAGAACGTGCCGCCTCGCGCGCACCAGTCCTGGGCCGACTCTGCGTCCCGCACCCCGTGATCATAGTATCCGTCGCCATGCTGCCACCTAGAACAAACAATTCGCCCGGATCTCTCGTGACAGCGTTATACAGCCCTGTCAATCCTTCCAATGACCGTATGGCGATGGGTATGGAACTGAGATCGTCGCGCAAATCCGACATTTCAAGCGCGCGGTGAAACAAATGTGTACGCTCCGGATCAAACGCCTCCGATGGCGCGACCGAATCATAGTAACCCACTCTATCCTTCGAGTAGGCGTCCGAAGCCGATGACATATCG
>Ga0194113_10011947_pt1 | contig 10233 bp, 8 predicted proteins | sample TA2MahC200mmetaG_FD_146193 | JGI IMG/M metagenome (GOLD analysis project Ga0194113, IMG submission 146193) | Freshwater microbial communities from Lake Tanganyika, Tanzania - TA2015017 Mahale Deep Cast 200m | ecosystem: Environmental > Aquatic > Freshwater > Lake | place: Tanzania: Lake... | reverse complement strand
TGAAGCCCCAATCCCGCTCCTCCACCCGCTGAGGCAGCAGATAAGCCCCGTGCAGGCGGCCGGGCAGCCCCTGGGGGGTGGTTTCCAGGGCGACGATGCAATCCAGGCGCAGCAGGGCCAGGTCCATGAGGTCGTCCTGGCTCAGGGGCTCGCCCTTGAGGTGGGTATGGATCAGGCGCAGGCCCTTCAGCCTGGCCCCGGCCTGACGCTCACGTTTCAGGGGCGGGATCACCAACCCCTTGTGGTCTCCCACCAGGACCAGGGCCGGGGCGCCCTGGCGGTCCAGCAGGATGCCCACCTGGCGTTTTATTTCATGCGATATCTCGGCTAATTGGCGGGCCAGTTCGGGGGTGAGGAGGCGGGCCGGAGGGATTTTGCGGCGATACAGCCGTTCCAAGCGCCTGATCTGCTGGGTTTTCAGACCGGCGAGATTTCCTTGCACCCGGTCGATAGTCGGACTCCTTTTCTTTCTTTGTAGGCGTTCAGCTATCAGCAATCAGCTTTCAGCAAAAACAATGGGTTAGGGAAACCAAGCGAAAAACCAGTGATCCGCCCTCTTGGAATAAATATTTGAATTTAAAGCATTAGCTGACGGCTGTAAGCTGACCGCTGAATGCTTACCTTTCTTTTATAATCATTAGCTTAGCATTTAGCCGGGCTCACTGTCAATCCGGTTGCCCCGCCCAAGTCACTTGCAAGTATAGGCCACAGGATTTATAATAGCAATTAGTTGTTTTTATTCCGAGCCGAGAAGTCGTTGTAGGGGCGGGGTCGCCCCTACAATAAGGTATTTCACGGTATCATCTGGGCCTCTTTTTGAGCTGAATATCAATAAAAAAATCTTATGGACGAAACCAATACGAAATTTCCCGATCAGAAAGAACTGGAAAAGGAACTCAGCGATTATTTAGCCAAAAAATACGGTGATCGCGTCAAGATAATCTCCCCGTTCATCATGCCCAAGCCGGTGGTGGAAGAGCCCGGCGGCAGGGGCAAGGAGGAGGCCGGGCCCGGCAGGATCAATTTCAACCTCAAGCCCGAGGAGTTGGAGGGTTATCTCAACGAGTACGTTATTAAACAGGATGTCGCCAAAAGCATCCTGGCCACCAAGGTGTGCACCCATTTCAACCGCATCCGCTATCTGCTGGATAAAGGGAGAAAGCCCGACCCGGGGGTGGGCTCCATCAAAAACAATATTATCCTCATCGGCCCCACCGGCGTGGGCAAAACCTATCTGGTAAAGCTTATAGCCAAGAAGATCGGGGTGCCCTTCGTCAAAGGCGATGCCACCAAGTTCAGTGAAACCGGCTACGTCGGCGGCGACGTGGAGGACCTGGTCCGGGACTTGGTCTACGAGGCCGACGACGACCTGGAGTTAGCCCAATACGGCATCATTTACATCGACGAAATTGACAAGATCGCCTCCAGCGGCAATCTCATCGGCCCGGACGTGTCCCGCAGCGGCGTGCAACGGGCCCTCCTCAAGCCCATGGAAGAAACCGAGGTGGATCTCAAGGTGCCCCATGACCCCATTTCCCAGATTCAGGCCATCGAGCAGTACCGCAAGACCGGGAAACGGGAAAAGCGCACCCTCAATACCCGCAACATCCTGTTCATCGTTTCCGGCGCCTTTAACAACCTGGAAAAAATCATCAAGGAGCGTTTGTCCAAACAGGAGATCGGCTTTCATGGCAAGCCCCGTTCCAAAAAACGGGATAAAGAGTTCTGGCTCCAGGTGACGGCCCAGGATCTGGTGCAGTACGGCTTTGAATCGGAATTCATCGGCCGTCTGCCGGTCATTGCCGTCCTGGAGGAACTGACCGCCGAGGACCTTTACGACATCCTGAAAAACCCCAATAATCCCATTATTATCAGCAAAAAGCGGGATTTTCGGGCCTATGACATCGACATCAAGTTCGAGGACCAGGCCCTGCGCCTGCTGGCCGAGCGGGCCGCCCAGGAGCACACCGGCGCCCGGGGACTGGTAAGCGTCATTGAAAAGGCCCTGATCCAGTTTGAAAAGCGCCTGCCCTCCACCGACATCAAGGAGTTCCTGGTTACCCCTGAGGTGGTGGCTCATCCTGTGCAGGAACTGGCCCGGCTGCTGGCCGACCCCGACAGCCCCGATCTGGCCGAGAGGTTTGCCGACGCCGCGGCCCATGAACTGGCTCTGGTGAAAGAATCAGTGTGGCGCCGGGAAAACGAACTCCTGCGGCGGTTTCACATGCCCCTCACCGATTACCGGGTGGAGCTGATGGTGGACCAGTACCAGCGGTGGGATTGCGACCTGCTCACCGCCTTCGATCAGATCAGCCGGTTGTATCAGCAGGTCCGGCGTTTCGAAACCACTTTTTATCGGGACCACCGCATCCAGCTCACCTTTTCCCAGGAGGCTGTGGATGAGGTGATGCGCCGGGCTTTAGGCGGCGGCACCACGGCTCGGGTTATCTGCGAAGGCTTTGCCAAGGACCTGGAGTACGCCCTGAAGCTGGTCCGGGACCGCACCGGCAAGGAGGCCTTTCAGCTCAACCTGGAGGACCTCCTGGATCTGGACGGCTACCTCAACCGCCTTTTCCAGGAATCCCTGCAGCAGTCGCTGATAAATGCGGGTTCAGCCATCACGGAAAACTGACCCCCTCACCCTAACCCTCAATGCTGTTGCATTAAGCAGGGATGTTTCTTTCTGTCATTCTGAGCGAAGCGAAGAATCTAAATCATCATGACAGCCTAGATCCTTCGCCGCCGGGGGCGGCTCAGGATGACAAAGGGGTGGAACTCCTTAATTCAACTGCATTGACCCTAACCCTCTCCCCCAAGGGGGAGAGGGGATAAGTGGAATGATATCATGTTGATAAATAGTTGTGGGTAAGGCATAGCTTTAAAAAAGGGGGGAACCACATGATATCTTTTAAAAAGTCCCCCTTTTCTCAAGGCGGGTTTCGGGGGATTGTAAAGGAAAAACCTAAAACCAGGAACCGGAAACTGAAAACTGACCACTAACCACTAACCACTAATTATGATAGGCATCTCGAAACTCTACTGCGGCGCCGTGGAGGCCGCCGACGTCCTGCGCTACGGCCGGCATTCCGGAGCCTTGCCGTCGCACCTTTTGCAGTTCTCTGCGGACAAGCGCCCGGTGGTGGTCTGGAACGTCACCCGCCGCTGCAACCTCAAGTGTGTCCACTGCTACGCCCATGCCACTGCCATTGCGCCGGAAGGTGAACTCTCCCTGGACCAGGGCCTGGCCCTGTTGGACGACCTGAAGGCCTTCGGGGTGCCAGTGGTATTATTCTCCGGCGGCGAACCTTTGATGCACCCGGATCTATTGACCCTGGTGGAACACGCCGTGACCCTGGGCCTGCGGGCCGTCATTTCCACCAACGGCACCCTCATTGACCGGGAGATGGCCGGTCAGCTCAAGGGTTTCGGCCTCTCCTACGTGGGCATCAGCCTGGACGGCGTGGAGGCTACCCACGACCGTTTCCGGGGCCAGGTCGGGGCTTTTGCTGCGGCCATGGAGGGCGTCCGCCAGTGCCAGGAGGCCGGGATCAAGGTGGGCCTGCGCTTTACCATCAACCGTCATAATTACCAGGAAATCCCTGCCATTTTCGACCTCATCGAGACGAGGGACATTCCCCGGGTCTGCTTCTACCACCTGGTGTATTCCGGCCGGGGCAGCCGCCTGCGGGAGGCCGCCCTCAGCCACGAGGAGACCCGGGCCGTGGTGGACCTCATCATCGACCGCACCGCAGACCTCTTTGCCCGGGGCAGACCCAAGGAAGTCCTCACCGTGGACAACCACGCCGACGGGCCCTATATCTATCTGCGCCTGCAGCGGGAAGGGAATCCCCGGGCCGAGGAAGTCCTGCAACTCCTGCGCATGAACGAGGGCAACAACTCCGGCCGGGGCATCGGCTGCGTCAGCTGGGACGGCCAGGTCCATGCCGACCAGTTCTGGCGGCACTATTCCTTCGGCAATGTCCAGGACCGGCCCTTCAGCCAGATCTGGACCGACCTGAGCAACCCCCTCATGGCGAAATTAAAGGAGAAAAAACGCCACGTCACCGGCCGCTGCGCCGCCTGCCGCTGGCTGGACACCTGCGCCGGCAACTTCCGGGTCCGGGCCGAAGCCCTCACCGGCGACCTCTGGGCCCCGGATCCGGATTGTTACCTCACCGACGCTGAAATCGCCTGAATCTGACCCGATCTGAGCTGTGCTGCTAGCCTCGCCGGAGCCCACCTCGTCTGGAGGGATTTTCCCCCAGGTAATGCGGCCCCAGAGGCTCTCGGGCTTACTCACCTCTTAATCCGGCGGCGGGCCGCCAGTTCCGAGACCCGTAAACCCACCAGCATGGAAACCTGCATGATCAGGTAGATCTGGCCGATGACCGCCTCGATCATGGCCAGCGACCTGGCCATCTCACTGGCCGGGGCAATATCGGTATAGCTTAGGGTGGTGATGGTTTGAAAGCTCAGATAATTGTTTTTGCTGAAAGCTGATTGCTGATAGCTGAACGCCTACTCTTTGGTCATGCAAGACCGAAGTTTTTCAGCCAGGCGCCGAAATACGCCATGACCTCGGAACCATCCTCCTGTATTATCTGAACTTTCGAGACTCGAGATAATTATCCGGAGAGGCTATCTGGCCAAGAGCGGACTTTCATATTATAGTATTAATTCAACTCCGACAGATTATTTTGTATTTTTCGGAGTAGCATAAGATTTGGTTGGATTTTTCATGACGCCCAGACATGTCCTCTCACCCGCCCTGGCCCAGGCCCTGCCGCACATTCCCGGCAGCACCGGGGTCTATCTTTTCAAAGATGCCCGGGGGGCGGTGCTCTATGTGGGAAAGGCCGTCAACCTGAAGAACCGTCTGGGCTCCTATCTCCGGGACCAGGTGGGTACCCGCACGGCCGTTTTATTGGAACGGCTAACCCAGGTTGACTTTTTGGTCACGGCCACGGAACGGGAAGCCCTCATCCTGGAACGCAATTTAATCAAAGAACATCGCCCCCGCTATAATATCAACCTGCGAGATGATAAAAACTTCCTCTGCCTGCGGCTGGACGTCCGGGACCCGGCCCCCCGGCTGGCCCTGGTGCGGCGTTTTGCCCCGGATGGAGCCCGCTATTTCGGCCCCTATACCTCAGGAACGGCAGTCCGGGAACTTCTTAAGTTCATGAAGCGGGTTTTTCGCCTGCGCAGTTGTCGGGACCGGGGAATCCCGAAGCGGACCCGCCCGTGCCTGAACTACCAGTTGGGGCAGTGCCTGGGGCCCTGCTGCGGTCTGGTGTCCCTGGAGGACTATCGCCAGGCCGCCCGGGAAGCCTTGTTGTTCCTGCAAGGCCAGGGAAAGAAACTCAGGGATGAACTGGCGGCGAAAATGCATCAAGCTGCCGCGGCCTGGCGGTTTGAAGAAGCAGCCGGGCTCCGGGACCGACTAGCCCTGCTGGATCGCACCCTGGCCCAACAGGTAACCCACACCCCGAACTTCCGGGATCAAGACGCCCTGGGTCTGGCCCGGGAGGGGGACGCGGCTATGATCGTCGTCCTCTTGGTGCGGGGCGGCAGGGTCACCGGCAGCCTGCCGTATTTTTTTTCCCAGGCCGGAGATCTCGACCCTGACCTGCTGGAGGCCTTCTTAAAGCAATATTACTGCCCTGACCGGTTTGTCCCGGATAAGATCCTCTCCCCCCAGCAGCTTCCCGACCAGAAGGCCTTTCTGGAGCTGCTGGCCGAACAGAAGGGGGCCCCGGTGCAATTGCTGTTCCCCCGGCAGGGCCCCCGCCGTCAGTTACTTTCCCTGGCCGCAGAAAATGCCTCGGCTGCCCTGAAGCGGCAGCTCAGCCTGGGACCGCAGACCGATCCCGCGGAAGAACTCCTGGAACGCCTGAATCTGCCAACTCCACCCAGACGGCTGGCCTGCCTGGATATCTCTACCCTCCAGGGCGACCACGCCGTGGGGGCCATGGCGGTTTTTTGGGACGGCCAGCCCGATAAATCAGCCTATCGGCGCTTTCAGATCAAAGAAGTGGAGGGCCAGAACGATCCGGCCATGCTGGCGGAGATCATCCGACGCCAATTCGGCGCCCCGGAAGCCTCCCTGCCGGACCTGCTGGTAATTGACGGAGGAATGGGACAAGTCATGGTGGCCCAAAAAACTGTGGAAGAACTGGGACTGGCGGGAAAACTGCCGATAATCGGACTGGCCAAGGCCGGGACCCTGGCCAGCGGCCAACAGGTCCGGGATCGCCTCTACCTGCCGGGCCGGAAAAACCCGCTTTTCCTCCCGGCCAATTCTCCCGGACTCCTCCTGCTCATGCGCCTGCGGGACGAAGCCCACCGGTTTGCCATCAGCTATCACCGGAAAAAATCCCGAAAGTTGGCCCTGCAATCAATCCTGCAGCAGGTGCCGGGGTTGGGCCCCAAAAGGCGGCGGCTGCTCCTAACCCATTTCGGCGATCTGGACGCCCTGCGCCGGTCCACCCTAAAGGAACTGCTCACCGTGCCGGGGCTCCCCCGGTCGGTGGCCGAAAAGCTGTTGTCCGTTCTGCACGAGACGCAGCCTATGCCTTTATCTCAATCTGCTCCTGAGTCAGACCGAAACGCCGGTCCCGGCGTTGATAATCCATCAGGGCCGTCAGAAACTCCTCTTCCCGGAAATCCGGCCACAACGTCTCGGTGAAATAGAGTTCGGTATACGCCAACTGCCAGAGGAGAAAATTACTGATGCGGTATTCGCCGCTCGTCCGGATCAGCAGATCCGGATCGGGCATGTCTTTGGTGTAAAGCTGTTGCGCAAAAAGTTCGTGGGTGATCTCCTGCGCCGCTAGAACGCCCTGGCGCACCTGTTCCGCTAACTCTTGGGCCGCCCGGACAATTTCACTGCGAGACCCGTAACTCAAGGCCACGGTCAGGGTCATGACCGCACCCTCAGCGGTAGCCGCACTCGCGGCGTTTATCTCCCGTTGCACTTTCTGGGGCAGGAGAGAGAGAGCACCGATGGCCCGGAAGGCAATGTTTTGAGCCCGCAGTTCGGCCAACTCCTTCTTTAAATAGCGGCTGAGCAGGTGCATCAGAGACTGGACCTCGATCTGCGGTCGTTGCCAGTTTTCCTCCGAAAAGGCATACAGGGTCAAGTAAGACAGACCTAAATCCCTGGCAACCCGGACTACTGCCCGGACGGACTCAGCCCCTTCCTGATGGCCCCGGATGCGATTATAGCCCCGGCGTTGGGCCCAACGGCCGTTGCCATCCATTATAATGGCTACATGCCTGGGCAACCTGGTCAGATCTAACTGCGGCCGAAGGGGTGAAGTCATGAATGAGTATCGGGTTACGAGATGTTACAACGATTAATAATCAAACCGGAAAAAATGAGTGCTCGCAAGGTTGAAGGGGGCCTCCATGCCAGCCCCCATCAGAATGACATGATCTCTTTTTCTTTTTCGGCGCCCAGGGCATCGACTTTCTTAATGTAGTCGTCCGTGGCTTTTTGCACTTCGTCCTGGGCCTTGAAGATTTCGTCCTCGGAAAGCTGTTTCTCCTTCTTGAGTTCTTTGAGCTGTTCGTTGGCTTCCCGGCGCAGGTTTCGCAGGGCCACCTTGCTTTCTTCGGTCATTTTCTTGGTGGCTTTGACCAATTCTTTCCGTCGCTCGGTGGTCAAAGGCGGAATGGGGATGCGAATAATCTTGCCGTCATTACTCGGGGTCAATCCCAGATCCGATCTCAGGATGGCCTTTTCCAGATCGCTCATCAAGGCCGTGTCCCAGGGCTGCACCGTCAGGAGACGGGGCTCCGGCGCGGCCAGGGAAGCCACCTGACTGATGGGCATGGCAGTGCCATAAGCATCGACTTTGATGCCTTCCAGGAGGGCCACCGAAGCCCTGCCGGTGCGGATGCGGGAAAAGTCCTGGCGCAGCACTTCCAGGGCGCGGTCCATCTTTCTCTGCATTTCCTTGATGATTTCAGCTTTCATAACTTTCTCCCTCCACCACAGTGCCGATTTTTTGACCCTGGACCACTCGTTTCATATTGCCGGGTTCCATGAGCTTGAAGACAATGATGGGCAGATGCTGCTCCAGAGCCATGGTTATGGCCGTGGTATCCATCACCCTGAGGCCTCGGCGCACCACGTCCATATAACCCAAACGATCGAATTTTTCGGCCAGGGGGTCAAGCATGGGATCACGGTCGTAAATTCCTTCCACCTTGGTTCCCTTTATCAAGGCCTGGGCCCCGATTTCAGTGGCCCGCAAGGTCGCCGCAGTGTCGGTGGTGAAAAAAGGATTGCCGGTGCCGGCCGCAAAAATAACTACCCGCCCCTTCTCCATGTGCCGGATGGCCCGACGGCGGATATAGGGTTCGGCGACCTGGCGCATGGAAATGGCGGACATGACCCGGGCCGGGACCCCTTCTTTTTCCAAGGCGTCCTGGAGGGCCAAGGAGTTGATGACAGTGGCCAACATGCCCATATAATCGGCTTGGGCCCGGTCCATGGCCTGGGCGCTGGCCGCCACCCCCCGGAAGATATTCCCCCCGCCGATGACCACCCCGATTTCCACCCCCAGTTCCCAAACCTCCCTGATTTCTTGGGCTATGGCCCGGACAGTCTGAGGGCACAGTCCGAACTTCTGCTGGCCGGCCATGGCCTCGCCACTGAGCTTTAAGAGGATGCGTTGATAAGGCAATATTTCTGATTCCGCCATGGGTTTACTCTTTCCACCACATCGCCTGCCACGTCCCACAGGGTAAGGTATATCCGGTTCCTAAAGGGGGGGAGGGAATGGACTGTTTAGGGGAAACTAACTCCTGCGACACGGGGCGACAGTCCTGAAACGCCCCTCTATGAGGTTCCCAACTGAAAACGGACAAAACGGCGGATGATAACATTTTCCCCGGTTTTGGCCCGCATCTCATTGAGATAATCCTGGATCAGCATATCCGGGTTCTTGACATAGGGTTGCTCCAGCAGACACACCTCGCTGAAAAATTTCTTGAGACGGCCTTCCACCATTTTTTCCAGGACGTTCTCCGGCTTGCCGGTCTCCCGGGCCTGGGACAGCAGAATTGCCTTTTCTTTTTCCACCACTTCGGCATCCAGTTCTTCCCGGGCCACGGCCATGGGGTTGGCCGCGGCGATCTGCATGGCCAGATTTTTGGCGAACTCATGGAATTCCGGGGTCTTGGCCACAAAATCGGTCTCGCAGTTCACTTCCACCATCACCCCGAGCTTGCCCCCGGTGTGAATGTAGGACTGGATGACGCCCTCACTGGCCACCCGGTCCGCCCGTTTCCGGGCCACCGCCAGACCTTTTTCCCGTAAATAGACCGCGGCCTTCTCCAAATCGCCGTTGGTCTCCTTCAAAGCCTTCTTGCAATCCATCATGCCGGCGTTGGTTTTATCGCGCAGCTCTTTTACTTTTTCAGCAGTTATTTCCAAAAGCTAATCCTCCTTAGATAACTTCCCGGCCAAGGGGCGGTCTCACTCCCGCCGGTGCACCTTTATAACCTTACGGCTTTCATATCCTCTGGACGGGATGAAGCAGCTCCGCCCAGAACCGGCCGGGTTCCGGCTCGCATTTATTCGGGGTATTCTGCTTCGGCGGCCGCTGGCGCCAGTTCCCCCGGAAGCTCCAGTTCTTCTGCCGTAACGGCGGCATAGCGATGTTCCTGCTCTTCCTCCGCCGCCAAGGCCTCCTGCTCTTTGTCGCTCATAGCCTGGAGACGCTCTTCCCGTAACTTCAGGCCCTGGGAGCAGGCCTGGGCAATCCGGGAAGTAATCAGGCGAATGGCCCGGATGGCGTCGTCATTGCCGGGAATCACATAATCAATCTCCGTGGGGTCGCAGTTGCTGTCCACAATGGCCACCACCGGAATCCGCATCTTCCTGGCTTCCTGCACCGCAATATTTTCTTTATGGGGATCAACCACGAATACCGCATCCGGCAGGCCGTTCATATTTTTGATGCCGCCCAGGGACTTCTCCAGTTTGGCGGCCTTTTTTTCCATGGTGAGAATCTCTTTTTTGGGAAACCGCTTCAGACTGCCGTCTTCTTTCATTCTCTCAAAGTTTTTCAGGCGGTCGATGGACTTCTTGATGGTCTGGAAATTGGTAAGCATGCCCCCCAGCCAGCGATGATTGACGAAAAACATGTTGCACCGGTTGGCTTCCTCAAAAATGGCATCCTGAGCCTGTTTCTTGGTCCCGACAAACAGCACTTTGCCCCA
>Ga0194113_10011946_pt1 | contig 10233 bp, 14 predicted proteins | sample TA2MahC200mmetaG_FD_146193 | JGI IMG/M metagenome (GOLD analysis project Ga0194113, IMG submission 146193) | Freshwater microbial communities from Lake Tanganyika, Tanzania - TA2015017 Mahale Deep Cast 200m | ecosystem: Environmental > Aquatic > Freshwater > Lake | place: Tanzania: Lake... | reverse complement strand
CTCGGCGAATACCGGCTGGGAATTCGTGTGGGTCTACCGCCTCATCCACGACGGGCCGCTATGCCTCAACGCCGAGGAAATCAGCGGCGGGGACTGGTTCGCCCCCGCCGCCATCGACGCCTGGATCGGCCAGGGCGGCGCGGACCTGACCCGTTCCTTTCAGGTCATCTGGCAACGGTTTCGCGGAATTGGCTCGGGTTGAGGTCAGACGGGATGACCGAATACAGCCACACGGGATACAGTGCCCTTTGGCTCCGGTCATCCCGGATTCCGCGATGCTCTATCCAGGGTACGGTGGTTACCCTCACGTCCGGTCCAGCGGGCTAACCCCCACCCAGCCGCCGCCATGACCTGTTGCTATGGTGGCATTGTTTGGACTTTGCTGCCGAATGTCGGGCTTGGCAAGAACATGTTTACTGGAGTGTACGGGATGGCTTGTCAGGCATTAATGTGAGGGTTTACAGAACGGCTTCGAATGACCCCGCTAAATGCAGCGCGGCATTATTTATAATTATAAAGGGTTTGGCAAAGTGTTTCCGTCATACATACTCGAAACGGGGTAATTCAAGACGCCTTTTGGTGTGTCTATTTCAAGTTGGGAGCTTATAACAATGTGCGATTTATGAAACGGGCATTTCTCTATATTGATATTTTAGGGTTTGAAAATCTTGCTCTTACAAGCTCACCTAAGATAAAAAATATTTTTACAATTTTAGATGGTTTACAATCCCACAATCACAGACATTATTTTTCAATAAAAACAATCGTATTTTCCGACACGATCCTTATTTTTAATGCAAACGATACAGAAATAAATGATGTCCATATTTACGTCACTTATCTAATTGAGTATACGCAAGAGCTATTTTATAAGCTGGCAGAAATAAATGTCTATTTCAAGGGCGTGTTGACTTTTGGAGAGTTTTATTTTGATCAGTTAAAAAATATCCAGGCATATTATGGTTTTGCCCTTGTTGATACCTATAAAAGCGAAAAAGAATTGGGCGGATTTGGGTTGTTTGTTGATAAAAATATATCAAATAAGATTGCAATATTTGACAAAGTGCAATTTTCTGAAAAGTTTGATTTTGTTTTATTATGTCAATCACTAATATATTTATATTTAATAACAAACGGAGTTTTACCAACTGATATTAATGTTCTCACCGATACAGATGACTGCTACAGAATTGATGAAGACTTAAGATTTTTACGCGAAGTTGAATATTTAATGAACAACCACCCAGTGGATAAGGTGAAAGAAAAATATCGTACGGTTTATGATATTTATAAAAATGAACTCCCCTTATTCTTTGAAAAGTTTGAATTAGAGGGCTTCTTGCCTTACACACTTAACGCGGAATATACAGGAACCATAAATCCATTCGATTTAATTTCAGAACGTGAATTATCTGCAAGTGAATCAAGTTAGCCCGGGTGAATCTTGCGGAACCCGGGATGATCGGAGCCACGAAGCCCCGCTAAAAAGAAGGCATGAAATTTAGATGACAATATTTAATATGACTTGTCTGAATAATTAAATACCTCAATAATTTTTTCCTTCAAAAGATTTCTGTCCCATAATATAACTGAATTTGATCTTGCAAGTTCTTGTGCGGAATTGGTAAATAGGCTATTTGTTATAACCATTACTTTATCTAAAATATAGTGTTTTTTTCCATCTACAGCTTCTTGTATTGCAGAGTTACCAACTGAACCAGAATAACACTTAACCTGTATTCCAATTCGTATAGAATTTTTTAAAACTATAATATCAATTCCTTGATCGCCGGAGGCTTTTGTCATTTCATATTCGTAACCCATTTTAGAAAAAAGCTCTGCTACAAACATTTCAAACTCTTTTCCAGACATTAGGTCAATGGCGTCTATGGAGTGTTCTTTTAATGTTGTATCTGATTTCTTCAATCTGCCTATAAAGTCATTGCGCTTCTTTATACGCAAAATGGAATTCAATTTGTCAATAAAAACAGTAAAGCAATGAAAAAAATTTCGGTTGTTTTTTTCAAACTTAAAATTATCCATAAGATAATAAATAAACTTTCCAGCGACAACTGTATCTTTTGGATTGATTGTTTCTATAGAACAGAACTGTAGTATTGCCTCGTCAAGACTCATGCCGTCAATATCAATGAAATATTTCCCGTATTCTTTCGTCCATTGACGAGAAAACTTTTCAATTGCAATATTATAAACAAATAAATGAGAGATAAGAATTGCAGAAGAATCATTATTTATACCAGCATATTCCATCATTAAATATGCAAGTGGGGATAGGTTGTTTTCAATATAATCTGTTATTTTTTTTCGATTACTATCCGAAAAATCTCGATATAATTCCATAAGAGTAGCCCTGGATTCTTGTGGAATCAACAACAACGACTTTTCCAAATCATTCTCCAAAACTGTCTGTTCTATATAATACTCAATCCAGAAAATATAGGTCTCATTTGTTAAAAACTCAACGGGTATTTCATTGATAAAGTTTTTGCATATTTTTACAAGTTCACCGTTATATAATAGAGCAAAAACAATGAGATTAATGCTGGCTTTATATTTACAAAATTGACTTTCTATAAAAACTTCTTTCTTCTCTTCATCTAAATGCGCTACATCTAATTCCATCACCTTTAGTAGATGTGCTTTCTCCTTAACTAAATTATCCAGGTTTGAAATAAATTCATTTGGCTTCAAATCAAGGCTGTCATTTAGCAGTATATTTACTAGAATTCTAGGTATAGTTGAGAAATAATGAACAAAAATTGGCCATATTCCAAATACCGTGAAAAGCATGAGTTTAGGTGTGCATTGATCTTCGGCTGTTTCGAAATCTTTCACTTCTGGTGATGGATTTAAAAAAATCCATTTTATTTTATTTTCGTTATTTAGAACAAATCCATCAACAAAATCTTTAAAATTTATATTAATAAATTCTAGTTGATTTGAGTTTGCTATCTTCCACTTTAGTAGGGCATCTTTATCGTCCCAAGCAAATAAATATGTTTCATTCAAATCATTAGAGTAAACGGTAAGATTTATACCTCTTTGGCCTGTTGATATGATTTCTGCGGTTAAGTGTATGTTCTCAAAGTTAAATTCAATCATATGGTCCTTCTCTTGTTATATCTGTTGATATTTAAGCCAAGTAGGGTATGCTGTGCATACCTTTCCCCCGAAAATACAATGCTGCTTCATACACACACGCTTTGTTGAATTGTATTTTCGTGGGTTCGGGTCATTCCTAATCGTTTGGGCCTTGGGTTGTTCGGGCAACTGAAGGCGGCGCGGAGTTGACCCGGTCCTTTCAGGTCAACTGCAACGGTTTCGCGGACTTGGCTCGGGCTGAGGTCAGACGGGTTGCCCGAATACAGCCATGCGGGATGCAGTGCCCCTTGGCTCCGATCATACCGGATACCGCGATGCTCCATCCAGGCTGCGGTGGCTTTCCACACATCCGGTCCAGCGGGCTCACCCCCGGCCGTCGCCACTCCCATGTTCTTTGTGTGTTGCTTAGGGTGGCAATGTTTGGACTTCGCTGCCGAATGTCGGGCTTGGCAAGATCATGATTTTTTGAAGTGTGCGGGGTGGCAGTGGATTGTCGGGCATTGATGTGAGGGTGTATAACACGCCTTCGGATGACCCCGCTATCTGTAGCACAATCATATTTATCAAGGAGTTGCCGAGGGATATCCGTGTTATACCCCCGAAATGGGGTAATACAAGACGCCTTTTGGGGTGTCCATTTCATGTTGCTCGCGCCAGGGGGATAGAAAAATTGTGAGATGTAGCTGTGGATTATCTCGATCTGAGATACAATGAGATATGCACATCATCACACATAAACGGATCAGAGAGTTTGTTGCAAAATATCCAGATAGCCAATCATCATTGGAAAGCTGGTATCAAATCGTCAAGCAAACCAATTACGATACTTTCAGCCAATTGAAGCAACATTTCTCCAGTGCTGATTACGTTGATGGCTTATTTGTGTTCAATATCAGTGGAAACAAATATCGGTTAATTGCGGCTATTCATTTCAACCGGAAAAAGGTCTATCTCCGAACCATATTGACCCATTCCGAATATGACAAAGGCCAATGGAAGAGATAATATGTTATTACAACCCAAGGTAATCCAAAATTTTGAACAAACAGCCCGATTTCTTTATGTTCCTACATGTGAAGAAGAATACGAACAGCTCGTTGAGTTATTGGACGAAATCATTGACATCGTTCGAGATGATGAGAACCACCCACTAGCTAATTTTATGGATGTTGTGGGGGTATTGATCGAAAACTATGAAACCGCTAATGTACCGGCACCAAAATCTAACCCGATTGCTGTATTGAAGTATTTTATGGAAGAATACGGTTTGAAGCAGAATGATTTATCGGAATTAGGAAGTCAAGGGGTAGTATCCGAGATACTGAATGGAAAGCGAGAGTTGAATATCCGGCAGATAAAGGCATTGAGTGAGCGATTTCAAGTGCCTGGCTCGGTATTTATCTAAAACCCCACGCAAAGATGGTGTAAGCCCGGGCGCACTAGGTGGGCATGTACCCATGCCCACCGCTTTCGGATCGGCGAAACCGGAAAGCTCTGCTCTCCGTAGCAAGCGAGGTAGCCCGGGTGGAGCGATGATTGGAGCCACGAAACCCCGCGCCTGCGTCGCTTCAGGTGGATAAAGGGGCCAGGCTGGAGTCATTGCGCCAACAAAAACCAGGTAGGTACGCTGTGCATACCTTTCCCCGGAAATACGATGCTGTTCGTACTCACACGCTTTGTTGGCTTGTATTTTCCGTGGGTCCGAGTGATTCCTAATCGTTTGGGCTTTGGTTGTTCGGGCAACTGGAAGAGGAATTGGGCATCGTCGCCGCCGATGCCCTCGAACCCCTGTTCAAGCTGCCCGCCTCGGCGAATACCGGCTGGGAATTCGTGTGGGTCTACCGCCTCATCCACGACGGGCCGCTATGCCTCAACGCCGAGGAAATCAGCGGCGGGGACTGGTTCGCCCCCGCCGCCATCGACGCCTGGATCAGCCAGGGCGGCGCGGACCTGACCCGGTCCTTCCAGGTCATCTGGCAACGGTTTCGCGGACTTGGCTCGGGTTGAGGCCAAGCGGGTTGCCTGAATACAGCCCCCCCTTGGCTCCGATCATCCCGGATTCCGCTACGCTTCATCTAGGCTACGGTTGACTCCATTCACGCTGGTTACGAGTAAGGTGCGATCCCGCCACGTCGCTCAAAAAGGCACGATTACTGACCTCCGCGGACCAACCGCACCGCGAGGCGTGCAATATTTCCACTCCGCTCTGAACGTCCGTAGTAGAAGCTGACAAACCAGGCGCCGCCCGTGTTGCTGACGGTGCGAGAAGACGACCAAGTCCAGTCCCCCGGGGTGTTCGGGAACACCTTTTCGTTGATGGCTGGACCAATACAAGCCACTTCCACCAAGCTTTTCAGTTCCTTAACGTTGGGAATGCGCCAATCCTTGTAGCCCGCATGGGTGCTGTCGGTGGCCTGACGCAAGGCTTCGTCCCAAGCCAGGTATTGCTCGCTACCGGTCATGCAATCTGCGCCAGACCGACCCTCGACGCAGAGTTTCCACATCAGGCCGGTTTTCGTATCCAGCGCCGTGCCTTTCTCGACATCGATGAAGAACTGCTCGGTTGGTGTGGTGGGGCGAATTTTGTCGAAAGCACACTGTTGCGCCGGGGCCGTTGCGGGGATGATGGAGCCGGCCAGCGCCAAGGCGAGTGTTATACGCGAAGTCATGACTTGTATCCTATGGTGAGTTTGGTAGAGGAAAGCGAGTCTGCACCCGGCAGTGGGTTACCACCCTGCGTTGGAGGGCGACGGGTTGGCGCTCGATTTTGTCCCTTGGGGTAGCGTGCGGTTGAGCCATCACCCCCCGGGGATTGGGCTGGTGGGCCGGATTCAGGTGTAAGCGCGGCACTGGCAGACATCGGCTACTCCCCCTCATTGCCCGTCACGTACCAGCCGGACCGCTAGGCCTTCGGTGCGGCTGATGTAGTAGTTAGAAAGGCCGGAATCGAAATCGACATACCAAGCATAATCCGCATTGGTATAGCCTGGTGAAGATGTCCAATAGGGGAGCGATTTCGTATCGGAAAAGTAGCGCGTGTCGATGGTGGGACGAGTACTACTGGCCACACTCAGATCGGCCAGGCCCAGCAGTTCCATGAGGGTAGGCATCCGCCAGCCATTAGTTGCGCCGCACCAGCCTGCGGCGTTGACGCGGCTAACGTAGGCCTCGGAGTTGCACCAGGTCTCCGACAGGCCATCCGAATATCCAAAGCATCCGTTCACCTTTGGATTGACAAAGCCTTGAGCACCACCATTGTTGCTGGTATCGGTGCTGTACCATGTGTACCGATCGTCGGCATCGTGCAAGCCCTGGTTGCCGACTATTCCATCGCCAAGTGGCTTGCGTTCCCATACCAGCCCGGTGACATTGTCGCGGACACAATCCCAGTTTTTGGCGCTGGCGGGCAAATCCTTGCCTTGGGCATCCAGCTTGGTGAAGTTGAAACCGGCCTTGCCGTTGCTGGCGATATTGCGGGTCCGGTCCCGACCGTACTGGGCATCCTGACGGGGAAAGTCGGGCACCGGGCAGGGCAGGCCGTTCTGAGTATCGTTGCCGCAGCGGGTGATGCCGGTATCGTTGAGAGGGGGATAGCGGTTGGCTTGCAGCGGCAGCGTGAGCTTGGGGAAGGCCGGACTCTGGGTAATCAGTTCCAGCCGGGCCGGTGCGGGCCAAAGTGTACTGGCGGTATAGCGCAGCGTGTACTTGCAGTTTTGTTTCGCCGGCAACGTCGCGCCGCAAGTGGTGCTGACCAGAGCATATCCGCCGGGGTTGTCGGCGATCGAGGCGGCGCCGAGAACAATCTCCACCGCCGTGGTGTTTCTGAGGGTGGCGGCCAGCGTCTTGCTTTCCCCTAGGGCGTTGCCGCCAAAGTCGAGGGACGCTTGCGCGAAAGCCAGCTTGCCGGCGGCGTTGGCGCCGCTTGCCGGAACGAACAGGAGGGCGGCGAGCGCGGCACTCAGGCGGACATTATTGAGGCAAGGACGGAAGGACGGAAGGACGGAAGGACGGAAGGACGGAAGGACGGAAGGACGGAAGGACGGAAGGACGGCAACATGGTAATTCTCCTATCGAATCTACGTCAAGCATGTTGCATGGATCGCTCTGCACAGTCAATACCGAACCAGCCCAGCCCGCATACTTGGCGCTGCCCAAGCCAGGTAGCCAGGGTATGCTGTGCATACCTTTCCCCGGAAATACGATGCTGCTCATAATCACGCACATTGTTGGTTTGTATTCTCCGTGGGTTCGGGTCATTCCTAATCGTTTAAGCTTTGGGTTGTTCGGGCGAGTGGATGGGGAACTGGGCAACGTCGCCGCTGATGCCCTTGAAACGCTGTTCAAACTGCCCGCCTCGGCGGCGACTGGTTCAAGCCCTCCGCCGTCGACGCCTGGATCGGCCGGGGCGGCGCGGAGCTGACCCGGTCCTTTCAGGTCATCTGGCAACGGTTTCGCGGACTTGGCTCGGGTTGAGGTCAGGCGGGTTGCCCGAATACAGCCATACGGGATGCAGCGAGGTAGCCCGGGTGGAGCTTGCGGAACCCGGGATGATCGGAGCCACGAAACCCCGCGCCCGCGTCACTTCAGGTGGATAAAGGGGTCAGGCTGGATGTATTGCGCCAACAAAAACCAGGTACGCTGTGCATACCTTTCCCCGAAAATACAATGCTGCTCATACTCACACGCTTTGTTGGCTTGTATTTTCGTGGGTCCGGGTGATTCTTAATCGTTAAGGCTTTGGGGGAGGCCATGCGGCCCCCCTCCGCTATGGGCGTGGGTTGACGCCAGGCCTGGGCTTGACAGTTTCGCCCAATCTCATTGAAACAAATCGTACTGTATCTGAATCAGGGGTTCCCCCAAGCCCAGCTTGCCGCCCCGGATTACTTTGGCTGTCACGCCGCCATGTCCGCGCATGGCGCTCAAACCGTCCGGACCCAGCACCTCCCGAATCCGGCTACAAGGCTCGCATGGTCCCGTGACGAGAAAAACCATGTCGCCAAGACGGTAGGACACGCCCCTGGACAATGGCGCCCCGAGGCATTCCACCAGAAGGTTGCGCCGGAGCAGCGCCGGTTCAACCGGCCTTCCCAGGTGGCTGGAGAGGACTCGAAGCGAGGTAGCCCGGGTGGAGCTTGCGGAACCCGGGATGATTGGAGCCACGAAACTCCGCGCCTGCGTCGCTTCAGGTGGTTAAAGGGGCCAGGCTGGAGTCATTGCGCCAATAAAATCCAGGTACGCTGTATACCTTTCCCCGGAAATACGATGCTGCTCATACTCATGAGCTTTGTTTGGCTTGTATTTTCCGTAAGTTCGGGTCACTCCTAATCGTTTGGGCTTTGGGTTGTTCGGGCGACTGGAAGAGGAATGGGCAGCGTCGCCGCCGACAAACTCGACACCCCCAGTCCAAGCTGCCCGCCTCGGCGGCGACCGGCTGGGAATTCGTATGGTTCTACCGCCTCATCCACGAAGGGCCGGTATGGCTCAACGCCGAGGAAATCAGCGGCGGGGACTGGTTCACCCCCGCCGCCATCGACGCCTGGATTGGCCAGGGCGGCGCGGAGCTGACCCGGTCCTTTCAGGTCATCTGGCAACGGTTTCGCGGACTTGGCTCGGGTTGAGGTCAGGCGGCTTGCTCGCAGCATGAAGCAAGCGCAATGCAGTGCCTCATGGCTCCGGTCATCCCGGATTCCGCTACGCTACATCCAGGCAACGCTGGCTGGATCATAGTTCACCTGATAGCATAGCAACGAAAGCCAGGGCAAAAATAAGGTAGTACCTATGTACAACCGCACACTTCTGGAGAGAACATGGGCTACCAATCTCAAACTACTGACCCACTTGAAGAAATGATGACTAGTGTCATCGAACGGTTTAAAAGAATGACGGAATCCATCCATGCCTTGCGTAATCAGCAAGCTGAATTGGATAAAAATCACGTAACCGGAAAAATAAAGGCCATACCAGCAGGTGGGCGCGGCTCTATCGAATTAACAGCTTCAGCTCATTGAAATACCTCGGAAAAGCCAACCATGACAGTAGAGACAGAAAACCTAATGCTCGAAATCCTGAAAAAAATTCAGGCCGACATCTCCAGCCTCAAATTCGACATGGTTGACTTGAAACATCGAGTCAGCATGATAGAACGTAATACAGCCGATATTGCAACATCTTATGCCGGACAATCCTTGAGAATCGATCGGCTGGAAGAAAGGCTAGATCGGATAGAGCGGCGGTTAGAATTGTCGGTTCATTAAGGCGTAGGCGTAATAGTGGTACACCGCGCAGTGCGCCGAATGTGTCATTAGAGCTACATCCATGATGTGCAGGACTACCACCGTTTTTACTAGGGGGCTGAGTAGCAACCATTCAAGAGGAGACGCATCACTTAACAGGCTGTTGAAAAAGGGCCATTTCTGAAAATATCGGTCCGCATGTTGATGTCTGATATAAAATAAATCAATGACTTACAAGTCCAAACTTTCGGCTGTTTGGCCGAATCCGGCCTTTTTCAACAGACTGTTAAGCCTCCCTAGTTTGCTTCCAAGAGACTTGGATGACAGGGATTATTCCTGGTTTGTTTCTCGCCGCTGATTGGATTTTTCCGTTTCCAAAATCCGCATCAAAAAAAACATTTCAAGAGACGCCCCCATCGGACTGGTTGCGGCGATTCTTATCCGACTCTCGCCGTAGGGACGCCAGTTACCCAGCGCCCCCGGCACGGACCCGGACGTGCAGTTTTCCCGCATCCGGTTCTTCGGTTGTACTCGCTTGCGCGTAGGCTGTTCGGCCTAGTGCTGTTGCCCGCAGTGAGGTTGGCTCGTGTGATTCCAGCCCGACATGTCCGGCACGAGTTTCCTTTGCGGGCTGCGTACTTCCGTCGGGACCTTCCCCATGTGCATGGCTTTCCCATGCTCCGAGTACTATGCCCGATAAGACACCCCAAGGGTATATAGCCGTCTCCGGCCCACCCGGTGCGTGGTTCTCCGATGCCACGGTAGATTCCAGGTTAGTTCTGTTCTCGGGTTTCCCCATACGTGCCTCAATACCTGTATATCCTGGTTGCATCGTCCCCACGGGCTTTGGATTCCAGCGTAGTTCCGTGTCCGGGTT
>Ga0194113_10011942_pt1 | contig 10234 bp, 8 predicted proteins | sample TA2MahC200mmetaG_FD_146193 | JGI IMG/M metagenome (GOLD analysis project Ga0194113, IMG submission 146193) | Freshwater microbial communities from Lake Tanganyika, Tanzania - TA2015017 Mahale Deep Cast 200m | ecosystem: Environmental > Aquatic > Freshwater > Lake | place: Tanzania: Lake... | reverse complement strand
GTTTCGTCGGAAGTCACGTCTGTGGAGAGAATGTAAGACGATCCTTAAATAGGGACGCAGTTCTCAGTGAAGCAGGAACCAAATGCCAATTAGGATTGTCCTAAAAGGGTAAATTTTGGAGAACGGTTTATAGCGCAAGATGTCAGAGATATAGGCCTCAAAGGAAAATCCGATACAGATATATTCTCAGCGGCTGTAACTTCTGATGCTATAATCATCACTCGCGATAAAGGGTTCACCAGAACCCGAACTTGGCCTGCTGCATTCACTACAGGTGTGATTGCGGTTAATCTACCAGACAATGCCCATGCCCATATCATTAATGCTAAAGTCATAGATTTATTAACACAGCGTCAACCGGATTCGTTACTTGGCGCAGTCACTATTGTCGAATCATACCGCGCTCTTTCACGTATCGTAAGACGTCGCTGAAATTTCCGGGATACTGGGCATGCCAATTAACGGCTGATTTCTTTAGCTAACGGATTCTTAGCTAACGGATAAAAAAGAATCCGCTAGCGATAAATCCGTTAGCCCAAAATCTGTTAAGCTGAACTTTTTTGTATCATTCTTTTTTTGAAACGGCAGGAGAAGGAAATCAACGATGTCTAAGATTCTCGTCAATGGTATGAATGTCCATTATCAACGCACAGGTGATGGACCGGACGTAGTGATGATTCATGGAATCGCCAGTAACCTTGCCCTTTGGTTGAATATTCAGCCGGTATTAGCGGAAGATTTTAGCGTTACCACATACGACCTTCGTGGACATGGATATAGCGATATGCCGCTGAACGGCTATACCTCCGCCGATATGGCTGATGACTTAAATGGCATACTGGATAGTCTGGATATTAAGCAAACTCATTTAGTGGGACATAGCTTTGGAGGTTTAGTGGCATTGCATTACACTGTGCTTCATCCAGAGCGTGTAATTAAGCTGGTTTTAGCCGACACAGGCGTTCCTGCGGTGGAAACGTTGCGGAAAAGCGTTCCCGTCTTAGAGATGTGGATAGAGAGACTGGCTAAATTTGGTATTTCTGTCCCTGAAGATAAACAGGATGATATAAATTACCTCATTATGCAGACCAGAATACTTAGGCAGCAAAGCGCTTCTTCCTCTGGAATTAAACAAAGGCGAGTGGGAGGACTAATGAGTGTCAAAGGATTAACACAACTGCTGGAAAGCACATCTATCTTAAATGACTTTCGAGAAACCGCAGGACTTACGCTGAACCAAATTGGCCAGATTTCCCAACCGGTCCTGATTAGCTATGGTGAACGTTCACCTTCTATGGCAACTTATCAATATCTTCGAGAACATTTGTCCGACTGCAAATCAGTCATTATCCAAAATGCCGGGCATTTTCATCCTGTAGGGCGTCCGGAAGTTTTCGTCAAAAACCTAAAAACATTTCTTCTTTGATGTGGGAGTTAATCGTGAAAACAAAAACATTTATACCAAGCATACTATTTGTTTTCTTTTTGATAATAGTGGGCAACGTTTTGGCTGAAGCAACATTTAATGTTGGCTATAGAATATACGATTTTGACTATGTTGATAAAGATGGCGCGGCTCAGACTTTAACTACCGCCTTTTGGTATCCTACGGACAGACAACCGAGTTTATATACTTATGCGGATGGCTCTACCAGCCAAATCGCGGTTGATGCTCCCCTCGCCAGTAAAGCCAAACCTTATCCCTTTGTGTTATTCCTCCATGGCTACCTTGGTAGTGGCCTAAACACCGCCTATTTTACCGAATTCCTTGCCAGCCAGGGCTATATTGTCGCTGGTCCGGATTATATCGAGACTGTGCCCCCAGCGTTTGAAGAACAAGCTGCCATGGTGAGGATAAAGGGAGGTTACATTGTCCGACCGATAATCGGTATACGATTGGGTTTGCAGTTCGTGAACATAATGGATGCCGACCGTAAAGGCTGTATGCAGTATATCTCCAAATATCGACTTAGCCCGAGTTCTTTTCTTATAGATAAAGTATTAGAGTTAAATAAGAAAAGTGCTTCCTTCTTCTACCAGACCATCGACGAAAACGCTATCGGTACTTGCGGTCATTCCTTAGGCGGCACCGCTGAATTAGGGTTAGTGGGAGGATATCCGGCGAAAAAAGAGGACAGAATAAAGGCCGCGTTACTGTTTTCCGCTCCGACCTATCCTTTCGAGGATAACATCCCAAACATTGTTATTCCGATGATGGTCATGTTAGGGGATAATGATGAATCCAATTTAAAAGGGCCTAATAATGCCGCCAGGACGCTGGCTTATGACAGAGCCAATTTTCCCAAATATCTGCTAATTATGAAGAATGGCAGCCACCTATCATTCGTTAATAATGCTTGTTCCAAGGAGAGAGACACTTTATTTGCTTGCCGCCAATCTAACCCTCAAGTTCAAGGGATATGCAGATATGGTTTGGCTTTCTTTAATAGATATCTTAAAAATGATGTCAGTGCTGAGAAACAATTGACTAAATTGGATCCGGTGTGGACGCTTTATAAGAAGGATTCCGCACCTACCAAGCGCCAAGGAATTATGAGAACCGTCATCCGGAAATTGCGCCGGGTAGCGAGGTTCCAATGATTGAACAAGTCAATCCGCGCAAGCAAATAGAGTTAGAAAGTTCCGAAGATTTCAAGCTGTATACTCCATAGGAGGTATTTATCATGGTATGCAGAAAAATTATACTCTGTCTATTACTCGTTTTTGTTGTGTCTCTAGTAATGATGAGCAATATTTCTGCTGAAGAAGCTATTAGCTTTAATGTTGGCTATAGAATATATGATTTTGACTATGTTGATGAGGATGGCGAGTCTCAAACTTTAACTACCGCCTTTTGGTATCCCACAGACGGACAACCGAGCTTATATACTTATCCGGATGGCTTTACCAGCCAAATCGCGGTTGATGCTCCCCTCGCCAGTAAAGCCAAACCTTATCCCCTGGTGTTATTCCTCCATGGCTACCTTGGTAGTGGTCTAAATACCGCCTATTTTACCGAATTCCTCGCCAGCCAGGGTTATATTGTCGCTGGCGCGGATTATATTGAGACAATACCGCCAGATTTTGAAGCACAGGCTGCCATGGTGAGGATAAAGGGAGGTTACATTGTCCGACCGATAATCGGTGTACAATTGGGTTTGCAGTTCGTTGACATCATGGATGCTGACCGTGAAGCCTGTCTGCGGTATATCTCCAAATATCGCCTCAGCCCGAGTTCTTTTCTTATAGATAAAGTATTAGAGTTAAATCGGAAAAATGCTTCCTTCTTCTACCAGACCATCGACGAAAATGCTATCGGTACCTTCGGTCATTCCTTAGGCGGCGTCTCCACTTTAGGTTTAGTGGGAGGATATCCCGCGAAAACAGAGGCAAAAATAAAGGCCGCGTTACTGTTTTCCGCTCCGACCTATCCTTTCGAGGATAACATACAAGACATCGATATTCCGATGATGGTCATGTTAGGAGATGATGATGAATCCAATTTGACAGGGCCTAATAACGCCGTCAGGACGCTGGCTTATACCAAGGCCAAGCCTCCCAAATATCTGCTAATTATGAAGAATGGCAGTCACCTGTCATTCGTTAATGATGTTTGTGCTGAGGGGGAAACTGATACCACTTTATTCAATTGCCGCCAATCTAACCCTCAAGCGCAAGCGATATGCCAATACGGTCTGGCTTTCTTTAATAGATATCTTAAAACGGAGGTCAGTGCTGAAGAACAATTGACTAAATTGGATCCGGTGTGGACGCTTTATAATCAAGAATTGGTAACCCAAGAAGAAGTGTTGCGTTTCAAGATACCTTTATATGAAGGATTAAATATGATTCCTGTTCCATTAGACCCAGGCGAAAACTGGAGATTAAGTGATTTGATAGATTTCATTGGAAAAGACAATGTGACTTTGATAGTATGGTATAATACACAAACAGGAAAATTTACCTCTCACTTACCTAAATTTCCGTTGGATTCTCCGACGAACTCTTCCATTAATGGCGACCAGGGATATATTGTCAACGTTCTTCGGCCTGTCGATGTTACCTTCACAGGTTCAGGATGGAGTAACATGGCGCCAAACAAAAGCACAGTTTTCGATAACGATAGCACTTGGGCGTTTGCTGTCGCCGGCATGCTCTACGATGAATATGGTACTACACTTGTCACGGATAATTATTCTGTAACTATAAGAAATCTCAATACAGGTAATTCTCTTTACAGTTCGGTAGGCTCCGCTGGAGATGGAATCTTTGTCGCCGCTTTTGTGGATTTGAACCGGAACAGCGTGGTCAGCTTGGGAGACACAATCGAAATAGTGGTTCAAGACGATGCTGGAAAAGTGATGGCAGGGCCGATTAAACATCAGGTTCAGCACATTGATTTAAGACGTGCGTCAGTAATTCTGAATATTCGCGTCGGTGATATTGTTCCCGAGAAAAATGCTCTGCTGCAGAATTTCCCAAATCCATTTAATCCTGAAACCTGGATTCCATATCAGTTGACAGAAGGAGCAACTGTCAAAATAAAGATATATGACTTATCTGGACGGTTAGTACAAGCTATGGACTTAGGATATAAAGAGGCCGGAACATATATTTCAAAGAGAAGCGCAGCATACTGGAATGGTAAAAACAAAACAGGTGAGAGTTTAGCAAGCGGCATTTATTTTTATACCATCACAGCAGGAAATTTTACCGCAAAGCGCAGGATGTTAATGGTCAAATAGCATGTCCAAATCAAATATTCCGGCTCATGTAATGAAACTTTTTGGGACGCCTCAACTTGTTGAAGTAATTTATCTGAACAAGTTCAGGCATCCAGCACCTGGTTTTAACATGAGCCTTGGTTATATTGGAGGGTGGTAACTGCGTTCTCTCCTATAGGAACATGGTTGCCAGAGGTGCTTTAAGATGAAGAGAATTCTTCTTGTCTCTACAGATGTTGATTGGAGTGTGGCAACGTACGAAGGGATTTTCAATCTTCCTTTTATAGAAACCAAAGCTATAATGGTGCCATTGCATCTTGCGACCATTGCCGCGTTGACCCCCGATGATATTGAAGTAGATTTGTGGGATGAACCGGTGCATGGACGGATTGATGAATCCACAAAATTCGAGAACGACTATGACTTAGTTGGCTTCACGGGTTATGTACTTCATCTTCAACGCGCCAAACGCATTGCCCAAATCTTTCGGAAGCGTGGTGTTCCTGTGGCTATCGGTGGAGTTGGTGCTTCTGCCGCCCCGGAGACATGTCGTGAGTTCTTTGATATTGTCTTTATTGGTGAAGCAGAACTAACCTGGCCAAGGTTTATGGCTGATTGGAAGGCTGGCGCCTACCAGCGGGAGTATCGGCAGATTACCAAACCAGATTTGGCTATTTCTCCTATCCCTAAATGGGATAGTATTGCTAATCGGATGAGAGAATACCTCTGGGGGGCTGTCCAAACGACGCGGGGCTGTCGCTTTAACTGTGAGTTTTGCGATGTCGTCTATCTCAATGGTCGTCGCCCACGGTACAAGCCGATAGATCAGGTGCTTGAAGAAGTCCGGGTGTTGGAACAGTTAGGTATGCAGACCATTTTTTTCTGCGACGATAATTTCATTGGCAATCCCCACTACGCGAAAGACCTAATCCGAGAATTGATTCCGCTCAATCGCTCCTTTCGAAACCCCGTGGGTTTTTTCACCCAATTGAGCATCGATGTCGCACAAGATGATGAGTTGTTGGAAATGCTTGCTGATGCTAATTTTAGAGTTCTCTTCATTGGCATTGAAACCCCGAATAAAGAGAGCTTGCTTGAAACTAACAAACGACACAACTACAGAACGAATCTCCTTGAAGATGTCAGAAAAATTCATTCTTACGGCATGGCAATCAGAGCCGGGATGATTGTAGGTTTTGACCATGACGACAAGACGATTTTCGACCAGCAGTTTGAGTTTCTCCAAGAAGCTCATATCCCTCTTATTTCGTCGCATCTTCTTAGGGCTCCAATAGGGACAAGACTATGGAACCGACTTCGCCAAGAAGGACGTATTGTGTTAGATGAGGAACATGAGATTTATGGGAATCTTCATGGCGCAAACACGAATATTATTCCGGCAAGGATGACCCGTGTGGAGTTATTCTCCGGTTACCTTAACTTAGTGGAAAGACTCAGTGAATGGCGTAATTTTGAGAAGCGTGTAATAGGTTTCTTAGCAGGTATCAAGCGAGAGCCAACTATCTCCCAAAAGAAGGAAGCGAATCAAGCGCAAGTCTCACCCGAACTTTTCAAATACCTCCTTTTTTCCCTGGATGAGGAGGCGCGAGACGCTATCTTCCGGATTATCCAGTACATGCGCCGCCATGTTCCATTCCTGCGTCAAACTGTAATGTCAATCATCACCATGCAATTCAGCCGAGTAGCTATGTTGCAATCAATGTGTAAGTTACTCCGCGAGCGAATAGAGTTAGAAAGTTCCGAAGCGTTCAAGCTGGATATTGACCAGACTGACCTTCTCCTGCCAGAGAAGGTCGAAAACCTCTACCAGGAGATTTTCACTGATATCCACCAGAGGGTTCATAACGGTTTAGTAAATAAGATGCGCACCGATGATGTAGTGGTAGAGATTTTTGTTGATTTTATCACCAGTTTGGGAAAGGAATCGGACTCGTTTTCTTACGAGGATAAAACCTTCCTCTATGAACTTGCTAATCGCGCTATCGCCAAAGAAAATAGCGCAACAAAAGATGTATCTTCTATTCTTGCACAAAGTGACGACTCGGTTTCAGATATCCAAAAGACTATGCTGGAAGAAGAGATACTAAAAGCCATTGAGCAAGAATTGAGGGGTAAACATACAAGGAAGGGTACACATGAAAATTCTTCTTATCTCCACAGATGTTGATTGGGATGTGACATCTTTCGATGAGATTCTGAAGCTCCCTTTTGTAAAAGAAAAAGCATATATAACACCATTGGCTCTTGCGACCATTGCCGCGTTGACACCCGATGATATTGAAGTAGATTTATGGGATGAGCGAGTACGTGGATGGATTGATGACTCCACAGTATTCGAGCAAGACTATGACTTAGTTGGATTTACGGGTTATTCACGTCATCTCCCGCGCGCCAGGCAAATTGCCCAAATCTTTCGAAAGCGTGGTGTTCCTGTAGCCATTGGCGGAGCCGGCGTTACTTCTGCCCCGGAGGCATGTCGTGAGTTCTTTGATATTGTCTTTATTGGTGAAGCAGAACTAACCTGGCCAAGGTTTATGGCTGATTGGAAGGCTGGCGCCTACCAGCGGGAGTATCGACAGATTACTAAACCCGATTTGACTCTATCTCCTATCCCAAGATGGGATAGCATTGCCAACGATATGAACAGCTATCTTGTGGGTGCTGTCCAAACGGCACGTGGCTGTCCTTTTGATTGCGAGTTCTGTGATGTTGCCTATCTCTATGGTCATCGCCCACGGCACAAGCCGATAGATAAAGTGCTTGAAGAAGTCCGGGTGTTGGAACAGTTAGGTATGCAGACTGTTTCCTTCTGCGACGATAATTTTATTGGCAATCCCCGCTACACGAAAGAGTTGTTGCGCGAGTTGATTCCGCTCAACCAATCCTTTCGAAACCCCATGAATTTCTACACCGAATTGAGCATCAATGTCGCAAAGGATGATGAGTTGCTGGAAATGCTTGCTGATGCTAATTTTGGCCTCATCACCATTGGTATTGAGACACCTAATAAGGAGAGCTTGCTTGAAACCAACAAATTGCACAACTACAGCGCCGACCTTATAAGCGATATCAGCAAGATTCAATCTTACGGCATGGCAATTAGAGCCGCAATGATTGTGGGTTTTGACCACGACGACAAAACGATTTTCGACCAGCATTTTGAGTTTTTACAAGAAGCCAGTATCCCTCTTATTGCAACACATATTTTGAGGGCTGAGATAGGAACAAAACTATGGCGCCGACTCAGCCAAGAAGGACGCATTGTCTTAGATGAGGAACATGAAATTTATGCTAATCATCAGGGTGCAAATACTAATATTATTCCGGCAAGGATGACCCGTGTGGAGTTATTTTCCGGTTACCTTAACATGGTGGAAAAACTAAGCGAATGGCGCAATTTTGAGAAGCGTGTAACAGGTTTCTTGTCAGGTATCAAGCGAGAACCCAATATCTCCCAAAAGAAGGAAGCGAATCAAGCGCAAGTCTCACCTGAAGTCCTCAAATACCTCCTTTTTTCTGTGGATGAAGAGGCGCGAGACGCCATTTTCCGGATTATTCAGCATACGCGCCGCCATGCTCCATTCATGCGTCAAACAGTGATGGGCATCATCGTCAGGCAACTCGCTCGAGTCGCGATGTTGCGCGGGGTGCGCAAGTCACTACGCGAACGCATAGAGTTAGAAAGTTCCGAAGTGTTCAAGCTGGATATTGACCAGCCTGATATTCTCCTGCCAGAGAAGGTCGAAGCTGGAAGGGAGATGCTAAAGGCTATTGAGTAGGAAGTGCAAAGATTTTGAAAACATCTAAAATTGGGGAGGCAACATTTATGTATGACCTAAAAAATTTTCTTCAACTTTCAGAACAGCAGCAGCAGCAGCAAATGCAGGAGTGGTTGTCCGCGATTGCGACGGCAGAAGAAGAACGGCGACAACAGGGTATTAAAGAACTTGTGTTGGCAATTTCCAAACTGGATGACGCTGGCAAAGCTAAAGCGATTAAAATACGTACGATAGTGCTTACCAAAATGCCTAAAGAGCGGATAAAAGATATTGTCCGTTCACGCTATAGAGCGATGCAAGACTTAAGGGATATAGATGAAGCGGACAGAGGAATGGTTATCACGATGGTTAGGCAGATGCCACCAGAGGTGCAACAGATTGTTGTTCAGGTGGCTAATGAACTGCGCCAGGAAGTTGCAGAAAACAGATAAAAACTAGTACACTTGAAATGACGTGTAGTAGCCGAAGTCGCAAGACTTAGGGCTGATGGCAAGCCCGAACTTTGGTAAGTTCGGCTACATTCGTCAAACCAAAAGTCACAAAGCAATAGGAGTTTCGCAAATATGATAAGAGTTGCTTTGCCGATTATATTCCTGGGTCTTCTTTCACGCGTTCCAATTCAAGCAATACCATATCTCATACTGGCTTTTGTTTCACTATCTGTAGTTGTGGCTGTGCTGGGAATCCGAAATGGCTACTTGCACCATTATGATATTCTCGATTTAACAATATTTTTTACTGCCTTAGTCGGTTATATCGCTTCTCCTGAAAGAACAATAGAATGGATGCTTAACAACGCCAGGTTGGTGGTATTTCCTCTTTTTGCACTAACTCTGATAGTTCCATCTCTGGTGTTACGACGCCCGGTAACTCGTATTATCTGGAAAGGAACACCATCATCTACTTCCATCGTTACTTTAGTTTTATGGAGTACAACATTTATCCTTGCATCGATTATGCTATGGTTTGGCGCTCCAGTTCGAACTCCGTTTCTAATCATTGCGATAGTAACGATACCTATGCAAATTACCTTAGCGTATGAACTCAACTTAACTTGGGGGGCTCTTGATAGACGTCAAAGAATACAACAAGGAAATTCTAAATTAAGTCGATTGATTAGGTTGCTTCCCACCTTCAGCGGAAAAAAGGCGACGTTCACGTATGACTTTGCACCGTTTCTTCAGCTTTCAGAACAACAGCAATATCAGCGAATGCAAGAATGGTTATCGGCGCTTGCTACCGCTCCTGAACAACAGCGGCAACATGATATTCAGCAACTTCTGTTGACAATTGCACAACTCAATGACGCTGATAAAGCGAAGGTTATTGAAGTACGCACCGTAGCGCTTGCCAGGATGCCTATAGACCAGATAAAAAATATTCTGCGTTCACGTTTCCGAGCTATGCAAAATTTTAAGGAAATAGATGAAGCAGATAGAGCAGTGGTTACTACGTTAACGCAGCAAATGCCCACTGATGTTCAGCAGGTTACAGCTCAAGTGGCGATGGAACTGCGCGGGGAATTATTGAGCAGAATGTAACGCAAACTGTTAGTTTGCGTTTTGGTATCGTAGTAACGACTGTTTATTTTTCAAATTAAAAACCGACACCTTCTTCTGGCAAGTCACTATGCGCTGAGATTGATTTCGATTCGGGGAATCGGAATCAATCTCAATGATAAACCAAATCATGGCTGCGTCTTGATTGCAA
>Ga0194113_10011941_pt1 | contig 10234 bp, 8 predicted proteins | sample TA2MahC200mmetaG_FD_146193 | JGI IMG/M metagenome (GOLD analysis project Ga0194113, IMG submission 146193) | Freshwater microbial communities from Lake Tanganyika, Tanzania - TA2015017 Mahale Deep Cast 200m | ecosystem: Environmental > Aquatic > Freshwater > Lake | place: Tanzania: Lake... | reverse complement strand
TCCCGTTTTCACGGGAAACCCTGGATTCTCTGGTCAAGCCAGAGAATGACACTTATTGGGTGATTGCATTTTCTTTAGAATACCTTGATTAATATGGTTTTAAATAAATAAATCGCTCAATTTAGGTTAAATATATTTTCACAAGATCTTATGAGAATTGTCTTATGACAAGAAATTTTTTAATAATGTCATTCCAGCTTGTCTGGAATCTTTTTTCATATCAATTAACTGGCACTTTTCTTACGCGAAATTAAGAGGGATTCTGGACAGGCCAGAATGACAGAAGAGAACAAATGAAAGTAGCCGTTTATTACAGCAATGATGATATAAGAATCGAGGAACGTCCAAAGCCTCGTATCGCTGATGGCGAGATTCTGGTAAAAATGAAGGCGTCAGGGATCTGCGGAACCGATGTAATGCAGTGGTACAGGATAAAAAAGGCTCCCTGCGTACTCGGTCATGAGATGGCAGGTGAAATTATAGCAACCGGGAAAGGGGTGCGGAGGTTTAAAAAGGGTGACAGGGTATTTGTCTCTCACCATGTCCCTTGCTACAAATGTTATCACTGTGCTCAAGGCAAGTATACTGCCTGTGAATCGCTTCACACCGGCAATTATAACCCTGGAGGATTCTCAGAATTCATAAGGGTTCCTGAAGAAAATGTACAATACGGAACATTTCTTCTTCCTGAAGAAATAACATTCGCGGATGCAACGATGATTGAACCGCTTGGATGTGCGATTGCCGGACAAAATCAGCTAAGATTGAAAAAAGGTCAGTCTGTCTTGATCATCGGCTCTGGAGTTTCAGGAATTTTGCATATTCAACTGGCAAAAATGAAAAGAGCCAAAGTTATAGCAACAGACATCAATGAGTATAAACTCAAAAAGGCTCTAAAATTTGGTGCTGATCATGTAATGAATGCACGTGAATATTCTGTGGATAAGCTGAAAAGTATAAATGATAATAGATTGGCAGACGTAGTTATTGTATGCGCATCTGCAAAACAGGCAGTGGATAATGCCGTATCTTCTGTTGAGAGAAAAGGAAAGATTCTCTTTTTTGCAGTGCCCCAAAATGAGTTAATACTCCCTTCCCTGAGGCTATGGAGAGACGAGATAACGTTGCTGTTCTCTTATGGAGCAGCCCCTGATGATATTAAAAAGACGATAGTGCTGATTAAAAATAACAGAATTAATGTGAGGGAAATGATCACTCACAGAGTTGCGCTTTCTCATAGTGGTGAAGGATTTAAATTAGCCTCAGAGTCAAAATCTTCCTTAAAGGTTGTCGTGGTTCCTGATAACGACTTTTAAACCTAAAAAAGTCTCACCTCAACAATCTCGCCTTCTTGTACCCCAAGCTTCCTCAACGGAATCACCGCCATTCCATCTGCTTTAATCTGTGTCGTGATAAGACCTGATTTGCCGAGTATGGGTATAGCCCATACCTCTCCGTTCCTTTCTTCAAGGGCAACTCCAATATGTTCCTCTCTCCCTGGACTTGACGAGATATTTTTTGCAATTCTTGCTTTGATAGTATGTTTTTCCTTATTAAATCTATCTTTACTTAATCCTGACAGTCTTTTGAGCACAGACTTAATAAATATCTCGAAACAGACTGTAACGGCTGCGGGATGTCCGGGAAGACCAAAGATAGGAACACCATTTATAATACCACCTATCAAAGGTTTGCCAGGCTTCAATGATACCCCATGAAATACGACCCCTGGTTTTCCCAGATCATTGATTACCTGGGCAGTAACATCTTTTGCACCAACTGAACTACCACCTGTAATTAAAACCATATCCGAGTCTTCTAAAGACTTCTGTACAATATTTCTTATGATAGTGTACTCGTCCTTGAATATGCCTTTTAAAAGAGGGACAGCCCCTTCATTTAAGATTAACCCTGTAAGATTATAAGAATTGATATCTCTTACCTGTCCGGTTTTTATGGGCTGGTCAGGAGGAACTATCTCGTCACCTGTTGAAAGTATCGAACATTTTGGTTTCTCATAAACCCAGATATCAGTAATACCAAGGCCTGCGAGTACCCCTATATCCTGTGGCCTCAATTTATGCCCCTTCTTTAAAATAATCTCGCCTTTCTTTGCATCTTCTCCTGCCTGTATCACATTTTCTCGAGGGGCAACGGGTTTCACAACTTCCATCATCTTTTCATCAATTTTCTGAGTATGTTCGAGCATCACCACTGCATCTGCACCCTTTGGAAGCATTCCACCTGTTGCAATCTTTGCAGCCTCGCCTTTCTTCAGTTCACAATCAGGCTCTTCACCCATCAGTATCTCGTATTGAATATTCAGGTATGCGGGCATTCCTTCTGTGGCACCAAAAGTATCAAAGGCAGCCACTGCAAATCCATCAACTGTGGAACGGGAAAAATTGGGGAGGTCCTCCGGAGAACAGATGTCTCTTGACAAAATCCTTCCGTATGACTCAGATATTTTTAGACTCTTTTCAGGAGGAAGTTTGGGAGAAAGGTTACTGAAAATGAACTCGAGGGCTTTTTCTACAGTGATAACCTCTTCTCTGCCGAGCATATCCCGCATTTTGTTTATTCACTTTTATTAAAAACATTCATTGCTTTTTCAGGTCCATCCACTATAATTGAGGTTACTGCATCTGACGCCCGTTTAATTACTGCTTTTATTAAAGAAATCTCATCCTTTCTGAACTTTCTCAACACATAATCTTCTGCAGCAAGTCTCCTGTCTCTTCCTATCCCTATTTTCAATCTTACAAAATCTTTCGAACTAATGCTTTGTATTATAGATTCAATGCCTTTGTGACCTCCTGATGAACTTTTTCTTCTGATTTTTATTTTACCAATCTCCATGTCGAGGTCATCATGAATAACGATAAGGTTTTCAGGCTGTATACTAAACTTACCTAATATATCTCTGATAACAAAGCCACTTCTGTTCATATAAAGAAGGGGCTCTATGAGCAGAATGTGTTCGCTATCAATTGAGCCCCTTCCTATTTTATACTTCTCTTCTTTTTCCTTAAGGTCTATCCCATATCTGCGTGCAATTTCCTCTGTGACCATAAAGCCGATATTGTGTCTGGTCCTCGAATATCTGCTCCCGGGATTCCCAAGACCTGCGATAACCCACATAAAAATAGTCATTAGTTATCAGTTGTTAGTTGTTCGTTATCAGTTATAATTCTAAAAACTATCAACTAAAAACTAATAACATAATTATGCTTCCTCCTCTTTCTTCCCTTTCTTTATAACTTCTGGCTCTGTAACTTCCGGAGCAACAACCTCAACAGGTGCTGCTACCTCCTCAACAGCAGGAGCTATAACATTCGCGATAACTTCTTGCGGGTCATTAAGAACTTTTATGCCTTCTCCGAGTTTCAGGTCTTTCACATGGAAGGATTGTCCAATCTCAAGACCTGATATATCAATCTTGATGTGGCCCGGTATCTTATCAGGAAGACATTCAACTTCTATCTCTCTGAGCAAGTGCTGGAGTATCCCACCATCTCTCTTCACGCCTATTGACTCTCCAACAGGAGTGACATGTACTGTAACTTTTACCTCCTCTGTAAGCAAGACCTCAAAGAAATCTGCATGGAGCAAATCACCTATAGTGGGATCTAACTGATATTCCTTCATAATGGCAAGCCTATTTGAGCTATCTGTGAATTGAAGGTTCACCATAACCTGCTCACCAGCAGTTGTATTAATAAACTGTGTGAGCTCCTTCTTTAAAATCTTTATAGGAAGAGACTCTCCTCCCCTGTACAGGATTGCGGGGATCATATTCTTCCTCCTCATTGACCGTGCAGCTCCCTTTCCGATCTCTTCCCTCTTCTCTGCATTAATTGTCATACTCTCCATCTTTCCTCCTCTCTATGAGTTGTAGACTATACAAAAAGCGAACTTATTGAAGATTCCTCATGAATCCTCTTTATTGCCTCTCCAAGAAGAGGCGCTATACTCAATACAGTAAGTTTCTTGCACTGCTCTTTTTTGCTATCAAGAGGTATCGTATTTGTGACAATCAATTCCTTTATAATCGATTTATTCACCCCCTCAACTGCAGAACCTGAGAGTACAGCATGTGTACATGCAGCAAAAACCTGTTTTGCACCTTTGTCCTTCAGGGCACCTGCAGCCTGAACAGTTGTACCACCAGTATCAATCATATCATCAAGTATAATAGTATCTTTCTCTTCCACTTCTCCTATCACATTCATCACCTGTGATACGTTCATTACTTCGCGTCTCTTATCAATAATTGCGATAGAGCATTGAAGTCTCTTTGCAAATGCCCTTGCCCTCTCAACACCCCCTGCATCAGGCGAAACAATGACAAGGTTTTTAAGATCATAATTTTTCCGTATATATTCAAGAAGTACGGGTGCTGCGTATAAATTGTCAACAGGGATATTAAAAAATCCCTGGATCTGGCCTACGTGAAGATCCACCGTAAGGAGTCTATTCGTACCTGCTGCGGCTATGATGTCAGCAACAAGTTTTGCAGATATCGGTACTCTCGGTTGAACTTTTCTGTCCTGCCTTGCATATCCATAATAAGGGATAACAGCCGTTATTCTTCCCGCAGATGCCCTCTTCAGCGCATCCACCATAAGAAGAAGTTCCATAATATTGTTATTTACTGGCGTGCAGGTTGGCTGTAAAATAAAAACGTCGGTTCCTCTCGCATTCTCATTTATATGTACCCTAATTTCACCATCACTGAAGGTCGTTACAGTAGCATCTGCGATGGCAATGCCAAGATAGTTTGCAACCTCTTTTGCAAGCTCCTTATGTGCATTACCAGTAAAAAGCTTCATCCCCTCTGGCATTCTACCTCCTCTCTTCTCAGTTATCTAATCATGGCTGGGGCGGGAGGATTCGAACCTCCAGATGGGAGATCCAAAGTCTCCTGACTTGCCGTTTGTCGACGCCCCAATAATACAAGTGTAAAGTTGAAAGTTAATAGTTACGAGTTTAAAAAATCCTCCTAACAATTTTTATTGTGTTTAACTTTTAACTTATAACTTCTAACTTAAACCCAGATTACGTAAGGGTATAATGAAAAGCATTGAAAAATGTCACCCTGAACTCGTTTCAGGGTCTCCTTTCGAGAGATTCTGAATCAAGTTCAGAATGACAGAGTACGCACATTTTCAGGTAACCCTTTCGTAATTCGGGTTAAATAATTGTCTCAACAAGTTTGCACCAATAAGGCTTCATTGCCTTTGCAGCCTTTTTTGCTGTATCTTTACTCTCAAAAATACCAAAGACTGTTGGGCCACTCCCGCTCATCGCAGAAATTACCGCCCCGTTTTCCAGCATACTTTTTTTAACCTTGTCCACAATAGGGTATTTTTCCCTGACACCCCTTTCAAGGTCGTTATTGAGCATTGTATCGAGAGAAGCAAAATCCTTCTTCTCAATTGCTTGACAGAACAGTTTAATATCAACAGTCTTCTTTGTCAATGGTTCGACAAGCTCACCATGCATCCTGAGCTTGTCGAAGGATTCATAAGCCCATGCCGAAGAAATAGAGACAAAAGGTTTTACAAGAAGAATATCAATAGATGAATCAATTTTAAGAGGAGATACCTTTTCGCCTCTCCCCTCAACAATAGCAACTGAACTATTCAAAAAAAAAGGGACATCTGAACCTATTTCTGCACCAATTGAGCTTAAATCTCTATTATTTAACCCGAGTCCCCATAGCATATTCAGACCTGAAAGTGTATATGCAGCATCGCTACTCCCTCCTCCAAGCCCAGCACCAATTGGTATACTCTTCTTTAATGTTATCTTTATACCCTTTCTACAAGATGTATAGTGTTTAAGAAGAGAGGCGGCCTTGTATACAAGATTATCCTTAACAGGTATAGTTAAATCACTCTCCACCTCGATGCTGTCTGCATGCTCAAAGATCAGGTCATCATAAAGCCTAATGCATTGCATTAGGCTTATAATGTCATGGTAACCGTCTTCCCTTTTCCCTATTACCGTAAGAAACCAGTTTATTTTTGCAGGGGCCTTCAGTAACAGTGCCGAACTACCTTTTTTCCACCTTTCCATGTCCGAGTTCTTTTATCTTTTTCTCAACCCTCTCTTTTAGACCTTCTTCCTTTTCATTGAACTCAAGTGCCTTTTCCCAATATTCTATAGCCTTTTCCTTAATGCCTTTAGAGTTGTATACATCTCCTAAATGTTCATAAATAACAGGGTCATCTTTAACAATTTCAGCAGCCCTCTGGAGAATTTTCATTGCCTCGTCAAATTGACCTAATTTAAAATAAACCCATCCGAGACTGTCTATAATATAACCGCTATCAGGTTTAAGCTCGAGCGCCCTATTGATCAGTGAACGTGCTTCTTCAAGGTTAATACCTTTTTCTGCATAGCTGTAACCGAGGTAATTAAGCGCATCAGCATGTTTTGGGTTAATCTCAATTGTCTTTTTCAGGCTCATTACCATCTCATCAAATCTATTTGTTTTTTCGAACACTATAGCAAGATTAAAGTTTAATTCATCATTGTCTTTAAAACGGCTCAGTGCATCCTTAAAAACTGCTTCTGCCTTCTCATAATCTTTTTTATGGAGATACGATATACCAAGGTAGAGATATACCTCAGGCTTATCTTTTTCAAAGCTGAGTATTTCCTCATAAATGGCGATTGCATCATCTTCCCTTTTCAGTTTTGCATATAAATAACCGAGATGGAGGAAGGCACTCAGGTTTTTCGGTTCCTGTAAAATTATCTTTTTTAACTCTGAAATTGCTTCTTCATTTCTGCCTATTTCCTCAAGAGATATTGCAAGATAGTATCGTGCAGGGATATTTCCGGGTTTGGCCTCAAGTACGACTCTAAATTCTTCTATAGCCCTGTCATATTGTTTATCTTCAAAACAAAGCATCCCGAGAATCTTATGGATATCGATGTTTGTAGGCATCTGAGCACTCATTTCTTCAAATTGCTCGATTGCCTTACCCTTTGTCTTCAGCTTGATATAAATCTGCGCAAGTCTTTCTCTGGCCTGGATGCTATGTGGGTTTATGTTAACTGCCTTACTGTAATATTCCTCTGCCTTTTTAAGGTCATCTTTCATCTCACTGATTAATCCTAAATTAATGTATGCTGCATCAAAATTGGGTCTTTGGTCTATCGCCTTTTGGAAATAATCTGAAGCCATTTGAAGTTCACCCTTACCGATATATGCTGAACCGAGGAAATAAAGTGCCATATAATTATCGGGATGTTTCCTAACGAGTTTCTCGAGTATTTCGATAGCATTATCATGTTCCTTATTGGAAGCATAAAGTACACTTAAAAAAAGTGCTGCCTCCTGTTTATCTGGCTCTATCTCAAGAACTTTCTCATATACCTTTATTGACTCTTCAGTTCTTTTCTGACTGTTGTAAAGCTCGCCAAGGAGCATGAGTGCCGGCACATAATCATGCTCTGCCTTCACAATCTCCTCAGCATTCAATATGGCCTCGGTAACCTTCCCGGTTCTGAGGAGCATATAACTAATTTGTGTTTTTAGATATGGAGATGAAGGGTCCATCTTAAGGGCCTCGTGATAATATTCAAGCGCATCCTCCCATCTTCCTTCTCTCTCTGCGTCATAGCCGATGGCATAAAAATAATATGCATCTTTTGAAGGAACAGGCCTTTCTCCTCCTTCTCTCATCTGTTTTGTAGTGCATGAAACTGTAAGGAGAGTGAGAAGAAATAAAATGGCTATTTTACTATGCATGGTTAATTATGACACAAAGATAATATTGATAACAATATGATAAAATCCTCTATGGATTTCTTTGATATCATCTTCCCTATCAATCTAAACCCCTTGACGTACAGGTGTCCTGAAGAACTTTCAGAGCATATAGAACCGGGCATGATGGTGAGTGCACCGCTTAAGAACAAAACGTTTAAAGGGATTATCCTTGGGAGGTCTTTCACGGTCCCGTCTGGAGATATTAAAGATATTCAGAAGGTTCATGGTGATACTCCGGTATTGAGCGGCAAGATGCTCAGTCTTCTCAAATGGATGTCGGAATACTATATGACAGAACAGGGTATCGTATTAAAGAATATGCTCCCCAAAGAAGCCTTTACAAAGGTAAAAGTAAGGAAAACAAAAATCCTTCCTCATACAAAAGAGGGGCGTGAGGATCATTTGCTCCACATGATCACTATCAATGATAAAATAGTTTCAAGCCTTACTGATTCAATACAAAAGAATACTTACAGGACATTTTTACTTCATGCCCCATCCACTGTATATGAATGCTCCTTTGTGATGAAGATACTCACAGAAACGAAAAATGTAATCCTTCTTACACCAGAGGTCTCCTGTGTCAATAACCTTTACCATCCTTTAAAAGATACGCTTGGAGAAAGGGTATGTATTTTCCACAGCGGATTAAGCAGGGGAAAAAGGTCAGAGGCGATTGAAAGAATTTCTTCAGGCTATTCAGACATTATGCTTGGTACAAGGTCTGCTGTCTTTGCTCCTATGAAAAAGGTCTCATTCATTGCTGTGCTTCACGAACAGAGCAGTTCTTACAAACAAGAGAATGGCCTACCATACAATGGAAGAGATGTTGCAGTAATGAGGGGCTACCTCGAAAAGGCTACAGTGTTACTTTCATCCATCAGCCCTTCCATCGAATCACTCTATAATTGCAGATCGGGCAAATACATCCTTTTAAAACCAATAGCTGAAATGAAAAAACTCAGGATCAAAATAATAGATATGAGATATGAAAAACTCCTAAAGCCGAGTCTATCAAAGACCGTTATTGATGCCTCTAAAAGATATATCAAGAATGATAAAAAGGTAATGTTTGTGATAAACAGAAGAGGACACTCAACACTCCTTCAATGTAGTGATTGTCACTACATTGAAGAGTGCCCCTATTGTAAAATTCCCCTTGTTTTTCACAAACAAACGATGTCGTTGAAATGCCACTATTGTAAATACATAGTATCAGGTGTTCCTGACATTTGCCAGAGATGCAAAGGCTATACCATGGAGTTAATTGGCGCAGGTATACAGAGGGTTCACGAAGATATTGAAAAACTCATTGGGATAAAAACTCTCAGGCTTGATAGTGATATAGCACAGAAAAGAGCAGACATAGAAGAGTTAATTGGAGCGACATACCGGAATGATGTCAGGATAATAATCGGGACAAAACTTATGACAAAAAGGCTTGGCATTACTGATGGATTTTCAATGGCAGCTCTCTTAAATACAGATCTTTTCCTCAACATCCCTGACTTCAGATCTGCTGAGAAGGCGTATCAGGAAATCCTGTTCATAATAGACAAAATCGCATCTCATGGTGAACTATTCATTCAAACAAGAATGCCACAGCACTATCTCTTTAACTACTTAAAAAATTATGACTATCAGTCTTTCTTCATCGAAGAACTCCACAGGCGAAAATCACTCTCCTATCCTCCCTATTCAAGACTTTTGCTCATTAAAATTATCTGTAAGAGAGACATCTCAATGGAGGTCTCAGAGGTCATCGGAAAAATAAATAGAAAAGATGTTGAAATCCTCGGGCCATCTCAATCAAAAAGCACTCGGGGAAAACACGAATTAAGGCTGCTTCTCAAATCATCTGTTCGCGGAAGCCTTCACTCCATAGCCAGAATCTTTATAGAGACATTCAAAGACTCAAAAGATGTGAAAATAAAAGTCGATATCGACCCAATGTCAATATAAATAAAACAAAAATGAATATCTTAAGCGTTCTTCGTAAATGTAATAACTGGCAGGATTTTAAAAGTCAGTTACAGCCACTCTCTGAGAAGCAAAAAGGCGACTGCTTTGAGGCCATTACAAAATACTACCTTCAGTTACATCCAGAATATGTAACCTTGCTTAAGAATGTATGGCATCTGGAAAAAGTTCCATCTTACATCAGGAAAAAGCTTAATCAGCTGGTGATGTCCTAACCGGTTTGAGAAAAAGCCTTGACAACATCTATGGATCGTATATATTTATACCTAATCTGAGCGATTCATAGGTAATAAAAACATAGAAAAAATCACTTAGAGGGCGATAGAACCTTGTTATAATAGGTTTGCAAAACAACAAAAAAATATCACCCAATAAGTGAGGAAATTATGAAACAAAGAGAAAACAAAAGCAAGTGCAAAATCAGCAAAGTAGAGGTAACGGCAGATACATTGACAGGCAGAGGGGGGA
>Ga0194113_10011933_pt1 | contig 10237 bp, 13 predicted proteins | sample TA2MahC200mmetaG_FD_146193 | JGI IMG/M metagenome (GOLD analysis project Ga0194113, IMG submission 146193) | Freshwater microbial communities from Lake Tanganyika, Tanzania - TA2015017 Mahale Deep Cast 200m | ecosystem: Environmental > Aquatic > Freshwater > Lake | place: Tanzania: Lake... | reverse complement strand
GGAGATTGTCCTCAAGAATGTGGCCGCAGGGGTGATCTCCATTGATGACCGGGGAATGATCACAACGATCAATACTTCAGCGGAGCAGATGTTGGGAGTGAAGGGAGAGGCTGTTCTGGAGAAAAGGCTCTCAGAGGTGCTCGAAAAGGAGTATGTGGAGAAGATAGAGGAGTTGTTAAACGAACTCAAATTTTCCCAGAGAGATTCAATTGAAAAACAGCTCACCATCCATTTGGGTGGGAAATCACTTTCCCTACTGATCAGTCTGACGACCCTGAAGGACGAAGAGGGGAAGCCGCTTGGTTTTGTGGCGGTCTTTGATGATCTCACCCAATTGATGAAAGCACAGAGGGTGGCGGCATGGAGGGAAGTCGCCCGGAGGATTGCCCATGAGATAAAAAATCCATTGACCCCGATTCAACTCTCTGCGCAACGGTTGAGAAAGCGGTATCTGGAGAAACTCGATCAGGACGGGGCAGTCTTCGATGAGTGTACGCGGACCATTGTGAAACAGGTGGAAGAATTAAAAGGAATGGTCAACGAGTTTTCGAACTTTGCCCGGATGCCTGCCTCCAATCCAACACCCAATCACCTCAATGAGATTGTTCGGGAGACTCTTATTCTCTTTAAAGAAGCCCACAAAGAGGTTCGGTTCGATTTCACTCCGCAGGACCTTCCCCAATTTAACCTCGACCGGGATCAGATAAAACGAGTGATGATTAATCTCATCAAGAATAGCCTTGCTGCCATTGACCGGGAAGGAGAAATCCATGTCCAGACAAGTTATGATCCCAAACTCCAGATGGTTCGCCTTGAGGTGAGCGACAATGGGTGCGGGATTCCAGAAGAAGACAAGGGAAAACTTTTTGAGCCCTACTATTCCACTAAAAAGAGCGGAACAGGGTTGGGACTGACCATCGTCAATGCCATCATTGCCGACCACAACGGATACATCCGTGTCCGCGACAATAAACCCAGAGGCACCACCTTCCTCATCGAACTGCCCGTCCGTGTTTAATTGAATCTCGGATTTAAGATTGCGGATTTCGGAATTTCAACAATTTCTCCCTCTCCCCTGGTGGGAGAGGGCGGGGGTGAGGGGGAAATCGTTGATTTAAACCTCCATTTTAGGTAAAATGAAACTATGGGTGAAAAGCTGATCTGTCAGAATAAGAAGGCGAGGTTTCATTATTCGATTGAGGATTCCTTGGAAGCGGGAATCTGCCTTCTGGGAACAGAGGTGAAATCGCTTCGTGAGGGGAAGGCCAATCTGGGAGATAGTTACGGGACAATTAAGGACGGAGAGCTCTTTCTTGTGGATGCTCACATCAGCCCGTATTCCCATGGGAATCGGTCCAATCCCGATCCCTTGAGGACACGCAAACTACTTCTTCATAAAAGGGAGATCCGGCGTCTCATCGGAAAGGTGCAGGAGAAGGGATTTACACTCATTCCGCTCCGCCTATACTTTTCGAATGGAAAGGCCAAGGTGGAGCTGGGGCTGGCTAAAGGGAAGAAACTCTTTGATAAACGGGAATCGTTAAAACGGAAAACCATGGAACGAGACATGGAAAGGGGGCGAAAAGGGTTCGACGGGGATCGTTGACGTCAGGGTGGCATACCGAGGTCCCATTGGCTCGTTAAACAAATGGGATTAAACATAATCGCAACCAACTACGATTATGCCCTGGCTGCCTAAGGGCAGCTAGCGTCCCTTCCGTTTTCTCCTGCAGGGCGGAATGTGGATGTCAAAAATACAGGATAGTTCCTCTCTCACGCTTATAGGAGAGGGGCGAATCTTCATAAGCTAGCCCTTTCGGAATCCTGCCTGCGGGAGATTGGAAGGGCGAATTTAAAACACAGGCTATGTATGTAGAAGCCCTGCCGGAAGGTTCTCGGACGCGGGTTCGATTCCCGCCGCCTCCACCATACATCGCTTCAGACTTCGTTCGGAAGTCCGAATCTACGTCTCGGCAAGCCAAGTTAGTTTTCGAAACTGGATAGGAGCGAAGTCTGTCGCGCCCAAATGGTTTCCCCCTTTTCCCCCAAATAACTCTAAAACCAAGAGGAAGCTATCGAAAATATTTTGCTTGCTATATCGATGGGAATAGTGTAAGATGAATTAACGATCGATGGGGGTTCGTATGATGGAAACGGTAACAGTATCTCCAAAATATCAAATCGTGATTCCACGTATCGTACGGGAAACTCTCGGGATTAAGCCCGGGCAGAAAGTTCAGGTTTTACAATACCAAAACCGGATTGAATTCATCCCATTAAAGAAGATGAAAGAAATGCGGGGTTTTCTAAAAGGTATTGATACCACCATTGAACGTGAAAAGGATCGTCTGTGAATCTGGTAGATTCGTCTGGATGGCTTGAATATTTTGGTGATGGGTCTAATGCCGATTTTTTTGCTGTTCCCATTGAAGATGCCAGCAATCTGATTGTCCCTACCTTATGCATTTCAGAGGTATTCAAAAAGATATTCCAACAAAGGGGAGAAAACAATGCCTTACAGGCTGTGGCGATGATGCATCAGGGGAAAATCATAGACTTGGATGCCTCCATTGCCCTCAGTGCTGCGAAACTTGGTTTGGACTTTAAATTGCCACTCGCTGACAGTATTATTTTGGCAACAGCAAGAGCGAACAATGCTCTGATATGGACACAGGATTCTGATTTTAAGGACATAGACGGTGTGAAATATATTTCATCGAAAAAGAGATAGCTTTCCTTTCATGAATCTAATGTTTTTCCGTTATCCACCACGTTGTTACCTTGGTAGCGGGGATGAGAGATGAGAAGAGTAAACCTTGCAGTTGTATAAACCGCCATGGGTAAATCCCGCCAAAAGCAGGACTTCGAATGGCGGTTAATTGGATGTCTAAGGGGAACAGTCGGACTTCACCCGAGGTGAATTCCAGTATGGGTTGGATAGGTGAGTGCCCATCCGCCTGAAGGCTCGCCTCAAACCCTTTTCCCGAAAAAGAAATTTTTCGTCATGATCGGGATTAACCCATGTCCGTCTGGTTCAATTTTTTGCAATGTTAAGGTTTATTCCTGGCGGAACAGATCAAAGCTCTACCGTTGGTATGGCGAGCTGAAATCTCTCGAAATAGAGGTAATCGAGCATCCGCATCCTGAACGGATAGCGGATTACCATGCAAAACTCGATCGGATCGAGGCTTCAGTGAACCGGGTCAATGTGCCGCTCGCTTTCTATAACGACCTTTATATACTGAGAGAGCATATCGAGATGGTGCGTGAAAAAGTGGTTGGGTTGAATCAGGATATGCCAGGGAAGAGCCCCGGCAAGTTATAGAGATACCGAACTAACGGTGGTTGCGCCCAGAATCCCTGACCCTTACCTCCTCCCCAAAACTTCTCCTTGATAAATTTTCCTGCGGGACGGATAAGCGATTGGTCATCTTACCATCAATCTTCCTACTCACCTTTAGTGGCGGTGATGATGATATCGATAGGGATAATAGTAAGAGTAGGGATAGGGACGGTAGTCATAGTAAGGGCCATCGTAGTAATATGGGGATAGATAATAATATGGATAAGGATATGTGTAGTAATAAGAGTATGGATATGAATCGTAGTATCGTTCAGGATAAGGTCGCCTATCTATTTGTGCATAATCCCATGTTCTCCTCGGAATACGGTCGCATTTGGGGGTATCCGTTACTCTATCCTGGTTGAAAGTGACCCGGCAGATAGAACCAGAACCAGAAAACCGGTATTCCTATGTTTCGAAAGTTGTTCCGCCAGTAGTCTTATAGGAGATAAGGTCTGTTTTCCCCCACAAAGAGATCACTTCTGCTTTCGTCATGGCGGGTTTAATATCCAAGACATGACGGCGGTGACACGAAGAAAAAACGAGAAGAAGAATGACCAAAGAAAATAAACAAACGAGCCTCTTTCTTTGCATATATTCTCATCTCCTTCTTACCATTAAATTGTAGGTTTTTGGGGGCAGGGTGTCAATAAGAATTGGGAAAGGGTTATTCCGAATCTAATTTATCCCGCCCTTCCTCGGGGAGATCAGATAGGATTTTTTCCCGCAGGCGAGTATAGAGAGCTGCAGCCTCAATGGCCCGGGCTCCTCTCTGCGGCCCTGAAAAGATCGGGACTCCACGATCGATCAGGAATTTCACCAGAGGATCCCTTACGTTCTGAAAGGTATACCCGACAAGAGGTTTCTTGTGACTTTCAAACAACGGCATCATTGCCTCGGAGTATCCATTGACCAGCTTGGCAACTTGTTCTTTGATCTGGTCCGGAGGGAGACCTGACTGTTTCATCATGCGCTCCAGTCTTTTAGTAGGTGCGAAAAAATAGAAGAGCAGGACATCCGCATGCTTCTCGTCCAACAAGGCCTTCGGAATCTCTGAGAAGTAATCGATCAGGTTTTTCCCAAAGGTGTAATCCACCGGATTGCTGATACTTCCTGTTCGCGGAATGAAAGGCTTTAGTCTTTTAATGGTCTCTGGTGAAAGCGGCGGCAATTCAAGGCCTGCCCGTCCGCAGGCATCGGCTGCCTCTGCTCCCGGGCCTCCGGAATGGGTCTGAATTACCACACGCCGGCCCTTGGTTCCTGGGAAATAGCCCAGCATCCAGCAGATATCGAACATTTCCATGGCCGAGTGTGCCCGGATGATCCCGCTCTGACGGAAGATGCCTTCATAGAGCCTGTCAGGCCCTGCCAGTGCGCCAGTGTGTGAAAGACCTGCGCGACTGCCGGCTTCTGACCCACCGATATAGAGGGCCACAATGGGCTTTTTCGGAACGATGGATCTCGCCATTTCTACAAACGCTCTACCCCTTCGGATGCCCTCAATGTAGAGGGCGATCACTCTGGTATCTGGGCAGGCGCCGAGGTATTCCATGCAGTCAACAATATCGATGTTGGCTTCATTTCCAACGCTGAACGCCGTACTGAAACCCAGTCCATAATCAGAGAGATAGCCAAACATTTGGGTCACAAAACTCCCGCTCTGAGAAGCCATTCCGATATAGCCGGGAATACCTTGGAAAGACATAAACGTTGTGTTGAGCTTCCCACGGGGATTGGCCACCCCGATGCAATTCGGGCCTAAAAACCGTATGCCATGCTTATTGGCAACTGCGACCAATTCTTTTTCAAGGCTGATGCCCTCCCCTCCTACTTCGTTAAACCCGCCAGAGATGATCATGGCATGTTTGATTCCCTTCCGGCCGCATGCGTCCAGTGCCTGAGATACGATATGTGTTGGTAGCACAATCATTGCCAGGTCGGGCACAATGGGGAGGTCGAGGACGCTTCGATAGGCCTTGAGATTCTGCACCTGATTTTCTTTCTGGTGAATGGGGTAGATCTCACCTTCGAATCCCAAGTTGAGGATGGAATCCAGGAGACTTGTTCCCATTGAAGTGATGCTATTGGAGGCTCCGAAAACAGCGATGCTTTTGGGATTGGCAATAGGATATAAAGGGCTTGCATTGATGGAGTCGATCATGATTTTTGAAATTCTGATATCTCAAGACGTTAAGGTTATTACTTTTTTAGAAGGTGTTGTCAATATATATATCAGGAAACGAAGAAACGATTTTTTAAATCAGTCTGAAAGTATTGGTTGACCAATTTTTGTAGAATTTATATATTCCAATCAGGAATCCAGGGGTAGCGGTAAAGATATTCCTGTAATAGAAAAAATAGGAGGAAAACCGATGACTCGATTGGAGATGCAGGAAAAGGCGATGGATCTCTTCATGAAACACCTTCATTGAAGTCAGTCCGTTCTTGTGGTTGCACAGGAAAAACTTGGAAAGAAGAACGACGATCTGGTCAAGGCTCTCGACCCATTTGGCGGGGGATTGGGTGGCCACGGTGAAGTCTGCGGCGCAGTCGTAGGGGGTCTTGCAGCCATCGGATTGCTTTTTGGACGGGATAAGGCCGGGGAAGAGACCAATGTAAACATGTGGAAATATTCCCGGGAGTTTATGAAACGCTTTGGAAAGGAGATTGCCGGGGGCGGTATTCTCTGCCGTGACATTGTTCAAGTGAACTGGATGGATCCGGCCCAGGTGAAGGAGTACTATAAGGGAGAAAAATATTTAAAATGTAAAACCCTAGTTGGCAAGACAGCCGAACTCATCGGAGAACTGATAGAACGAACTAAGGTTTGATCCAGAACCCCAAAGGAAGAACGATGGATTTTCAATTTGACCAGAAGAAGTTGAAGCATTTTCAATGGATCTTGAAGAATCGTTTGCTCTTCAAGATGGCGATGTTTTTCCAGGTGCCTCTGGACTTCATGGCAGGAATAAGGCTCAGAGAACTGAATGAAGAATCGTGTAAAGTCTCTGTTCCTTATCGATGGCTCAACAAGAATCCTTTCAGGTCAACGTTCTGGGCAGTGTTGGGTATGGCAGCAGAGTTGAGCACCGGTGCCTTGGTGATGATGTATACCTATAAACTCGACCCTTCGGTTGCCATCATTGTGGGTGATTGTTCCGGAGAGTTCATCGCCAAAGCCAAGGACCTTACGACGTTTGTCTGCAATGACGGAAAGGCCATTGCTAAAACGGTAATAAAGGCAATAGAAACAGGAGAACCTCAAGAGGTTTTGTGTAAAGCAGTCGGATACTCAAAGTCAGGAGAAGAGGTTGCCCGTTTTACATTCACCTGGAAGATGAAGAGGCGAGGGGCATAGATCTGTGGTCATTGACAGGATGTAGCCAATAGGCTACAATATGATGGTTGAGATTCGTAAAACTGAGGTTTTCGCTAAGTGGATTGATGGTTTGAAGGACATACGGGCACGTGCGCGCATTCTGGCAAGGATTGAACGATTAGCGGCTGGAAATCTTGGAGATGTAAGGCCGGTGGGCGAAGGAGTCTCAGAATTGCGGATCGATTATGGACTAGGGTATCGGGTTTATTATACCCAACGTGGTCAATTGGTGGTAATTTTTCTAGCGGGTGGTGTGAAACACACCCAGGATAAAGATATCAAAATCGCACTTCGCCTGGCAAAAGGTCTATAGGAGTTCACAATGGCAAAAACAATCACGACCAAATATGATGTCTCCGAACATCTTCGGACCCCGGAAGAAATGGCCGCTTATCTTGAAGCTTGCATTGAGGAGGCAAACGGTGATGCCACTTTCATTGCCAAAGCACTGGGAGATATTGCCCGGGCGAAAGGCATGTCCCGGGTGGCCCGGGATGCTGGTTTATCCCGAGAAAGTCTTTACAAAGCGCTCTCTGGAGAAAGGAGTCCGGGCTTCGATACCATTCTCAAAGTTATGAATGCACTCGGTCTGAGACTACACGCAGAAACAATCCTTAATGATAAGCTTCGGAAAGAACCTAAAAGATTGATGAAAAAAGCGTCCCAACGGATGGTCTGCAGCCCCCGCTGACCTAAGTCAGTCTGCATTAATTACCGTTGTCTGTCCCCAAAGCTTTTGTTAATTTTCAATTAAAAAGCGGGAGGCATAGAGTTGACACCAGACCATCTGGCCCAAAAACCAGGTATCGTTCAAGAACTTACAAGACAAAATATGGTTTGTCCGTAGTGGTTGTGCTTCACGTTCGACAACCCATTGCGTAAACTCCTTCACAACCCCGAAGCCATTTTGAGCCCTTATGTCCACCCCGGGGACCGCGTGATTGATATCGGACCCGGCATGGGTTATTTCACGATCCCTCTGGCAAGACTCGTTGGCTCCGAAGGTCATGTCATTGCAATTGACGTCCAGGAGAAGATGTTGTCGGCCCTGAGGTCACGGGCCAAGAAACATGGGGTTTCCGAAAGAATTGAGGGATACCTCGCCAGTCAGAAATCTTTGGGGATTCATGAAAAAGCGGATTTCATCCTGGCTTTCTGGATGGCACATGAAGTCCCGGATCAATCTTTATTCTTCAGAGAGGTCCGTGACCTTTTAAAACCCAGTGGCTTACTGCTTTTAGCTGAGCCGATCATACATGTATCCCCAAAATATTTTCTACGCACACTCCAGTCAGCGATTGAGATAGGGCTTGTCGTAAAAGAAAATCCAAAAATCCGTTTAAGCCACAGCGCCCTGTTAGGTTTTGGAAAATAACAACCACATTCTCTCCCCCTCCTTCCCAAACCTTGTCTGAAAGTTTCGATTGACCAATTTTCATGAAATACATATATTCCATACAAAAAACCCATAGGGTGGCGGTGTAGATATTTCTTCGTTTTTAGGAAAAAGCTTGAAGCCCACGGGGATACATAAGATAAACATCGAAGAAATTAATGACATCTGAAGATGTGACCCCACAAAACACTTTTGTCCTGTGTCAAGGGCTGACCCCTCACCGGTGCTGAGAGTCCTCTATGAGTGCAAGAAAATTTAGGGGGATAGGGTAGCCTAAAATTATTGCCCTTTTCATATCAACCAAGGATTTTTCATATTCATCTATTAGGTGATATGTGACTCCTCGATAAAAATATCCCATTCCATCTTTTGGGATTATTTCGATGATCTTACTAAAATCAGAAAGCGCCTCATCATATTTCCCTTTTTGACATTGAGTTATGCCCCGGTTGCTATAAGCATCAACATACAATGCGTTTATTTCAATGGCTTTACTAAAATCGGAAATGGCCTCTTCATATTTCCCGATGATTCCATAAACAACCCCTCGGTTGTTGTAAGCCATAAAATGCTTTGGGTCCATTTCAAGGGCTATTGTGTAATCAGAGATTGCACGATGGAATTTCCCCCATTTTCTATAAACAGCCCCCCGGTTGTAATAGGCTAAAGCGAACCTGGGGTTTATTTGGACAACCTTATTGTATTCAACAATAGCCTGTTCATATTGTTCTCTTAAATTGTAAATTATTGCGCGGTTCATATATGCCGCAATATGTTTTGAGTCAATTTCAAGGGCTTTATCAAAATCGGCGAGGGCCCTACTGTATTCTCCCTTTTGGTTGTAAATGAATCCACGATTGTTATAGGCATCCACATATTTTGGGTTTAAGTCTATGGCCTTGGTGTAATTGAAAATGGCGGAATCGTATTCCATTTTAACGGAAAAAACACGTCCTCTCATAAAGTAAGCCTCCGAATAACTGGGATTCATCTCCAGCACTTTGTTGAATTGTAAAATCGCCTGTTCATGATCTCCTTTATCAAAATGAGTTACGCCCATTTTAAAGTAAGGCTCAGCATTCTTTAGGCTAACCTCCATCTGGGAGTGAGAAAAACACGGAAATAAAGTTAATAAAAGACAAACCGAAATTATGTATATCTTTTTATGTGTTGTATTGTTCATCGTAAGCCTCCCCTTGTTGGCATTTTCAAAAAGTTCCTATTCATGAAATCCTCTGTGGATTTAAAACGGGGATGTGTCCCTCATTTCTGCTTTTCACGTTGATCCTCTTTAGTAACATTCAAAATCTCCCAGAGTTCGTCATAGGTGTGAAAACCCTTCTTCCCCTTTTTTCCAACTTCCTCAACGAGTCCAATCAAGCTGCGGGGTTTGTCTTTTTCAAAGCGATAGATGCGAACAATGTAGTCGTGAGAGAAATCATCCGGACCCAAAGTTAACTCCTTACCCAGCAACTCAACTGGTTACCTGCTCTATATCACAGCCCCAGTTACAAATAAGTTACATATTCAAAAATTTTTTTTACAGGGATAAAATAGGGAGGATGTAGAAAGGTGGGAGAATAGGATAGACAAATAATTTCAGGATGTTAATAGTTTTTTAAGGAGGCGGGGATCCCTAACTCTCCCTTCCTCCCTTACCTAAGAGGAGGGGCGTTTACGTTATACGCTACTTGCGAAGTCCCGCAAAGCGGGACGAAGGACGGATGCACTATGCTCTATGCACTCTGCGTTTTCTTGGTTAATGCGTCGCGAAGAGCTTTTATTTTTTCGGAGGGTTCAATCCCCAGGACCGCTTTAAGCCTCTTCTCAAAACGCAAGTAAAGCGACAGGGCCTCGGCCCTCTGGTCAAGATGGTGATAGCATGTCATCAGCCCTTTGCAAAACCCCTCCGATAGGTCATCTACCTCAAAACCTTTCTGGTAGCAATCCCTGGCAGTTTCCCATTGCCCTGCCTGAATCCAGTAATCGCCCAGTCTTGACACACCTCTGAGGAATTTGTTTCGCAACCGCTCGCTTACGGGCATCTGCCAGGGTCGCTCCCCCTCTTTCCCCCAAAATGGGCCCTGATATAATGCTAAGGCTTTCTCAGTGAGATGAA
>Ga0194113_10011929_pt1 | contig 10240 bp, 6 predicted proteins | sample TA2MahC200mmetaG_FD_146193 | JGI IMG/M metagenome (GOLD analysis project Ga0194113, IMG submission 146193) | Freshwater microbial communities from Lake Tanganyika, Tanzania - TA2015017 Mahale Deep Cast 200m | ecosystem: Environmental > Aquatic > Freshwater > Lake | place: Tanzania: Lake... | reverse complement strand
CGCCGTCCGGGCCGCCTCCGTGCCGCTTTGCACTTCGGTCCGGCGGACGAGATCGACGGTTTGGTTCGCGTGGGCGATCACGTGAATCTTGTCGTAGATGATTCGGGCGTTCCGACAGTAATCGCGGACCCCCTTCGCGTACGCCTTGCTCATGTCCATCGAGACGTTCGTCAACGCGTGCGGATGGCCGTTGTGCGCCGCCAGGGCCGTCACGAACTCCGCCCACGTCTCGCTGTCCTTCCCGGGGGTCGCAAACAGCACCGCCTTCTTCACAAGATCCGCGAACACCGTCAGGTATCGATGCCCCTTCGCCCGGGCCATCTCGTCGACGCCCACGCAGGTCACCTCGGACATATCGACGGCCGCGTACGCTTCCTCGACGTACGCCTGGGCCACCCGCCACATCCGGGTGTCTTGCTCGCCCAGGATCTCGGCCGCCTTCTTCACGGGCATCTCCCGCATCAGGGTCAGCGCAAAGGCCTCGAACTCCTTCGTGAAGTGCTTCGCCCTACCTTCCCACGGCGGCGTCACGCGCCACACCTTGCCGCACGTCGGGCACCGGCCCCGAGGAAGGTCGCAGACGATCTCCGCTTCCTTGTTGAACACGTTCAAATGTCGCCACCGAAGCCCCCGAATGTGGTCGTGGCAGACCACCCCGCCGCTGCCGTCGTGGGGGCAACGCTCCGTCTCCCAGAGCTTCGGCGTCTCCCGCACATGAAGCTCCAGAACCTTCTTCGCCTCGTCGAACGTCGCCCGCTCAACCGCCCACGCCTCACCCAGTCCCAACAGCTCGCCAAACAGCCTCTCCGGTGTCGTCATGCCATCGAAACTGCCCGAAACCTCTCCCGCTGGCCACTGGAATTAGCGAGGAACAATTGGGTGGTCGGATAGAGAATGAAGTGGGAATTGTCATGGGTAAGTTAGTCCTTCGCCAGGCTCATTGCCCAGTCTTCGTTGGCCGTGGGGAATGCAGGCAGTTTGATTTGTCCATGTGCGTTGGCGATGAGTGTGCCGGGGCCGGCGTTGGTCCAGGCGCCGGTGCGCGGGTTGAACCACCGTGCTGTGTAAGCCGCATCGGGCAGCGCGCCGGACAGGCTCTCCTTGCCGTCGCGCTCAAAATACAGTTTGAACAGCGTCCGGTCATCGGTGCGCAGGCAATAGGCCCAGTGCTTCGTGCTGTTCCAGGCGGGTGACAGGAGTTCCTTGTGCGGGACCAAATCCTGGTAGCGCGCGCCGTGTGTGAGCATGAAGGTGCGCGCGTGTTGCGTTTCGTTCGCGTTCGTCCACAACACGGACACCCACATCAACGGATGCTTCCCGTGCGTGCCCGGTGGCAAGTCGCTTGTCTCGCGGACGGCGCGGGTCTGGCCCATCGCCTCGTACACCACGCCGCCCAGCCCGCCCCGCAGCAGGCAGGAATACATTGTGCGGCGGTTTTCCCAGGCTTCCTTGGCGCTGTCGTCCGCCACAAACCACGGCTCTTGGTTGAAGATGGGGATCGGGTTCGACAAGTTCCACATCGTCTCGATCAGGTCCGAGGCCGTGTGGTCGCGAGGCGTGTTGCCCACAGTGTGCATCGTGAGCCACGGCGCTTTGTCCGTGTGCCCGAAGCGCTCGTAGGTCGAACGATTGATGCACGTGGCCACCGGTTGGTCGAACGGTGGCCGTCCGTATTTCGCGTGGTGAAGATCAATGGGCACGCGCAGGTCGGCGGCGCCGAGCGGGGCGTTGTAAACGTCGAGGTGGATCGGGCTGAAGATGACGCTGTTGGCCTGGTAGCGGTTGTAGATGTATCGGATGTAGTGGAACATCGCGTTCTTTGCCGGATCGGTGCTGGTGAGGTGATGGTAGCCCTTGAACGCGCCCATGATGTCCCGGCGGAGCGTTTCGAGGAAGATGACGAAGCCCTGCGCGTTGGCGTAATCCAGTTTCTTGTCGAGGTAACGGAAGTAGGAAGGATTGAGGCGGTCGAAGTCGGGCGAGACGTTCTCAAAGCCCTTCGACTTGCCGAGAAACAGGAACGGGCGCTCGCCGTCTTCGTTGAGCATCGTTTCGGGCCGGTTCAAGCCCGCGTGTTCCCACGCCAGGCGCAGGCACACGCCGCCCTGGTCGTAGAGGTCCTGCGGATGACCGTCTTCGAAGGACCAGGAGGGAAACGAGGAGATCACGGTGATGTTGTTGAAGCCCTGCCGCTGGCGGAATTTGATCCAGTCCTTGAAGCCGCCTTCGGGCGTGCCGACGGAGTAGTCGGTGTCCTCGTCGCGCCAGCGGTAGCGGCTCGAACTGGCCGCCGCCATCCAATCGCCGACGATGAAATATGGCGTGCCGTCCGCGTATTGCAGCGCGCGGCCGTTCGGCGTGGAGCGGATGAAGCCGCGGCGATTCGGGTTGGCCTGCTTCTCTGCTTCCGTCCAAGCCACGGCAGTGAAGGAAGCGGACTTCCCGTTCAGCCCGGCGTCGTCCTGATTGGAGCCGCTCCGCCAAGTCCACTCGCCCGGCGCGGTGGCGACGACCCGCACCCGATAAGTCCGCCCGCCATCCCAGAAACCATAACAGCGTTTGCTGAAACCCGGTCCTTTCAGATCCACCCAGACGTCCACGTCGAAGTAGGCGTTGGCATAGGTTTTTGCCGCCGTCAGAACGATTTCCGTTTTTTCCCACCGATGCAGTGCGCCGTGAGCCGAAGACACGAACCATAACAGGCCGGCGAGAACCAATGGCGTGCAGCGATACCAGCCTGACACCAAGACCGGATTCAGGGTCATCGTGAAACCTCCTTCTGGGTGGTCCCCCATTCGAGCTTGGCGATCCGGATGCCTTTGAGGCTCGGCAGCAGGCTGGCGATGTAGGTCTGGCCTTCGTGTTCGATAATCTCGGGCGCCGCCACCGGCAGTGTGCCGACGAGGAACCGGTCGTCGTGAATCCCGAAGTTCGCGGGATCCTTCGAAGCGTAAACGGTGGTTCTGCCGGGATTCCCGTAGGCCTGCGTCCGGAACAGATAATAGTAGCCGGAGGTTGCGTAATACCACACAAACGGGCACTCCGCCGACGTAAAACCCGTTCCGGTCTTGCCACCGAAAGCCACCGTCCTTGCTTCGCTCCAGCGGCTCAGATCCTTGGAAGTGCGAACATCGACGCGGCCGTTGGAACGCTGCGGGGAACAGCAGTAGTACAAGTGGTAAGCCGGGCCGATCGGGATGACCATTGGATCGCGGATGTAGTTGGTGTTGTCTTCGGCGAACAGGCCAGACTGGCCGTCGGCTCCCATCACGCGGGCAAAGGTCTTGCCGTCCTTGCTCGTCGCCCGGCAGATCTTCGAGACGCGAAAACCGCTGTCTTTGACCCACGCCCCGTAAAACAGGTCGTACTCGCCTCCGATCTGCCGCACGAAAGGCGACCAGATGCTGCCCACGTCTTCGCCGCAGCGCGGATCGGCTTGCAGGGCGATCCCCATCGGCTTCCAGTCGGGGTCGGTGAGCCGAGGGCCTTCCCAGCGGAAGAACAGCCGCGAGGACACGGTCGCCCCAGGGATGCGGGTCTTTCGTATGCAGGACCATAACTGCCAGGTGCCGTCCGCCGCCTGCCAGATGGAAAAATCCACGGGCTGTTGTTGGGGGTCGTTCAGATCGCCGAGGTCCGGGTTGCCGGCCACCGTCCACCAATCCCCGAAGATGCGCGGCATGAGCGGCGCGGTGGCTTTCGCTTCGGGGGCGGCGGTCGATGTCGGTGGCGTCGGCTCACGTGAAGTGACCCTCGGTGGAGGATCCGTTGGCAGTGTTGCCGTTGTCTCCGGATCCGCGCTCCACGTTCCCGCCGCCGCATCCACATTCCAGTTCGAATACCACTTCAGGAGCGGCTCGTCGCCTTTCCACTCGAGGGGCAGCCAGACGTTTTTCCCAATGCCCAACTTGGTCCGTTGCGACCAGCGGTCGCCGCCCCAGAGGACAAAAGAGCCCGCGCGGCCCCGAACCTCGAAGAGGAAATCGTTCTGGGCGTTGAAGCAGTCCTTCGACACGGGCTCGCTCTTCACCGTCCTGAACGGCGTCCACGGCCCTTCGATCTTCTCCGCGGTGGCGAAGGAGGTCGGCGATCCGTTCCAGGCCGAACCGCCCACGCCGTGGCCGGAGACGAAGAGCCAGTACCGGCCCTTGAGCCTGATGAGGTAGGGGGCCTCGCGGGCCACGCCGGTGAGAGGGATCTCGCAGATCGCGCGATCCACTTTCAGATAATCCGGAGTCAGCCGGGTGATCATGATGTTGCGATGCGGCTTGTGCTGATCATGGGCCGAGACGACATAGGCTTGGCCATCGGTATCCTGGAAGGCGGCGAGATCGCGATGATAGTCGGTGCCGGGGCTCGCGCCCGCCGGAAGCATCTCGTGACCGAGGTGGGTGAAGTCGCCGGTGGGCGTATCGCTGGTGAAGAAGGATACGCCCCCGGTGACGCGCGGCTGCCCGGGGATGGACGGGTCGTCCACCGGCAGGATGTGCTTGCCGATCATCACGTACTTCTTCGTGGCCGCGTTGTAGATCACATGGAGTCGGTCCGGGACAATGAGTGTCAGGTTGGTCATGTCCCGCGTGTAAATGTGGTTCTCGAATTTCCACGACGCCAAGTCCCGCGACGAATAGCAGGTGATGGTGTCTTTGCGGTTATCACCCGGGTGGTCCCCCCAGCCGTAGAAATAGAACGTGTCCCCAAACTTGGCGAGATTGCCGCCTTGGCACATGATCTCCTCGCCGCGGTCGTCCTTCCAGACGGTGTCGTTGCGGATCGGAACACCGCCAGCACAGATCGGTGCGGCAAACCACAGCAACACCATGGCTGCAGGTGCCAAACGATTGGTTGCCCGCGTTCCCATGGTGTTTTCCTGTTCTCTCAACGCTCTAGCGGATTGGGTTTCGAGCCATGGGGAATCGTGCCGGCTTGCTTCTCCAAAGCGTAGAGCGTGGCGTAGGTCATCGCGGCCGGCGCCAGAGTCTGGGGGACGGTGAACTCGCTGTAGACTTCGGCACCATCCCCGAAGACGTCGCGCCAACAGCGGTGCTTGGGCCAGGCGCCCCACCAATCGGGGCGCGGTGGGCCGATGCCGTAGAGGCTGATCCCGCGCACGGTCTTGCCGCCCAGATCCTCCGCCGGTTGTTCGTAAAGGAAGGGACTGATCTCCGGTCGCCGCGGGTAGCGGTAGCCCATGCCCGTGATGAAGGTCTGCGAGCGCGGGTTACAGCCCAGATGCCAATCGGCCAACAGACTCATGGTGTCGAGATACCTCGGGTCCTTGGTCAGTCCGTAAGCGAGTACCATGTCCGTGCGGATGCCCTGCATGGACCCCCACCAACCGCACCCGTTGTCGGTCGGCCAATAGGACATCCGGTACGGCGTGGCGGACGTCTTCTTGACGACATCGCCGAAGCTTGAAACCAAGTCATTCCGGTACTTCTCCCGCATGGCTGGTTCGGCGGCGTCGGCGTTGACGAACGCCCACACCCGCTGCTGCGCGTAGCGCCAGTTCATCCGGTTCATGTGCTTCTGGTCGGTCGCCTTGATGAAGGCCATGTACTCCGGCTTGCCCGTGGCGCGCAGCAACTCGGCGGCCGCCCAGAGACAGCAGCCCTTCCACGCTCCATCATCCTTCCAGTCCTTGGGCTTCTTGATCTTCACCTTGTCGGTTGAGTACTCCATCCAGACTCGTTCCGGCGTGTGGGTCGAGGCGTAGGCGAAGGCCTTCTGTGCGGCCGCCAGGTAACGATCCGCCTTCGCGGCATCGAACTTCCGGATGACGCGGGAGTATGAAGCCGCCACGGCGGCGAAGGTCGGCGTGGACTCGTCCTTTGGCGGCAGAATGGTGTAGGGCGGAACCACTCGCTCGCCCTTCTCCCACCCCCAATGGCTGTAGCCGTTCTCGATGTTCTGGCTGATGCCATCCTGCATGTTGCCGCGCCCCAGCGGCACCGCGCCGTTGGGATACTGCAATTCGAGGAATCCCAGCAGGCACCATTCGGCCTCGTCGAGAATGTCCGGGATGCGGTTGCCGCTCTCCGGCAGGTCCAGGTCGCGGTCGGCAAAGGCTTCCGGAAACAGGTCGAAGAGCGTGATCAGTTCGCTGGTGGCGAGCAAGTGGCCCGTGAACGAATCGAAATCGGCCGCATCGTGGCAACATCCGCGAAAGTGCCGGGGTTTGTCATCCGGTCCCGGCGGCGGAATCCTCTTCGGATCCCGGTTCTTCTCGGTGGGACAAAGCGTTTCGGGAGCGAAGTAGCCGTTCTCGTAGATGATGGTGTGGCAGGCCGGTTTCTTGACCCACGTCCACGGCTCCTTGAACTCCTGGCCGCAGCGCTGGTGGAAGAACGCGCGCAGCGTGTGGTAGTAGAGCGCTTGGATGCCCGCCCCGCCGACCTCCAACGGGTCCGAGCAGCCCAAGCCGGGAATGCGGATGTGATAACGGCCCACAGGCAGGGCCGCGATGTCCATCTCGTAGATCTCCTCGCCGGCAACGCTGGCCGTCATTTCGTCGCCCGCCCGCAGTTTCACCTCGCCCGTGAGCGCGGTCATCCCCGTCTTCTCGTCGATGACCTCGAACTTCTTGAAGGCCGCGTAATCCACCTTCCCCTTGTTGCCCGCCCACCAGCCGAGATAGGCGTACCGCTGCTTCGCGAGCGAACTGTAGGCGACCTGGTTGATCTTGATCGCCTTGGTCGGAGTCTTGGAGTCGTCGTAATCCAGCGTGCCGGAGCAAACCAAACCCGCCGCGCGCTCGCCGCTCGGCTGCACCTCGATGGTGTAGCGGTGTCCTGATTTCATCGGCTTGGGCAGGAACAGGAAGCAGTCGCTGTGGAAGATCGTACACTTGGGCAACGTCTTGCTATCGATGACGCCGTTGCGGCCCTCATAGGTGCATTGGCCGACATCGACTGGACGCACCGGCGTCTTGAAGTCCGGATCGGTGGGGCTGGCGATGGTGAACGCCTCCGGCTTGGAGTACGGAACCAGCACCTCGGCGTGCCGGTTGACGACCGAGTCCAGGATGTACATCGTGGGCGCGATCGCCCGGGTGATGCCGGCGTCAAGGGTCACGGAGATGATGTCGGCGCGGGTCAATTCGACGGCGCGGACACCCTTGAGCCAGCCGGCTTGGATGGCCCGCTCGCAGAGGTCCTTGCGTTGTTGAGGCGTGACCGGCGTGTCCGCCGCCGGCAGGCTCGTGACCGACAACAACAGGCAGATGATGCTGATGGTGTGAATTGTTTTCATTGTACTATGGCAGTCAGCACGGCCAGCAGGAGTCCCGCTCTCTCCGCCAATCTACCGAGACCCTCAATTGGCTTCGTTGCGTAAGCCCTCATGATGTGGCTTCTCCTTTGACGGTAGTGAATCAGGTATCAGGTTCGCGGGAACATCTCATTTCCCATTCCCGATGCAGTAGACGCTCTTCAGTCCGACGAGGAACAGCCGCCCCTGGGCCACGGCGGGCGAGGGATGGTTGCCGTCGTCCAGATCGTTGACGGCCAGAACTTGAAACTCGGGGCCGGACTGGATCACGTAGCTCTTCCCGGCGGAGGCGAAATAGAGACGCCCGTTACCATCCGTGATCGGACTGGCCCACTTCGTGGAGAGCCCGTCCAGCCGCTCCGAATAGACCTGTTCTCCCGTCGATGTTGCCCAGCACTTGAGCACGCCCGAGCCCGTCAGACGATACACGTGAGGGCCGACGATGATGGGCGAACTGACCCCGTCGGCCTTCGCGGTCCAGCGGGTATGTGTTGCAGAGACGTCGCCCGTGCCGCTGGGGTCCACGGCCACGCCCTTCCCGCCTCGCCCGCTGTCGAAGTACACGATCCCCGCTCCGAACGCGGGCGACGACGAGTCGCCCGCACCCCGGCACCACCACAGCGGCTGGCCGGTGGCCGGGTCCAAGCTTCGCAGCGCGTTTTCCTTCTCCGCCATCCCCGAGGCCAACACCAGCAACTGGGGCTTCTCCTTCACCGGGATGACGACGGGGGTGCTGTGGCCGAATCCCATGTCCGCGTACTTCTGCTGCCACTTCAACTCGCCGGTTGCCTTGTCGAGGGCGCTCACGTTGGAACCGCCGTTCATCGCGTTCAACAAGATCACGGTATCCTGGTACAGGATCGGACTGCCGCCCATCATCACGTCGAAGGAGTATGGGACAATCTCTTTGCGCCAAACGATCTTCCCCTGAAAATCCAGGGCCGCGATGACCGCGGAACCGAAGACGCAGTAGACGAGCTTGCCGTCGGTGACGGGCGTCGGTGCGGCGTAGCCGCCGCCGGGCTTGTCGCCGGCGTTGTTCCGCTTCCAGGGCCCCGGTGGCACGATCGTGTCCCACACCAGTTTTCCATCCGCGACCCGGTAGCAGGCGACATGGTGATCAGGGATCACCCCGGACTGCGTGGCGCCATCCGCCGGCCATTTGGCGGTGCAAACAAACACGGAGTCGCCCCAGACGATCGGACTGGCGTGCCCCGCGCCGATGAGCGGGCTCTTCCAGAGGACGTTCTCATTGGAAGGGCCGCCCCACTGGAGAGGCAGATTCTTCTCCCCGGTGTAACCCAGCCCGGTTGGGCCGCGAAACTGCGGCCAGTTCCCTGCGGGTTCATCAGCGGTCACGCCGGTGGTGGCGGTCAGCGCCAGCAGCAAGAGCGTGCCCGTTGCCAGTCTCTGAAGGGACATGGCCTATGCGATCGTGTTGGTTCGCATGATTCGCTCTGTGGTTCTGTAGCTTCTGGCTGAGTGTGTTTCGCTATAGCGCCGCGGACGTCGATCCCAATTGCAGCTTCCAGACGTCTCCGCCGAAAAGGCTCGAGTAGAGGATGTTCCGCTCCGCGTCCCAGCCGAAATACCAGAGGGCCCCACGCCAGTGGCGACCATCGGCGGGGCGACAGGTTCTTTCGTTCGTCGGCGCGCCCCACGCATCGGGAGCGTCGCCGAAGAACGGCGCCACCTGGGTCCACGACTGGCCGCCGTTCCGGGTGATGGAGTATCCATCTATGTACGAAACCACCATCATCTCCTGTTCGTTCCTGCCGAAGTACGGGCCGAACACGATGTTCGCGATCGGCGATCCGCACACGCTCCAGGTCATCCCGCGGTCGCGCGAGACCACGACGCCCTCCTTCGCCGCCCAGTAGATATTGGGTCCGTAATGCACCGGACATGTGCCATGCAGGGTATAGTCCCCGACCTTGGTCCAGGTCTGCCCGAAATCCGTGCTGCGAAGAATGCCCGGCTGCGGCATGTCTCCTTTCGCCGGTTCCTCCCCTCGGAGCAGGGTGGTCGCGTCGGCGACGCCAGTGCGCATCCAGCGCCTCGTGTCTTTCAAGAGGGGGCCGGACCAATCCCACGTTTCGCCTCCATCGGACGTCTGCACAAACATGCCACCCACCATTTCCCCATGGTGCAGGAAGCCCAGGATGGTCTTCACCGGCGTGTTGACCGAAAGGTCCATGTCCGCCGCGAAGATCGTCACGTCATCCCGGACCGGAGCTGAATCCTTCCGGGTGACCATCACATTGGGGCGTTTGACTTGCACCCAGGACTTGCCCAGGTCCGCGGAAACCGCAATGGGACCATCCAGCACCAGGCCCAAGCGATCCGGGTAGTACATCTTCAAGCTCAGCGAAGACTGGGCGACCCCCTTCATCCACGGCTCGCCATACTTGGTCCATGAGACGCCTTGATCGGTGCTCCGGTACATGCCCCTCTCGTTGTTCGTTACGAGCACCTCGCCGCTGGGTAGGACGAGCATCCCTTGGAAGCGCGTCATATAGACAGCCCCCAATCTCGGGTTTCCGCTGCTATCCTTTCCTTCCACTTTTCGTTGATCGAGGCCGTTAGCCTTGACGAACTCGGCCGTGATGTTCTGCCACTCGGTTGCGGGCGCGGCGCCCGCCGGCGGCTCCTCCGCCTGGAGACTCGTGAACAACAACAGGCTGGTGAAGCTGAGGGTGATGGCGTTGATCGCGTTCATGCTTTCCTTTCCTGCTTTCACTGGATGGTCTTCATGGTTCCGCTTGCGGATCGAGTGAGGCGTCCGAAATCTCAAGGCGCGCCTCGGGAGAATAGCAGGCGACACAGATGAGGAACACACGGCCCGGCACGCACGGCGGTCGCCGCGGCACATCACGTTGGTTCGCGGCCCCAGGGTTTTCCAACCTGATCTTGCGCGCCACGCTCCGCCTTTTACGGCGCAGCCATCACCCGCTGCAACCTGATAAGAAAT
>Ga0194113_10011926_pt1 | contig 10241 bp, 7 predicted proteins | sample TA2MahC200mmetaG_FD_146193 | JGI IMG/M metagenome (GOLD analysis project Ga0194113, IMG submission 146193) | Freshwater microbial communities from Lake Tanganyika, Tanzania - TA2015017 Mahale Deep Cast 200m | ecosystem: Environmental > Aquatic > Freshwater > Lake | place: Tanzania: Lake... | reverse complement strand
CGTTGTGGGGCGTCGCCTGGGCCGACTGGTGGAACAGCGGCGGCAAACAAGGCGAGGAGCCGCCCGCCGAAGTCAAGAAGGGGCACGATCTCTACGATCAGTTGAAGATCACGGCGGACGAGGCGAAGCAGAAGGAGATCATGAAGCAGATCCTCGATGCCGCCGCCGACTACTTCCCGTGCATGGGCATCACCCGCTACTACAAGGGGTACGGCATCCGCAAGACCAACTTCAAGAACCTGCCGAACGAGGTCTGGGGCTGGCATCTGTGCAACAGCCCCGCGCAAACCATGCCGGAGCAGTACTTCTTCGAGAAGGCGTGACGAGTCAAACGTGATGCGTCAAACGTCAGGCCGGTGTGGTCGTCTCAGGCTTGACGTTTGACGTTTGACGTTTCACTTTTCCCAGGAGCCCGCGATGCTACAATACATCGCTCGCCGCATCTTGCTGATGATCCCGACGTTGATCCTGGTCTCGATCGTGTCGTTTGCGATCATCCAGTTGCCGCCGGGCGACTATCTGACCTCCTACATCACCCAGCTTTCTTCGATGGGCGACCTGGTTGATGAAGCCTCGATCCAGGCTCTGAAGGATCGTTACGGCCTGGGCCAGCCGATCTACGTCCAGTATCTGCGCTGGATCACGAACATGCTGCAAGGCGACTTCGGGCACTCGATGGAGTGGAATCGGCCGGTCTGGGGTCTGTTGTGGGAGCGGTTGCCGCTGACCTTCGTGCTATCGCTGTCCACCCTGCTCCTCACCTGGATCGTCGCATTCCCGATCGGGGTCTACTCGGCGGTCAAACAGTACTCGATCGGCGACTACTTTGCCACCTTCCTCGGCTTCCTCGGTTTGGCGACGCCCGACTTCCTGCTGGCGCTCATCCTGATGTGGATCTTCTTCGCCTTCTTCGGACAGAGCGTCGGCGGGCTCTTCTCACCCGAATTCCAGGGCGCGGCCTGGAGCCTGGCAAAGGTGTGGGACCTGATGAAACACCTGGCCGTGCCGATGGTTATCCTGGGCGCGAGCGGCACCGCCAGCCTGATTCGCATCATGCGCGCCAACCTCCTGGACGAGCTGCACAAACCCTATGTGGTGACAGCCCGCTCCAAGGGCCTCTCGGAGCCCCGTCTGCTCTTGAAGTACCCTGTGCGCGCAGCTCTCAACCCATTCGTCAGCACGGCTGGCTGGTATCTGCCGGCCCTGGTTTCCGGCTCGACCATCGTCGCCGTGGTGCTGAACCTGCCGATCACCGGCCCGCTGCTGTTACGGGCGCTGATGTCGCAAGACATGTACCTGGCCGGCAGCTTCATCTTCATGCTCAGCACGCTGACGATCCTCGGCACACTCATATCGGATATTTTGTTGGCATGGCTCGACCCGCGCATTCGGCTCGGGTAGAGACATCGAGGGTTCTATGGCATTAGAAACACCAGCGCCCGCCGCTGCAGCGCCAGCGAGCGCCGCGACGGGCGCAGCGCCGCCCAACCGCCGCCGGGAGACGGCCGAAGCCAGGATCTTCGTGGCCTCGCAGTGGCAGCTCATGTGGTGGAAATTCCGCAAACATCGGCTGGCCATGATCTCGGCCGTCGTGATCATGCTCGTCTACCTGGCGGCCCTTTTCGTCGAGCCGATCGCGCCTTATCTGCCCGATGCCTTCAATCCGCCGCGGACATATGCGCCGCCGCAGCGATTGCATTTCTTCCACGAGGGGCGTCTGGTCAGACCATACGTGTACGGCCTGAAACAGGAGATCGAACCGGAGGCATTGCGCCGCATCTTCACGATAGATCCAGAGCAGCGGATCGCCATGGGTTTCTTCGTTCACGGCGCGGCCTACAAGCTGTGGGGCGTCTTCGAAAACGACATCCATCTTTTCGGGCCGCTGAACCGCGATGAACGAGTCTATCTGTTGGGCGCCGACCGCGTGGGTCGCGATGTCCTCACCCGCATCATCTACGGCACGCGTATCTCGATGTCTATCGGTCTGGTGGGCGTCTTCCTGAGCTTCATCTTCGGCCTGACGTTGGGCGGCATCTCCGGCTACTTCGGCGGCCAGGTAGATAACCTGATCCAACGCTTGATCGAGTTCGTCCGCTCGGTGCCGACTATTCCGTTGTGGATGGGCCTGGCGGCCGCCATCCCCGTCACCTGGCCCTCAGAGCGCATCTACTTCAGCATCACGATCATCCTGTCGTTCATCGGCTGGACCGGCCTGGCGCGCGTGGTGCGCGGCCGTTTTCTGTCGCTGCGCGAAGAGGACTTCGTGATGGCTGCGCGGCTGGATGGCGTGAGCGAGTTGCGCGTGATCTTCCGGCACATGATCCCCTCGTTCACCAGCCACATCATCGCCTCGATCACGCTGGCGATCCCAGGCATGATCCTGGCCGAAACCGCACTGAGCTTCCTGGGGCTGGGTCTGCAGCCGCCGGTGGTGAGCTGGGGAGTGCTGCTGCAAGAGGCGCAGAACATCCGGGCCGTGGCCACCGCGCCCTGGTTGCTCATCCCTGCGCTGGCGGTCATCGTCACCGTGCTGGCGCTCAACTTCCTGGGCGATGGCCTGCGCGATGCGGCGGATCCGTATGGGCGGTGACATGCATAACGACGACTTGCTCCTCGAAATCAAGGGGCTGAAAACCTACTTCTTCCTCGACCAGGGCGTTGTCAAGGCTGTGGATGGGGTAGATCTCGACCTGGCGCGCGGCCGCACGGTCGGCATTGTCGGCGAGAGCGGCTGCGGCAAGAGCATCACCGCGCGCTCGATCCTCCAGATCGTGGATCTGCCGGGCCGCATCGTGGAAGGCAGCATCGTCTACCGTCGGGCTGGCGTGCCTGCGGACGCCTCCATGCAGTCGGAGGTGGTGGATTTGGCGAAGCTGCACCCGACTGGCCGCGACATCCGCGCCATTCGCGGCAAGGAAATCTCGATGATCTTCCAGGAGCCGATGACCTCGCTCAGCGGGCTGTACACGATCGGCAACCAGATCATGGAGAACCTCTTGCTGCACCAGAACGTGACGAAGCAGGAGGCGCGGGAGCAGACCGTCGAGTTATTGCGACAGGTCGGCATCGCCAAACCGCAACAGCGCGTGGATGAATACCCCCACCAGTTCAGCGGCGGCATGCGTCAACGCGCCATGATCGCGATGGCGATCGCGTGCAACCCCAGCCTGTTGATCGCTGACGAGCCGACCACCGCGCTCGATGTGACCACTCAGGCCCAAATCTTGCGGCTGATGCGCAGCATGCAACAACAGCTCGGCATGTCGCTCATGCTGATCACCCACGACCTGGGCGTGATCGCCGAGATGTGCGAGGATGTGGCCGTGATGTACCTGGGCCGCGTCGTGGAGACAGCCGACGTGGATGCCATCTTCCACGACCCGAAGCACCCCTACACCCAGGCGCTCCTGCGTTCGATTCCGAAAGTGGGCGGCAAAGCCCGCCAGCGGCTCGATTCGATCGAGGGCATGGTTCCTGATCCGTTTACGCGGCCGAGCGGCTGCTACTTTCACCCGCGCTGCACTGCGTACATGAAGGGCGTGTGCGATCAGATCACGCCGCAGCCGATCCGGCTCTCGCCTGGCCGCGCGGTAAGCTGCCTGTTGTACGGCAATTCGCAGGAGAGACAAGAAGACCTCGGGGGAGTGCAGCGCCATGCCCACCACTAAAGCGCAACCTTCCTTCGGGCCGCGACCGTCTCTTGAAGGGGCGGGGTTACAGATGAATGACACGACGCGTGGAGCGAACGGCGTACTGCTCGAGGCGCGGGACCTCAAGATGCACTTCCCCATCCGCAAAGGGTTCCTGCGCCGCGTCATCGGCCATGTGCGGGCGGTGGACGGCGTCAGCTTCGCGGTGAAGACGGGCGAAACGCTGAGCCTGGTGGGCGAGTCGGGCTGCGGCAAGACCACGACGGGCCGCTGCATCCTGCGCGCCTACGACCCAACAGCCGGCGAGGTCCTCTACCAGCGACCGGATGGCCAGATCGTGGACCTGGCGCACCTCGAACGGAGCGCGCTCAAACCGTATCGCCGCGAAATCCGCATGATCTTCCAGGACCCCTACTCTTCGCTGAATCCCCGCATGAACGTGCTCGACATCGTGGGCGAATCGCTGCGGGTGAACGAAGGGATGAGCGGCGCAGCGCTCGAAGACCGGGTGGCGAGGTTGCTCCGGCAATGCGGGCTGCGGCCCGAATACATGCGACGTTACCCGCACGCGTTCAGCGGCGGCGAGCGGCAGCGCATCGGCATTGCGCGCGCGCTGGCGCTCAACCCCCGGCTGGTCGTGTGCGACGAGGGGGTGTCGGCGCTCGATGTGTCGGTGCGTGCGCAAATCCTCAACCTGCTGCAAGACTTGCAGCACGATTTTAACCTGACGTACATCTTCATCGCGCACGATCTGAGCGTTGTCGAGTACATCAGCGACCGTGTGGCGGTCATGTACGTGGGCAAGCTGGTTGAGTTGGCCGCCGTGGAAGAACTCTACCGCAACCCCCTGCACCCATACACCGAGGCGCTGCTCTCGGCCGTGCCCAAACCTGACCCGCGACTGAGCAGCCGGGGCGGCGGCATCATCCTTGAGGGAGATGTCGCGGACCCGTCCAACCCGCCGAACGGGTGCTATTTCCACCCGCGCTGTCGCTATGCACAGGCGCAGTGCAGCCAGGAATCCCCACTGTTGTGCGATGCCGGCGGCGAGCACTTCGTGGCCTGTCACTTCGCTGAGCAGTTGAAGCTGGTCGGCGTGAGCGGTTGGGATTAGGGACTGGAAAACGTCAGCGCCGCGCGTTGCTCCTGAAAAGCGGCTTCTTGACAGACGCCCAGAACCCGCTATAATGCTGAGCGTTGGCTCTCCGTGACGGTCCATCCACCTTCGGCGGGCTTGCGATCCACTGCATGACCGTCTTGCTTGCTGTCCAATGTCACGACTGCGCGCAGGCACACGCTGTCAGTGTTGTCTTGGCGCCAAGAGGTGTAACGATGACGTACCCTTTTGAGGCTATCCCCCTCATCCGTCCTCAACTTTCCCCGGCCGCACGGGGAACGCTAGCCCGCGAGCTTCGTCCAAGCTGTGTCATTCACATCCATAAGGAGGTCACGTGAGCACCCGTAATTTGACCCGTCGCGAGTTCATCCGCTTGGGCGGCGTCGCAGCCGCGGCCGCGTCATTGGCCGCCTGCGCTCAGCCCACGCCGACCCCGGCGCCCAAGGCGCCGGCGGCGACCAAAGCGCCAGAGCCGACCAAGGCCCCGGCCCCCACCGCCGCGCCCGCGGCCACCAAAGCGCCGGAGCCGACCAAGGCCCCGGCCCCCACCGCCGCGCCGGCGGCCAAGTATAAGGAAGCGCCGATGCTGGCCGAGCTCGTCAAGGCCGGCAAACTGCCGGCCGTGGATCAGCGCCTGCCGGTGAGCCCCTTGGTGCTGAAACCACATGACAAGATCGGCAAGTACGGCGGCACGTGGCGCACCGCCCTCAAGGGCGGCGCTGACAATGCCTGGCTGGTCCGCACCTTCGCCTACGACTACCTGGTGCGCTGGGACTTGAACTGGACAACCGTGCTCCCCAACGTCGCTGAGTCCTGGACCGCCAACGCCGACGCGACCGAGTACACCTTCAAGCTGCGGAAGGGCATGAAGTGGTCCGACGGCAAGCCGTTCACCGCCGACGACATCGTGTTCTGGGCGACCGATGTCGTCAACAACAAGGAGCTCACCCCTGCCACCGGCGACTGGTTTGCGGCTGGCGGCAAGTACGGCACGGCTGAGAAGGTGGACGAGACGACCGTCAAGTTCAAATTCTCAGCGTCCAACGGCATGGTCATCGTGCGCAATGCCTGCCCCGACGGCCAGGGCCCGGTGCAATTCCAGGCTGAGTATTGCAGGGGCTTCCACAAGAAATACGCGGACGCGGCCAAGCTGGACGCGTTGATCAAAGAAAACAAGGTGGACGACTGGATCAAGCTGTTCCAGACCAAGTGCTCGGGCGTTCCTGGCACGCCGATTGCCGCCCGTTGGCAAAACGTCGCCCTGCCGGTCATCTCGGCCCACGTCCTGATCACGCCCTCCGCGACCAAAGATCCCTGCAAGGCGCAACGTAACCCGTACTACTGGAAGGTGGACCCCGACGGCAACCAGTTGCCCTATCTGGATGGCATCTTCTATGACTACATCGAGGATATGAATGTGCTGGCGCTGAAGGCGGCCGCGGGTGAGATCGAGATGATGGACCGTCACATCGCCACCAACGCCAACAAGCCGGTCTTCGTGGACAACATGAAGAAGGGGGACTACAGCTTCTTCGAGACCATCCCTTCCAGCATGAATAGCATGGTGATCAGCGTCAACCTGACGCACAAAGACAAGCAGTTACGCGCCATCTTCCAGGACATCAACTTCCGCGCCGGCCTGTCCCATGCCATCAACCGCAAGGAGATGATTGACGTGCTATGGGTAGGCCAGGGCGAGCCATACCAGTGCGCGCCGCGGCCGACCTCGCCCTTCTACAATGAGAAGCTCGCCAAGCAGTACACTGAGTACGACGTCAAGAAGGCCAACGAGTACCTGGACAAGGCGCTGCCCAAGAAGGACGCCAACGGCGTGCGCCTGATGCCGGATGGCAAGCCACTCGCGTTCACGATGGAGATCTCCAACACCGGCAAGGAGTGGATGGATGCCGGACCGATACTCCAGAAATACTGGAAAGCGGTCGGTGTGGACATGACGCCCAAGGTCGAAGATCGCGCCCTGATGTACACCCGCAAGGACGCCAACGAGTTCGATGCCATGGTGTGGGGTGGCGACGGCGGCCTGGACGTGATCCTGGAGCCGCGCTGGTACTTCCCCTACAGCGCCGAGTCGCAGTACGGCATCCTGTGGCAGTATTGGTGGCGTAAGGATCCGCGCGGCGAGGAACCGCTGGCCGCGCCCAAGAAGCAGATGGAATTGTACGATCAGATTCAGGCCACCGGCGACACGAAGAAGCAGGAAGAGTTGATGAAGCAGATCCTGCAGATCGCCCAGGAGCAGTTCTACGCCATCGGCATCGTGTTGCCCGTCAACGGCTACGGCATCGTCAAGAACAACTTCAAGAACGTGCCCAAGCAGATGCCCGGCGCCTGGCTCTATCCCAACCCAGGACCGAGCAACCCGGAGCAGTACTACATTGAGAAATAGGGTCACGTAGGTTATAGACCTGTCAGGTCTTCCCAGACCTGACAGGTCTATTTCGATGGAGGCTATCATGCTCCAGTTCATCGCGCGCCGCGTCCTGTTGATGATCCCGACCCTCTTTGCCATTTCGGTCGTGACTTTCATTATCATCCAGTTGCCGCCCGGCGATTTCTTCACCACCTATATCTCCAACCTGGCAGCCATGGGTGAAACCGTGGACCAGACCGTTGTGGAGGCTATCAAGCAGGAGTACGGCTTCGGCCAGCCCATTTATGTCCAGTACGGGAAATGGATCTTCAAGATCGTCACCCAGGGCGATTTCGGCCGATCATTCCAGCGCGGCCGGCCGGTAACCGAACTGATCGGCGATCGGCTGGCGCTCACCGTAGCCCTGTCTCTGTTTGCCTTGCTCATCACCTGGATCATCGCGTTTCCCATCGGCATCTATTCGGCCGTGCGCCAGTACTCGATTGGAGACTATCTATTCACTTTCCTGGGTTTCATTGGACTGGCGGTGCCCAGCTTTCTGGTGGCGCTCGTTTTGATGTACGTTGCTTTCAGGTACCTCAACCAGAGCGTGGGCGGGCTCTTCTCACCCGAGTTCACCGATGCGCCGTGGAACATGGCCAAGGTCGTGGACCTTCTCAAGCACCTTTGGATACCCACCATCATCATCGCCCTGGAGGGCACGGCGGGGCTCATCCGCGTCATGCGCGCCAACCTGCTGGATGAGCTGCACAAGCCATACTACACCACCGCCAGGGCCAAGGGGTTGTCCGAATTCCAGGCGCTCATTCAATACCCCGTGCGCGTCGCCCTTAACCCCTGGATCAGCTCGGTGGGTTGGATTCTCCCCGGCCTGGTTTCGGGCGCAACCATCATCTCGGTAGTCCTGAGTCTGCCGACCACCGGCCCCATGCAGCTCCAGGCGCTGCTCAACCAGGACATGTACCTGGCGGGCAGCTTCGTGCTCCTCTTGAGCACGCTCACCGTGGTCGGCACGCTCGTCTCCGACATCCTGCTGGCCTGGATTGACCCGCGCATCCGTTACCAATGAGGGGAACCGCATGACTCAATCGAACGATCCCGTTGCTCTACCCCCAGAGGGCGCCGATGCGGCCAGCGAGGAAGCGCCGCAGGAGATCGAGGCCAAGATCATGGTGGCCTCCCAATGGAAGCTCATCTGGTGGAAATTCCGCCGCCACAAGCTGGCGATGGCCGCTGGCGCAGTCGTCATCGCCATCTATGCCATTGCGGCCTTTGCGGAGTTCTTCCAGGTCGCCCCGCCCGATCAATATGCTGCGCGCTACACCTACGCCCCGCCGCAGACGATTCACATCATAGACACGTCGAGCGGAACCGCGCGGCTGGCGCCCTATGCCAACGGCTACAAAGTCACCATCGACTCGTTCTCGCTACGGCGCACCTTCGTCGTGGACCCGGAGCAGAAGATCCCCTTCAGGTGCTTTGCGAGGGGCTTCGAGTATAAACTGCTGGGCCTCATCCCGTGGGATCGGCATCTCATCGGACCGGTCAACAAGGACGACCCGCTCTATATTCTAGGAGCCGACGCCCTGGGCCGCGATCTGCTCAGCAGGATGATCGCCGGCGGCCGGGTCTCGATGTCTATCGGTCTGCTCGGCGTTTCCATCAGCCTGGTGTTGGGCATCCTCCTGGGCGGCATCTCGGGCTACTACGGCGGGGGCGTTGACAACGTCATCCAGCGCATCATCGAGTTCCTGCGCTCGCTGCCCACGATCCCGCTCTGGATGAGCCTGGCCGCGGCCCTTCCGGTGAACTGGCCGCCGCTCTACGTCTATTTCGGCATTACGCTCATCCTCTCGTTCATCGGCTGGACCGGCCTGGCGCGCGTGGTGCGCGGCCGCTTCCTGGCCTTGCGCGAGGAGGACTTTGTGCTCGCCGCCAGGCTGGATGGCGCGCCGCAGCTCTACCTGATTCTCCGCCACATGGCGCCGTCGTTCCTCAGCCACATCATCGCCTCGATCACCCTGGCGATCCCTGGCATGATCCTGAGCGAGACGGCGCTCAGCTTCCTGGGGTTGGGGTTGCGGCCGCCGGTGGTCAGTTGGGGCGTGTTGCTGCAAGATGCCCAAAACATTCGAGCGGTCTCTACCGCGCCCTGGCTGCTGATCCCCGGTCTGGCGGTGGTGGCGGCGGTTCTTTCGCTGAACTTCCTGGGGGATGGACTGCGCGATGCGGCGGATCCGTATGGGAGATGAGGCGTGAAACGTGATGCGTCAAACGTGAAGGGTCGGATGCTCTGGGCGAAAAGGTGTAATCATGGCGTCAGATAATAAACTCATCGAAGTTCGAGACCTCAAGACCCACTTCTTCTTGGATCAAGGCGTTGTCAAGGCCGTAGATGGCGTTGACTTTGACATCCGCCGCGGGGAGACGCTGTGCATCGTAGGCGAGAGCGGCTGCGGCAAGAGCATCACCGCGCGCTCCATCATGCAGATCATTGATCCGCCTGGCCGCATCGTGACCGGCGAGATGCTGCTGCATCGCCGCACGGGAAACGGTGGGGGGCAGGTCGAGGATGTCGTTGACCTGGCGAAACTGGCCCCTAACGGCCGCGAAATCCGCACCATCCGCGGCAAGGAAATCGCCATGATCTTCCAGGAGCCGATGACCTCGCTCAGCCCAGTGCACACCATCGGCCACCAGATCAGCCAGGCGATCCTGCTGCACAACAAGGTGACCAAAGAGGAGGCTCGCCAGCAGACGATCGAGACGCTGCGCCTGGTCGGGCTGCCCAAGCCGGAGTTGCGGGTGGATGGCTACCCCTTCCAGCTCAGCGGCGGCATGCGCCAGCGCGCGATGATCGCGATGGCGCTCTCCTGCCACCCCAGCCTGCTCATCGCCGACGAGCCGACGACCGCCCTCGACGTGACCACACAAGCTCAGATCCTCGACCTGATGATCGGCCTGCAAGAGGAAATGGGGATGGCGATGATGTTCATCACCCACGACCTGGGCGTCGTCGCCGAGATCGCCGACCGGGTGGTGGTGATGTACCTGGGGATTGTGGCAGAGAGCGGTGACG
>Ga0194113_10011921_pt1 | contig 10244 bp, 8 predicted proteins | sample TA2MahC200mmetaG_FD_146193 | JGI IMG/M metagenome (GOLD analysis project Ga0194113, IMG submission 146193) | Freshwater microbial communities from Lake Tanganyika, Tanzania - TA2015017 Mahale Deep Cast 200m | ecosystem: Environmental > Aquatic > Freshwater > Lake | place: Tanzania: Lake... | reverse complement strand
ACATTTCCTTCTTAACAATATCTGTGCTCTCTCCTATACTTCTATTGAATACTTCGGTATGTTCAAAAGCAGGTGTTATTATTTCACTGTAGTTAAATAATTCAAAAAGGCTTTTTGCAGTGTTAATTATAAAATCTCTGTATTTTATATCTTCGCCAAAAATATCACTTGTTCCTCTTGGTGAATTCAAAACCAATTTTTTCCGCCTTCCAGAAATTTACTGCTTAAATAAAAATTGTTTTCAATCTCAAATTTTAATTTTGTGGTTGCGCCATGACCTGGACAAACAGATAATTCAGGGTCAAATTTTTTAACAATATTTAATGATTTTATTAACTCATCGGCATTTCCTCCAGGAAGGTCTGTTCTTCCAGCACCATCTCTAAAAAGAAGATCACCTGTAAACAGATAATTGCCCATTTTTATCACCACGCTTCCCGGGGTATGACCCGGCATATTGATTATTTCCAATTCTTCGCCTGTAATTTTGCGAAAAAAGCTGTTTTTTTGAGCATCAATAAATTTATAGGTTGTTAATAATAATTCATTTTTTCCAAAAATTGTAGATAAATTTTTATCGGGGTCTGTTATTATAAATTCATCTTTGCTGTGTATATAAAACGGAATTTTATAATTATCTATAATATCAGGGACTGCTCCTATGTGGTCGTAATGTCCATGGGTATTTAAAATAAACCCCAGGGTCAATTTTTCCTCTTTAATGCAACTGTCAATATATTCAAAATCAGCCCCTGGGTCAATTATAAAACAAGAATTGTCGCAGGACACTATATAGCAATTTACGTTAAAAAATCCCAGTATTAACTTTCTTATCTTCAATTTTGCTTTCTAGGTAAAACTCTATAAACATCATAAACAGAACCTATCTGTTTTAAGTTATCTATTATGTCTTTTAATATATATTTATTGCTTATCTCTATTATAAACCTGAACCTGGCAATCCCTGACTTATTGGAGCGCATTGCACTTGCATTAATAATATTCAAATCATATTCGCTTATTACACTTGTTATATCCCTTAACAATTTTGTTCTGTCTATTGCTTCAACCTGTATCTCTGCATTGAATTTATGAGGGGTATAGCTATCCCAGTTAACTTCTATGAACCTCTGAAGGTCGTTCTTCATCAACGTCATTATATTATTGCAGTCACTTCTATGCACTGATATTCCCCTGCCTCTTGTTATATAGCCTGTAATTTTATCGCCAGGCACCGGATTACAGCACTTTGCTATAGTAATAAGCACATTATCCATACCCTTGACAATTATTCCGCTGCTGAAACGTCTTGCCTCCTCAGGTTTTTTGAAATCTTCAATTGTTATTTCTTTTTCAACAGCCTGCCCCTGGTTTAATTTTTTAATAACTCTCGTGAAGACCTGGTGGACAGAGACTTTATGGCTACCTATATTTCTGAATAAAGAATCAGCATTTTCATAATTCAGCTCCTTGGCAACCTCAACAAAAACCTTCATGGGTACATCCTTAAAAGAAAGACTATTTTTCCGCAATGTTTTAAGCATTAATTCACGACCGGCATTATAGGATTCCTGTCTTTCCTCTTTGCTGAACCACTGTTTTATTTTATTTCTTGCATTGGATGTTTTTACAATACCAAGCCAGTCCCTGCTTGGACCTTTTGGAGTTTTGGAAACAATGATTTCAACTATATTTCCATTCTCAAGCTGGCTTTCTATTGGGACCATTACTCCGTCCACTTTTGCACCTATGCAGTTATGACCTATATCAGTGTGGATCTGGTATGCAAAATCTATTGGTGCCGCTCCCCTCGGTAAATTAATAACCTTACCCTTTGGTGTAAATACAAATATTTCCTCTTCAAAAAGATCAAGCTTTAATGATTCAAGATAATCCTGCGGGTCTTTTAATTCCTTCTGCCAGTCAAGAAGCTGCCTTATCCAGGCAATTCTTTTATCAAATTCAGTAGGCTGTATTATACCTTCCTTATATTTATAATGAGCTGCAATTCCATACTCAGCAAACTTGTGCATCTCAAAGGTTCTGATCTGAATCTCTAACGGATCACCCCTGTGACTTATAATAGTTGTATGCAGTGACTGATACATATTAAATTTTGGATTTGCTATGTGGTCTTTAAATCTTTTAGGAACCGGTTTCCATATTGAATGAATTATTCCCAGAGCTGCATAACAGCTCTTTACATCTTCCACTATAATTCTTAATGCAATTAAATCATATATATCATCAAAATTCCTATTCTGTTTGGTTAATTTATTGTATATGCTGTAATATCCTTTGCTCCTGCCGCTTATATCAGCCTGGATGTTTACCTCATTTAGTTTTTCAGCAATTATACTTATTGCTTCATCAATCTGAGCCTGCCGCTGCTTGACCTTTTCCTTTACCATTTTTCTAATTTTTTCATACTGTTTTGTATATAGTGTATGAAAGCTTAAATCTTCAAGTTCAGACTTAATCTGATAGATACCAAGCCTGTGAGCTATTGGTGCATAAACTTCAAGAGTTTCAACAGCATTTAACTGTCTCTTTTCAGGGCTTAATGGTGATATAGTTCTCATATTATGAAGCCTGTCTGCAAGCTTTACAACAATAATTCTTATATCTTCAGACATTGCAATAATCATCTTTCTTAAATTCTCAACCTGTTTTTCTTCTTTGCTTGAAAAAACAATTTTATCAAGCTTTGTAACGCCATTGATTATATTTGCAATTTTTTCTCCGAATTCTTTTTTTACTTTATTATATGAAAGTTCGGTATCCTCTATTAAATCGTGTAATATTGCTGAAATAATTGAAGTCTGGTCAAGCTCGATATCTGCAAGTATCCCTGCAACTTCAAGAGGGTGGTTTATAAATGGCTCCCCGGAAAGTCTAAACTGGTCTTCATGGTATTTTTTTGCAACAGTATAGGCTTTTATCAGGAGTTCTTCATCAAGCTGCGGATTATAAGCTTTTATTTTATTTACAAGCCTCTCAAACAACAAATCGGGATCAGCAGCCCTGCTTTTTACCTTCTTTTCTCCAGTTTTTACAGAAACTCTGCTAAATTCAGGTTCTTTTTTTATCTCCTTATTATTTATATCTTTTATTTTATCTTCTACAGGATTCATTTTATTTAACTATTATTCTATTAAATATTTTAACAAACAGAAGAAAATATAAAAACTTAAAACATTTACCTAAATTATATATTATTAACAGTAATTTGCACATCTGAATAGTAAATGCTGCCACTATTGCCTGTATAGATGTTTTTATAACCATGGTGTCAATATCCACAATAAGAATTTTAAAAATTTCTCTTTTTAAAAAATAATGAATTAAGCAGCAAAAATTAAATCAGTAAAAGGTTTGAATAATTAGTTGAAATTCTGAATCAGTATTACTTTTTTTGCTGTTTTTGCTGCATTCTTTCCGATAGTTTTTATGATTTTTATTCGAGAAACTTTCTTTTTTTTCTATATTATAAAGAATATTGAAGGATTCAGCGGTCCTTAATATATTTTCTGCCCTATCACAGTCCCTGTAATTAAAAAGTACTGCATTTAAGCTTATGCCACTATTTTCAATTTTTAAAAATAAATGTTTTTCATTTTGGCTGTAAAATACGGGGCCTGCAATTTTACAGTTTCTTGAAAGAAAAAGCGGTTTTGGGTTACCTATGCCATGCGGCTTAAGTTCACAGAGCTCATCTAAAAGCTTTAAATTTATGTCACTGAAATTGATTTCAATATCGTAAAAATATTTTTTTACAATGTCGGTTTCTTTAATTTTCTGGTTTGCAATTTTTGTTATATCTTTCCTGAAAGATTCATATTTTTCAAGTTCCATTGTAATTCCGCATGCCTGCCTGTGGCCACCAAACTTTATGAAACTGCCTCGCAATTTGTTTAAATTTTTATACAGATCAAAACAGTCAATACTTCTTCCTGAACCTTTTAATTTATCCCCGCTTTCTTTAAAAAGAATCACAGGAATATTGAATTTTTTTACTATATCCGAAGCTACAATTCCCAGAACTCCTTCATTCCATTCTTTTGATTTGCATATAAAAATTCTCTGTTCTTTTAATAATTCTTTTATATCATAGGATTTTATGATTTCTTCAGTTATCAACCTCTGAATTCTCTGCCTATCAATATTTAAGTTTTCAAGCCTGTCTGCAATTTTTTCATTTATTTTTTCATCTCTTTCTACTTCTTCAATCAAGAGGTTTATACTGTCAGCAGCGCTTTTTAACCTTCCTGCAGCATTTATTCTTGGAGCTATTATAAAACCTATATCATGTGTATTTATTTCTTTAGTTCTTCCAATTGCTTTTTTTATAAGTGTTTTTAAACCTTTATTTCTGGTATGCTCCAATACCTTTAAACCAATTTTTACACTTACCCTGTTTTCATCTGTAAGAGGCATCAGGTCAGCAATTGTTGAAACTGCCACCATGTCAATAAGATGGGTAAGATAATTTTCAGGTAATTTCTTGCCTAATCTTTTACCCATTTTCTTGACAAATGCAATTATTAATTTAAAAACAACCCCTGCCCCGCTTAAATACTTAAATGGATAAGATGAACCTTCCAGCTTTGGATTGACAATTATATAATTTTTTATACATAAACCTTGTGATAAAACATCCTGCTTTGAATTTTTATCTTTATCTTCCTTGTATTTTTCTGCTTTTTCTGAAGGTTCATGATGATCGCAAACAATTATATCTATTTTACTTTTACCGCTTAAAATAAAATTTTTAACTTCCACTGCGTTTGTTCCGCAATCAACACAAATTATCAGGCTGTATTTTTCCTCTATTGCTTTTTCCTTAATAAATTTCAGGTTTATATCATAACCATCTTCAAATCTGTCAGGTATATAAAAATCAACACCTAACCCTATTTTTTTCAGAAAGTTGTATATAAGCGCTGTACTGATTATCCCGTCTGTATCATAATCACCAAAAACAAGTATTTTTTCACCGTTTTTTAATGCTTCATCCAGCCTGTTTACAGCAATATCAATATTGGGAAGAAGTTTTGGTGAGTGCATATCCTTGAAAGAGGGATTTAAAAAAACATCTATCTGAACTGCTGTTAATATGTTTCTATTGGCAAGTATCTGCAGAAAAATGGGGCTGTAATCTAATTTATCAATGAGACTTGTATCAATGTTTTCATTTTTTATAGTTATCCAGTTTTCATGGATTGGGAGCATTTTACTTTTTATATTTAGGGAATCTGTTATTCCATGCAATAAGTATTGGAGCACCAACAAAAATAGATGAATAAGTTCCCGACAGCACACCAATAAAAAGGCCAAAAGCAAAATCTTTTAATGTCTCATTCCCTATAATCAATAAAACAATTACAGGAAATAGTGTTGTTGCAGTGGTGCTCAAAGACCTTACAAGTATTTTATTTATTGAATAATTAACAATAAGGGGAAAACTGTCCCTTTTATTTACCCTTAATTCTTCCCGGATTCTGTCAAATATGACTATAGCATCACTTAATGAATATCCAAGTATTGTCAGTACTACAGCAATTGTTGTAGTGTTAAATTCTCTGAAAGTTACAATATAAAAACTGAAAATGATTAGTACATCATGTAAAAGTTCAATAATAGCAACAACCGCAAACCTAACAGCAAATCTTATCCACACATATATTAAAATGCCAACAACACTTATTGCCACAGCAATTAAAGCATTTCTTGTAATTGTTTTTGAAAACCCGGGAGCAACATTCCTATCCTGAATTAAGGGCTTTTCAATTCCGATACTATCATCAAGCTTTTCAAGAATTGCATCTTTTTGTTCTTCAGTTATGGGCACTGTTCTGATTATGAACTGGTTTTTTTCAGTACTCTGAAGTATTGCTTTTCCATATCCGATTTCTTCCATTTCCTTTCGAAGCTCAGTTATAGTTATATCCTGTTTGAATTTAACCTCTATTAAATTACCGCCAAGAAAGTCAATACCAAAATTAAACCCCCTTATAAAGAAGAAAATTATTCCTGCAATAATCAGCGCAGTTGACAATATAACCCAGTATTTGTTCTTACCAATAAAGTCAAATCTTAAAGCCTTAGTTTCTATCAGAGACGGTTCTTTTGTTTTTTCAGGTTTTTTATCAGCAATGAAAGTTTTTTTAGCTTCATCAGCAGGCTGGATTGTTTGTGGTTGTTTCCTTTTTTTAATTTTTTTTGCAGCTTTTTTACTTTTTGCCAACTATTTCTCCCTGTGAATCTCCCTGTGAGCTCTTAGGAATCCTTACACCTATGAATCCAGGAGTAACTGCTCTTGAGTTTACAATCATAAAAAGTATTGCCCTGATAAATATCAGTGAAATAAACATGCTAATGATTACCCCAATTGCAAGTGTAACTGCAAAGCCTCTTATGGGTCCTGTTCCAAATCTGTATAATGCAGCAGCGGTTATAAGGGTTGTTATATTTGAGTCAATAATTGCTTTAAGCGCATTTCTAAATCCTTCAGTGAATGATGCAAGCCTGCTCTTTCCCTTTATCATCTCTTCCTTGATTCTTGAAAAAATAAGAACATTGGCATCAACTGCTATACCAATAGTCAGAACCACACCTGCAATTCCTGGAAGAGTGACAGGTGTTTCAAGGGCTGCAAGTATTCCCCAGAATATAACCACGTAATATGTAAGACCAATAATAGAAATTAATCCAAGACCTCTAAATAATGCCAGCATGAAAATTGCTATAAGTACAAAACCTATAATTCCTGCAAGTATACTCTGCTGGAGTGAATCCTGACCGAGTGTAGGACCAATGTACTGTGCTTCCTGCATTTCAAGATTTACAGGTAGCGCGCCTGTCTGCAGCACAAGTGCAATATCTTTTGCTTCTTCAAGTGTTGGGATACCTTCAATAACAGCATCTCCACCTGCAATTGCCTGTCTTATCACAGGTGCAGATTTCATTTCGTCATCTAATACAATCGCAAGCCTTTGTCCGACATTTTCTGAGGTTATTTTTTCAAATTGCTGTGCACCCTCGTCATTAAATGACATTGTGACAACTATTCTACCGCTTGAATCATAACCTGCAGCAGCTTTTACGAGCTTATCTCCTGTTAAAAGAGTTGGACCAAAAACAGGATTTTCGTTTTCATCAACTGACTGAAGTATTTTAAATTCAAGCTGGGCAGTTTTACCAATTATATCTATAGCCCTTTCGGGATCATCCACTCCCGGAAGCTGAACAATGATATTGTTATTAAAGTCCCGTGTAACAAGAGGTTCTGAAATGCCAAGTCTATCTATTCTGTTTAAAATAATGAGCTGGGCTTTATCTATTGCCTCTGAAGTTACCTGTTCCGCCCCTCTTTCAATTGGCTTTAGAATTATCTGGGTCCCGCCCCTTAAATCAAGACCAAGCTTTATTGAAGATTGAAATGGATACATATAGTAGAAGCAAACACCAAGTATAATCACAAATATAATAATTACAATGATATTAAAAAGTCTGCTTCTCATAATAAAATATACTGAAAAATTTTCTATAAATTTTAAAGCTGCTTATTTGTTGTATCAGCAATACCCTGCGAGGTTACCACTCTTGAAATAGCACTTTTTGCGACCTTTACATCCACTCCGCCTGCAATCGTAATAATTATAGTATCATCTCTTACATCTTTAACTCTCCCGTAGAAACCGCCAATAGTTACTATTTCATCACCTCTTTTAATGCTGCTCATTAAATCCTGTGCTTTTCTTGACCTCATCCTCTGCGGTCTTATTAAAAGAAAATAAAAAGCAACAGCAAGGATTGCAAGCCATATCCATGTTCCGTAATTAGCAAATATTGCCCGCCATCCAGTAGGTGGCTCTGTAGTTGTTGTTGTTCCACCGGCTGCAGTGTCAGTTGCAGCTGGGAAAAGTGTGCAGCCTGCAAACAATGCTATAATTACCACAGCAAGCGTACAAATTAGCGCAATTGACATAGTTTTCTTTAACATTTACATACACTCCTAAGATTTTATGTTTTTGCAATTGAGATTTTTAGATATCTGTATCTACAAATAAAAAACCAAATATCACTATTATTTACATTTTTAAAAAATTTGCAATGTTTTTTTGCCTCAGTTCTTTTTATAATTTTCTTTAAACTCATTTCTGAATTTGTCGTACTGCCCCTTTTCAATTGATTTTCTTGCTTTTTCAATCAGGTTAAAAATAAACTGCAGATTATGTATTGTCAGAAGCATTGCCGATAAAATTTCCTTACTTTTATAGAGGTGTTTTAAATAAGCTTTTGAGTAATTTCTGCAAGTGTAGCATTCACAGCTATTATCCAGTGGGGTAAAATCATCTGAAAACTTACTGTTCTTGATATTAATTTTACCTTTAACTGTAAAAGCACTGCCCATTCTTGCAATCCTTGTAGGCATTACACAGTCAAACATGTCAACTCCATAATACACTGCATCTATTATCCCGACTGGATCTCCGAGCCCCATAAAGTAAAATGGTTTATTTTTATCTATATAACCAACAGTATGCTCCAGTATTTCCATTGTTACATCTCTTTTCTCACCAACACTTAAACCGCCAACTGCAATCCCGTCAAAATCCATTTCTGATATTGACTGTGCACAGAATCTTCTTATTTCTTTTATAAAACCGCCCTGGATGATACCAAATACCCTTAACTTTCTGTCCATTTTATTATCATTATTAATGCTGATTTTACTATTCCCTGCAGTATTATTAATTATCGGATTAATTACCGGACCAGCGGGTGCTAACTTCCCGCTGTTAATTTTATTTCTTGTTCTTATAGAAATTTCTGCCCATTTAATGGTTCTTTCTGCTGCCTGCCTTGTATAGGAAAAATCCTGATTATAGGGTATGCACTCATCAAGAACCATAATTATATCTGAACCTATTACGGCCTGCATTCTTATAACATCTTCAGGAGTAAAGAAGTGACTTGAACCATCAATTATTGATTTAAACTGAACTCCTTCATCTGTTACCTTTCTTATTTTGTTAAGACTGAATACCTGAAAACCGCCGCTGTCAGTTATAATACTGCGCTGCCAGTTCATGAATTTCCCTATACCTCCTGCCTTCTTTAAGATTTCAATTCCGGGCTGAAGATAAAGGTGGTAAAGGTTTGCAAGAATAATATCACAATTCATATTGTATAAATCGTGCTGGGTTATAGACTTTACCGTTGCTTTTGTTCCAACAGGTATAAAAACAGGAGTTTTTATAATTCCTCTGTCAGTTATTATTTCTCCGGTTCTTGCAAGCGAATTTTTATCTTTTTTTAAAATATTAAAAAAATTCATAATTTACAAAATAAACATGCAGTCACCAAAGCTATAAAATCTATAACCTTTCTTTTTTGCTTCTTCATAAGCATTTAAAATGTTTTTTCTTCCGGCGAATGCACTCACCATTATAAGAAGTGTTGAATAAGGCAGGTGGAAATTTGTAATTAATGCATCTACAACTTTAAATTTATATTCAGGATAAATATACAGGTCAGTATCACCTTCACTGCCTTTTAAAACCCCTTTTTCTTTTATCACTGTTTCAAGCACTCTTGTAGTTGTTGTTCCGACCGAAATTACTCTTCCTCCTTTATTTTTAACAGCAGCAATTTTTTCAGCCTCAGTATCATCCAGGCAGTAATGTTCGCTGTGTATTACATGTTTTTCAATTTCTTTCTCCACGACGGGTCTGAATGTATCAAGACCTATATCAAGAGTCAGTTTTGCAAATTTTACACCTATTTTTTTTAATTCATCGAACAATTCGCCCGTAAAATGAAAACCTGCAGTTGGCGCAGCAGAAGAACCGTCCACTCTTGCATAAACAGTCTGGTACCTGTTTTCTTCTATTTCTTTATTTTTAATATAAGGTGGAAGAGGCACCATGCCATGTTCTTTAATAATTTTATCAAGGCTATCGCTGAATTTTACAACAGCCTTTCCATAATCCAGTTTTTCTTCCACTTCAAAATAATAATTCCCTAAATTAACTATATCTTTTGGTTTTATTTTTTTAGATGGTTTTATCAATATAAGATACCTTCTTTCCTCTAAAGTACTGCCGCTTAATTTTTTTAAAACGAAGCACTCAATTTTTGCACCCGTGCTTTCTTTAAAACCTGTAAGCCTGCATTTTGTAACTTTGCTTTCATTTAACACCAGTATATCGTTCTGGTTAAAGTAATTTTTTATATTA
>Ga0194113_10011920_pt1 | contig 10244 bp, 9 predicted proteins | sample TA2MahC200mmetaG_FD_146193 | JGI IMG/M metagenome (GOLD analysis project Ga0194113, IMG submission 146193) | Freshwater microbial communities from Lake Tanganyika, Tanzania - TA2015017 Mahale Deep Cast 200m | ecosystem: Environmental > Aquatic > Freshwater > Lake | place: Tanzania: Lake... | reverse complement strand
AGGTTCGAAATAGAGTAATCCTTTATCTTTTTTGTATTCGCCTCATCTGTATATACCTCAGAAATATAGTTTGTCATCCAGTGAACAGATACTTTCCATGGCTTGATCTCATAATCCATGCCAATGCTGGCAGTATGATGTGGATTATAGGGAAGCTCTTTTTTTGTATCCTCATTTTCCGTATCGAGATATGTGTAACCAAGATTCAATAGGAGATTATCCAGAACAGCAGCCTTTATCCCGAGTTCTGCTCCCTGGGTAAATGCCTTCCTCACATTCTTCCATGTCCTTACAGGTGTGCCGTTTATTTTTTCAGATGTATCAACTGCGACAATGATATCCTTTACGTCATTTCTGAATAAACTCAAATTTGCAGATAGTTTTTTTGAAAATATCTGCTCAATACCGGCAGAATAGCCCCATGAAACCTCTGGATTCAGATCTTCATTGGGTTTATTCCACCAGTTGCCGTGTTTGAAAGATACATAGAGATGTCTTATGGTTGGTGATTTAAATGCTCTGCCGATTGATGCCCTGAGGCGGGTATTATCTGTAACCTCCCACATAAAGCTCGCTTTGGGATTAAATTCAGTGCCATAGAGGGAGCTGTCATCAAGCCTACCGCCGATGACAACATTAAAAGGTTTCAGCGTTATCTCGTCCTGAAGATAGAGACTCCATAGAGTGTCACTCTTGTTCGCAAAACTTGCATTTATGTCTCTCAGAAGATACTCCCCGCCTGCTGTAATGAGTTGGCTTTTGCCAAAAGGTTTTGTATATTGAACCTCTGTTTGTGTATATGTGATATCACCAAAACGGCGGGTATACCCCGGAGAAAAACTGTCCATGTCCAGCCTGTACCAGTATCCCTTAAGTTTCAGAACAGATGCATCCGGGAGGACTATTTCTAAAGAGGGGCTGAATCTGAGTTTTTCTTCGGTCTGGTATTTCCATTTTAAATTGTCATAGTTAATTCCAAGGGAGAAGAGCGATTTATCAGAAATATCATATGAAAACTTTGAAAGGACATACTCACCCCTAAAGTCATCTTCCGATGCGCCATAACGACCTCTCTCAGACGCCTCTCTTTGAGCGCTGATCAGAAATCCAAATTTATTAATTTTCTGACCGTATGCGATATTAGCCAATGATGTGTCATAAGAGCCGTATCCACCGATTACTGTGAACGCCGGTTTTTCAGGGATAGGTTTTGTAATGATATTTATCACCCCTGCCATCGCATCGCTTCCATAGAGGACCGAGGCGGGTCCTTTCACTATCTCAATTCGCTCTATCATCTCCATAGGTATCTGGTTAAGACTTATTCCATACTCTCCCATGCCTCCGCCAAGCACTCTCTCACCATTAATAAGGATCAGTCCATAACCTTTGTCAAAATCAAGACCCCTTAATCGTGAAAGATATGCTGAAGAACCGGGCACATTCTCACCCCTTATATAAAATCCGGGAATCGCCTTCAAAATCTCGGATACATTCTTCGCATTCGAGTTTTCAATATCTTCTCTGGTTATCAGAACGGTCTCCACAGGCACATCCTCCAACGTGTGTGGTGTCTTCGTAGCTGTTACGACTATTTCTTCCAACTTTGTCATGTCTTTTTCTTCTGCAAAAGTTATAGAGGCAAAAGTCAAAAAAACAAAAATGAAAAAAAATTTGATATACATCTATTTTCCTCCTTGTCTTTTCTTTCTCACCCCCTCTTTTGATAAAATGAAAAGGGGTTGTTGCTTTATGGAACATCCCTTAAGGGGCAGGGCATCTTCGCCAAAGGTCAACCCTGCCCCATTTATAAACTGCCAATCTTTCACCTCCTTTCTGTCACTATGCTGAAGTTTTTTATCCCTGAACGCCTCACTTCGTCTATAACGTTCACCAGTAAACCGACACTTACATCTCTGTCTGCCTTTATCCGTAGAAAGTCTTTTTCTATATCTCTTATACTACCTTTAATAGCTAATTGAAGATTTTCCATGTCTACTCTTTTGTCCATGAAATAAATTTCGCCACCTTTTGTGATCATTATTGTTTCAATCGTTTCATTCTTCGATTCAGCCGTTTTTGACTCTGGAAGCTTAATTTTTATACCATGCTCTTGGAGTAAATGAGACGTGAGCATAAAAAACAATAGCAAGAGGAAAACCACATCAACGAGAGGGGCGATATTCATATGAGTATGATTATGTCGTCTGCGTTCAAATTCCATGCTTTCCCCTTATATAAAGGCTCATGGTTATCTCCTTCAGCATGAAGGCTATATCATCAGCCTGTTTTTCAAGGTAATGATGCCCTATATGAATGGGTATTGCTACTAAAAGTCCAGCTGCAGTGGTAATAAGAGCCTCCCAGATACCTCCTGCAAGCATTGATGGATTTACACTTGTTGTATTGGCAATTACCATGAAAGCCTTTATCATGCCTGTAACTGTGCCTGTCAGTCCTAAGAGAGGTGCAATAGTAGCAATCAAACCGAGCCAGCTCAATCCTTTTTCAATCTCTCTTACCTGCCGTGTTCCAATAACTGATAATTCTTTCTCGTTAGAGCCGTTCTGCAGCGCAGTTAATAAAGGAACTAATATAGCCGGTCTATCATCCAGGATTTCTTTTAAAGGCCTACCTATCTCTTTCAAAATCCTTTTATACTGCAAAAATTTATTGATTAAGAGTGTAAGTCCTGCAAGAGAACAGAAGAAGATCGGATACATCAAAAAGCCACCTTTTAAGAAAAAATCAATCATTAATCCCTCCTGAGCATAAATCTTATGGGCAATATTGCCCGTGATGCGACTGGTTTTCCATCCCTTTTTGCAGGCAAAAACGTCGACCTTTTCACTGCCTCAATCGCTGCCTCTGTGAAACCATAATCGGCCTTTTCAACAATCTCAACATTCAACAGGTTTCCTCTTTCATCAATGGTAAGTCGTAAAACAACCTTTCCTTCTTTTCCGAGTTTCCTTGCAATCATTGGGTATGCCGGTAATTCACTACGCAAGAATTTAGGTCCAATTGCTGTGCCAAACTCCACGTCATGAGTAACGGAAGTATCTTTAGAGAGAGGCAGTTGGAGTGCAGAATCATTCTTAGGCACCCCAACTATAAGAAGGTTATGGGTTTCATGCACGGGCAAGGAAACAGACTCTAATTTATTAGAATTAGAAACTGCTACTATCTCTATGTGTTTTTCATCCTGCTTTTCACGTTTCTCTTCAACAATCTGAGGTTTCTCAGGTTTTTTTATCTCTTCTCTTACTTTAGGGAAATGTAAAGTACTTTGCTTTTTCACAGCCATATGATTATGAATAGCCGGCATCTCATCGCTCATAACAAAAAGCTCTACCTCATTAAATTTCTGGACAACAGCTAAAGAAACAGGAATAATCATAATCAGGATATGAATAGCTATCGAGATTAACAGTCCATAATTAACTTTAATGCCCATTCTTACACCAGAACTTCAAAGCAAAAAGCCATGAAAGCTCACCTTCATGGTAAATGCCTTCATGGCTTCAGGATTCAAAATTTAAAGCTCAAAAATAAAAAGCTATGTAGTCAACCCCTTTTCGGGTATGGCCTTCGTGGCCTTTAAATTTAGACCTTTATAAATAACATTTTGTCTTGAAAGTGGTAATTCAAGATTATTTTCCTCAAGCAATGTTTTATTTAAAAGGATCTCTTCTGCAGGACCGTCAGCAGCAATCTTACCATCTTTTATGATAATGCACCTCTCACAGACATCAAGTATCAGGTCAAGGTCATGCGAGGCAATAATCTTTGTGTGTTCAAATCTTTTAAGAAGATTAATAAGCTGTCTTCGTGATTTTGGGTCGAGGTTTGAGGCAGGTTCATCCATGACTAATATGTCTGGTTTCATTGCCATTACTGTGGCAATTGCAACAGCATTTTTCTGACCTTCTGAAAGCCTGTGAGGTGGTCTGTGACTGAGATGAAGGCATCCTACGGTTTCAAGGGCACTCTTTACCCTTTCATCAACCTGTTCAGGAGTCAATCCAAGATTCACAGGGCCAAATGCAACATCCTCGTACACTGTAGGCATAAATAACTGATCATTCGGTCTCTGGAAAACATACCCTACCTTTCTTTTTATCTCTTGTTTTGTCTTTTTGTTAAGTGGAATCTCCCCTATGGATACGCCTCCTTTTGTGGGGAGGAGTTGCCCATTCAGATTCATGAGAAGTGTTGTTTTTCCTGAACCATTTGCACCAGTTAAACCGACTGATTCGCCATGGAGTATCCTGAATGAAATACCTTTCAGTGCTTCGATACCGTCAGGATAACTGAAATGAACATCTTTAAGTTCTAAGATGTGATGACTCATCTGAGTGTTCTCCCGAGTGTTTCTCCGAGAATACTCACAATATTATAGTGCCTAAATACATAGAATAAACTTACTGAAAATAGTGCAAACAGGAAGTCCTGAACCCTGAGAGTATGTCTTCTGAGCATTCTGATTTCGCCTCTGAACCCTCGCGAAAGCATTGCCTGATAGATTCTCTCTGCCCTCTCAACAGTCCTTACGAGAAGTATAGAGATGAGGCGTTTGAATGTCTTTATTTCACTTCCCCTTTTCCCAAATGACCGTGCATCTTTTGCCCGGAGCATTCTGAATGTCTCTTCAAGGAGTACAAAGAGATATCTATAGAGAAATAACAGTTGAATGACAAATACCCTGGGGAGCTTGAGCCTCTCAAGTGCTTCACATAACCCCAGAAATGAGGTAGCTGCAATAAGGAGAAGGGCGGTGCTCACGGTGAGTATAAATTTAACAATAATTGACAGGAACGATATCCAGCCACCGGTAATTGGTATCCCAAATAGTGTGAGAAGCACACTGGTATCGAACAGTGGATTAAATATTCCGATGAAGAGTGCAAATGGTGATACAAAAATCACCTTTTTTGCGATTACTCTCAGGGGTATGTCTCCTGCAGTAAGTAAAAACACAGGGTAGATAAAAAATGGCATGAGACCCGAGAGATCATATTTCGGAAAGGATACAACAAAAAGGATAAATACAAAAGATACAAGGAGCTTTACCCTCGGGTCGAGCCTGTGAACAAATGTATCCTTATATGAGAGACTGTCGAGATAGCCAATGTTAAAGTATTCACTATCAAAGGTCATGTTTTTCTCATCTTTTTCCTGAGTACTCTCATTCCTATACCGAAAATCACCACTACCACCAACACCATAATGCCGCCGAGGAGACCGGAGAGAGAAGTGATTGTATCAACAGCAGGCCAGGAAGGTTTTTCCTCTTCCTTGCTTGTTGAGGGCAATGAATAATCAGGGAGTATAGCTGTCTTCTTTTGTATTTTTGATACTATTCCTGAAATCGGATTTTGCCTTTCAGGTACTTCAGACTTCCCATAAATTTTCTCTATCGACCATTCAAGTCCATCAGGGTAGGTTGATGCAAACCATGAGAAAATTCCTCCGGTAAGGATTGCGAATACACTAAATACAATTACAATCTTTTTCATTGAGCTACCAGAAGAGAGAACTTTTATCCCTTCACTATTTTCAACGATGTCAGGCCTGAGAGTCCGAACATAATTTACAACTCCTGCAGTAATAAATCCCTCAACCATACCAATAGCAAGATGGATCGGCAACATGAGCATGAGAAACGTTCCAAAAGGTAACTCAGTTATGCCAGAGATTTTGGTCTGAAGGATTACCGAGAATGCACCGAATTGTAGCCCAATGACGACACTAAGTACTGATGCAATGATGGTCCTCCTCGGCGTGTTTCCATTCCTCACGATAGCCCTGTAAATAAGTGGATATGCAATGAAACAGGGGTAAATACCGAGGTTCCAGATATTTGCTCCAAGAGCAAGTAATCCTCCATCTGCAAAAAATAGTGCCTGTATGGTGAGCACTGATGCGATGACAAGAAAGCCTGCATAAGGCCCGAGGAGAACAGCAAGGAGCATCCCCCCGCCTATATGTCCGCTTGAACCCGTACCCGGAATGGTAAAATTGATCATCTGGCCTGCGAAGATAAAGGCACCGAGCACACCCATTAAGGGAATGAGTCTATCATCAAGGTTTTCTCTGAGCTTTCTTGATGCGTAAGCTATTGCACCAATACTGCCTGCCCAGAAAGTACCACCTACTGCGGGTGAAAGTAAAGCATCTGCCATATGCATGATAGCCCCCTTAAAATCTCAGTGTAATTCCGGCAAGAAGTGTATAATCTGCTTCTGCCTTGTTCAAGCCGGTCTTTACACCGAAATCAATATCAAAATTTTCATTCACGCTATAAATAACCCCACCTAGCAAAAACAATGGATGTACGTGTGAATTCCGGTCGGGGTTTGTTTCACCGCCGACATTAGCAACAATTCTTAAAGGTTTTATTGCTCTGTATTCACCTGCTAAGGAATAATGCCATATATCTCTCAGTTCTTTTCTATTCTTGACATACCCAAGATTTAAATGGAATGTGAACGGCTCTAATTCTTGTGTAGTAATAAAGAAAAGTCTGTAACTATTTTTCCCATCGCCAAGCCCTTTATCAGTATCACCTGTAGGAAAAGTGATTCCTGGTTTTAGAGCAAAACTAAGACCTTCCTTTTCATAAAACCTCCACTTCAATTCAATAGTCATGTCTGATATCCCATTTTCTGATGTCTTGTGTCCTGCTTCATCTTTAGTCCTCAAGAATTGATATGGCACAGTAATGACAAAATCAATATTATCTCTTATTCCTGCTGATAAAGTGGCAGAAATTTCTGTTGTGGTATTCCCATTGTCATTCGAATATTCTCCATTCACCTCAAGCTGGAATTTGCCTTTGCCCTGCGTCCCTGTGTCATCTGTGATGAGAGGGTGTGCTGCGTAAGAATTGGAAACAAAAAGAAAGGTTAAGGCTAAGGTAAAGGTTAAGAAAAGAAAACAGAACCTTGAACTTAGAACGTTGAACTTCATTTGTTTTTCCTTTCCCGAGGCATAAAAAAAGCCTCGAAAGCTTTTTGGGCCTGCTGACCCTCTTTTAAGCCTTCGTGGCTTTAAAATTCTAAAAAAACTATATCACAACACAATAAATTAAATCAATGAAATTATAATCGGGACGACCTTATAGAAATGCTTTAATAAACTATCAAAGGAATGTAATATTTCACCTGCCCTCGGGCTTTCTGTGTATATGTAATGATTTTCAATCAGAGACTTCAATCTCTGAATATCTTGTTCGTCTTCTAACCTATGAGCTACCACATATGAATTATCAAGCTTTTCCTTAAGCCTATTATCTTCATCAAAGACATAAATCACTCCACCAGTCATCCCTGCACCCACATTATATCCTACTCCGCCGAGCAGAACTACAGTTCCCCTTGTCATATATTCACATAGATGACGGCTTGTGCCTTCAATCACTGCCGTAGCTCCGCTGTTTCTTACTGCAAATCTCTCTCCAGCCCTTCCTGCACCATAGAATTCTCCACCTGTTGCACCATAAAAAACTGTGTTTCCCACGATCACATGTTTGTGGGTTTCCTTGATATCTGAAGGTCTTATAATAATTCTCCCACCAAACATACCTTTTCCTACATAATCATTTGCATCGCCTATTAATGTGAGGGACAATCCTTTGTGATTGAATGCACCGAAGCTCTGGCCTGCTGTACCTCTGAAAATTAATCTTATTGTATCCGGGGGGAGCCCTTCATCTCTGTATCTTTGAGATATAAAATAGTTGAGCTTTATCGGAATGCTCCTGTGTATGTTTCTAATCTCATATTCCTTTTCAACAGGCTCTGCATTTTCAATATAAGACAATAAGTCGTTCAGAAGTTTATCATTCATTGATAAAGCAGGATTATCGTTCTTTTCTATTGTGCATCTTCTTGGTTGCCCTTCAGGGTATCCATTAAAAAGCTTGTTGAGTTTAATCCTTTTTGCACCTTTGTTGCCTTCAGGCAAGACCTCGGTCAGTAGCTCTGTCCTGCCTATTATCTCGTCAAGGCTGCTGAAACCCATTTCAGCCAGAATCTCTCTGACCTCCTGGGCAACAGCCCTGAAGTATGACATCACCCCCTCAACCTTTCCTTTAAATTTTTTCCTGAGTCTCTCGTCCTGTGTCGCGATTCCTGTAGGACAGGTGTTCAGATGACATTGTCGTGCCATTATACAACCGATCGCAATCATTGTGGCAGTGCCAAAACCGAACTCTTCAGCACCTATTAAGGCTGCAATGATAATATCCTTGCCGGTCCTGAGTCCACCATCAACCCTTACTCTTACCCTATGCCTCAATCCGTTTTCCATCAAAACTCTTTGAGTCTCTTCAAGCCCTATTTCACAGTAGTTGCCTGCATTTTTAATTGAGCCAATGGGAGATGCACCTGTGCCACCCTCGCATCCGCTTATCTGGACAATGTCTCCATAAGCCTTTGCAACGCCTGAAGCCACAGTGCCAACACCTGTTTCTGAGACAAGTTTCACGCAGATCTTTGCCTCAGGATTTGCCTCTTTGAGGTCATTTATCAATTGTGCAAGGTCTTCAATGGAATAAATATCATGATGCGGCGCTGGTGATATAAGGATACTATTCGGCCTGCAGTGCCTGAGCATGGCAATATATTCTGTAACTTTATTTGCGGGAAGATGACCGCCTTCCCCTGGTTTTGCCCCCTGTGCAATCTTTATCTCCAGATCTGTAGCTGATGCCAGATACGCCGGGGTCACACCGAATCTTCCAGAGGCTATCTGCTTTATGGCGCTGTTCTTTATGGTTCCGTAACGTACAGGATCTTCACCGCCTTCACCGCTATTACTTTTGATACCCAGCCTGTTACATGCCTCTGCAATGGTTTCATGTGCTTCAGGAGAAAGAGCGCCCACTGACATTGCTCCTGAAAAAAATCGCTTAAGGATATGCTCCTCTGATTCGACTTCCTCTAAAGTAATGGGTTTGCTTGTTTTATATCCGAGTAAATGTCTTATAAATACAGGACGCTCATTGGCTATTCTGGAGAACTCCTTATACGTTTTATAATCACCATCTCTGATGAATTTGCTTAAGGTCACTACAGAAGAAATAGACCATGCATGCCATTCACCTTCTTTTCTGTGCCTTAAATTACCGCCAAAATCAAGGGATGGCTCTGTTGCGTCAAAACCCAAAACATGTCTCTTCAAGAGAGACTCTTCTATCTCAACTATGCCATCAGACTCGATACTCACAGGTGTCCCGCTAAAATATTCATCCACAAAATCCTTGTTGAGACACACCGTATCAAATAACTGAGCACCATAATATGAATTCAGAGTGGAAATCCCCATCCGTGCAATTACATTGAGAAGTCCGTCCTCTATGGCTTTTTTATAATTGAGGGCAGCTACTTCGTAAGGGACATTCAATGCTCCTTTATCACACATCTCCTTTATAGTCTGAAACACGAGATACGGATAAATTGCTGAGGCGCCATAACCTATAAGGGTGGCCATATGATGAACGTCTCTTGCCTCTCCTGTTTCCATAATTAAACTCACCCTGTTGGCAATACCTTCTCTCTGAAGTGCCTTAAAAGATGTCGACACTGCAAGAAGACCTGGTATTGCTATCCTCTCTTTTGCAATATCAATGTCAGAAAGGAGTATAATTTCAGCACCATTTTTAACAGATGTGACAACTTTTTTCTGAAGTTCCCTGACAGCAATGGGAAGGAGTAAGGAGATAGTTATCTATCCATTCTTTATACGGTTTCTGTGCTGCAAGTTCTTTGAATATCTCATCAGTGTATCTTAGCTTTCCTCTCTTGAAATCTATAGAGACAGTCTCACCAGGACCCAATCTCCCTTTCTCCTTTACCGTTTTCCCTTTAAGGTTCACCATACCTATCTCTGAGCCTAAAACAAGGATTCCATCGTCAGTTAACAAATATCTCAGTGGTCTGAGGCCATTTCTGTCAAAGTGCGCACCTATTGTATCTCCATTTGTGAAGACTATGGCAGCAGGACCATCCCATGGTTTCATAAGAAAGGATTGATATTCAAAAAAAACTTCTACGTTACTGCGATGCCCTTCAGTAGAAAAATCACAGCATTCCCAGGCAGGAGGTATACACATATTAACCCAAAAAATGCAGTTTAAGTAGACATACTTGTAGAGCTAAGCCTCTCAAGGTTTTTAAAGAATTATTCTATTCAACGCTAATATTTATACTGTTTTTAGTCCACCTCCTATAAATTTTTTT
>Ga0194113_10011918_pt1 | contig 10245 bp, 8 predicted proteins | sample TA2MahC200mmetaG_FD_146193 | JGI IMG/M metagenome (GOLD analysis project Ga0194113, IMG submission 146193) | Freshwater microbial communities from Lake Tanganyika, Tanzania - TA2015017 Mahale Deep Cast 200m | ecosystem: Environmental > Aquatic > Freshwater > Lake | place: Tanzania: Lake... | reverse complement strand
GAGAAGATCCGACTCTTCATGTCCTTGTTCAAGGGGCGGGACGATCTGTATGCGAAAAGATGGGAGAACAAGGAAGGCAGGTCCGGATACGCGCCTGTCTGCCTGAATGAATGGAAACCTGGTTTTTGCCGAAAGCCTAAAGTCAAGTGCGGTTTCTGTGAACATAGGTCGTATGCCGCCCTGGATGAAAAGGTCATCGAAGCACATCTAAGGGGAAACCTCGTTGCCGGTATCTATCCCCTGCGCCAGGATGAAAAATGCCACTTCCTGGCGATCGACTTCGATAAAGATGGCTGGCAGCAGGATGTGTCCACTCTCAGAGATGTTTGCGCGGCCTTTGATGTGCCGGTGGCAATTGAGCGTTCGCGCTCCGGTCATGGCGCCCACGCCTGGTTCTTCTTCGCTGACCCGGTTGCCGCGAGTCTGGCACGAAAATTCGGTTCTGCATTGCTTACCTACGCCATGAGCGAGCGGCATCAAATCAAGTTCAAATCCTACGATCGATTCTTCCCCAATCAGGACACGATGCCCAGGGGTGGATTGGGCAATCTGATTGCCCTGCCGTTGCAGAAGGCCCCGCGGGAAAATGACAACAGCGTCTTCATCGATGAGCGTTTCCATCCTTACGAGGACCAGTGGGAATTTCTGGCTCAAATCAGGAGACTTCCCGAAGGCGATATCGGTGCTCTGATTTCGAAACTCTGTCATGGAAGCGAGCTCGGTGAGCTGAAACAAGACGATGAAGAGGCTACAAAACCCTGGGAGACGAGCCGGAGCAAACTCTCAAGGCCTGAGTTTCCGAATGTATTGCAATTGGTTAAAGCCGATATGCTATACATAGGCAAATCCGGTATTTCCCCGAGAGCGTTGAACGCATTGAAAAGGCTGGCCGCATTCAAGAATCCTGAATTTTACCGGGCGCAGGCCATGCGCATGTCGACCTACGGAAAACCACGTATCATCTCCTGCGCTGAGGAAACGCCGGAGTACCTTTGCCTACCGAGAGGGTGCGAAGCGGATCTCGCGACCCTGCTTGGAGAAGCTGGCGTTGAGGTCGAATGGTCCGACAAGACCCAGCCGGGAAGACACATCGAGGTTGCCTTCACAGGGGTATTGAGGGAGGATCAGCAGCTTGCTGCGGAGGAACTGCTGAAGCATGATTACGGTGTCCTTGCAGCTGCAACGGCCTTCGGGAAAACGGTTATCGCAGCCAGGCTGATTGCCGAGCGAAAGACCAATACGCTTATCTTGACGCACCGGCAACAACTTCTATCCCAGTGGATGGCGAAGCTATCCCAGTTTCTGGAAATCGATGCGGAACTTCCCGTGGCGGCGACAAAACGAGGACGAAAACCGCGGCAGAGCCTCATCGGGCAGATCGGTGCAGGAAGAGTAAATCCGGGCGGTCTTATCGATGTAGCTATCATGCAGTCCCTGGCGAGAGGTGGGGAAGTGAATGAATGCCTAAAGGATTATGGCATGGTGATTGTTGATGAATGTCACCATGTCCCGGCATTCAGCTTCGAGCAGATCCTTAAGAGGGTCCATGCCAAATACATCTATGGTTTGACCGCAACGCCGGCCCGGCGTGACGGGCATCATCCGATTATTTTCATGCACTGCGGCCCGGTCAGGTACCGAACGGACGCCAGGCAGGAGGCGGAGAAACGACCATTCGAGCACTATGTTATTCCCCGGTTTACCGGCTTTAGAGCGCCATTTGACAGGGAAGAAAAGGATATGTCGATCCAGGAGTTCTACTCGGGGATCGCCATGGACGAATTGCGTAATCAGCAGATTACCGATGATGTAATCAGAGCTCATGAAAACGGCAGAAACGCGCTGATCCTGACCGAAAGAACCGCCCATGTGGAATTGCTGGCCGGGAAGCTGCGCGGGAAAATACCCGATGTGATTACTCTCACCGGCGGGAGGGGAGGGAAAGAGATCAGAAATGTCTTGGCAAGAATCGCCGCAACGCCGTTCTGCGGGCAATTGACGTTGGTTGCCACCGGCAGATATATCGGAGAGGGCTTTGACGAACCCCGACTGGATACTTTGTTTTTGGCTATGCCCATATCATGGAAAGGGACACTGCAGCAATATGCGGGCAGGCTGCACCGATTGTTCGAGAACAAGAAAGAGGTCCAGATCTATGACTACGTCGATATCCACGTCAGAACCCTGGAGAAGATGTACCAGAAAAGGCTTGCTGGATATGCCGCTATCGGCTATCGGGCCAAGGCGGAAAGCGTCGCGGCGGAACCCGCCGATATCATATTCGACAACACCAACTTCCTCCCAGTTTACCATAACGACATGATGAACGCAGCGCGGGAGGCGGTGATTGTTAGCCCCTTCGTTACGAGGCGGCGAGCCTTTCAAATGCTGCCGATTATGGAAGCGGCATTGGCAAAGAAGGTTTCCGTGGTCGTTGTCACAAGGCCAACAGATGCCTACAAAGATAAGGACCGACAAACCTTAGAGGAAACTCTTGCATCGCTGCAAGACACTGGTGTGCGACTTCTGTTCAAAGCGAACATCCATCAAAAATTTGCCGTCATCGACCAGAAAATCGTTTGGTATGGAAGTATCAATCTTCTCAGCTACGGGAGTGCGCAAGAAAGCATCATGCGTCTGGAAAGCCCAAATATCGCCCAGGAATTGTTGAAAGACCTTGAAAAATCGATCAACGTCTGATTGTTTGAAAAAAATTGGAAGGTTACAATCACCAGATATTATCTGGCATTTTTACCACATGGGCAATAACTCTCGTAGATGCAAGTTGTCCGCACCATCAGGCATTTCCAAGCAATGCCATACCAGGAAATTATCTTTTTATAATCTTTTAGTTATGAAATAATAACAACCATCAGGTCGAATTGAATTGGAGGCTGAGGGATTGTGCCGACGGCAGAATGGATACCTGGTCCCTAACAATTAAGAAAGGAAGGAGCCCATGAATCTCAATTTAAAAGAAATGACAACTGAGGAAAAACTGCAGACAATGGAAATATTGTGGGATGACATATGCCGGATTATTCCTGATTTCTCTTCACCTTCCTGGCATGAAGATTTCTTGAAAGAAAGAGAACAGAGAATATTGGATGGCAAGGACAAGTTTGTTGACTGGGATCAGGCCAAGAAAGATATTCGGGATTCGATTGCTTGAAGATAACGATCCTTGAATCGGCGATGCAGGATCTGAGCGAGGGATTCGGTTTCTATGAATCACAAAGAAGGGGCCTGGGAAGCTATTTCCTGGAATCGCTCTTTTCTGATATCGAGTCGCTGCGCTTGTTTGCAGGCGTACATGGTGTCCATTTTGGGCAATACCACCGTCTTCTTTCAAAGAGGTTTCCCTTCGCCGTCTATTATCGTTTGGAGGATAATGAGGTAAGAGTCTACGCCGTTCTGGACTGCAGAAGAGATCCTGCCTGGGTAAGAAAACGGTTCCCGTAAGCGAGCATCTTGGTGCAGTGGACGAGCTCGAAAACAACCGCCCTTGCCCTCGTCCTTCACCCTCTCCCTTTTTTTCGATTCAGCATCACGGCGGCATCTTCATGTTTCTTAACTGAATAATCACCGGTAACATGAATATCTGCTGTTGAAGCCCTTCCAAACATGATTTTTGCTGGTTGCAATATGCAGACCTTATCTTCAACTGGTTGGAATCTCGAAGAAGATTTGATCATGGCAAGTGATGTTGAGTCCGCACTCTCACCCAGAAGTGTCGGTACGAGGCATAATGAGAGGCTGAAAATGAAAAGGCAAGGCGAATCCCTGCCTCTCCGATCGGCAACTCCTGACGTGCTCAGGTTGCTCTCAGCAGTTTACCCAAGTCTTACGTGTTTAAGGCATTCGCCTCAAGCTGCGGCATGTTCTTTTTTCTTTGGGACCAAACGAAGTTCCAATTTGCACCCCAAGGCCTTGGCGTATTTTTGCAAAGTGCTCAGGGTCGGCGATGGTTTCTTCTGCCCGCCGGAGGATTCCAGGCGGGCGATGGCCGGCGGCTTAGTGCCCATTCGCTCGGCCACCTCCTCCTGTGTCAGGCCGGCCTTTTGGCGGGCCTCCACCAAGGCGTCAAAAACGGAGAACTCCTCTTCCAAGGCATCGTATTCCGCCTTGAACTCCGGGTCCTGCATCCAGTCGGCCATCATTTCTTCATGCGTTTTCATCCCAGACCTCCTTCAGTCGACGCCGGGCGGTGTCCAATTCTCTCTTTGGTGTTTTGTCGGTTTTTTTCAAAAATCCATGGAGAATTACGATTTCTTCAGATTTGACGGCAAAAAAGACTCGGGCGATGCCTTCTTTGCCGATGGCCCGAATCTCATTAAGTCCCTGTAAGCGTTCAGCGGTCAGCTTATAGCCGTCAGCTAATGCTTTAAACTCACATAGTTATTCTAAGGTGGCGGATCATTGGTTTTTCGCTAAGTTTCCCTAACCCATTGTCTTTGCTGAAAGCTGATTGCTGATAGCTGAACGCTTACAAGTCCCTTTCCTAACGGGCGAACATAGGGCATTCCCAGATGAGGGCCGTCTCCCCGCAAGATATGAACCTTCCAGGTTTGCATCTGCATGAACTGGACGGTGATCGTCAAGGCACGTGGGCGGTAAAGGTAAGCGGCAACTGGAGGCTTACCTTTAGTTTTACCGGGAAGGATGCCAATAACGTCAATTATGAAGATTATCATTGAGGTTTAAGATGGTTATGCACAACCCACCCCATCCCGGGGAAATCCTCAAGCAGCTCTGCCTGGAACCGCTGGGATTAACCATCACCGAGGCTGCTAAAGCTTTGGGAATAAGCCGAAAGTCATTATCTGCCATTGTCAATGGCCGGGCCGGTATCAGCCCGGAAATGGCTATCCGGTTATCGTTGGCTTTTGATACAACGGCTGAAAGCTGGCTGAACCAGCAGGTCATATTCGATCTTTGGAAGGCAGAGCAACACCGGGGCAATCTCAAAGTTAAAAGCCTGATTGCCTCTTCTTGACTCTCTGGGGCATGAAGTATTCAAAATTACGGGATTTATCAGAAAATCGCAGGTTACAGTAACCAAATGATATCTACAACTTTTTATCTGTGGGCGAGACCTTTTTGACCTCGCCCAACGTGTAACCCCTAGCCATATAAATTTTCAATCCACCTCACTGCCTCGGTATCACTAACTTTGCCAAGATATCTTTGCGTGGTAGAAAGGTTGGCGTGCCTCAGAATGACCTTGCTGACGATTTCTACCGGGACCCCTGATCTCGAAGCATAAGTGGCGGCATGGCGCCGGAGGTCATGTGGTCTTAACTTCACTCCAATTCATAATAAATTTTTCTGATTTAGATGGAGGCGCGTCTATCAACATGTATGCATTGGGTGAACTCACAATTCCTACAGGATATAGTGGGTTTAATTGGTCTGGCATAAGTTGGGGAGGTGTCGACCCTTATAACAAAGAAACGACGCTTAAATTTGCACAGGCTGGTGGAATGACAACTGACTCAGTTATCTCTTCGAACAAACCGTTCACGTTTAATGGTATAACTTATTTAAATATTTATATTAACGAGCAGCAACCGTGGCATATTCAGGGTTATCTTGGAACCGTTTTGAAGTATGACATGGTAGCTCCCATTATGGTTGGAGGTTACGCTTATGAGTTTAGTGACATAGACCGCTTGGTTTTTGCATTTCCACAAATAGGCGAGGATAGACTAGGGTTTGTGCGATTTACTCGTCTAATGTTCAACGAACCCAACTATAGTCCTCCCGTCTCCCTCCCCGGCGCCGTCATCCTCCTGGGCGCTGGCCTGGGTCGTCTGGTTTTATATAGCCGCAGGAAACTGATAGGCAAGAACTAACTTTAAATATAGTCAGGTTTACGAAATATCGCCCTGCAAGCTTGCCGAGTTTACTGGGTATTCTTAGGGGAGGGTATCGAATCACGATAAATCAGAAGTGAATAAATATGACCTGGCCGGGCGGCGTTGTGCTTCCCGGCTTTTTCGTTAAAAGCGTACCAGGGGCGTACCAGAATTTTGCTTTTATCTTTTTGATGGTGTAAGTGGGGCAACTAATTATTTGTAACTATCTGAAATTATTGGTGCCGGAGGCGAGACTCGAACTCGCACAGGCGCAAGGCCCGGGGGATTTTGAGTCCCCTGCGTCTACCGATTCCACCACTCCGGCACATTTTTGTCTTTATGCGGTGATTTTAATACATTCTTGGTGCCAGGCAAAGAAAAAATTTAACTGGGGGGCTTTTTCCTCGGTGCTGGCAGGTGAGGAAAAAGTATGTCTCGGTCCGGCCGTCCCCACCGGTTACCATTGCTTCGGCCAGGGGCCCACCCGCAAAGCATGAAAAGTTTGTTCAACGGCGGGATGCGCTCCGCTTTCCCGCCCTACATTGTGCTGGAAGCGGCCTGAGTAACTTTTTGGAGCAGAGGTAAACCGGAAACGGGAAACCAGAAACGGTATTATTGCCGCCGCCAGATAGGTCCGCTGGAGGTATCCAGGACTTCAATGCCCTCTGCCAGTAATTCCTGCCGCAGTCGATCTGCGGTGGTCCAATCTTTCTGCCGGCGGGCTTCTTCCCGGGCTTGCAGTTTTGCCTCAATGGCAGCGTCATCAGCCTGTTGGGGAAAGCGCATCACTCCCAAAATCTGATTAATTTCCTGAAATTGTTTGATAATAGCCTGGGCTCCGGCTTCATCTAAATTTTCCTGATCCATCCGGGTATTGATCTCCCGCTGGAAGTTGAACAGGACCGCGAGGGCGCCGGCGATATTGAGGTCATCGTCCAGGGCAGAGGTAACATCCCCGGCCAACTTGGCCAGATGCTCCGGCAGGTCTTCCCAGGACTCTCCCCGGCGGACCCGGCTGAGACGCTCGACAAACAGATTTAACCGTTTGCGGGACCGCCGGGCGCCTTCCAAAGCCTCCGGGGAGAAGTGCAAGGTCTTGCGGTAGTGGGTGGTCAGGAGGAGATAGCGGAGGTCTTCGCCGGAAATGCCGGCATCCAGCAAGGATCGCATCGTGACCGGTTTATCCGTGGCCTCTCCCGGGTTTTTCGCTTCCAACACCGGTTCATTATGCAGCCAGTAGCGGGCCAGGGGTTTGCCGGTGGCAGCTTCACAGATGGCAATGACATTCTCGTGATGGGGAAAAATCAGGTTGGCGCCCCCGGTGACGATGTCAAAAGAATCTCCCATATGGTGCAGGGCCATGGCGGCGCATTCCAGGTGCCAGCCGGGCCGGACATTGCCCCATTCGGTGGGGAAGTACAGGCCTCGCTTCAATTCCCCCAGCTTGGCGCGTTTCAACAGGGTGAAATCGCAGGGGTTGTCTTTTTCATAGTCGTCCAGATCCACGGTCTTGCCCACCCGGATATTGTCCAGGTCGACGTGGGACAACTTGCCGTAGCCTTTGAACCGGGAGATGTCATAATACACGGAGCGCAGTTTTTCATAAGCATAGCCTTTTTCCAGCAGGCGCTTGGCCAGAGCCACCATGTCCTCCACATGGTCCGTGGCCCTGGGATAGGCCTGGGCCCGCTTCAGTCCGAGCGCATCAATATCTTTGAAAAATTCCTCGACGTAGTGCTGGGTGAAGGCGCTCAGGGGGAGTCCGGCGGCTTCGGCTCCCTGGATGGTGCGGTCATCCAGGTCGGTGAGGTTCACCACCTGCTTGATCTGAAAGCCGCGATATTCCAGATAACGGCGCAGCAGATCGGCCACCAGGAGGCGCCGGGCCTCCGTCAGGGTCAGGTAGCCGTCCATGGTGGGGCCATCGGTGTATATGCTGGCCTGCCCTAAATGCTGGGGCAGAAACGCCTGTTTGCTCCGTCCCTGGGTATTGAAAAAGCATAAGGTGGGTTTTTCCTTATCCACAAACAGGGGGGTGGAAAGGTAACGCTCGCCGCTGTCCGGGGCGATGGCCACGATGAAGCCCTCGTGCAACTGCTGGGCCAATTTCAGGGCGATGGCCACTGCGGCCCCGGAACTCATGCCCAGGAGCAGGCCCTCTTCCCGGGCCAGACGTCGCGTGGTTTCAAAGGCGTCTTCATCGTCCACATTAATAATCCGGTCAGCCTGATTTTTATCAAAAATTCCAGGTTTATAGGACTCTTTCATGTTCTTGAGACCCTGGATTTTATGCTTCATGTGGGGTTCCACCCCGATAATCTGGATGGCCGGATTTAGTTCTTTAAGACGACGATATAGGCCCATCAAGGTGCCACTGGTGCCCAAGGTGGCAATCACATGGGTAACCCGGCCCTCGGTCTGATCCCAGATCTCCTGGGCGGTCCCGTGATAATGGGCCGAAGGATTGCTGGGGTTGTTAAACTGGTCCGGCAAATAGTACTTGTCGGGGAATTCCCGGGCCAGACGATAAGCCTCCTCGATGGCTCCATCGGTGCCCAGGGGGGCCGGAGTAAGCAATATCTGGGCGCCCAAGGCCTTGAGGATGAGTTTACGCTCCTCGCTGGCCGACTCCGACATGGCCAGCAGACAGGGATAACCTTTGACGGCGCAGACCAAGGCCAGACCGATGCCGGTGTTGCCGCTGGTGGCTTCGATGACCGTTTTTCCGGGAAAAAGTTCGCCCCGGAGTTCCGCGTCATGGATCATGTTCCAGGCCACCCGGTCTTTAATGGAACCTCCCGGATTGAAATACTCCAACTTCACATAGATATCTACCTTAGGATTGCCGGGCAGGCGATTGAGCCGCACCAGGGGCGTATCCCCGATGAGTTCCAAGATATTATTGTAGCAGCGCTTCACGGCCGCACTCCTCATTCATACAGATTAGCCGGCATGGTTCCGGGGCCATTTTTGTTCATGCTGATGGCATCCACCACCGGCAAAACCGGCCTGAAAACAAAAAATCTTTTACTGCAGGCGGCCCTTACAGTTCTTATCTTACGTCTGGCAAGGCGGCGAAGAGTCGCCTTCCAGGGACTCCAGGAGGTGCCGGTTCACCACTTCGATTATGGATGCCACAAAGTCGCGCCGGGAATCAGGATTATCGGCCAGCACTCCCATCAACCGGTGTATCAGGGCCAAAATAATGGTGCCGGCCTCCGGCGGGGTAACATTCTTCTGGTTGAACGTGGCAAAAATTTCATTGACGATCTGGCAGAGCCGTTCCGATAATTCAGTCACCTCGGGTTGCACCTGGTCTTGGGGCATGAGCTATTCCTTCCTGGTAGGGGATACACGGCCGCGCAGCCAGCCGGTGGGCCGCCTCGGGTTTGTCCTGGCATTGCCGCGGATTTTTCTATAATATGATTAATTTAGAAATTTATCATAGAAAAGGCTGATATGCAATCAACCATGGTGTTCAGCCATCAGCAGTCAGCTTGCGGCAGACACAATGACTGAAGTCAACTTATCGAAAAATTCAGGAATCAATCATATCGAGCCGACTATGTAACTTTAATCGTCTGGAAGTTTTCAGCGCCGGGGGCTGGCTCTTTGATGACCCGGCCGCGGCCTCGGAAAAGGAGAAACTGGCCACATTCCGGGCCGTGCGGGATCAGATCGAGGCAGGCACCCGGAAACGGCTCCTCGAATTACCCCGCTTCGATTCTTTCTGGAAAAAATGGTCGTCCCCGGCCGCCCGGAGGGAAACAAGACAAGGAAGACCCATGAAAAAAGTTCTCTTTTTATGTACTGAAAATGCCTGCCGCAGCCAGATGGCGGAAGGCCTCATCAACCACGATCTCAGGGGTGAGGTGCAGGCCTATTCTGCCGGCGTGCGGCCCGGCCGGGTAAACCCCCGGGCCATTCAGGTCATGGCCGAACTGGGCATTGATATCGGCCAACAGCACTCCAAATCAGTGGATGAAGTTAAAGACGAACAGTTCGACCTGGCCATCACCCTCTGCGATAGCGCCCAGAAAGAGTGCCCCATGTTCCCCGGCGCCGCCCGTCTGGTCCATCTGGGTTTTCCCGATCCGGCCAAGGCCACTGGCACGGAAGAGGAGATTAGCACGGCTTTCCGACAGGTGCGGGATAAGTTGCGCCTGCAGTTGGTGGCCTTCCTCCGCCGGGAACTCTTAGACCCTGAAAGGGCCAACACTGCGGTTTAACGGCAGACCCGCCCTGTAGCCCGCAAATGAGTCCGATGCCCCGGGCCTGCCTGAAGGCAGCCGCTCAGCGCGTCGCTTTCCCGTTCCTAAGCCCTTTGAGCCTTGCACTGCGAGCTTTTCGGCCCAGTTGACGGCCAAGATCATTAACGGCATGAGAT
>Ga0194113_10011911_pt1 | contig 10248 bp, 8 predicted proteins | sample TA2MahC200mmetaG_FD_146193 | JGI IMG/M metagenome (GOLD analysis project Ga0194113, IMG submission 146193) | Freshwater microbial communities from Lake Tanganyika, Tanzania - TA2015017 Mahale Deep Cast 200m | ecosystem: Environmental > Aquatic > Freshwater > Lake | place: Tanzania: Lake... | reverse complement strand
ACAGGAAGTACTCCCCGTTGGCCTGGCTCCGGGGTTCAGGCGCGGCCGGAGTATTTCCCGCACAGCCGAGCGAGCAGAAGACCAGACAAGCAAGAAGAAGCCGGACTGCCCTGGACTTGTTTTCATTCAACATGCATGCATCCCCGCAGGAGAAATCTTGAAGGACAAGGTCCGCCAGCCTCTTCTCTCGATTTCCCGTCTCAAAGGCTCCTGTCTGCCGGAACCGGCATAAACCACCGCGCAACCACCACCGCCCGCGCCGCAAACCTTGAAGGCAAGTGCCCCCTGTCGTCGCACGAGGCTCTCCAGCGTCTCGATTTCCGGGGTCGCGATGCCCGGGAACAGCCTCTTGCGCGCTGCGTACTCTTCGGCCATGGCATGTCCCGCCGCCGCGAAATCCCCCCGGCCCAGGGAAGCCGCCATCTCCCGGGAAGCCGCGACGATCCTGGAGAAAACCCGCTGCACCCCTTTGTTGCCGTCCAGATGCCTCTTGAAAACCTCCCAGTTATTGACGCCCGAATGCCGGGACTTTCCTGTATACACAAGAAGGAGACGCTTTTCCAGTTCCGCCCTGGAAACCCGCAAGGTCTCCCGCAGCACGCCCCCGGCATTCCACCACAAGGCCTGTACCCCACCCCAGAGCGCGGGGTAGTAATCCTGCATCCCGGCAGGCACCCGGATCAACCGGGTTTCCAGATCCCGGATCAGCCGCAGGAACCGCTCCCTGGACCGACGCTCTCCCTTCAGCCTGAGCAAGGCCGCGCACAAGGCCGCCATCAGGGCCGACGATCCGGCCAGGCCGGACCCCGGGGGCACCCCTCCGGAGGAGAAATCGATCTTCAGGTTCCTGAAAAACCCGAAATGCCCCAGGACCAGACGAAACAGCGGATAACCCTGCCGCTCGCCGCCTTCCTTCGGTGACCCGAGCACCAGGGACCGATTCCGGTCCAGATCCGTGAGCCGAACCTGGGAATCCCGGGTTCGAACGATGCGTACCATCACCCGCAGATCAATGGCGACGTTGACGGTCACGGCCCCCGCATGAAAGAGATACAGCGGCCAGATGTCCACCGTGCCTCCCGCCAGATCAATCCTGGTCGGAGCAGTCACACGGACCGCCTGCGGCAGGGGCACCTTCATTCCTCTCCTTCTCGATGGCGCCGGCAGGGGTTCAGGGGCGTGCGCCCAAGCGACCGACCTGTCTCCTCGCCTCCTGGTAGTAGGGGTGGTCCGGCGGGACGATCTGCATGACCAGCTTCCACATTTCCACCGCCCTTGTCGGATTGATATCCTGCAGCGAGTACCCCTCTCGGAAGAGTCTTTGCGCCTCTTTGGACAGTCGGCTCAACCCTCGTCTGGCGTTCTCGTCCTGGGGATTGACGCGTCCGGCCATGCCCCAGAACCGGAAGGCCCTGGTCAAGTCCCCGGCTGAAAACGCCTGATCTCCGCGCTGAGAATATAGGCTCGCGAGCGAGGCGGATGCCCTTTGGGAGAACACCCCGTCGAGGGGCCCGGAAATCCTCCGGTCCCTTTTCAGGAATTCCTCCCACATCTCCAGGGCCTCCAGGACCCGGTTTTCTCCCTGCAGGGTCTTTGCCTGCTGAAAGCAGCTCATGGCGCCCTGCAGGTTGTCTGCCATCTCCCGAGCCTGCCCGGCCACACGCCGGTCTGCAACGCCCTTCAGGAGAGGTGCGAGACAGCGGAGCGCTTGATCCACATCTCCCTTCCGGTAGGCCGATACAGCCTGGTTCAGACTCCAGGCCGGAGAGCCCATCGGGGGATCCGGGGGCGAGGGCTTCGAGACCTCGACCCGGCCGGCTTTCCCCCCGGCATCCACCGCCGCGGGTTCCTCGCTGCGGACTCCCGCCCTCCCGTCGCCTGCAGGGTCTTCTCTGCCGATTCTCCCTCCCTTATCACCGGAAGAAGGGACTCCACCCGGCCCGGCGGGAACCCTGCCGATCACGGAATCGGCAGCCGGTGGAACCCGAGCGCGCAGATGCCAGGTCTGTTTGACCTGGCTCAGCATCCGCGCGGCCTGGTTGCGCAGGATTGTGGCTTCCGGGTGATCGGGGAAATCCGCCAGAATCCCTTCTGACTCCTGCTTGGCGGCCAGCCATTCGTCCTGAGCAAAATACGCCCGGGCCTTTTCCAGGCGAATCCCGGCCTGGAGGAGGTTGATCTCCCGGAGCAACTGCTCCTTCTCTCGAAAGAGCAGGCTCTCCTTCGGGATGACGCCGAGTCTCTCGCTGGCCTCGGCCCATTCCCCCTCCAGCAACAGGCCCTTGCCGAGGTTGAGCACATCGGCGTTGCGACTCTCCTGCTGGGCCTGCTGGTAAAGCTGCTCGGCATCCTTGAAACTCGGGGCCCCTTCCCGCAGTTGTTCGAAAATCACCAGAGCTTCATCCCACCGTCTGGCGACAAGATAGGCCGTGCCGCGCTCATAGAGGTTCTGGACCTCCCGGCGGTCCATCACCTTGAGGTCTGCGAGGCCCGGATCGGCGGTGGCCGGGAATTCTTCCTCCTTTTGTCCGGGGACCCTCAGCATCAGTAAGAAGAAGATCCCCAAGGCCAGGATGCCCAGAACCGCCGCCAGCACCGCTTTCCATCGCACCAGGGGGCGGGTTTTTCCCGCCATGGGCAGGCCTCCGACCGGCCGCCAAAGTTCCTCCTGCGTCAGCGCCTCGCTTCCCGCCACATAGCGAATCATCGCCTCGCCCAGGGTGAGGATGTCTCCTTTCTGCAGCAGCGCCTCCTCGAAAGGTTCCCCGTTCAGATAGGCGTTCCCCTGGCTGGAGAGGTTCTTCAACAGATGCCCGTGTTCGACGGTGTGGATCTCCACCTGGTAAAGGGCGACACTCGTGTCTTTCAGCACCAGATCGTTTTCCGAGTCCGCTCCGATCCGGAAGGCCTCCCCCTTCAGGACATGTGCCGCACCCGCGCGCTCCCCGCTCAATTCGAACAGGCATGCGACGGGTTTTGCCGGATTTCCCTTGTTCACGCTATTTCCCCCGAGGATTCGAGGCACAAACCCAAGGCTTCAATAGGATTCCTCGTGGATGAGGGTATTTCCTGCTGGTCCTCTGATGGCAGGGGGACCCCGGGTTCGCAATCCGAAAGGCCTTCTTCCACTTCCGCACCGCCAACTCGGGCGGTCGCTTCTCCCCTGAAGACGGCTGAGTCCGCTCTGTCCTATTTGCTGCCTTTCCCGATTCTTTCGAGGACTTCCTTGGCCTGGCGGTGTCGACGGTCCGTCTCGTCCGGGATATACCGCAGCACCTGTTCGAGTTCATACTGGGCGGCGAAATAGTCCCGCAGTTTCAGGAACTTCTTGGTGTTGAACATGTACTCTTCGAACCTAGCCTGCAATTCCTTCTTGTACTGGCTCAGAGTTTCCTCGATCAACCCCTTCAAGTCCGAATCCTCGCAGGCAATCATATACTCCTGCCCTTGTCTCAGATAGCGGATGGCATCATACAGATTACCTTCGGCGATCCGCTTTTCGTTGTACTTATCCTGCGAGAGAGCCACGTACTTTCTCGCCACTTCCACGTCGCACTTCGGGATGGGCACTTCCATCAGGGAAACATCCCGTATCCCCCATTGCATCTTCTCGGGCGGATAGGCCGTGTTGTCGAAGGTCAGGATGTTGCTCTCGCCCATCTTCAACAGGCTCTGAGAAAGATCCACGGAAACCGCTTCGTCCGCCCAGCGATCGACCGTCCGGGGCAAGGTGCCGATTCTCTTGCCGTTCAGCAGAATCGTGACTTTGTCGTTTTGAAGAATGAAGCCCGGGCGGTACTGGAGGCGATACTTGGGGTAGCGCGCGACAAAACTGAATTCCACCTTGTCCAGGTAATTCTTCCCCTCCACGCGGTGACCGAAAACGCCGGGCGCGGGCAAAGGCACCGGTCCCTGTTGGGCAAGGTCCTGGCCTTCCTCTTCCCGGCCGAGGAGGAGGAAAAGCAAATAGACGAGCACGATAAAGCCCAGACCTCCCAGGCCCACGACCGGCGGCTTTCGGAAAAACGATTTTGTGGGGGGTCGCATGATCGAGGCAACCGCAGGTTCATGAATCGCCTCATCGGGCAGAGCACCTCGTTCGAGAGCAATGTGGAACACATACGGTCCGACCTGGAGTTCATCCCCGTTGTGCAGAGGTTCGCGGGAAATGAAAACCCCGTTGAGTTTTGTTTCATTCTTCCCGGTCAGGTTCTCCAGGTAAATGTCGTCTCCTTCTTCCAAAACGCGAAAGTGCTTCGGAGCCACGTCGGGATGCACCAGAATCAAATCGTTGGAAAAATCGCTGCCTACCGTGACCTGTGCCTGTTGGAACTCGAAGCGCGCTCCTTCCTCCGGGCCGTCCACGATCGTGAACTGTACGCTCAGCAACTTTCCTCTCCCTTTTGCGATTCGTCGGCGTTCGGACCTTCCCGCATCGCCGGGACCCGCTCGATTACTAGGAAATCTCCGGACCTTCCAGGGACAGGCGATCCCCGATTTTCGTCCCGGTGCGCAGAAGCGCACCGGCCGGAAGCTCCAGCACACTCCGGGCGCCCCGGGTCCCGAGACAAAACCGCCAGGGGCGCAAGGCGGGAACCGCCCGCAGCACACGCCACTGCTCGTCGACGAAGCAGACGTCGATGGCCATCCGCATGAAACAGGTGTGGATCGAAGTGCACGGGCGAAGCACCAGGCCGTCAAAACCCCGCCAATCCCGCCGAAGCATCAATCCTCTGGCCCGGCTTCCGAACCCGCGGGCCAAGTCGGCCCGGCGGCAAACGACTGTACCTTGCGAATGATTGCGAATGACCAATGCGGCCCCAGGGGTGACCGTCATTCCCATGCTATCTCACCGACTGCGTAATCGTGCTCAACAGCGGCACCACCAGGATGATCCCAATGGACAGCAGATTCGCAACAATGATGGGGAAAAGGATCTTGATCGGCAGCTTCTGGGCGAGTTTTTCCGCTCTCTCGAATCTGCCGCGGCGAATCTGCGCAGACTGGATACGCAGGACATTCGCGAAACCGGTGCCCATGCGCTCCGCCTGGGTGATGGCTCCCGCGAAGTTCGTCACTTCCTGCAACTGCACCCGGGCTGCGAAATCCGTGAGTGCCTCCCGGCGCGTCTTGCCGATCTTGGTCTCCTGGATGACCACGTGCAGCTCGTCCCGCAAAGCCCCCGGCGGACCGTTGGCAACGACCTTCTCCAGGGCACTACCGAAATCCAGACCCGCCTCCACGGAAAGAGTAAGCAGATCGCACCCAAAGGGCAAGTCCTGCAAAATGGAGAGATGTCGCCTCTTGATGCGGGCGTTGATGATGATGTTCGGCAGCATGAACCCGAATCCCGTCATGACCACCGCGTTGAACAACGGAAAGCGATGACCGGCCATGACGAAATGCACAAGGATGCCGATCGTGCCGACCAGCAGCGCGCCAATCTGCTTGATCGCCAGATACTCCTGCGGTCTCAAGCCCCACGGGTTTCCCGCCGCATCCAGTTTCCGCTTGAGCATGGTTTCATAGGCGCCGAGATTCAGGTTCACGTTCAAACGCGCCATCAAACGGGCCAGAACCATAAGACCCCGAAACAGCGGGTTCTTCTTGATCCCCGATTCCTCCAGCAGGTCGTCCTGCGCCAGGGGTACCCTGGCCAGGTCCCGGAGGACACGGATCGAGAAAAAGACGAACAGAAACACCGAACAGAAGGTGAATCCACAGGCGAAGAAGACCAAAATCGTCACGGGCCACCTCCGAATTCTTTCCGGTACCGCGCTCCGTCCTCTTCCTTCATCCCCGTCTGCGCCGGAATCGGGATGCGGATCAGATCTTGATGTTCATCAGACGACGGACCATCAGGATCACGATCACCTGAAAAAGACAGACGGCATAGATGGCGATCTGTCCTACTCTGGTCTCGAAAAGGGGCTGGACAAACTCCGGTTGCCACAGAAACAGCAGCCCATAAAGGAAAAACGGGATGGCGCCGCAGACCATGGCCTGGAGCCTTCCCTGCGCGGTCAGAGTATCGATGCGCTCCATCACCCGGTGGCGCTCCCGGATGACATCCGCCAGGTGTTCGAAGATCTCGGAAACGTCACCGCCCAGTTCGCGGGTAATGATCACGGAGTAGACCATGAGGTTCAGTTCGTCGCTGTTCACGCGGCGGGCCAGGCTCTGCATGGCCTCGTTCAGGGGAATCCCGATCCGGTACTCGCGCAGCAGCAGGTCGAACTCCTGGGAAAGGGGCGGGGCACTATTCTCGACGAGAGCCTCCAGGGCCTGAACCAGCGAAAGGCCCGCCCGCACCGAACTGGAAAGATACTCCAGCCCCTGCACAAACTGCGCTTCGAAGGTCTTCCTGCGCTTCTTCATGTAGTAGTTGAGAACGATGCGGGGCACCAGCAGCCCCACAACTCCCATGATGGCCGAAACCAGCAGATTCATGCGGGTCATGATCAGCGTCACCAGGAAAGCCAGAAACATGATGACGATGCTGATGTTCATGACGCGCTTGGGATTGAGAAAGATGAACATGGTTTCCAGGGTCCGGCTCATGCTCTGCACGTACCGGCTTTGATAGCGCGAGAAAAGGAACCTGCCGACCCCGACCAGAAAACCGGATATCATGGCGGTCGCAAGAAAAACGATCAGGTAGATAAACCCCATTTGGATCGTGTCGATCATGAGCCGCCGCTCTCCGCGTTTCACGTCGGGGGCTTGAAGATCTCGAGCCGGACCGGTACATGGCTGTCCAGGAGGACGCGGTAGAACTCCGGAATGGTTCCCGTCGGCTGAATGCTCCCCAGCGCCCTTCCCCCTTCGCCGACCCCGGTCTGTTTGAAGGTGAAGATGGGTCGCGTCTGGTATCCTGCCAGCTCGTCGAGGCCCGGCAGGACCTCGGTAACGCTCACCACCCGCCGGGTTCCGTCGTGAAACCGCATCATCTGGATGATCAGATTCATGGCCGACGCGATCTGCTCGCGGATGGCTCTCACCGGCAGGTCGAATCCGGCCATCATCACCATGGTCTCCAGCCGGCGCAGGAAGTCGTCCGGAGAATTCGCGTGTCCGGTCGTCATGGACCCGTCATGCCCGGTATTCATGGCCTGCAGCATGTCCAGGGCTTCTCCCCCGCGGACCTCGCCCACCACAATCCGGTCCGGCCTCATGCGCAGGGAGTTTCGCACCAGTTCGCGCACACGCACTTCTCCCTTGCCCTGGATGTTGGGGGGTCTGGACTCCAGCGAAATCAAGTGTTCCTGAGGAAGCTGCAGTTCGGCGGAGTCCTCGATGGTGACGATACGTTCCTGCGGGGGCATAAATTTGCAGAGAACGTTCAACAGGGTGGTCTTGCCGCTCGAAGTGCCGCCGGAGATCACGATGTTCCGGCGGTGCCGGATCGCGACCTGCAAGAACTCGAAAACCTCCGGGGTGGCGCTCTTCAGCGCCACAAAACGCTCGGCGGTAAAAGGCTCCCGGGAAAACTTCCGGATAGTCAGGACCGGCCCTTTCAAGGACAAGGGCGGAATGATGGCATTCACCCGGGACCCGTCTTTCAGACGCGCATCCACCATGGGCGAGCTTTCGTCGATCCTTCTGCCCAGGGGACTGACGATTCGCTCGATAATCCCCAGCAGGGACTCTTCACTGGAAAAGGCCCGTTTGGTGAGATACAGCTTGCCGTTGATCTCCACGAAGATCTGGTTCCTCCGGTTGACCATGATCTCCGAGATCTGCGGGTCGCGGGCGAGGTCCTCGATCGGCCCCAGACCCAGCACTTCATCCAGCATCTCCTTGTGGACCCGCTCCCGGTACGTGCCTGGCGGAATCATGTCCTTCATGGCCTCCATGATGCTCCAGACAGCCCGGCTCGTGGTCGTCCGCAGTTCCGCGTCTTCGATGTTCTTCAAATCCATCCGGCGGAGGTCCAGAAAGGCAATCAGCCGCCGGTGGATCTCCTGCTTGACCGGGATCATGGCTTCGTCGAAACGGTCTTCTTCCTGGTCGTGCAGAATCTCCCAATAGGCGTGGTTGCTGCTGTCCTCCCGCAAAACCGCATCCGGGTCCTTGAGCAATCGAATCGAGTAACTGCCCAGAGAAATGACGTCGGTTTCCGTCAGCGAGGTTCTGCCGCTGATCCTCTGGCCGTTCACGAACGTGCCGGTGCGGCTGTCCAGGTCCACCACCTCCAGAGAACCGTTTTCCCTGCTGATCCTCAGATGACGGCCGGACAGGGAAGGATGATACAGCACGATGTCGTTGGTGGAGGAGGTCCCCACGAAGATGTCCGGTTTCTGGAATTCGTATTCGACCGCGCTGGCGTCCTGCTGGTTGAAGATCTGTAGGCGCATGAACGGGTTCCTTGGAAGGGATTCAGTCGAAGAGCTTCGGATCCAGTCTCCGGTCGCTCTTTTCGTACTTTTCCTGGATCTGCTGGATCTGGTTCTGGTTCGCCTCGCTGTCCGGACTCAGAAGCTCCGCAGCCAGGAAGACGACCAGTTCCGTGTCGTCGTTCAGGAAGTTCCTCGATTTGAACAGTTCGCCCAAAATCGGAAAATTCCCGATGACCGGCATCTTGTCGACATCCTTGGAATCCTTTTGATTCACCAACCCGGAGAGGGCGAGAACCTGGCCCTTGGTCAACGTGACATAGGTGTTAACCTTCCTGGTCTTGATCGCCGGATACCCCTGGACCGCGTTGGCGTAATCCAGCGTGGAGCTTTCCGCTTCCACACTGGCGGCAATCCGACCGTCCCGGTGCAACACCGGGGAAATCCGCAAACGGATCCCGTATTCCCGAAACTCCACGTTGCCGCCCCCGATTCCGCTGACGGCGTAGGGGACCTCGCCCCCGGCGAGAAACGCGGCCTTCTCTCCGCTCTTGCAGACCAACCTCGGGTGAGCCAGGGTGCGGGCAAAGCCCTTGGTCTGCCCGATATTGATCGTGGCACCGAAGCCGCTCAGGCCCCTGAGCTCCATGGCGCTCTTATCCGCCCCGCTGCGAAGAATGCCGATCGTATAGTCGAGATCGGTCACCTGGAACCGCGCGGTGTCGTCCCAGTTCACTCCGATCTTCTCCCCCAGGCTCCTGGACAGCTCCACGAAATTGACGTCGATCATCACCAGGTCTTCTCCCCGGCCCGCCAGGGTAACCAGATTGACGCATTCCGCGAAATAGGCCTCGGCCAGGGTCTTGACTCCCTTGACGTCCTCCTTGCGCGCCACGGTTCCCTCCAGAAAGACCTTGTCCCCGATCCCTTCGGCGCGGACGTCGGGGTACCCGTTCTTCTGGAGAGACCGGGTGATCTCGCCGGCAATCAACCTCGAAACCGAGGGACTCATCCGCGCCAGGAGTGTCAGCTCATTGGGGTAAACCTCGGCCACCTTCTGGAGCCTCTCCAGATCCTTGAGGGCAAAGACCTCCCCGTCAATGACCAATCGGTCCCCGACCACCCTGACCTCCACGCCCTCGACCCTGCCGATCATCCCCGTAACCTCGCTCTGAATCAGGCGGATGTCCTTGACAATCACCTGAATCAGGGTCGAGGTCTGCCTGCCCTGGATGTCCCAGGTAATCAGGTCTGTCGTGCCCTTTCCCATGGCCGTAATCAGGACCTGCCGGCCCTGGGTGATCACCTTCACGTCAACCACGTTGGGATCTCCGATGGACACCTGCTCCAGGGGTACGGAAACATCCATCACCACCTGCTGCCCGAGGGAGAGCCGCAGTTGGCCCCCGAGAACTTCGGGCCAGCCGGACGATGCGGGCAGGGAAATGAAAGCCAGCAGGAAAGAGAACACCAGCAACCTGTTCCCGTTACAGAAAATTGTTCTTCCCAACACCATCTTCTTGTCCTCCCCCAAGAATGTGGAGGAAACAACCGTCGACGCACCGGGGTCGAAACAAAGCCTGTTCCCGGTCCCGTCTCCTCCGGCGGCCCCGAAAAAGGTCGCGCCTTCCCTATTCCACGCTCTCCCGGGATTCCTTGCCCCCCCGTATCACGAGGATGCGATTGTCCCGCGCCGATTGAATCTCATCCCGGATCTTGGGCTGAATCAGGTCGGCAAAGGTGATTCTGGGGAGAGATTCGAAGGTCTCCAGATCCGACGGGTTCCGCAGGGCATTGCTGAGTTCACCTGCTTGCTGGGCAAAGATCAGCAATCCCGCCTCCTCGGGTGTCACCAGGAGGGTCACCATTTGCTGGCCGCCGCGCTCCCGCCCCCCCCCCGACCGGGCAGAGG
>Ga0194113_10011908_pt1 | contig 10249 bp, 9 predicted proteins | sample TA2MahC200mmetaG_FD_146193 | JGI IMG/M metagenome (GOLD analysis project Ga0194113, IMG submission 146193) | Freshwater microbial communities from Lake Tanganyika, Tanzania - TA2015017 Mahale Deep Cast 200m | ecosystem: Environmental > Aquatic > Freshwater > Lake | place: Tanzania: Lake... | reverse complement strand
GTGCGCGGTATCGTTGCGATTATCCCGATAAATCAACCAGCGTTCAGACTCTTCCAGTTCCAGCAACCCATGTCTGGCGGCATGACGGAAGATATCCTTGAAAGTTAATTGGTCGACCTGCTTGGAGTTGGCGAAGTACGGTTTAAGCCGCTTTTTGAGCAACTTGCCCGCTTGTTCCAGTACCAGCTCAAACTCCTTGACGCAGGCGGCGCGATAAATGTCGTAAAAATCATTGTCTACCGGCAAGCCCTGCAATCCGTTGAAGGCGCGCTCCAGGGTGGCTATGCATCGGGAAAAATAATCGGTGTTGATCTCACTCATGGCCTAGCCCATGGCAGTTATCCGAGCGGTTGGGTAAGCGAATAGTCGTAGACCACTCTCCCACAATAAGGGTGGATAGGCTTGCCGTGAGAATCGCCTTTAGCGTAACCGAAGGGCGGGCGAGCGGCGCGGCGCATCCACCGAACCCGTCGGCCCGCTTGGCGGACGCGCCAAGCTTATCCGCCCTACCAGGAAGTCGTATTCGTGGATAGGCGCGGCGCATCGACCCCTCCGGTCCGGACTATGGAGGTAGCCCGCGACAGTCCCCGGCTCAAGGCGCCGGGACCGACGGCAGCCCCGCCAAAGCCATGGCCAGTTCGCCTTCGTCGTAGGTCTGGTCGGTCAGCTTGCCGGCGAAGTAGTCCATGTAGGCCTGCATATCGAAATGGCCATGGCCGCACAGATTGAACAGGATGGCGCGGCTGATGCCTTCCTCCTTGCAACGCAAGGCCTCGTCGATCGCGCCGCGCACGGCGTGGTTGGCTTCCGGGGCGGGCAGTATGCCTTCCGTGCGGGCCAGCAACACGCCGGCTTCGAAGCAGGCCAGTTGGTGATAGTTGCGGGACTCGATCAGGCCGAGTTCCTGGACGTGGCTGACCAGCGGCGCCATGCCATGGTAGCGGAGTCCTCCGGCATGAAAACCCGGCGGCGTGAAGGTCGAGCCCAGGGTGTGCATCTTGGTCAGCGGCGTCAGTTGCGCCGTATCCCCGTAATCGTAGGCATATTGGCCGCGCGTCAGGGTCGGGCAGGCGGCGGGCTCGACGGCGATGATCCGCACCGCGCGCCCGCCGCGCAGTTGCCGACCCAGGAAGGGGAAGGCGATCCCGGCGAAGTTCGACCCGCCGCCCGTGCAGCCGACGATGATGTCAGGGTAGTCATTGGCCAGTTCCAGTTGCGCGATGGCCTCCAGCCCGACCACGGTCTGATGCAGCAGGACATGGTTCAGCACCGAACCCAGGGCATAGTGGGTATCGGCGCGCCGCACGGCGATTTCGACCGCTTCGGAGATGGCGATGCCCAGGCTGCCTGGATGATCCGGTCGCTGGGCCAGAATCGCCCGTCCCGCCGCCGTCCGTTCCGAGGGCGACGCCGTGCAGGTCGCCCCCCAGGTTTCCATCAGAGCCCGGCGGTAAGGCTTCTGCCCATAGGACACGCGCACCATGAAGATTTCCACGTCGATGCCGAACAAGGCTCCGGCAAACGCCAGCGACGAGCCCCACTGTCCCGCGCCGGTTTCGGTCGCGATGCGCCGGATACCCGCCTCCTTGTTATAGAAGGCTTGCGGGACGGCGGTATTCGGCTTGTGACTGCCGGCCGGACTCACGCCCTCGTACTTGTAGTAGATGCGCGCCGGGGTGTCGAGCGCCCGCTCCAGCCGCCGCGCCCGGTACAGCGGACTCGGCCGCCACTGTCGATAAATGTCACGGACCGGGCCGGGAATCTCGATCTCCCGCTCGGCGGACATTTCCTGGGCGATCAGCGTGGCTGGGAACAGCGCCGCCAGGTCATCCGGCCCCAGCGGCTGGAAGGTCACTGGGTGCAGCGGAGGCGGCGGGGGCGTGGGTAAATCGGCGACCAGGTTATACCAATGCCGGGGCAGGCGGGTTTCGTCGAGCAGAAATTTGACGGTGTCGTTCATGGGTGATTCATTTGAGCAAAGTTGCAACAGGGGTCGAAGAGTGGGGTCATTCGGCAGACGGGTTTTTACCATAGCCCGGAGGTGATGCGATGAAATCCGGGAGACCGGGGTTGCCCCGCCTATTCGCCATACTCGCTTTCGGGTTCAGCAATGGCTTTCGTCCAGTCGACCGGATAGACACCCGATCTCACGGTCCATAAAGCTCGAATATGGCCAACCGTTGCTTGCGATGGGCAGGCCCGCCATCACCAGCCGGTGGGTGAATACACCCCCAGCGACTGGAATCATCGGAATGAGGGGATTCGGAGGCGCGGTCAGGGGCAATGCGGTTGAGGCGAGGTCATTTGATGGATATGGTGGTAGCCGATATTGCCCGTGATCCATTGCATCACCTTGTTGAGCTGCAGGTAGCTGGAGGATTCCAGCGCCGCGCGGTAGAACGTCCAGGCTTCGGGGGTGAGGATGATCATCCGCTTGAAGCTGTGTTGCGAGAAGAACAAATAACCGCCCAACACCGAGGCAACCAGCATCGGCAGCAAGATCACGAAGAAAGCCATGGCGAATCCGCCCCACCACCACAGCGCCGCGATCAGCCCGAAATGCACCAGCAGGGACAGCACGGAATCCCAGTGACGCCAGGGATTTTCGAACAGGGGCGGCAGCGTGATGTGGATCAGAAAAATGGTGGGATAGGCCAGGATCACGGTGAGGGGATGCCGCTCCACCCGATATTGCGCGCGCTGGGCGGGTGTCGCCACGCGCCACTCGCGCACGGTCATGATCCGGAACGAGCCGATGCCGGACCCTTTGAGTTGCCCGATGTGGCCATGATGATAATTATGGCTTCTGCGCCAGGAGTGCGGCGGTGTGAGGGCAAAAGCTCCGTAAAGCTCGAACAGGAGGCGAGCCAATGCGGAGTGACGCAGAATGCCTCCATGCATGAAGTCATGGTAGGTAATGAAAACCCTGACCATCAACAGCCCTGTCAGAATGGAAAATCTGGCCCTGACGAATCCGCCGAGAGGCAGGCCGGCCGCCACCAGGGCAACGATGAGCAAAATGAAAGAGGAGTCGACAGCCCACCAATTGCTGGCGACGGATTCCACCGCATAGGGCTTGGTGGCTTCAAGCAGGTCCCGCCCGACACGAATACCCGGACTGTGTTCGGGTGTCGGGTCTCGCCAGCCGATGCTTCGGCGATGTGTGTGTCAGATTCTGGTTTCATATGAAATTACCCCAATGGTAACGGTGCATGCCTGAAATTATCGTTCCGCACCCTGCGTTTAATCAATGGGTGCTGTCCACTGACGGTGGACATTTGGTGAGGGAAGGCGCATTGTGCGGCAATGGCAACCTCATTCATGGGTCGTCAATCATTTTTTGGCCACAACAGCCGGTTATTTATTACAATAGCGAATTGCCTCCATGCCCATCATGAGTTCGATGCCAGGATTTCCCCAGCTTACGCCCAGTGATTTTCAGCAGACCTGCGGATTTTGTGGGTGCGTTTTCCGCGTTGAAATTACTTGGCCAACGTCCTACTCGCACAAGCTTGCCAAGGATACCGAGGACTACGCCTGTCCCGAGTGCCAGCGGCAGTCGCGTATCAAGACCTCGACCAAACCCCAGGTAACCCTGCTGTCCAAGCGCACGGATGGCCGCACGGTGGTGGGGTTATCGGCTACGGAATAAGTGGCCGCCGGGGCAATTTCCAGTCGGTCGCTGGGATACACCCGATTTTTTCCAAGAATTTGTTGGACAATTGGCCTTTGTGGGCGTTATGTCGCTATGGTTTGTCGCGGCGCGGTTTTTATACGCGCCTCGAGGATTCGGAAATCTATTTCAGTCTCTGCCCATCGGCGCCTGCTTCTGGCTCCCGCCTCCTCCTGTCCGGTCGTTTCTGCTGTTTTCTCTTGAACCCAGTCGTAACTCAGGCTCTCGCTTCAAACGCTCGTCACCACGAGTGGCGGGTTTAATTTCCCTATTTTCAAGAGTATTCAGCAATGTCTAAAAATCTGTATGTCGGCAACCTGAGCTACAACATTGGTAACCGTGAACTGGAAACCCTGTTTGCCGCGTTCGGCGATGTGAAATCAGCGAATGTGATCATGGATCGCGATTCGGGTCGTTCCAAGGGCTTCGGTTTTGTCGAGATGGGCAATGATGCCCATGCGCAGGCGGCCATCAAAGCCCTGAATGGCAAGGATGTCGATGGTCGGGATCTGACGGTCAATGAGGCGCGTCCCCGCGAGGAACGCTCCAGCGGCGGCGGGTTTGGCGCTGGACGGGGCGGCGCCGGCGCGAATCGCCGCTACTAAATGCCACAATCACTCGTGGCTGCGCGCTTTCGAGTGATACCCATTGAAGAAGGGCCCGGGACGTTCGCGTTCCGGGCCCTTTTTCGTGAGCCGCTTCGTTAGCGGCTACCTGCACGCGCCCGCCACCGAAGCGGGCAATGCGACCACCCTTGCCTGGGTTGAAGTCTTCCTGCCCGGTCTGGGCTAGCAGGGTTACGATCCGACTATCGGTGAAGTTACCCTTCATCGTCATATCGCGGTAGCGGTCGCCTGGAATGCGGAATCCGTGCCTCCGGTACGCGGGGGGTGACCCGTTCGGGTTCCGGGCATCACATTCCCACGGCGGAGTCTTTTGCGAATACGGACCTAAATCCGGATTGGCGGACGGATACGCGGGGCGATCACATCTTTCGGCCAGTGACAACCAGCCACTTCGGTGAGTGCGCCACGGATGTTTGACTCAGTGGCTCAGGTTCTTCCGGGAACCATCGTAGGAAAGTCCCGGTGTTCAGGTCCCACCGGGACATACCAGAGTTTGCGGGGTTCCATTTGGCCCCGCGGACTGGTGAGTAGCAATGGGCCGTATTGGGTAAACGAGATACCTACCGCTACTCTCCGTTTGAAGAGGGGATGAGTCTCGGTAGCCCTGATTGTGATAACATGGCCCATTTGTTGGCAAATAGCCGCTGATTATCTCGTAAGGAATTATGTCGAAAGAAGATCATATCGAAATGGAAGGCAAGGTCATCGAAACCCTGCCCAACACGACCTTCCGGGTCGAACTGGACAATGGTCATATCGTGATGGCCCACATATCGGGCAAGATGCGCAAGCATTACATCCGCATCCTGACGGGAGACCGCGTCAAGGTGGAGATGACCCCCTATGACCTGACCAAAGGCCGAATCACCTTCCGCCAGCGTTGAAACTAGGCCGGTTCAGCCGCTTCAACCACGCCTTCAACCGCAAAGGACAACTCATCACCCTCGACACCGATCCGCGCGACCCCACCCCCCGACAGTCTGCCAAACAGTATTTCCTCGGCCAGAGGCTTCTTGATTTTTTCCTGAATCACCCGGCTCATTGGCCGCGCTCCCATTTGCGGGTCGAAGCCGTGGATGGCCAGCCATTCGCGCGCTCGCGGTTCCAGCACCACGGAAACGCGTTTCTCCGCCAGTTGGGTCTCCAGTTCGAACATGAACTTGTCAACGACCTGCGTGATGATTTCCAGGGAGAGCGGCTGGAACTGGATGATGGCGTCCAGCCGGTTGCGAAACTCCGGTGAGAACCCGCGCTCGATCACCTTCATGCTGTCGGTGGAATGATCCTGTTGGGTGAAACCGATCGATGGACGGCCCCCTTCGCTGGCGCCAGCATTCGTGGTCATGATGAGGATGATGTTGCGGAAATCAGCCTTGCGTCCGTTATTGTCGGTAAGAGTGCCATGATCCATGACCTGCAACAGCAGGTTGAAGACATCCGGGTGCGCCTTCTCGATCTCGTCCAGCAGCACCACGGCATGGGGATGCTTGTTGACGGCCTCGGTCAATAACCCACCCTGATCGAAGCCAACGTAACCGGGCGGGGCGCCGATCAATCGCGATACGGTGTGACGCTCCATGTATTCGGACATATCGAAGCGGAGCAATTCTACCCCCATCACTTGGGCGAGTTGCCTCGTGACTTCGGTCTTGCCCACGCCCGTGGGACCGGCAAACAGGAAACTGCCGATCGGCTTTTGAACTTCGCGCAGACCGGCCCTGGACAGCTTGATGGCGGAGGCCAGCGCACCGATTGCCTCGTTCTGGCCAAAGACCAGCATCTTGAGGTTTTTCTCCAGATCCCGCAGTTTGTCCTTGTCATTGGTCGATATCGTTTTCGTCGGTATGCGGGCGATCTTGGACACGATGTCTTCGATCTCCAGCGCCCCGATCAATTTTCTCCGTTTGGAGATGGGCAACAAGCGTTGACCCGCGCCGGCTTCGTCGATGACATCGATCGCCTTGTCCGGGAGATGGCGGTCCGTGATGTAACGATCGGAGAGTTCCGCCGCGGTGCGTAGCGCCGCCAGGGAATACTTCACCTCGTGGTGCTCCTCGAAACGGGACTTGAGCCCTTTCAGAATCTGGAAAGTTTCATCCACCGTGGGTTCCAGTACATCGATCTTCTGAAAACGACGCGCGAGGGCGCGATCCTTTTCGAAAATGCCGCGAAACTCCTGATAGGTGGTCGAGCCGATACAGCGCAATTCACCAGAGGCCAATACCGGCTTGATGAGATTGGAGGCGTCCATGACGCCGCCTGACGCCGAGCCCGCCCCAATGATGGTATGGATTTCGTCGATAAACAGAATCGAGTTGGGCAGTTTCTTGAGTTGCGCCAGCAAGGACTTGAGCCGTTTCTCGAAATCGCCGCGGTATTTGGTGCCAGCGACCAGGGCGCCCAGATCCAGAGTATAGATCGTGCTCTTGGCCAGCACATCGGGCACTTCGCCATCCACGATCTTTTTAGCCAGCCCCTCGGCTATGGCCGTCTTGCCCACGCCGGCTTCTCCGACCAGCAGAGGGTTATTCTTGCGCCTGCGGCACAGTACCTGGATGGTGCGCTCCACTTCACCGCGTCGCCCTATCAGTGGATCGATCTTGCCTGACCTAGCCAATTCATTGAGATTTTCCGCGAACTTATCCAGTGCGTTGGCGGGGCTGGACTCGCCATCCTCGGCTTCGCCGGAACTGCTTCTGGCTGCTGGATCAGCCTCGTCGTGGAGTTTGGAAATGCCATGGGAAATGTAGTTGACCACGTCCAGCCGGCTTACATCCTGCTGATTCAACAGGAATACCGCGTGCGAATCCTGTTCACTGAAGATCGCTACCAGGACATTCGCCCCGGTGACTTCCTGCTTGCCCGATGATTGCACGTGAAAGGCCGCTCGTTGCAACACGCGCTGAAAGCCCAGGGTAGGCTGTGTCTCCCGTTTCACGCCGGGCGCGATGAGCGGAGTGGTTTCCTCCAGAAAGTTGACCAGTTCCTGCTTCAACCAATCCACGTTGGCTCCACAGGACTTCAACACCTCTATCGCGGAGTGGTTGTCCAGCATGGCGAGCAACAAGTGCTCCACCGAGATGAATTCATGTCTTTTCTCGAAAGCACTGCGGAAGGCATGGTTGAGGGTGAGCTCAAGTTCTTTGCTCAACATGATCGGACTCCTAGTCAGGTCAGTAGGGATTGATCGCGGGAAACAATCTTACCTGGACGGGTATGCCCGTCCATGCAACACAGGGTTATTCAGGCTTCTTCCATGTCGCATAGCAGGGGGTGCTGGTGCTGTCGGGAATAATCGTTGACCTGACGCACTTTCGTTTCGGCGATATCACGAGAATAAACGCCGCAAACGCCCATCCCCCGGGTATGGACATGCAACATGACCTGAGTCGCTCTCTCTTCGTCCATGCCAAAAAATATCTTCAGGATATCCACAACGAATTCCATGGGTGTGAAATCGTCATTCAGCAAAAAAACCTTGTAAAGCGGCGGCCGCTTCAGTCTGGGTTTGGTCTCCTGAACCGCAAGATCATCGTCGAGCTTGTGATCAGGGTGCTGTGCCATGATGATTCCGTTGCCAAGTTTCATTGTCGAATTTAACTATACCACCGCTGATGCAGGCTGTCTTAATGGGTTATGACAGGCCATCGAGCAAGAAGAGAGTCCCGGTTGACCATGCCCGGACGCCCGCACAATCACCCCCCTAAAATGTTTGCCCCGCGACCCTGGGTGACCTCGTCCGGTGGGACGGTGCGGAAGATGCGTCCGCATCCACCCGCTGACGCTTGCACCGAATGTTCGAGTAGCAAACAGGATTTTGGTTTCCATGGCCTTGCGGAAGCCGCCGACGGGATATACGGTCAGGCGCCGCCCGGGTTGGAGGGCTCCGTGGCGGCCAGGATGCGCCCCAACACCCCGCTATCGTCGAGGGGAGATCCCGTCGAAAGGCGCTCGATCGGGTCGAGCAGGGCATATCCCGACGCAAGCAATTCCTGCCGTTCGGCATCGGCTTCCTCCAGGCTGGCCAGGACGCCGACCCCCACAGAGGCCAGCGCGGTATCGACGCCGGCACGCAAGCCCTGGAGCGCGCTCTTTTCGATCGAGGGTTTCAGCCGAGTCTGGGCGAACCAGGGCAGTAGCCAGGCCAGAGCTATCAGCAGCACGCTATGGATGGCGAAATCCGAGCCCAGATAATCCAGATGTTGGGCGGCGCTCTCATAATAGCCTTTGACCACCTGATAGCTGGCCCAACCCAGGGCGCCCAGCGGCAGCAGCACCGCCAGACCGCCCATGAGTTTCAGCAAGAATCGGCGCAGGCCGCCACCGGGCCGGGCCAAGGCCTGCCTGAGCATGAGCTGGCCTTGTCTCAGCACCTGCTTGCCGGTTTGCGCCGGCCAGTCTTCCAGCCTGGCTTTCAAGGGCAGGATCGGCAGACCGCGTTGACCGGCCTCGACCAGCAATTCGGCCAGCGTGTCGCCCACCCGGCTTTCCGCCCAACGGTCCCAGAGGAGTGTTTCGTTCGGGGCGGGAGGCTTGGCGGAATCCTCGACCAGTTTCGACAAATCCATCGAGCGGGCGAGCAGATGGGCCTCGCGTCCCGCGAAAGCCGTCGCCACGCATTGCAGCGACCAGTCCAACCCGCTCAACAAGTCCGATTGAGTGGTCGACCACAGTGAATCCCAGGCCGACCGGAGTCCGGCGTAGCCCTCGCCCGGTCCCAGCCGTCCCAGCAGCTCCCGCAGCGCGCCAGCCAATGCTGACAAGCGAGCCTGTTCCGCGCGGGCTTCCAGTTGGCTCATGACATGACGCCCGGAAATTTCCCGCAACAGGCGTTGCAACTCGGTGAAATCATCCGGCTTGGGCTCGATCGGGTTGGGCCGACAATCGGTCCGGAGTACGATCGGATCGCGGAATCCGGCCAAGCCCAGCAAGCGGCGAAAATCCTCCAGTTGGACGTCCTGACAGCGATCCCACTGGTTCATCACGAACAACCAGGCGTGATCGCCGCCATGTTCCCGCAACAACCGCCAACCCTTGTCATCACGGTAGCGTTCCGGACTCACCACGTAGATGAGTACGTCGATCCGCGGCAGCCAATTCAGCACGAGTTCCCGATTGTGCGCTTCCACACTGTCGATGTCGGGCATGTCCACCCACAGAATCTGGCGGGCATCCGCGTCCGGATGGCGGGCGATCCGCACCTGATCCAGTGGAAAATGCGAGGGGAGCTGGCTGACGCGCACACTCTCGTGCATGTACAAGGAAACTTCCCGTGAAGTCGGCCGTTCCACGCCGGTTCGCGCCACCGCCTGGCCCGCGAGACGATTGAGCAGGCTGCTTTTGCCCACGCCGGTCCCGCCAAAGAACGCCGCGACCAGTGGCCGGTGACTGCCGGGATCGAACAGTGAGCCGGGGTTGCGGACTTCGAGTTCTTGCAGCGGCTGGAGGTCCCCGGGGCGCAGCCATTGCCCCTCCACCGCTGCTTGCGCCCATTGCCGGACGCCAGTGACCCGTTCTTCGAAGGAGGCCGGTGCGTCGACCTGAAGCTTTACGGCTGTCATTCGATGGTCCTCTCGGCCATGGCCAGCGTCTCGGGCGAGATGTCCATCCAACGGTCTGCTTCCAGATGGTCCGGCAGGGCGGACAGCGGCTCACGCAGCGCTGTCCACAGCAATTGCCGCACTGCCTCCCGTTGCCGGAGTTTGAGCAGTTCGGCGGATTTGTTCATGAAGCGTCCCAGCGCGCTCTCGGTCAGCAGGCCAGTCACGGACAGCATGGCGGGGGCAATGACGAAATCCTGCAAGCCTATGCCGCCAGTGTGCAGGGCCAGCGCCAGCGCGGCGGCGTCGGTGGTGACACGCGTGGCGCGCAGACTGTTCAACACCATGGGGTGCTCCTGCAAATGATCGAACAGACCACGCGCCGTGTGCTCGATTTCCGGCAGAAACGA
>Ga0194113_10011907_pt1 | contig 10250 bp, 9 predicted proteins | sample TA2MahC200mmetaG_FD_146193 | JGI IMG/M metagenome (GOLD analysis project Ga0194113, IMG submission 146193) | Freshwater microbial communities from Lake Tanganyika, Tanzania - TA2015017 Mahale Deep Cast 200m | ecosystem: Environmental > Aquatic > Freshwater > Lake | place: Tanzania: Lake... | reverse complement strand
CACCTACTCGCAGGCCGGCGCCCGCTACGGTCTCGCGACCCTCTGGATCTTCGCCCCTCTGTGCCTCGGCCTGATCGTCGTCCAGGAGATGTCCAACCGGATGGGGGTCGTGAGCGGCAAGGGGCTCTCGGATCTGATCCGGGAGCGGTTCGGCGTGAGGATCACCTTCTGGCTGATGCTCCTTCTGCTCGCGACCAACTTCGGGAACATCCTGGCGGAGTTCGCCGGCGTCGCCGCCGCCGGGGAGATCTTCGGAGCCCCGCGGTGGCTGAGCGTTCCCCTTGCCGCCCTCTTCGTGTGGGGGATCGTCCTGCGGGCGACCTATCGCACGGTCGAGAAGGTCTTCCTCGCGGCATGCCTCTTCTATGTGAGCTACATCATCGCGGGCCTCCTGCGCCCGCCTGAAGGCGGCGAGATCGCGCGCGCTCTCGCCTTTCCCCGGCTCGAGCCCGACTCCGGCTACCTGATCATGCTGATCGCCCTGGTGGGCACGACGATCGCCCCCTGGATGCAGTTCTACCAACAGGCCGCCGTGGCCGAGAAGAATGTCCGGATCGAGGACTATGCGCTCTCGAGGCTCGACACCCTGATCGGCTGCGCGTCGGTCACGATCGTCGCCGTCTTCATCGTCACCGTATGCGCGACGAACCTCCACGCGCACGGGGTTCGGATCGAGTCGGCCGCCGACGCGGCGCGGTCACTTGCTCCCCTCGCGGGCCCATACGCGTCGTGGCTCTTCGCCTTCGGACTGCTCAACGCGTCGGTCTTCGCCGCGAGCATCCTGCCCCTGTCCACCTCGTACACGATCTGCGAGGCCTTCGGGTGGGAATCGGGCGTCGACAAGGGCTACGCCGAGGCGCGGCAGTTCTACGTCCTCTACACGGCCCTGATCGTCCTGGGGGCGGGGATGATCCTACTGCCCGGCGTGTCCCTTCTCGGGATCATGTACGCGAGCCAGGTCGTCAACGGGATCCTCCTGCCCGTCGTCCTCGTCTTCATGCTGATTCTCGTCAACGACAAGAGGATCATGGGGGAGAGGACGAACGGGCCCGTGCAGAACGCGATCAGCGTGCTCCTTTCGGTCGGGATCGCCGTGGCGACCGTGGCCTCCGCGGTGCTGGTCCTTAAGCGGCTGTAGTATCTTTGTCCGTGAGATCTTCGCGTTTCTGCAAGAACTCCTCGGGCATGGAGACGCTGTTGGTACAGCCGTGGGGTTGCCGTCCACATGAACCGTTCACCTCACCATGATCAACCTCCGGCTCAGTCGCGCGCCGACTCCCTCGAGCCGGCAGAAGTACACGCCGCCCGCGAGGTCTCGGACGTCCAGGCGGAGGCGATGCTCTCCGCTGCCGAAGTCGCCCGCCGCAAGGGTGTGGAGGCATCGACCCCGCGCGTCGTACAGAGATATGCGGGCCGGTCCTTCCGCCGCCAGGGTGAAGGCCACGGCTGTTTCCTCCCGGATGGGATTCGGGCTGACCTTCAGCGAAGTCAATCCCGGTACTTCGCTTGAAACCGGAACGGCTTCGACGTCGTGAGGACGCCGGAAGACTCCGTCGTAGAGCGATGCCGCGTAGTACCCACCTCCCGGTCGGTCGGCCAGACATGTGATATTGGTTTCTGGTCCATCGAGGCCCTGTGAGTAGGGCTCCCAGGATCCTCCCTGGTCGGTAGAGCGGAAGACCCCATTGAGTATGTCGGCCAGCAACAGTGTTCCGTCGTCGCCATCTTCCATCGCCGTGAATTGACGGTACGGGGGCGCTGGTAGGCCGTCGGACAGCGGCTCCCACGTCACGCCGAGGTCGGTGGAGCGCAGGAGGCTGAAACGGTAAGCCACCCTGTCCTGGCCCCAAAGGAAGAGCACCGGTCCGGGCGCGACGAAGAGGCCGCCTCCGTAGGCGCACTCCGATGGCATGGCCAGATCCGTCCAGCTCGCGCCGTAGTCGTCGGAGCGCCAGAGGCTAGCGTCTCCCTTCACCCAGATGCTCCCGTTCTCGGCGAACGCCAGGTCCCAGTAGTCGATACAGTTCAGCGGAGCGGCCACCGGCTGCCAGGAGTAGCCGCCATCCTGTGAGTAGAAGAGGTTGACGAACTGCACGGTGGCGAAGATGTCCGCGGTCTGCGGGTGGAGGGCGAGGACCGCGACCCACTCCTCGGGCTGATGCACGGAGACGCGCGACCATGTCACGCCCTTGTCGGCTGTTACCCAGAGCCCGTCGGCCCGGGAATCTGAGCAGACCAGCGTGCCGGCAGGCGCAGCCACCGCGCTCGCCAGGCGAAAGGGACCGGAAAGCTCTGTCCATGTCAGGCCTTCGTCCTCGGTGACCTGCATGCTCGAGAAGTTACCGCCGATGAAGATGGCTCCCTCGGCGTCGACCGCAAGCACGTCGGTACGTGTGCTCGAAGGCCCGATCCACTCCCACTCCGCCTGTGCGCCGGCGACGGCGGTCAACAAGACCAAGCCCAGGATTGCGAGCAGCAGTGCGCGCATGATTCCTTCCTCCTTTGGGTGTCCGATTCCGGAACATGAAAGAAGGATGACGGAAGGCCGTTACGCCGGAGTTACGGGCGGCCGTCGAGGGGTGTGGCCGGAGAGTCGCCGGGCGCCGCGGTCGCTCGCGTCCTCCCATGATCCCAGGTCGAACCCGGGCGGGAAGCGCTTCTCCCGGAGTCGCTAGAATCGTTCGCGGGTGATCGAAGCGGGGGAAGACGCAATGGATCTTCCTATCGGCTCTTCACCGCGGCCCCCCTGTTCGTTGCGTGTTGCTCTCGCATCTGCATGGTGAGCACCCGCCTGCGATTCCTCGACGGTCAGAACCCCTTCGGCCTCAGCCTCCGGTGATTGATCGCATAGGCGATCCACGCGACAGCCCCCAGGGCGAGACTGAGCGAAGCCGCCAGGGCGTGGTCCGGCCAGAAGAACCAGTGGAAGCCGGTCCGGTCGCCGCCGCCGAACGAGAGCGGCAGGGCGGTGAAGAAGATCGCGATGCCGAGCGCCCAGGATCGCCTTGCGAGGAGAGCCTTGGTGCGCCGCAACGCCTCCCGCTCCTCCGCGTCCGCGCCCGTCCGGGTAATCACGGGGAGCGACCAGGCGCTCTCCCGGAGCGCCTCCTCCGCCAGAGCGGGGTGCTCTTGCAGCCAGGCCTCCACCAGCGCCCGGGTGTCCGCGCGGACTTCGCCGGCGTGATAGAGCGGCAGCAGGTCACGGATGACATCGTCGGTGATCTTCATCGGGTGGGCTCCTCTCGGGCCGCGGCCAGTCTGGCGCGGGCACGGTGGACTTTCACTCGCGCCGCCGCCGGCGTGAGGCGCAGGGCGGCGGCGATCTCCTCGTAGGAAAGGTTCTCCTCCGCGCGCATGAGCAGCGCGGCGCGATCGATCTCGGGGAGTTCCTGGAGCAACGCCAGGACACGCGCCAGCTCCTGCTTGGCTTCGCGCGCCTCGTCCACCGGCCGCGCCGGGTCGGGGAGCGCCTCATCCAGGATCGCGTCCCGCTGCCCGCGGCGCCGGCCTTGCAGGTACTGGTTGCGGGCGATGGCCAGGAGGTAACCGCGCACGGTCGCGATCTCGACCCGGTCCCGCGCTCCCCAGACGCGCACGAAGGTCTCGGCGACGATGTCCTCGGCGGTGGCTCGGTCTCCGCAAAGGTAGAAGGCGAAGCGGAAGACGTCCTCCGAGTGGCGCCGGTAGAGGGTCGTGAAGTCCATCATGTCCGGCGCGGCGCCGCTCACACGAAGCTGCGCTTTCGGCCCATGAGATGGAGGACGACGGCCACGGTGAGGACCAGCTCGAGGACCAACAGGGCGAAGGCGGCCTCGCGCCACGGGCCTCCCGTGTGCAGCTCTTCCCAGAACCGGAACCATCCCGGCAGGTGCGGCCCCAGCCGCGGGATTCCGTTTCCCAGTACGAAGATCTGTCCGAGCAGGATGGTCATCGATACCCCCATCGATTCCGTGACGAGCGCGATCCCGATGTTCTGCATGAAGAAGATGAGCCCGCCGAGCAGGGCGAGCAACACCATTGGTGTCGGGAACAGGCGCCTGGATGCGGGCATGAGAAGCGCGATGAGGACCGCAGCTCCCGCGGGCAGGAGGAAGAGCAGGGCGCCGGCCGCGAGCTTCCCCGCGGCGTACTCGCCCGGGGTCACGGGAAGCGACAGGGTGAAGGCTCGCGTTCCGCGCGCGACCTCCTGAAAGACCGTGACGATCGGAAGGTGGAAGCACAACCCGATGAGCACGCACATCACGAGGGAGACGCCAACTCCGCGCAGGGGACCGGTCGGGGTGCAGGCGATGACCGCGCCCGCCGCCGCGGCTCCCGCGTAGAGCAGGCCCGGGGTCCGGTTCAGCGACAGGTCCGCCCGCGCGAGAACGAGGATCGATCGGAGGTTCATGAGAGTGTTCCTTTCAGCGCAAAGAGACGGCCGATCGAATGGGCGATGGTGCGAAGGCCTCCCAGCGCCCCTCCGGAAGCTGGAACACCTCGTCTGCTCGACCGGCGAGATCGGCGGCGTGGTGGGAAGAGAGCAGGACGGTCACCCCTTCCCGGCTCACGAGCCGCCCGAGCTCGCCCAACACATCCTCGCGCGCCTCCGAGTCCAGTGCCGCCGTGGCCTCGTCCAGCAGCAGCAGGCGCGGGCGGCGGGCGAGGGCGAGCAGGAGCATCGCCTTGGCCGTCTGCCCGCGCGACAGCGAGCCGGCGCGCTGGTCCCAAGACAGACCAAGGCGCTCGGCGAGGTTGTTCGCCCGGTTCTCATCCCAGGCGGGACAGAGGGAGCGGACCAGCCGGGCATGCCAGCGCAAGGTGGCCCCGGCGTGGAGGCGCATGTCCTCGGAGACGAAGCCGATCTCCTGCTTGGCGTCGGCTTGCCTTTGGGGTACGGGATGTCCGCAGATGCGGACCTGGCCCGAATCCGGGCGCACGAGGCCGACGAGGATGCGCAAGAGGGTCGACTTCCCGGATCCGTTAGGACCGACCAGGCCGACCAGCCGGTTCGGGCCAACCTCGAGATCGAAAGGGTCCAGAACGAAGCGTGGGTATCGCTTGGAGACCTGCAGGAGGGAGACAACGGGTTCGGGCACGGCGCCTTCCTTTCCAGAAGTGTCTTTCGCCTGATCTATGCGGGAAGGCGCGGGATGTTACAGGGAAAGGCGGGAGCCCGGATGATGAGACGTTTCGTCCGGCCACGGAGGTCCCGGCGCGAACGCGAGCGAGGCCCGCGTCCGTCTGGGAGCCGGGAGGATCGGGGACGAACGTTGACGAACGTGACGGCGCGGTGGTGCTGTCAACATTCCCGTGGCCGGCCGCCCTCGTCTTCCTAAACCCGCGTCATGCGACGAACCAGGCTACCTTGCGGCGTTTCGAACCGCTTCCCGCTCGGGCACCGCCTTGAGGGAAGTGAGGGGAGTGGTCTGCGGGATGCGGAGCCGGATCGTTCGGGTGGCAGGAGCGATCGGCGGAAGGAGGGGATCCGCGGAGCCTGTGGGGCTCGTCAGGCGAGCATGAGGGGCGGAGCCAATCCTGTCGATGTCGCGTGGGGGTGATTTCCTGGAGCCGAGGGCGGCTTTGAGCTGCGGGAGGGCAGGGCAGAGGAGGGAGGAGGCCGAGGGCCAGCGTGCATCGTCGCCTTGAGCGCTTCTCCCAGGGTCTATAGATTGTTCGCGGGTGACCGAAGCGGGGGAAGGCGCGATGGATGTTCCCATCGGCGATCGATCCAACCTTGCTGCTCCAGCACCATCAGGCCAGCATCACCCACTGGTGAGCCCGAATCCGGTTCGACGACGACCCACTTGCTGAAGCCGTGCGTTGCCTGGTGGTTGCGGTACACCGCGATTCGCCGCTGCGTGTCCGTCAGGTCCAAGTCCGGCCCGCTGGGTATCTACTTCATGACGACCGAGTCGCCAAACCACTCGAGTGCAGCCTCGGTATCCCTCTCTTCGAACGGTCTCGACGTCAGCCGGTCTGTTTCCAACGTGTTCAGATTACTTCTCCTTCGGTCCCGCTAACTCTCCGGTTCAGCGGCGGGACGCAGCGCCCGCCGCTGGAACCGGTTGTTAGGCGTTGTTCACTGGCAGATGCCCACTGGTGGGCGGCCTGGTTCGCATCTTCCATCTGCTCTCCCAGCACCCCGAGCCATCCACCTTCCCAGCGATCAAATGCAGGCTGGCCACTCGGGCGAAAGAGCTTCTCGGGAAGCGTCCGAATCAGATAGGCGGGATTCTGTCCTGCACTGAACTCGGCTCCGATTGTGGAGAATGCCTCGCCCTCCATTAGGAACACGGGGCTTCCAGCTCTTGCGAGCACCACCCTATCAAACCGCCGCCCCGACTCGTGAAGCGCTTCGGCGGACTGGAACAGAGCTCGAAACAGGTCCACTGGCGCAGCACTCTCTACAGCGCGCAGGTCGAGCACCAACACACTTGGATCGACGTAGTAGCGAAAGTGCGCACTGAGCGAGTAGCCCTGGTTCCTGGGGTCGGCACTGAGCTTCGTTTGAACCGGGTGCCCTACGAGTTGGTAATTGAGGACCCAGATGAACAGCAATGCCACGAGAGGAGTGGCCACGAAGAGCCACAACCATCCTCGTCTTCGTGACGGCTTGAGAACAGTCGGATCAGACATTCGTGGTTCCAGTCCGTTCGGCATGCCTAACGCCGGCTATAACCCGTGGGCGACGCGAAGCGGCGGCCAACGGGTTCATAGCTTTGTTCGACGAGTCCATGGTCAGTACCCTGTCAACTCGGCAAACCTGAAGCGAACGAAATCGGTTCCGAATGCGTTGGCCTTGAAGCGCCATTTGCCGCCGGCTTCCAAGTTGGTGATGTTGTCGAATGCTGACCCGACCTGCGCTCCCGACGCGTCGTACAGGTTGAACGAGATCTGCGCGTACCCAACCTCCCGGTTCCGGCGATTGACCACAACGCCTGTGATTTCGCCGCCGTACTCTTCAGTGCTTCCCTTTAGCGTCTTCAGCAGCAGGACCAGGCCATCCACCTCGTACTCCTCGCCGGCCTTACGCTGCGCCTCGGCGGCAAGAGCGGCAGCCTCCTTCCTCTCGCGTTCGGCTTCCGCCGCCTGCAGCCGCTCGCGCTCTGCGGCCTGCTGGGCCGCGATGATTCGGTTGTCGCTCCTGCTTGTCTGAGTCGGCACTTGGTCTGGTTGAGTTTGGTCCGATAGAAGCGCATCCGATGTCTGTCGGACGGGCTCGTCCTTGGGCAGGATGACGGCCAGGGTCCAACACAGGCCCCATGTCGAGAGAAGGAGCTTGGCCGGGGTCCTCCAGGTCCGGTAGCGCCACATCAGAGTGACCCCGAGGGGGGGCAGCAAGGCGAGTGTGAGGACGGTGAACCAGCTTGCCGAGAACCAAGTCCCGCCGACTCCGGTGCTTCCCGAACCCTTCATACTGACCTCCTTCGAACGCTCTTGTGGCGTGGGCTGGCTTTGCGTCGAACGCTGCCGCTCAGCCGCGGCTGACGAGCCCGCACTCTGGATTACCACCTGGCCTACCGGCTCGCCGGCGGCTGGGGCGGCGGGTTGGCTTGCTGCTGGCCATCGACGCCTTCCCTCATCCCGGCCGCGATCAGCAGCATGACTCCGCCAACAAGCAACACAGCCCAGCCCCACTGCATTTGGACGGATTGGACCGCTAGATCTGCGAGGCCCCGAAACGGATTATCCTCCAGGCCCTTGTTCATTTCTGCCTTCATCTTCGAGAAGCGGTACTGAAAGTTGAAGAGCGTGAACCCTAGCATCCCGAGACTGCCCACCCCCGTAAGCCAGAGCCACTTGAACCTCCGCGCAAGGGCTGCGGCGAGGGATACAACTGCGAACCCCATCACAATGATTCCGTCACCTCTGCCGTTCTGGAAGTAGTTCATGCTGCCCATGATCGGAATGCTGATTAGCGGCGCGAACACCCCGACAAAAAGCACAAAGCAACCGATGATCGCGAGCATCTGCCGTCTGTCCATCTTCACGCTCCCCCTAGCAAGCTAACGCTGCGGATCACTTGTGGGCGCCGCCCCTGCCACCACCAAGTGGATCCGCTTATTCTGCCGTTCCGTCCCAGAGCCCATTGTTCTTGAGCGGACATCAGGCGACGCGACTATAGCGCTCGTACCGCTCACGCAGACGATCGCGATCAGGATGGTTGTGTCGAGCGGTGGGCAGGACGAGCGATGAGTTGTGCAGGCCTTGCAGCCCGTGACGTAGCATCGGCCCATCGCTCTCCTTCAGGACCTTCGGGTGGACTTCGACGACGTAGTCCGGGCGGATTCCTATGATGAGGTGATCGAACGCCGCGTGGTGGATTTTACAGAGCGAGAGCCCGTTAGTCACCACGGGCTCGCCAGCGGACTCGCCATCGCCAATGATATGGGCTGCGTCGAGAAGATCACGATGACGAAGCCGGCAGATGGCGCACTGGTCCCGATAGGCCCGCAATACCCGTTCTCTGAACCCGCGCTGGTGGAGCCGAACCCTCACGGATGCGGTGATGTAGGCTCGTCGGCCCTCCACCTCGTGCACTTCGGAAACGATCTGCCCTGCATTCCTGGCGGCCGAATCGGCGCGATGCTCATCGTCGGCGGCAACGAGAAAGGCCAGAGTCGCCGGGTCGTCGCCCACGATGAACACAGGCCACACCGCCAGATAGCGGCTCTTTGCCACGCCGTGAAAATAGACCAACGGCTTCTGTTGTTTCATCGCCCTTCGTAATCCCACGTTGTCTCGGTGGTCGGGATCCGTACCACGGTAGCGGTAAGTGAGGAGGCCGGCGGAAGTGAAGGCGTCATCGTAAGGTCCATCCGGCGCGGTTGTGATCGATAGCGGCAGCTCAGGAAGAACTGCAGGCTTGAAGATGCCTTGAGGCCCCATCAGTGGAACTCGGGCGCCTTCGTGGGTGAATCCCCGGCGGAGGAGATCGATCGGAAGGACATCGCCGACCGCAGCGACCTGATCGTGGAGCCACTTGAAGGCCTCGACCCGGATGCCGATGTCGAGATCAGACGAATTGTGGGCCCGGAATGTCACCTCTTCGTTCCCTCGAACGGTAGAACGCTCCGGCTGTTGGGCGCCGGCGTATAGATGTCTTGTTCAAATATACCCATTGTTCCCGGCGTCCGCACCAGCCGGTTGTCGGCCATAATCTTCATTTGTCAGGCTACTTGGAGCGCGGAGAACCAAGTATCATGTGCTTGTCACTTCAACACTTACTCCCCATGAACGAAAATAGTCGGCTCTGATTTCCTTGCTGTAAGTTAACTCAACACCCCTCACAACCGCAGAATCATGTGGCGCATTCTCATTCTGGATCACCGTGACACTCATGATCTTTCTCAGTATTATCAGAGTCACAGTGTGCGCACCGAACACCGTCTCCAGTAGTTGTTCCGCAGTTGTGACAGAAGTGCTTACCACAGTCATGGCATTGATAGATCCACATCCATGAGCTGCTAAGACCGTAGGGATTGTGACCGCAATTCGGGCAAGTTGCCATCGTATACCTCCTTAAGTTTGTGTGAACGCGTTCAGCGTTCCTTCTTCGTTGGAACAAAGGATGGGCCAGCAATATGATCATCCACCTGGCCGAGTATTTCGGTCGCGCTGTTCTGGCGGACGTGTTGGAGTAGTCCTCGCAGTGCCGCACGCATGATCAGCAACCCCCAGTCAGGTGGCACGTAACGCGCTCGACTATAGCCGGATCGAGTGGTGAAAGCCAGGCCCGTCGACTGATAGGGACGCGTCGGTCCGGAATGGCGGCACAGGAAATCCTATGGCTCACAACGAGATAGCGGGCGCCGACCGTGGCCTCCGCGGCGCTGGTCCTTACGCGGCGGTAGGAAACCGGTCTAATCTGCCGGGCGATTCCCGATCACGACCTCGCCCATCCGTCGCCATTCGGGTCCCAGCTCGTTGCCGAGGATCTCCGACAGGCGCGTGATTCTCGCGTGCGGCTGCTCGCTCATGCGGAAGTAGATCTCGTAGCGGCCGTGTCGCGCTTTCGGAGGGACCGACAGCCAGAACTCGTCCCGATAGGTCTCGCCCGCACCCCAGAGGAAGTCGGGGTAGAAGGTGACCAGGGGATGGAAGAGGGCGCCGAAGCGCAGCCTCACGCCTTCTCTCCACTCCACGATCCCGCGGATGATCCTGCCTAGGAGAGGGGTGGAGAATCCCGCCGGTCTCTCCACCGCCTGCAGCTTGATCTCGCACACGATGGGGAGCCGATATGGGGCATCTCCTCTCCGCCAGACCAT
>Ga0194113_10011903_pt1 | contig 10252 bp, 8 predicted proteins | sample TA2MahC200mmetaG_FD_146193 | JGI IMG/M metagenome (GOLD analysis project Ga0194113, IMG submission 146193) | Freshwater microbial communities from Lake Tanganyika, Tanzania - TA2015017 Mahale Deep Cast 200m | ecosystem: Environmental > Aquatic > Freshwater > Lake | place: Tanzania: Lake... | reverse complement strand
TTAGCACCCTCGCGCAGAAGGTAAAACCCATTCGATTCAAGGTATTTCACCAGGTCTCTGCGCTTAACCGACAACCCTATGCCTCGACAAGCACTTGCTCGAGGAGATCTCCGCCAGGTGGTATTTCCTGTCCCCGCTGACTGTATGCCAACACCATCTCCCGGAGGGCATCCCTGAGCATTTCCCTACACTCCTCTATCGTCTTCCCCTCAGTGATTACCTCCGGCCACTCAACAAGCTGCCCCATGTAACCAGAGCTTATTTTGGTATATTTCGCCGTGTAGCTTCTCACCATGGATAGGCAATACCTCTTGATGCTAACTCTCAGACAATTATATCAATTTCCTGCCATCCAGATAAACCATCATTCTTAGGCACTACCTGCCCACAGGCACTTCATGGGAAGGACAGGTGGCCCTTTAACCAGGTGACGGTCACCCGAGGGCGGGCGACACGCACTGAAAAAACTTTATTCGCTCCACTCTTTGGTGACGGTAGCCAGGTTTTGGCGATAGACCTGGAGCAGGGCAGGAATCTGGGAGATGAGCAACACAACAAGCGCCACCACAACCGCAATAATGTATGACCTGGGAAGAATAGTCAGCACAATGCTGAATACATCCTCGGCACCCCTCTGCGATGCTTCCATAAACAGCCTGGCAACCCACTCCCCTAATGGAATACCCCCAATAACACCCACCACCCCGATTATGAAGTTCTCCAGCGAAATCATATTCACCAGTGCAAAATCGCCCAGACCAATGGCTCTCATCACCGCCATCTCCCGCGTCCGCTGCAATACGTTAATAGTCACGCCATTGAAGATGATGGCCACACCCAACGTTACCCCCATCATCAGCATGAAGCCTATCATCACCCAGAAGAAGCCCATCATCTCATCTATCAGCGCCCTGGTATCGCTCACCAGCTCCACGGATGCCACCTGAGGCATGTCATACATCCTCTTGAGCAAATCTGCAGACGGCGGCCCATCGAATTTCACGAAAACGCCGGTAGCGGCACCAAGGTTGTGCTGCAATTTCTGCACCTCGCGCAGCGGCATAAACGCCCTGGCCCCTATAGAAGTCTGGACATACCCTGCCAGCTTTTTCTCTGTCTCCCCCACCGTGCCCACCAGCGGCTCAAGCTGAACCGTATCCCCCACCTCAGCACCCAACCTTTCTTTGTAAGAGATAGGTATAAGCACCCCATCGTTTGTCACATCTATCCGCCTGCCATTCTCCGCTATCAGCCAGTACATCGACGAATCTATGGGCAGCCCCGCGATGCTGGTATCCACGGTATTTCCCCCGTAGCGTACGCGATACGGTATCTCGAGTACGGCCTCCGTCTCCTTCACGCCCTTGAGATTCCCGATATAGGTCGCTGTAGATGCTGCCCCCACACCCTGTAAGTACACAAACGCATCGTATTTCTGCACCACACTGAATTGCATATCAAACGTGCTATCCACTGCATCCACAAAAGACATGGATACCAGGATGAGAATCACCGCCGATGCCACGCCAGACGCCATGAACAGGCTGCGGCGAACGTTGCGAAAAATGTTGCGCAGAGGCACCTTTATAGCATAAGGAAACGGGGCGAGGAGAAAAGCAAGTATTCTCATCACAATCCTGTTACCAGAAGCCGGTATGGCAGGACGCATTGCCTCAGCCGGCTGTATGCTCAATGTTGACCATGCTGGCAGCAGCCCTGCCACCAGCGGTATGCCCATGCCTATCAAAATACCCGCTATAATCACACCCCAATGAGTTATGACTACCATGCTGGGTATGTTTAGCTGCGAAACATACATCTCAGTAAGCCCGTTGGCCAGAAAATGACCGGCGATTGCACCCAGCACAGAACCGGCGATGCCCACCACCAGCGCAAATCCCATGTAGTGGAACAGAATAGTCGACCTGCTGTACCCAATGGCACGCATCAGGCCTATCTGTATGCGCTGCGACTCCACCAACCGGCTGAGCAGAACATAGATGCTGAGCGAAGCCATGGTGAGAAAGAGAAGCGGGAAAAGGAAGGCCAGCATGGCAAAACCCTCCAGGTCCTGTCTCAGGAGCTGAACGCTGGGCAAGTCCTTCCGCGCCGTCATATAGGCAGTGCGCACACCTCTGATAACATCGATTTCCCTGGCACGCACTTTAACGAGGTCATCCTTTGAGGTTATTCGTCCGATGTAGTGCCGCCGCAGAATTTCTTTTACCCTATCCAGCACCTTCCCCCTGTCTACACCCGGCGCCAGGCTTAGAACAAGCTCATTGCTACGGCCATCCATGCCAAAGATTTTCGTGGCTGTAGATTCGGGCATAAAGAAAATGCCGAAGGTACGCGGTGAGGGCATGGCATCCTGGGCACTCTTGGTCACCCAGAGATATTCAGGACTGACCACTACACCCATGACCCGGAACTTGGCCTTCACACCCTGGTGTTCCAGGGTAAGCCAATCGCCAGGCTGTATCTTGTGGTAATCGGCAAAGTGAGTCTCAACTAAGATTTCTCGTCCAAAGTCGGGACTAAAATACCCACCCGATTCTATTTGCACCACATTCACATCGGGCAAATGAAGCGATGGCAGCGAAATCACATGCCCTGCCACCTTCTCCCCGGTCTCCCTTCCCATATCCACATTCACATCGCCCCTAATCCGACCAATCGTTGCCACCCCTGGAATCTCATTCAACTGCCGGACCGCCCTGTTATCTATCTCGTCAACGGATATCCAGTAATCGCCCATATTCAGTCGGTCAAAATATGAGTTGTAAGAAATGTCGAGGTTCAGGTACGCCTCATACCCGCAAATAAAGATAGTAATGCCGAGGAAAATGATGAAGGCGACTGCGCTATACTGTATCTTTGCCGACTTGATATCGCGCAGTAGCTTGAGATGCAGCTTTGGTACAGCTACCATTCCAGTTTATCCGGGTCAAGGGGATGCTCATTGATAATAGTCTTGGCAATACGCCCATCCCGCAGCTTCAGCACACGGTCTGCTATCTCACCTACAGTCGCATTATGCGTCACCACCACCACCGTCTTCTGCTGCGTTTTGTTTAGCTCACGAAGCAGCTTGAAAATCCGCTTGCCAGTTTCGAAGTCCAGACTGCCGGTAGGCTCATCGCAGAGCATTATCGCCGGGTCGGTGGCCAATGCTCGCGCAATAGCCACACGCTGATTCTCACCACCGGAAAGCTCGCTGGGAAAATGGTTTAGCCTGTGCCCCAGGCCAACGCTCTCCATAAGCTTTTCCACGGACGGGTGATTCTTCACCAAATCGGCGGCAAACTCAACATTCTCCTTAGCAGTCAACGTGGGAATAAGGTTGAAGGTCTGGAAGATAAACCCTACCTGTGTGCGTCGGTATTGTGTCAACTGGCCTCGGTTCATCCGCGATACCTCAAAGCCATTTACCTCAATCCGCCCTGAGCTTGGCCTGTCTAAACCCCCGATTAAATTCAGCAGTGTGGTCTTGCCCGACCCGCTTGGGCCCAACAGCACCAGGAACTCACCAGGAGGGATTTCAAACGAGACGTTATTGAGCGCAACAACATCTATCTCCCCCATGGTATAGATTCTGGAGACACCGTCTAGCTTTATGCTTGGCTTCATCACAATTACCCGTGACTTTCTGCGACCTGTTGACCGACTATGTCACTTCATCCATTGTCTATATTACAGAAGCAGACATCTGCAATGCCAATGTTTGTACGAAACACAAGGGACTAACCAGTTTGTACGCCAGATGCAGACAGGTGACCACTATATGCCAAGCTGTATCTGGCGGGCGAGCAGCCCGCTGGCAAGCTCAGCTTCATGCGCCCTCAGCCACTTCTTGCACTGGCAATATTCAGGGCAATGCCGAGCAACCAGCCGCCAGAACCGCCTGGAGTGATTCATCTCCTTCAGGTGCGCCAGCTCATGAATGACCACATAGTCAATTACTGCCTCCGGCGCCATTACCAGCTTCCAGTTGAAGCTGAGATTGCCCTTTCGGGAACAGCTTCCCCACCTTGTCCTCTGCCCTCGAATGGTCACTTTGCCAGGATTGACGCCAAGCTCAGTACCCCATTTCCCCACTCTTTCCGCCACCAGGCCGGCAGCCTGTACACGATACCATTGCTCCAGCACTGAGCCTATCTGTTCACCAGATGACACGCCGCTCACTACCAGCCGATTCCGCTCCAGCCTGGCATATTCTGCGCTCCTCTTTCTCCCTGCCACCACCACCAACGGCCGGCCAAGATAGGAGACAACATCGCCAAACTTTATCCCTTGTTCTCTCAACTGTGGATACAGTTGACTCTGCCCGGCCAAATTGCGCAAAATCCAGCGCTTCTTCGCCTTTAATACCTCAGTTACCCGCTCCGCAGGACACATCCGCGGGATGACCACTACAAGGCCCTGCCCTCTTCTTATCTCAAGCCTTATATTCCGTGCCCTGGTGCTGCGCTTCACAACATAAGGAATCGTCTCGCCATCAAGGATGACCTCGCCCTGCGTCACTATTATCGGCCGCGGACAGCCTCTGCCAGCCATGACAAAAGTTTAGCCCCTAGCCCTCCTAATGTCCATATCCCATCAAAAAGGTAAAACACACATGTCATTTCTGAACAGAGAAATGACACTTGCATTTGAATCAGAGACTGGTATCATATGGAGATACCAGGACAGCCAATCTGCTAACAAACAATTACGTAGGAGTGAACCATGGGCAAAAACAAGAGCGAACCAGAGATAACCAGGGACAACGTGCAGCACGTCTTCAACCTAACCGACGAAATCGTGGAGCGATATCCCAACAGGCTGACAGGAACAAGAGCCTGTCTAGAGACCGCCATGCGACTGAAAGAGGAGTTCTCCAGAAACTGCGACCATACCTCCGTAGATATTGAGGAGTTTACCTGCCGCCCCAAAAGCTTCCTGAAATACATACCGGTCATCGTGATTATCGGGATAATCTGTTCCTTCCTACTGCTGTTCCGATATCCGGTGCCAGCCCTCATCGGCTTCGCCCTGGTCATCTTCGCCTTCTACGGACAGTTCGTACGCTACTGGCATTTGCTAGACCCTCTTTTCCCCAAGGCTAGAGGATACAACATCCACGGGAGAATCGAACCTGAAGGCAGAGTAAAGCAACAAGTTATATTGAGCGCCCACCACGATGCCGCCTATGTCTTCCAACTGATAGCCCACATGCCCAGATTTTACTCTACCTTTATGCAAGCTGGCATTCTGTTCCTCGTCGTGGGATTCCTGGTATCACTGATATGGACAGCCCTGATGCTGTTCAATGTCCCACCTCCCGCTTGGGCACATCCATCCATACCACTAGCACTGGTCATCTGCAGCATCCTGGTGCTGCCACTGGCCTTCTTCACCACCGGCCAGGTATCACCAGGTGCAGGGGACAACATGATTGCAGTGGCAATCACTAACGAGGTAGCCAGGCTATTTCAAGATGCCAGGAAAGCAGGCACAAACGCCTTGCAGCACACCCGCCTGATGGTAGTATCCTTCGATGCTGAAGAGGCAGGATTACGCGGCGCCAGGGCTTTTTGCAAAAAACACAAAGAGGAACTGCTGAGTACCAAGACCTACGTCTTTAACATTGATACTCTTTACAAGGTCAAAGACATCAACTTCTTCGCCCATGACCTGAACACCACGGTCAAGCTCTCCCGCCAGGTGGCACAGGATTGCGCTGATATCGCCCACGCACTGGGCTATCCAGCCGTAGTTTCCGGCATGCCCTTCGGCGGTGGCAGCACCGACGCAGCAGCTTTTGGAGAAATCGGCGTAGAAGCCACCAATATGGCCGCCATGAGCTTCGATGTCAGCGCCTTCGGGAAAGACATGGTGTACCACACCAAGAATGACCTAACCAAATACATCGAGCCGGAAGTAGTAGAAGCAGCTCTCAAAATCGCCCGCAACTACATCCTTAAGAAAGACGCCCAAGCTTGACGAACAGCCCTTCAGATAACCCGTGACATGGGGCTTCAGCCCGCCTGAATATATGACAGATTCACCGGACTACTCGGGCACATAAGGAGGTAATAAGATGAGTAAAATGCACATCCTAGGGCTCGTTCTAGCCTGTCTAATTCCGCTGAGCGGCTGCTACAGCCCTGGCGGGCCAGTACCAGAGAACCCCAAGCCTCCGGCAGCACGACAACCCATCCCACAGAAGGTAATCGTAGAAGAGGAGACAATCTATTCCCCTGCACCCAGAGATAATGGTATGCCCCCTGAATCCTGCGATTACATCCACTTTATTAGATACAGGCCAGCCACGCCTGACGGCAAGCCCAAGGAAGTAAATGCCATCCTGGTGCTAATGCCAGGTTACATGGGCGGCGCAAACGAGTTTGAATATATGGGCAGGCAACTGGTCTCCATGTCAGAAGCCCAAGGCAAGGAAAGCCTCGAGGTTTGGGCTATCGACCGCAGGCCAAACTGCCTGGAGGACCTCACCGGCATGAACGCCGCCGAAGAATCCGGTGAACTTCCTGACCCAAAGATAGCCATTGACTACTACTATCGAGGCAGCACTATCAAAGACAAAAGGTTCCAGGGTTTCCTCAAGGAACAAGACGTTCCTTATCTTTCTGAGTTCGGCCTGAAGTTGGCGATGGAAGATATTTACAAGATTATCACCACCAAAGTACCAAACCTTGAAGAGCGCCAGAGGACAGTGTTCATCGGCGGACATTCCCTGGGTACCCCACTCACAGCGCTGTTCGCCGGCTGGGACTTTGATGGAAACCCAAACACACTCGAAGACGCCGGATACCGTAACTGCGCCGGCCTGGTTCTGCTGGATGGCCCCGTCTTCTACTGGGACATCAACCGATTCAATAACATAAGCCACGAAGACTACAATCAGCAGCTACAGGATATCCGTGCTGGCATAGCTCCACGGTTCGATTTCTTCCAAGGCGTTTCCCCTGAAGCCATGGCCTTACTGGAGATAATGGCCATGTCGGCGGCTGCCAAGCCAGACGAAGAATCCACCCTGTTCAAAAATGTCCCCTATTCTCAAGAGGTGGCAGCGCTACTACAGCTACTCCATTCCAGGGACTTGATTCACTTCATATCTGGCAAGCCTGCAGTCTCCGATTTCAGATACACCAACGAGGCATTGCTAGGAGTATTCATGGATGACAACTTCCAGCCGGTCAAGATGCTGCAGGTTAGCGTGGGATTCCTTCAGGGTGGGCCTGTGGTCAAGAAGAGCTTCCCTGGCTCGCTATCCAAGCTGCTAGGAATACACGGAATCGACCTCGACAACCTGTTCATCCCCTGGGATGCTGGCCCACGAGATGAACTAGGGAAAGGCCCTCTCTACTCCTGGGTGAATTTCGACGAAATAGGCAACGCTAATGACCCTGACTATCGCAGCAAAGACGGCAAGGTCATCTACACTACCATGACTGAAGAAATGACCGATATACAGGACTTCGCCCGGGTGCTTTACCGTGGCCCATCCAACTATACCGAATGGTATTTCCCATCGCGTCTCAGGCTGGACATCGGAGCTGCAGGGGCACCGTTCAACAAGGACGTAGGGTTGACATTCTTCCATAATGCCAGGGTAGATGTGCCGGTGATTGCTTTCGGTGCACCACATGGCGACGTTCCCGATATTTCCGGTTGGGACGAATACAAGAGCAGCATCGCCTCCACCGAATTCGTGACCATTATGGCTCCGGGCTATAACCATCTGGATATAGCCTGTGCTGCTGTAGACCGTCCCGGGCACCGTGAAAACCTGGTCTTTAAGCCCTTGTTGGATTTTCTGTTCCGCAGCAGCGAAGGCAAGACGCTGGTGCCTTGAAATCCCTTCTCAGCGAGATTCCGGACGTGGTGGCTGGGGACGCTGGCCATTAGAGTATCGGCGGATGCCATCGGCCATACCAGGGTCTTTCATGCTGCCTTGGTGCAAGCGCTTCTCCAGCCCCAACCCCTCATCCAAAGATAATGACAAGCCCTCGTACACGCTGCGACGGTCATTACGCAGGCTTACCTGAGGATAGCTAGAGATAGCTTCGGCCAATTCCAGAGACCTCGAAAGCGCTTGTCCCAGCGGCACAACCTCCTGAACCAGGCCGATTCTTAGCCCGTGCTCAGCATCTATCTGTACGCCGGTTTCAATCATATAAAGCGCATTCCCCAAACCCACTATCCTCCACAAGCGCTGGGTGCCACCGTCAATCAGGGGAACACCCCAACGGCGGTTAACCACACCAAAACTGGCGTTGCCACTGGCAACACGAAAATCACACCAGCAGGCCAGTTCCAGCCCTCCAGCCAGGCAATAGCCATTCACAGCAGCTATGGTCGGTTTACCAACATCAGTGATACGGCTAACGCCCATCGGCCCACAAATATCAGAATGTGACCAGGATATCAGGCTCTCCACATTCTTCAGGTCAGCCCCAGCACAGAATGATACATCGCCAGCACCGGTAAGTATCAAGACATCAAGGCCATCATCTTTCCGAAAGGTGTCTACCGCCTTGAACAGCATCTCCGCAGTCTCTCCATCTACCGCATTGCGGACTTCGGGCCTGTTGATGGTAACGATGAAAGCACGTCCTTTGCGCTCGGTCTCAACTTTGGACATGGCAATACCTCCTCTGGAATAGGCAGTATCTCACGGGGAAATCGGCAGACTCACTGCAGGTCACATTGTAGGACATTAAACGGGGGGAGGCAAAGGATACTGACGTTCAAATCATAGCCCGGCAGCAGCCAGAATATCAGGAACCACTTCTTCCTTACCTATGGCCATGACATGAACGCCATCACAAAGAGAGTCCTTCTTCAGCGCGGTAATCATCCTGCCGGCAATCTCGATGCCTTTCTTCAGCGCTTCGCCCTTAGGCGCTGCTGCCAGCTCATCGATCAAGCCCTGCGGCACAAAGATGCCTGGCACGTTATCCGTCATATACTTGGCCATCCGGGCTGAGGTCAACAGCACTATCCCAGCCAATATCTTCACCGGGAATTTTCGAGCATACTTCATAAACTTGGCAAAGTTGTCCAGGTCATAAATAGCCTGCGTCTGGAAGAACTCAGCTCCGGCTTCCATCTTCTTTTCGAATTTTATTAATTGGGGTTCTATAGGATCAGCCTCAGGGGTAACTATGGCACCAGCACAAAACTGCACAGCCCCATCCAGGTCATTCCCCCCCAAATCTTTACCCGATTCAAGTTGACGTATAGCCCTCAGCAACTGAGATGAATCCAGGTCGAAGACCCCTTTAGCTTCCTTATGGTCACCAACAGGAACAGCATCCCCAGTGAGGCAAAGCACATTCCGCACGCCCCTGGTATAGGCGAAGAGAAGCTCAGCCTGAAGAGCCAGGCGATTGCGGTCGCGGCAGGTCATCTGCAATATGGGTTCCCCCCCACGTTCCCTGACAGATAAGCAGCCGCCGATAGAAGGAAACCGCATTACCGAGCTTTGATGGTCAGTAACATTCATGGCATCTACCTTGTCCTTGAGCAGGTCAATATGATGCAACATGCCTTCGATGTTGGTGCCTTTGGGCGGCCCAATCTCGCTGGTCACCACAAACTTCCCAGAGTTAAGCGCTTCCTTAAATTTTGTCACCATAGCCATCCCTCACTCAGGCAATTTTGATCGTCCGCGGTCTGGGTGCCGCTTGGAAATTCTTCGGCGGCTGCTGCTTACGCATCAGGTCAAGCCGACCCTGCACATTCAGCCGCTGATATATCAAAGTCCAGGCACAGTCCTTTTCTTTGTCCACCTCGCACTTACCCTTATTAGTACCACCACAGGGACCATTGACTAAACCCTTGTGGCAAGCGGTTATAGGACAAATCCCCGCTGTCTCGCCTAAAACACACTGGCCACACTGGGCACAGACCTCGTAGAAATTCCCTGGCTCATCTTCCAGGCCAATAAACAGCGTATCCACCCCGGGTATTACTGGTTTGTCAAGATATGAGCTGACTTTATGCACTCCCAGGGCGCAAGACATCACCAGCATACAGCCCGCATTACGAATAGCCTCGCTATTCTCCTTGATAGCCACCTCCGTCATCTCGTCGCAGGCAGTAGGAATAACCGTCCAACCAGTAACTATCTTGCCCTGCTCTTGCAGCTTTTCTTTCATAGCCAGCACTTCATCCCGGCCACCTGTCTTGGTCATAGTGGTGCAGGTACCGCAGCCTACAATGAAAACCCTGTCCAGCCCATCCA
>Ga0194113_10011900_pt1 | contig 10254 bp, 9 predicted proteins | sample TA2MahC200mmetaG_FD_146193 | JGI IMG/M metagenome (GOLD analysis project Ga0194113, IMG submission 146193) | Freshwater microbial communities from Lake Tanganyika, Tanzania - TA2015017 Mahale Deep Cast 200m | ecosystem: Environmental > Aquatic > Freshwater > Lake | place: Tanzania: Lake... | reverse complement strand
CAGCTTGCTGTCGAGCGTCTTGCGAACGGCATCGAACTGCCCCTGCTGCGCGGCGGTGAGTTCGGCGATGCGGCGCTGCTGCCCCTCGCCAAGGGTCGAGAGGAGGGCGTGCAGGGTGCGCCCGAGCTCCTGCATCTGGACGAGCAGCTCGCGGCGCTGCGCGGCGGCCGACTCGGCCGACTCCTGCCGCGCGGCGGCCAGCGCCTGCTGCAGCCGCTCGTTGAGACGGGCGAGGTCGTCCGCGACGGAGCGGCTCTCCGCCGACGCGCGCGCGCGACGAATGAGGGCGTACACGTTCAGGCCGAGCAGGACGGCCAGCACAAGCAGGGTGATCGCATCAGCGGGCGTCATCATGCGGACTCCTTCAGGTTTGCAGGAGCGCGTGGGCAAACGCGCCGGCGGTGGGCCAGCGGGCGGCGGGATCGAAAGCCAAAGCCCGGCCGATCACCGCGGCGGCCGCTCCGGAAATGCCGACGAGCGGCGGCCGGGGCCGGTTGGCGAGGTCGTCCAGCGTGGCATCGGCCGTCTGCGGCAGGTAATTGGCGAGCATCTGATAGGCGATCACGCCGAGCGAGAAAATGTCGGTGGCGGGCCCGACCGGCTCGCCGCGGAGCTGTTCGGGACTCATGTAGGCGGGCGTTCCGGCGATCAGCTCGCCGGGAGCGGCCTGCTGGTTGGCGAGGGCGGCGATGCCGAAGTCAATGAGCTTGGGCACGCCGGCGGAGTTGATCAGGATGTTGCCCGGGGTGAGGTCGCTGTGGATCACACCGCTGCGGTGGGCCTCGTCAAGCGCTGCGGCGATGGCCCCGATCACGCTGCGGAACATTGCGGGATCGGGCATGGGAGTGGATGTGAGGCGGGTGTGCAGATTCTGCCCGTCAATGTATTCCATGACGAGCAGGTAGTGGCCTCCCCGCTTGTCCAGGTTGTAGAGACGGACGATATTGGGGTGGGCGAGGGTCATGCAGATGCGGGCTTCGGACTGCAGATCGCCCAGCGCCTGCGCGTTGCGGTAAAGCGCCGGATGGAGCAGCTTGATGGCGATCTGCATGTCGAGAAGCAGGTCGTGCGCGCGATAGACGCAGCCCGATCCGCCTTCGCCGATCTTTTCGTCCAAGCGGTAGCGCCCGTCGAGATCCAAGGCTTCACTGGCAGGCTGGGGCCGGTTACGGGTGCGGATGCGCTGGGTGGGCGTCTGCTTCAATGTGCGTTCTGCAGCGGCCTGGATCTTTCCCGTCGCGTGCGGCAGCAGACTGGCGATGACATCTTGAAGCGGTCCGAGCTGCCAGGGCTTCTGGAAAAAGGCGGCAACGAGTTTTTGTTCCATCAACCGAATGGTTTGCAGGCGGCAGATCGGCGGCCCCGTGAATAGAACCCGTGTGTCGGGCGAGAGCGTGTGTGCCTGTTCGGCGATGGTGCGCCCCGACACCTCGCTCGCACTGACATCGCAGATCAGGAGATCCGGCTGCAAACGCTGCAACGCTGAGCCAAGCTGGGAGACGGATGAAACAAAAGCGAGCACCGCATGAAAGCTGGCCAAAGCCTTGTGCAAGCTCGTCGGGCTTGGATCCAAAATTAAAATGGTGGTCATTCGGGGGCAGGCTCCTGTTGCGCGGTTGGGATCGTCATGCAAAATAGCATACGGATTGCCTCATGGCAAGCCGTGGCGCCCGTAGAGCGTGTCGCCTGTCGCCGCAGCCGGGGTGAAGGTGATAAGTTCGCCTAGCGCCGCCCGGTCCACGCCTGCGACCCGGCAGGGGAGGTAGGCACCCGACCAGCCGCAGGCGGCCCCGTCGGCGTCGAAGTGCTCGACCAGGCAGGTGACCGACGCGCCCACAAAGGAGCAGGCGAAGCGGCGGCGCTGGTCCTCGCCGATGCGAATCAACGCGGCGGCGCGGGCTTTGCGCACGCCCGGCGGAATCGGGTTGGGCAGGCGCGCGGCGGGAGTTCCCGGCCGCTCGCTGTAGGGGAAGACGTGGAGGTTGGAGAAGGGGAGGGATTCGACCAGGCGACGGGTGTTCTCAAACCGGGCGTCGGTCTCGCCGGGAAAGCCGGTGATGATGTCGGTGCCGAGGCCGAGGTCGGGGACGCGGGCCAGCGCGTATTCGGCGGCCGCGCGGTAGTCGGCGGCGGTGGCGCGACGCCCCATGGCACGGAGGATCGCGTCGTCGCCGCTCTGCGCGGGCACATGCAGATGACGGCAGAGGGCCGGGGTTCGGGCCATCAGGTCGGCGAGTTCCCGCTCGACCGTGCCGGGCTCGATCGATCCGATCCGGATGCGCCCGAGGCCCGGAATCCCGGCCAGGGCGAGCAGCAGGTCGGGCAGACGGCGGCCGGCGTCGGCGTAGCATGCGGTGTTGCAACCGGCGATCACGATCTCGCGCGCGCCTGCGGCGACATGGGCCTCGGCCTCGCGGATGCAGGCGTCGAACGGACGGCTCACCGGTCCGCCGCGGGTGCGCGGAACAATGCAGTACGTGCAGCAGAAATCGCAGCCGTCCTGAACCTTGAGAAAAGGGCGCCTGTGACGCGGCCTGGCCGGCGGGGCGGGGGACGGGGAATCGATTGGCCCGAGTTTGGCGAGAGCGCCGCGCATCACGCGCGCGACCAGCGCATCCCGAGCGTCCCGCGGGATGATCAGCGCGACGCCAGCGGCGGCGAGCGCAGCGGGGGTCGATGCTTCAGGGACGCAGCCAGAGAGAACCACGAACGGCTGCGGCGCGCGGCCTGCGAGCCTGCGGCAGAGGCGGAGGCCCTTCTGCTCGGCGGTGCAGGTGACGGCGCAGGAGTGGATTACCACGACATCGGCGTCCTGATCGTCCGTGACCACCGTCCACCCCTGCGCGGCGAATTCCGACGCAAACGCATCAGCCTCCGCCTGGTTCAGGCGGCAGCCAAAGGTCTGAATGGCGATGCGCATCAGTTCAACGAGGCGCCCGAGGAGGCGTTGCCGACCATCAGGGCGTAACGGCGCAGCCACCCGGTGCTGGCACGCGGCTTCCAGGCTGGCGCGGCGGCGCGGCGGCGGGCGATCTCGGCGGGGGGGATGAGCGCCTCGAGCGTGTGACCGGGCAGATCGATGCGAATGCGGTCGCCGGTCGCAAGCAGCCCGATCAACCCGCCCTCGGCCGCCTCCGGGGAGACATGACCGATGCAGGCGCCGCGGGTGCCACCGGAGAAGCGACCGTCGGTGATCAACGCCACCGACTCGCCCAGTCCCGCGCCCATGATGTAGGAGGTCGGGGCGAGCATCTCCTGCATGCCCGGACCGCCGCGTGGCCCCTCGTAGCGGATGACCACCACGTTGCCAGCCCTGACCTGGCCGCCGAGAATGCCCTCGCACGCCGCCTCCTGCGAATCGAAGCAGACTGCGGTTCCCTCGAACTGGTACATCGAGGGCGCGACACCGGCCTTTTTGACCACCGCGCCCTGCTCGGCGAGGTTGCCGCGCAGGATCGTCAGCCCGCCGTCCTGCGAATAGGCGTTGGCCACCGTGCGGATCACCTGCTCGTCAGAGATCACGGCGGCGGCGATATTCTCGCCGAGCGTCTTGCCGTTGATCGTTTGACAGGAGGTATCGAGGAGCCCCGGAATGGAGGCGATCCGCTTGAGAATGGCGTGAACGCCGCCCGCCCGGTCCACATCTTCCATGTGATAGGCGCTGGACGGGGCGACCTTGCAGACGTTCGGGCACTTCTGCGAGATGGCATTGATGCGATCGAGGTCGTAGGCGATGTCGGCCTCGCGGGCGATCGCGAGGGTGTGCAGCACGGTGTTGGTGCTGCCGCCCATGGCCATGTCGAGAATGAAGGCGTTATCGATGGCGGCGCGGGTGACGAGGTCGCGCGGCCGCGGGCCCTCGGCCTTGGCCAGTTCCACCACGCGAAGGGCTGCGCGCCGCCACAGATCCTTGCGGGCGGGATCTTCGGCGAGGATCGAGCCGTTGCCGGGGAGCGCCAGCCCGATCGCCTCGCAGAGGCAGTTCATCGAGTTCGCGGTGAACATGCCGGAGCACGAGCCGCAGCCGGGGCAACTGGCCTTCTCGACGCGGGTGAGCTGCTCCTCCGTGATCGTGCCATTCTTGAGCTGGGCGACCCCCTCGAAAACGGAGATCAGATCCATGGGCTTGCCGTCGAGCGAACCCGCGCGCATCGGGCCGCCGCTGGCGAAGATCGTCGGGATGTTGGCGCGGATGGCGCCGAGAATCATGCCGGGGATGATCTTGTCGCAGTTGGGAATGCAGATCATGGCGTCAAAGCAGTGCGCCCGGACCATCGATTCCACGGAGTCGGCGATCAACTCGCGGCTCGGCAGCGAATACTTCATGCCGGCGTGCCCCATGGCGATGCCGTCGCAAATGCCGATGGTGTTAAACTCGAAGGGGACGCCGCCCGCCTCGCGGATGCAGGTCTTGATCCACTCGCCGACTTTGTTCAGGTGGACGTGACCGGGGATGATCTCAACGAACGAGTTGCAGACCGCGATAAAGGGCTTCGAAAAATCTTCGCGCTTCACGCCTGTGGCCATGAGGAGGCTGCGATGAGGCGCGCGTTGGAAACCGGATTTGACCTGGTCACTGTTCATGGGAGTGTTCCTGATTTGGGGTTAGGCGCGTTTGGTGAATTCGCCGGTGCGGGTGTCAACCTTGATCCGCTCGCCGGTGGTGATGTACTCGGGGACCTGCACGACCAGTCCGGTCTGCAGTTTGGCGGGTTTGGTGCGCGAGGTCGCCGACGCGCCGCGCACAATCGGATCGGTCTCGACGATGGTCAGCTCAACGCTGACCGGCATCTCGATCGTCAGCACCTTGCCGTCGGAGACCAGCGCCGTGATCCCCTCCATGTCCGCGACCAGATACAGAAGCTGGTCTTCGATAACGTCCGCGTTGAGTTCGAACTGCGAGAAGTCATCCAGCGCCATGAAGGTATAGCGGCCCTGCTGCTCATACAGGTACTGCACTTCGCGGCGTTCGACCGAGATGGCGCCAAAGGACTCATCGCCCTTGCACGCGACATCCTGCTTGGTCTTGGTGACGATATTGCGGAAGCGAAAGCGGTAGATGCTCGCCGCGCCCCGTGCCGACGGTGTTGAAACAGAAAGAGTTTCAACGAGATACGGCATTCCCTGGATTTCGACCAGGTCATTTCGCTTCAATTCACAGGCTTTGGGCATGGCAAAAGGTTCCAGGGTTCAGGGATCAGGGTTCAGGGAAAGCGTCATTGCGCAGACCAGTGTCTGTGGGTTCTTAAACATCTCGTTGTTAAAGGCACCTTATGATGCCAGTATCCGCCCCGATCTGTCAAACCAGAAACCGAATGTGGGGCGTCACCGCGTCACCGGGGGCGGCGTAAACGGAGAGTCTGGCACCTTTGTTGAACCAACGTTAAACATCCAACACACAACATCCATCAGGAGGGGCGTGCCGCTGTCTCCGGACAACAGGTCCTCGATCGTGGCGAAACCCGCTCCGACCGCCGGAATACCGGCGATCTGGTCCACCGCGCGCAAAATGTCCGGCAGGCTGATAAAGTCATCAGCCTGCATGCCGCTGAACGCCGCCTTGCCGCCCGCATAGATCGAGCGGAAGAGGCATGATGTGTTACCCCTGTTTCTGGATTTCCTTTGCCAGCCAGTCCTCGGCCGTCTCGGCGGTCTTCGCCAGAGGCATCGAACTGGATGGCGTCTTGGCGGCCTGACCGAGCAACCCGTTCAGGCGCGTGATCTCACTTTTGAAAGTTTCGTTCTCCGCCTTCAGCGCCGCAGCCGGATCCAGAGGCGGCACAGGCGGCGGTGTGACAGGCGGCGCCGAGGACGTCGCAGGCGGTGTCACGGGCGGCGTGGCGGGCGGCGTAACTAGCGGCGCGGCGAGCGGCGCGGGCGGCGTGGCTGGCGGTGTCGCGGGAGGCGTCGCAGGCGGCGTGGCGGGCGGTGTCACCGGCGGCGTCACGGCGGGCGGTGTCGCAGGTGGCGTCACCGGGTCAGTTATCAAAGGGTCGCTCATAGCTCCATCCTTTCATCGGGTCGGTTCGTTCGGGATCACATGCCCCTCTATATATCTACTGTTTTGTTGCCAAGTTCCCCCTTTTCGCACTGCCTCCTGGTGCTTTTTTGCGCATTCCGCGCCCCCCTTTTCAGCTTTTCAGCTTTTCAATTGAACGCGAGAGGTAACATGAATAACTGCGCTACTTGTGGTAATAAGCTGAGTTCCTGGAGCAACGATGATCCCATCGCGAGATACTGCAATCGCTGTTTCGGCAGCGCATCCTGTTTTGAGTGTTATATTCCTCATAAATATGCTTCAACAGAAGAACAACTCGGGATCGCTCTTACCACAGGGAACGCATTTGAGGGGGTTATGAGAAAAGCGTTGCTGTATCGCGACAACAGCAGGCTTGTCTTGGAGATCGCATTAGAGGGACCATTGGCTGTGGGTGATAAAGCCAAACTGGCACATATCGAAATCGATCAGATCTCGAAAGTTTCACAAGAGGCAATCCCCGTATCAAGCCAGATAAAACAACTGATGTGGCGAACTCTTCGTGTAACGGTGGGGTCGGCGGTAGGGTTGCTGATATTGAGGCTCATTTTAGGGTTATTCTCCGAAGCGTTTCGCCGAGGAATCCCCGAGGGAATGAATATGATCAAGTTGGTTCCAGCAGCACTATTGTGGGGTGCGGTCTTGACAGTGGTATTGTATTTCATTCCCAACTTGTTTCGCTTGAAGTTTGGTCTGCAATCTCTTTCCATTTGTTTGTCATGGTCGCACTCAGTTTCGCGGAGGGCATTGCGGTTGATGCCAAGGGAGGAAGACATGGCGTTTCAGATGATACGACACACGGCCAAGTTCGAGATCGACTGGGGAGAAGAACTTGTTTCCGAGCCCTTGGTGGAATCCCGCAAGAAGCAGATCGGCGAGTTCTATCATGCGATCAAGTGCCCGCTGTACCACCTTTCCGAAGGAGGAACGGTCGAACAGGGCATATTTGAAGTAGACAGATGGCTCGATCACCACCGGAAGCACGGTGACGTCAAACTCGCGATGAGCGCATCAACGGTTGTGTCTTTACGGTCCTCACGAGCCATTGTTGGCGTGTGCCTGGTCAACGCCTGCGAACCCGACCCTGTTCGCAAGGTCCTGCATCAGGGCGGCAGCATCCAGCACATTGCTGTTGCACCTGAATACAGGCGCCAAGGACTTGCCACCAAGATGGTTCAACGTGCCCTCACAATCATCGCAGAGAAGCGCCCGGCCTTCGACGCCTGGGTTGAAGAAGACGACGAGGTCGAGCGGGGGCTCTATGAGAAACTCGATTTCGTGTTCACAGGAGTTGAAGACTAGGCAGAACCGGGTCCGCAAGGGACGGGCCTTGCGTTACCCATCTCAATCATGCAAATCATGTAATCCTGTCTGAAATTGCGTGGCTAGACGGACATGCATGTTTGACAGGATTACAAGATTCACATGATTGGAGAGAGGAGAAGCCAGCGTGAAAGACACCCATGGAAAACGGAGGAAATAGTACACCTCCTCGACTGATCGCATCGGCCTGCGGCGAACGCAGGTCCGACGCATACTGACCCATTGGCCTGCGGCGCAGCGGGGACGCCGCCGCCCCCCGCGCTGCGCGCCCGCACCAATCACCGATGATTTTTGCCGCATCGTCAGCCACAGGCAGCGGCGTCCCCGCCGCGCCGCTAATGAGAAAGACAACGGAACGAGAAACAGTGATGCGTTCGGATCGTCTGCACGGTCATCTGCCGGCGAATACCGGGACATCGGCTCCGGTGCTGGTCCCGCATGGCGCTTGATGAAAGTCAACAGGGACAGGTTCTCCGTGCATACCGTACTGGTTTTATCAACTTCTTCACCTTCTTCTCGCTCACCGCCTGCTGAGCCAGATCTCCAACTGCGCCTTGGAAACCGCAAGCCGTGTCGCCAACTCGGCCGCCCCCGTCGGCTTCGACAAGGCCGCCTCGATCACAGGCAACACCGCTTCGTAAATGGTGGCAGGCAACACGCCATAGGCAATCTGGTCAACACCGCGTGCACCGCCAGAAATAACCGGCATACCTCCGCGCGCGCACCACCGGGCGACATCACCGGCAAACGCTTGTCCGGCATCATCCACGTCGCGGGACCCAACGATTGCGAGGCCACCACCCTGAAGCAAGGCCGGATCGCCCGCGCCAAACAACAACGGCGGCGCCTTCTCCTTGGAGCCGCATAGGGACGGGCCTGAATGGTGCTAAGTTAAGCGATGCTTCCGATCCTAATCCTAATCGTAATCGTAATCCTAATCCTAATCGTAATCCGTGCTCCACCAAGAGATTAAGATTAAGATTACGATTAGGATTAAGAAGGCAATAGACCCTTAACTTAGCGCTATTCGGGACGGGCCTTGCGTTTCCCATCCGCATTACGTCTCGCGTTGACAACCGGTTCGAGATGTGCAACTCTCGTTGTACAAGACAGGAGAGACTCCCATGAAGTCGTTAAATATTTCGGCGGTGCGGAACCGCCTTCCCGGACTCATTGAAGGGGTTGAGCAGACGCGCGAGCCGGTGATGGTCAGGCGTTACGGAACACCGGTCGCCATGATCGTACCAATCATGTTAGGCAAAAACCGTCAGACGCGCCACCCGCTTCGTGGTCGAACCGTCGTTCTGGCCGATGACTTCGACGCGCCCATGCCCGAACCGTGGCATGTGGAAATAGTGCCTGCTCGATGATTTTGGGAAACCGAAACGGGGAATGAAATCGGTGAATCAAGAAACGTCCATTCGCAGCCGTCTGGCGCCGAGTCCCACGGGCGCGCTGCATCTGGGCAATGCGCGCACGTTCCTGGTCGCCTGGCTGCTCGCCCGGCGCCGGGGCGGGCGGGTGGTGCTGCGGATGGAGGATCTCGACCATCCCAAGGTCAAGCCCGGCACGGCGCAGGCGGCGATTGATGATCTCCGCTGGCTCGGCCTGGACTGGGACGAAGGCCCCGACGTGGGCGGTCCGCACGCGCCCTATGTGCAGACGGCGCGACGCCCGCTTTACCGGCAAGCGCTGCTGCGACTTCAGGAACGGGGGCTGGTCTATCCGTGCGTCTGCACACGGCGCGATGTCGAGGCGGGGCAATCGGCGCCGCAGGCGGGGGAGGACGGCCCGGCCTACGACGGGACGTGCCGCGGACGGTTCGGCAGCTATGCCGCCGCCGCCGCGACCCTCCCGCCGGGGCGGCTGCCCGCGTGGCGGTTTCGCGTGCCCGGTGGGGCGGAGACCGTCTTTGACGACGGTTTCCACGGTCCGCAGCGGGAGCGGGTCGGCGAGACCGTCGGCGATTTCGTGATCGCCCGCGACCCCGACGGCGCGGGCTATATGCTGGCGGTGGTGGCCGACGATGCGGCGATGGCGATCACGGAGGTGGTTCGCGGCGACGACCTGCTTCCGGCGACGCACCGGCAGCTCCTGCTCTACCACGCTCTGGGGCTGACGCTGCCCCGCTTCATCCACGTGCCGCTGGTGGTCAGCGCGGAGGGCCGGAGGCTGGCCAAGCGCCATGGCGACACCCGGCTCGCCGCCATCCGCGCGGCGGGCGTCCGCCCCGAAACGGTGGTCGGCGTGCTCGCCTGGTGGTGCGGCTGGGCGGCGTGGGGCGAAGAACTCCGCCCCGCCGATCTGCTCGACCGCGCCGAGCTGGGCAGCATCCCCCGTGAGCCGGCGGTGCTCACGGCACAGGTCAAGGACCGGCTGAGCGTTATATAAGAGAGAAGTCAGAATACTATGACAAACATCTTACATCCTTTTTGCTTGCATCTGACACCTCTGGTTCTCCAAAATGTTTCAATGACTCCGTGACGAGGAGCCAGCAGGCTCCACAGCTCCGTCACAGAAAGGCCACCATGAATCACACACGAGTCCGAGTCATTATTGCCGCGCTGATGATTGGCGCGGTCTCGTCGGGCCGATCCGACGAACAGAAGAACAACGCCCATCTGTGGAAACCCCAGGTCTCGTCGGTGACCGTGTTCAAGAACGGTCTGGGCTTTTTCCTGAGGCAGGGCAAGGTCGCCCTGCGCGAGGGCTGGTGTGTCGCCGATGCCGTGCCGCCGGCGTCGTTCGGCACTCTGGCGATCTATTCGCATGGGACGAACGAGACGGTTGACATCGTGGGATCCGGTCCGGGCGAGAGCGTGGCGTTCGACGGCGTGGATGCGCCGGCCGATGCCGCAGCGAAGCGGGTCCGCCTGGAGGCCTGCAAGTTTCTC
>Ga0194113_10011897_pt1 | contig 10256 bp, 7 predicted proteins | sample TA2MahC200mmetaG_FD_146193 | JGI IMG/M metagenome (GOLD analysis project Ga0194113, IMG submission 146193) | Freshwater microbial communities from Lake Tanganyika, Tanzania - TA2015017 Mahale Deep Cast 200m | ecosystem: Environmental > Aquatic > Freshwater > Lake | place: Tanzania: Lake... | reverse complement strand
ATCAAAAGTCTCTTTTTTAATAGCGTTAATAAAATCGGTTTCTGTTGCAACATGCACTAAATTATAATCAACTCCGCCGTCTAAAAGGGTTGATTTAATAAGTTCTACATCTGTGATGTCATCCTCAAGATAAAGGATTCTCAATGGTTGTTTCATACTTTTGCCTTATGATATTTTCTTTTTGCTTACACTTCCCAGCGGTGGCTCATTTATGAGTGCCCAGAATATCCCTAATTCTTTAACAGCATCAGTAAACTCGTGAAAGTCAACCGGCTTTACCACATATGCATTTACACCAAGTTTATAACTTTCAACCAGATCCCTTTCTTCACGAGAAGATGTAAGAACCACTACAGGAATGAGTTTTAATTTCTCATCAGATTTGACTATTCGCAGTACCTCAAAACCATCCACTCTGGGTAGCTTGAGATCAAGGAGAATTACTGCTGGATTTCCATCAGGAAGATCTGCGAATTGTTCCCGATGATAAAGATAGTCCAGAGCCTCTGCACCATCACGGGCAACCACAACCTCATTTGCGAGGTTATATTCAGACAATCCTTCAAGCGTGAGTTCCACGTCATTAGGATTATCCTCAACTAATAAAATACGTTTAAGTTCAATCATTTAAACCTCCAGTTTTCTCGGCAACGAAAAATAAAATGTTGCCCCATTACCAACTGAACCTTCTGCCCATGTTCTACCACCATGCCGTTGGATGATACTCCGGACATTAGCCAGTCCCACGCCTGTGCCTTCAAACTCGCCAAGCCGATGTAGGCGTTGGAATATACCAAAAAGTTTATCTGCGTATTTCATATCAAACCCAACGCCATTGTCCTTGACGTAAAATACAATTTCCTTATCTTCATCAATAAATCCCCCTCTCCCCAACCCTCTCCCACCAGTGGAGAGGGGAGATTTGTCCCCTCTTGAGAGGGGTGCAGGGGTGTGTTCCCCTCCCTTGAGACTGGATTCTTCGTCTATTTCCCCTCCCTTGAGGGGAGGGGATAGAGGGTAGGGTGTTGCTTCCATAACACCTTGGGTCTCTTCAAAACACGTATCTTCACAATAACATCCAATTTTTATGATTGCCTGTGGCCGTAGACGGGTAAATTTCAATGCATTAGAGATAAGATTAACCAATACAAGTCGAAGCATTGCAGGATCCCCGTAAACCTCAGGTAACTCATCAATATTCCAGACAATATCCCTTCCTTGCATCTCGGATTGTAGCTCTGACTTAGCTTCTTTTAGAAGACTCCCAAGATTGACTTTTGTTTTCCTCATTTCAGTGCGTCCCATACGTGAAAAAGATAATAGGTCATCAATCAACATACCCATCTGTTTTGCTGAATCAGAGATTACATTCAAATAGTGCTGATTTTTTTCATTTAGAGTTTTAGAGGCATCCTTCTTCAGTAACTCCACAAATCCTGAGATATGCCGTAGTGGTGCTCGCAGGTCATGTGAAACAGAATATGAGAAGGCTTCGAGTTCCCTGTTAGCTGCTTCGAGTTGTGCCACGTTACGCTTCAACTCCTCATTCAGTTTTTTGACTTTCTCCTCAGCCAGTTTGCGCTCGGTGATGTCGCGAAGAAAGGCAAACAAACGTCCTCTATCACCTCTCACATAGTTGACACTGACCTCAATATCAACAATTCTCCCATCTTTACACCTGTGACGTGTTTCAAAGCGGTCTCCGCCAGTCTCCATTATCCGATGGATGCGTTGGGCAGTCTCTTCTGGTTTCTCTATTGCCTCGATATCCGGTATGCTCATTTTCAGTAGTTCTTCACGGCTGTAGCCTGTCAAACGGCAATAGGCATCGTTCACATCAAGGAAATGCCCTTGCATATCTACAATCCAAAAACCATCTATAGAAGTGCCAATAATGGTTTTATATTCCATCTCCGCGCGCTTGCACTCGGTGGTATCTCTAAAGATACCTATGAGATATGTCCTACCTGCTAATTCTATTGGAGCGGTACTGACATCAGCATAAAAAATAGTCCCGTCTTTTCTTTTAAGAGGGATGTCCGGAGCAACTGAAATTTCTCTCCTCGCAAGCTTTTCAAATTGTTCAACAACCCGCGGCAGATCCTCTTTGGGATGAATATCCTCGAGCCCGAGATTTGCTATTTCATCAAGATTATAGCCAAGCATTTGACAAAACGTTTTATTGGCTATTTTTGGATTGAGCCTCTTTGTATCTACATCTGCCCCGATAATAGCATCTGATGCAGTATCAAAGATGGTTCTGAATCTTTCTTCCGACTCCCGTAACGCATCCTCCGCCCGTTTGCGCTCGGTGATGTCCCTTATGATGCCCCACATTCCTGTAGCTTCGCCTAATTCATCCCTGATTAACCATACTCTTAGATCAATAGGAAATACTGTTCCATCTTTTCTGATATATTCCTTCTCGTATAGATCAGAATAACCGGTTTTTACTATCCTATCACTGACAATATCGGCTTCCATTTTATGCCATTTTGGAGGGGTTAATTGCTGATACGTAAGTTTCTTAACTTCATCATGCGAATATCCAAGCATATCCGCATATGCATTATTACACTGAAGAATATTACCTTTCATATCAACCATGACTATTCCATCTTTCAATGAATCATACAAACCTCGGTATTTTTTTTCAGATTCCTGCAAAGCCCTTTCCATTTGCTTGCGCTCAGTTATATCGCGGGCAATGCCTGTAAATCCTATTGGGATGCCGGACTTGTCATACATGATGGTAGCTGTCATCTCAGTTGGAAATATTGTTCCGTCTTTGCGCACATGACCAATTTCACGATGCGCATATCCTTTACTCTTTATCTCTTCAATAAAGGGTTTGACTTCATGTTCGAGCTGTTCAGATGTATGAAAAATGCTGAGATGTTTACCAATCAATCTCTCCGATTCCTCCGGAGTATATCCATGCATCACGGCAAAGGCTCTATTAACAAAGTTGAGTTTCCCCTCCATGTCAGATGAGGCAACCCCTTCGCCGACCTGTTCGGCCACCAAAGCCAACTGAGCCAGCAACTCTTCTGCCCTCTTGCGCTCAGTGATGTTGCGAAGAAATACAAACATCTGCCCGGCTTCTTTCATATAGTTGACACTGACTTCAATATCAACAATTCTACCGTCCTTGCATCTGTGACGGGTTTCGAAACGATCCCCACCAGTTTCCATTACTTTTCGTATGTGTGCTGCGGTCTCTTCCGGCTTTTCAACTGCTTCGATATCCGGTATGCTCAGTTTTAGTAGTTCGTCACGACTATAACCTATCAAATTGCAATAGGCATCATTCACATCAAGGAAATGTCCCTGCATATCAGTAATCCAAAAACCATCTATAGATGTGCCAATGATAGTTTTATACTCTTCCTTAGCCCGTTTGCGTTCGGTGATATCTTCGACGATCTCAATGAATCCTTGTGCCGTACCATCTTGGTTTAGGAGTGGGAAGGCCTGAACCCGAACCAAAAAATGGCTGCCATCATCTCGAACGCCTCGGGTCTCGACCTCCGTGGTCTGTCCGGTAGCCATTGCCTTTACTCCGGGGCAATGGGGGCAGATTGCACGGCGTTTTTCAAATTCCCTGAAACAATTTTTACCAATAAAATTACTGGGTGGCTTATTAAACCATCTGCCAATTGTGGCGTTGGTCATCATTATTTTATAGTCGGTGTCGATGAGGGTAACTCCGAGGCTTATATTCTCCACAAGTGTGCGATAACGCTCTTCGCTTGTGTGCAATACCTCCTGTGCGCGCTTGCGTTTGGTGATTTCTTTTTCGAGTCCTTTGACAGCATATTTCTTTGTTGATTTATCTTTTTTCATTTTCTTTCTAACCCAATAACCTTTCTAAAACAGGTATAAGTTCTTTCCTCATATCCTGCTTGGACACATAATCGCTTGCACCGGCAGAGAAAGAAGCATCTTTATATACAGACTCTACATGGATTGTAAGCATTATTACTGTCGCATTTGGTAGGGCTTTCTTAATATGCCGTGTCGCCTCGATGCCGCTCATCTTCGGTAACCCGATGTCCATAAGGACAACATTTGGTTTCCGGGAGGATATTATGGATACAGCATCTTCCCCGCTCTTTGCCTCTAAAAAGACAACGTCCGGGAATTGAGAGACGAGCAACTTTAATACTCCAGCCCGCATGTCGTCATTATCCTCAACAATCAATACAGTTTTTCTTTCCTTCATGTCATTATCCTTTTCTTGGTTCATTTGATTTAAAAATAACGTATTTAAGAGGTTTGCACAATCAGGTAAGTACCTGAGAAAGGGCTTCGAAATACCTGATCCCCTTTTCTAAGGGGGAATCGGAAGGATTCCTGACAAACATAAATGACATATTTCCGCAAGATTTATGTTGGAGTTCCTAAATACTTTTTACAAAATGTCAATTGTATTGACAATTTGTAAAATATCTATAAAATAATGAAATGATACCACGTGCCGCTGAAAAAACGCTTTTAAAGCTTGCTGGAGGTTATCCAGTAGTAGCTATAACAGGTCCCAGACAGTCAGGTAAAACCACGATTGCACGGGCTACATTCAAACGAAAGCCATATGTTTCTCTTGAAGACCCAGACCAGTGTGAATTTGCCGAAAGAGACCCTCGCGGTTTTCTGGTAAGGTTCCCGGATGGATTGCTGCTGGATGAAGCTCAAAGGTGTCCGTCTCTTTTCTCCTACATTCAAACAATAGTTGATTTGGACAATCGTCCAGGTTTGTTCATACTAACAGGCTCACAGCAGTTCGGCATGCTATCGAACATTACTCAGACACTCGCGGGAAGAGTCGGTTTGGTGCAACTTCTGCCTTTTTCCTTCAAGGAATTGTCGAAAACAGGGAAAGTCTTCAGAAATCTCGACAACCTGTTATACAAGGGGTTATACCCTGCCTTATATGACAGGAAAGTACAGCCTTCAGATTGGTATGCGAATTATGTAATGACATATATAGAACGTGATGTTAGGCAGATGATGAATATCAGGGAGCTGAGCACCTTCCAGCGGTTCCTTCGTATGTGTGCAGCACGTACAGGACAATTAATTAATCTTTCAGGTCTTGCCAATGATTGCGGGATTACCCATAACACTGCCCGCGCATGGTTGTCCGTCCTTGAAGCAAGTTATATAGTTTTTCTCCTCTATCCTCATTACAGAAATTTTGGCAAGCGTCTAGTGAAAACTCCCAAAGTTTATTTTTATGATACGGGGCTGGCGTCATGGCTTATAAATATTCAGGGGCCGGAACATTTGTCATTTCATCCAATGAAGGGATCCCTATTTGAGTCATTCGTTGTAAGTGAAATGGTAAAATCAAGGTTCAATAGAGGACTGACTTCCAATCTCTTTTTCTGGAGAGACAACACCGGAAATGAGATTGATGTTCTTATCGAACAGGGAGAAACCTTAATCCCGGTGGAAATAAAGTCAGGACAGACGGTCACACCTGATTATTTCTCAGGCATACGAAAATGGATGAAATTTGCCGGTGCCCCGCCGATAAAGCCCTTTCTTATCTACGGTGGCCCTAATACATATATAAGGGAAGGAATACACATTTGCTCTTGGCAGCATATTTTAGTGTAGTGTACCTAACACTTCTATAGTAGGTTTATTCCCCCAGCGTCGTTAGTCCTTCCCTGACGGCGTATTTGGTAAGGCCGGCTATTGTGTGTATATCCAGTTTATCCATGATATTTTGCCGGTATGTCTCGGCGGTTTTCACACTCACTTTAAGTTTGAAGGCAATTTCCTTTGTTGTCTTTCCTTCGGCTATAAGCTGAAGTACCTCTCGTTCTCTTGGTGTCAGGATAGAAAATACAGAGAGTTTTTCTTTGGACAGAATATGTTTAAATTCCTCAATCATGATATGGGCTATCTCAGGGCTGAGGTATGAACGATTTGCCATAACAGCATGAATAGCATTGATCAGTTCTGAAAAAGCAGCATCCTTCAATATATATCCTGATGCTCCTGCATTGAGCATTTCGATGATAAACTGCCTGTCTGAATGCATTGAGAGTGCAATTACTTTAATCTTCGGTGTTTTCTCAATAATCCTTGAAGTGGCTTCAATCCCGTTCATGTCAGGCATGGAAACATCCATGATTATTACATCAGGTTTCAGTTTAGTGGCTAAATCCACTGTTGTCCTCCCATCTGCTGCCTCTGCAATCACTTCTATACCGGGTTGTTTCTCAAGTAACGACCTGAGCCCGTCACGAATAATCTGGTGATCATCTGACAGGATTACCCTTATGCTCATATTACTCTCCCAACTTCAATCCAAAGGTACCCTTAATATTTAATATCTCAAATTAAATTTGCAGCAATGCCCGATCCGCTTAGGCGGAGCAGGAAGGCTCCCTTTGCCAAATAGAGGAATATATGGCATTTTATTTTCATCCCTCCTTGTGAGCCTAAGGCTTATAAGGTTTTAGGGGAACTTATTCTATTTCAGTTGTGATAATATCCTTGATTAGTTTTTCAAAAAGAGCTTTTATTTCATTCTCGGTTAGATCAACCATAAGCGGAAGTTTGTTTGCCCCTTCAGGTAGTTGCAGCAACCTGCTTTTTAATACATTTCTTATACCTTTAATCTCACATTTTTTTTTCAGCAAGATCCATTAATTCTTTAAGGGATAATTCGCTATTTTTAAGCGCACAATAAACATCAATATAATCTTTTGCATCAGATCTGTCTGCTATGGCGCAGAGTTTATTTACCGTAATATCAAGAAAACTGTCAATCCTCAAATTGTCAATTATTGCACATTCTTCAATGTTCTTTAGCTGATAACTTGTAAATTCTACTTTTAAAAATCTATTGTCTCTAATTTTGAGACTGAATATGTTTCTGTCAAAAATCTTTGAGAGGGAGACACCTGTAATGCCGTCTATTGATTTTAGGAATTTTTCTATGACTGTCATTGGAACGTTTTCTGATGAGAAAAAATCAAGGTCTTCAGAAAGTCTGTGTTCAAGATAAAAAGCGCTTAAAGCTGTACCTCCGGTAAGCCTGAAGACATCTCTGAGTTCTGATTTTGTAAATTCGTGCAGAAATGTTTTTTGATCTGAAGTAAGTATTTTGCTATCGTCAATATTTCTAAGAGGTTTTTTCATTCCATGCCTCATAATAAAGCTCAATCAGCCTGTGCTTCCCGTAATCGAGTTTCAATTTTTCCCTGTATTCAAAAAGAAGTTTGACATTTTCCTTATCGGTGCCATAGGCAGGGAAAAAGTCCGCTATCCGCTGAAGTCTCCATAAGAGATTATCAGGCGGTTCTCTGTAATCCCAGAGCAGTTCTTTAGGAATTGCTGTATCTTTAGCAGTCTTCATAAAAAATTATATCACATATGTTGTATCAGAAATCTTTCTTTTCACAAAACACAACACAGCGTTTACCCTCCCAACTTCAAAGGTGCCCATATCGTTGCCTTTGTACCTTTTCCAGGCTTGGACGCAATTTCAAAATTTCCGCCGATAAGCCTCATCCTTTCACGGATGCTGAAGAGACCAAATGCGGCTGTTTCCGTTGTCTTGTAGGAAAGAGAGGAAATATCAAATCCGGCTCCGTCATCTTCAATGGTGAGATGCATATTATCGCGTTCTCTCTGTATGGATGCCGTTACCTCGTGCGCATTTGCATGTTTTACAATGTTCACCATCAACTCTCGTACTGACTGGAACAACAGAACTCTTGTATCATCAGATAATGGTTTTGGCTGGCCATCACTCATGAATTCAAAGCGGATACCATATTGTTTCAGATAGTTTTCTCCCAGCCATCTTACTGCTGCTTCAAAACCAAGCTCGTAGAGAATAGGGGGGCTGATCTCAAATGTCAGAGAACGGGTCTGTGAAATAACCTTTTTTATAAGTTCATTTAGTTCTTTGATAGGATCTAAAAGATTAGTGGAAGTTGCCAGAGATTGAAGCTCCTCCAATTTCATTTTGCTCAGGGCAAGTTTCTGCCCGATGGAATCATGCAACTCAGTTGCAATGTACCTTCGCTCTTTTTCCTCAATCAATGACATTTGAGATGCCAGAGACCTTAGTTGATCTGCCTGTTCCTGCAAAGTTTCAGCCTGCTCTTTTAACTTCTCCTCTGTCTTCTTGCGATCAGTCACATCTTGAGTAAGTATCATGATACCTTCAACCTTTCCGTCCGGAGTTTCCACAGGGGCTATACTGGTATCCCAATAAGTTATCAGCTCTTTTTCATCTTTCATAAGAATTAATTTAAAGCCATATCTTGTCTCAACTATCCCTGTGTCTCTGACCTTCTGGAACCATCCCTCCACCTGCGGTTGGCTCCCAGTCGCATAATCAAAGTAAGACATCCCTATGGCCTTTTCTGGGGTATAGGGTGTATAGGTTCGGATGAGATCAGAATAAACATAATTACATTTACGCAAGATGAAATCATTATCAAGAAAGGCGATACCTGCAGGTATATTATTCACAATTGCCTCATTCAGCAGATTCTCTCTTGCTACAGATTCCTCCGCCCGTATGCGCTCGTTGATATCAATCCAGTAGCCAACAATCTCAAGCGGATTACCATCATTGTCGCGCACCAGCTTCATCTCGTCATGCATCCACCGATAGGTTCCATCCTTATGCAGGAAACGGTATTTATACATGTAGCTACCCTGCTCAAATAAATGCGGTAACTCGTCTAAAATGCGTTGCCTATCCTCAGGATGGACACGGCTGATCCAGAAACCTGGATTTTCAATGAACTCTCGAGATTCATAGCCTGTCATTTGTCTTATGTTCTCAGTGATGAATGTGGCTCCGTAATCACCTGAAGTCTTGGAGGAATAAATTACCGCAGGGCTATAAAGTATCAGATGTTGCAGGCGTTCCTGAGCTATATGCAGCTCTTTCTCAGCTTGTTTGCGTTTCTTTTCATGATCCATAGCCTCAATAGCAAAAGAAAGATCATCAGCAAGCGCACTAAGCAGTATAACTTCTTCTTCTTCTTCTTCTTCTTCTTCTTCTTCTTTCTTGAAGAATAATGGCTCGCCCAGATAGAAATTGATGGCTCCAAAAACATGTGTTCCTTTTTTTAGAGGGAATGATGCAGAAGAGTAATAGCCGCGCTTTAGCGATTCTTCACGCCAAGGCAGCATGTGGGGGTCATTTTTTATATCATTACAGACAAAATATTTTCCTTCCCGAATTGCAGTGCCTGTAGGTCCTCTGCCCTCCGGAATATCAGGGTTAACCGAAATCCTTATATTATCAAGATATCCTTCTTCATGGCCGTAATGGGCAATGGGTTTTACAAAAGAGGTCTCCTGATCAACAATGCCAATCCATACCATGAAGAACTGTCCGTCCTCCACAGCGATTTTGCATACCTGTTCATAAAGCTTTATTGGCTCATGAATACGAACAATTGCCTCATTTATCTTGCTCAGCACTGTATACAGACGTGTTAAACGAATGATTCTTTCCTCCGCCCGCTTGCGCTCGGTGATATTGCGAAGTATCTCGACAATCATCTGTACATTATCTTGCTCGTCTAAAACTGGAATTGCACGCGCTTCCAGCCATATCTTGTAATCAGGAAGGTACTTTTCAATCGTTTCTGGTTTTTTACTAACCTTCGCCTTGCTGGTAGCACATATCTCACAAGGAATATCGCGTCCAATAAGCTTAAAACATTTCTCTCCATCAACTTCTGCAGGAGGCTTTTTGAGAAACTCATACCCTGCCTTGTTGTAAAATATGATCGTGTGATCTGGTTTTTGTAAGGCAACAATGTCTGGAATGCCATTAATGAGCGTCCGTAAAAGATGTGTTTGTTCTTCCAATAATTTTTCTGCCAGCTTTCGCTCGGTGATATCACGCACACTGCCTACCAAATAGAGCGGACGCCCTTGCGTATCCCTGATCACGGTTAACAGGTCACCGAGCCAGCGGTACTGACCGTCCTTGTGCCTAAAGCGGTATTCGAGCAAGTACGCAGCTCTATCGCTGGTCAATACCTCCCCTATAGCATGTTTGACTCTTTCAATATCGTCCGGGTGCATCATGCTCACGACAATCTCGAGCGGCATTGAGAGTATCTCTTCTACGGAATAGCCCAAAATGCGCTCTACGGCCGGGCTCATATAGTCGTAGGTATCGGTCTTAAGGTTCCGCCGGTACAAATTATCCATGGAGCTTTCCAGCACCATACGAAACCGTCCTTCGCTCTCCCGCAGCG
>Ga0194113_10011894_pt1 | contig 10256 bp, 7 predicted proteins | sample TA2MahC200mmetaG_FD_146193 | JGI IMG/M metagenome (GOLD analysis project Ga0194113, IMG submission 146193) | Freshwater microbial communities from Lake Tanganyika, Tanzania - TA2015017 Mahale Deep Cast 200m | ecosystem: Environmental > Aquatic > Freshwater > Lake | place: Tanzania: Lake... | reverse complement strand
TGCAAACAGGCGGGCATGCACTGGCGACACAAAAACGCCATCTGCATCAGCGCCATACTCGCGCACCTACGCTCTGCCGCTTGATCTTCAACGAAACAAAATCACACCCCCCGTCATCGCCAGCGGTGATCCGGCAGTTGACGCGTGAGCGGTTTTGAGCTACTATGATCTCCTTTGAAAACCCCGGGAACCCGCTCATGAAACCGCTCGTGCTCGCCCTCGGCGTCAAAGCCGACCCCATCGAATACCGCTACTCCTACGAATGGCTCTTCCGGTTGATGAGCCAGGAGGGCGTGCGCCACCTCCAACTCGGATCGTTTTTCGAGGTCTACCATCTGCCGGATGAGTGGTTTGTCCGGCTGCGGCGACAGGCGGACGACTTTGGCATCCAAATCACGAGTCTCTTCACCACGCACCGGGAGCTGGGCGGTTTTTTCCAAAACGACCCGGCCTGGGCGGCCGTGGCGCGCCGGAACTTCGAGCGCTATATCGAGGTTGGCGCCCTGCTCGGCGCCGCGGCCGTCGGCCACAACCCCGGCGCCGTGCTGCGCGACCAGATGGGAACCAAGCCGCAGGGATGGGCCACTTACCTGCATCATATGCAGGAATTGATGGCCTTTGCCCACGCGCATGGCGTGCCGTTCCTCACCATCGAGCCCATGTCCTGCCAGGCTGAACCGCCCACGCTGCCGGAGGAAATCCGCGCTATGGGCGAAACGCTGCGTCGGTTTCACCAGGCGCATCCGAACACCAGCCAGGCCTTGTTCTGCGCCGATGTCGCGCATGGGTTTGCCGACCGCGCCGGTGTCGTGCAGTTCGACAACTACGCGCTGCTGGAACCCTGCCTGCCCTATCTGTACGAGTTGCACCTGAAGAACACAGATGCCCGGTTCGACAGCACGTTCGGTTTCACGCCAGCGGACCGGAAACGCGGAATCGTGGACGCCACAGCCGTGCGCGATTTTCTGCTGAGGCGCGCCGACAAACTGCCCGTGGACCACCTGATCGGCTACTTGGAATTCGGCGGTCCCAAGCTGGGACGCGACTACAGCGATCATCTGCTCGAGGACCAGATGCGGCAGTCGTTGCGCTATCTAAAGGAGACGTTCCTCGGCGAAGCCGATGCAACTCAGCCCCTGCCGCAGCCCACGACCGCCCTCCCAACCGTCCCGCAGCGCACGCGGCCTGTCGTGGAGATCGCGCCGTCGCTGATGTGCTGCGACTTGTGCAACCTGGAGGAGAGCGTGCGCCGCCTGGAAGCCGTGGGCGCGGATTATCTCCATCTCGACATCATGGACGCACACTTCACGCCGAATCTGCCGCTCGGGCTCGAAATGCTGACCCAGTTGCGCCGCAAGACGGCCCTCCCCTTTGATCTGCACCTGATGGTCAACGACCCCGTCTTCTTCATCGAGAAAACCCGGGGCCTCCCGGTGCAGATGATCTCCGTGCATGCGGAGTCCACCCTTCACCTTGACCGGGCGCTCGCCATCAGCCACGATGCCGGGATCCGCACCGGCGTGGCCCTGAATCCTGCTACGCCGCTCTCGGTGCTGGAGTATGTGCTGGATCGCATTGACTTTGTCCTGATCATGACGGTCAATCCCGGCTTTGCCGGTCAGCAGATGGTCGCCTCCGGTCTCCGCAAGTTGGCAGACTGCCGTCGCTTCCTCGATGCGCATGGCCGGACGGATATTGCCATCCAGGTCGACGGCAACGTCAGCTTTGCGAACATCCCGGCCATGGTGGCAGCGGGTGCGAGCAATCTGGTGGCAGGCTCCAGCAGCCTCTACTCTCGCGAGGCCAGTTTGAAAGAGAATCAGCGGAAAATGCAGGTTGCCATTGAGGCCGGATTACGTCAAAGGGATACGACGCATGAACGCTAGATCCATGGAAGCCCTCGTGCTGCATCAGGTGGGTGACCACCGCTGGGAAACCGTGCCGGTTCCGGAACCGGGTCCCGGGGAAGTGCGCATCCGGGTCGCCTATTGCGGCGTCTGCGGTTCGGATATTCCCCGCGTGTTCAAAAAAGGAACCTATCATTTTCCAACCATCTGTGGCCATGAGTTTGCCGGCGTGATCGACACCTGCGGCGCGGATGTCACCACCTGCCGACCCGGTGATCCGGTGGCCGTGTTCCCCCTGATCTGGTGCGGCAAATGCCCGGCATGCGAAGTCGGGCAGTATCCCTCTTGCGAGAAATACAACTACCTCGGATCCCGCTGCGACGGCGGCTTCGCCGAATACGTGGTTGCGCCAGTGAAAAACCTGCTTCCTGTGCCGCCGGGCGTCTCGCTCGAGGAAGCCGCCATGACCGAGCCAGCCGCTGTGGCCCTGCACGCCTTGCGCCGTGGAGGGGGCGTGTCGCCCGGGGAGACGATCGCCATCTTTGGCGCCGGTCCGATCGGCATCATGCTGGCGCAGTGGGCCCGGAGCAGCGGCGCGTCTCAGATCGTCCTGTTCGACATTGATCCCGGCAAGCTGGAACTCGCCCGATCCGCCGGCTTTACGCAGGTCTTTCACACCCACGAGCATCCGCCCGTGAAAACGATCAACCGGCTGACGTCAGAACATGGCGCACACCTGTGCATCGAGGCGGCCGGCGTGCCTCTGACCCTGGCGCAGGCCATTGAAGCCGCGCGCTGGAACGGCCGTGTGGTGCTGATGGGCAACCCCTCTGCCGACGTCGTCCTGCCCGCCGCGCTCATCTCCCAGGCCATGCGCCGCGAAATCAGCCTTCACGGCACATGGAATTCCGTCTACAGCGCCACCGGAAACGACAACGACTGGACCACCGCGCTGCAGGCCATGGCCAACGGCCAGCTCACACTCAAGTCCCTGATTACGCACACGCTCCCGCTGTCGCACGGCGTGCAGGCCTTCGAAATGATCCGAGACCGCACCGCTTTCTCCGCCAAGGTGCTGATCGGAAATGGCGTGCCGCGGCAACGGCACACCCACGGAAAGAACACGAAAGGCGTTTCATGAAAAATCTCGTCTACTACCTCGACAAACCCGGCGGTCGTTTCACCCCCATCGAGGAAAACCTGCCAGACCCGCAGCCGGGCGAAATCAGGGTCCGCACGCGTCGAACCGCAGTCTGCCAGTCGGACGTCGTCATCCACAAGCAGGGGCTCGCACGCATCCGGAAATGGCCGGCCATTATCCTGCACGAGGCCTGCTGCCAGGTGGAAGCCGTTGGCACCGGGGTCACGGCGTTTGCTCCGGGCGATCTGATCGGACTGGGATGCGACATCCCCTGTCCGGACCCCGCCTGCATGTACTGCGGCGAGACCGGCACCGGAGATTGGACCTCCTGCCCGCAGACACATGCCACGGGCCATGAGTTCCCCGGCTTTGCCCGATCCCACGCCATCCTGCCGGACTGGTTGGTTGCGCGCGGCCCGATTGTGAAATTCAACCCGGATATCTCACCGGACCATGCCTGCCAGTTGGAGCCGCTGGCCTGCTGCCTCGAGGGGCTGACGCGGGTGAACAACTGCATAGAGAAGCGCGTGGTGGTGCTCATCGGGTCCGGCTCGCAAAGCACCTATGCCCTGCAATGCGCTCTGGCCATGAACGCCCGCAAAGTGATCCTGATCAACCGCGGCGCCGAACGCCTGGAACGGGTGCTGCGCGATTTTGCGGATCCGCGGGTGATTGGCCTGCGCTGGGATGACACCATCGTGGCTCGTGTGTTCGCGGCGTGCCGGCCGTTCAACGAGCCGCACTTTGTCATGGTCACGGCGCCCTGTGCTCCGGCCTACGAGCTGGCGGTGCAACTGATGGGCTACGGCACCGTGCTGGACGGGCACGCGGGCGTCAAAGGCGCCAGCGGCAAACCGCGCATCGCGCACACGGTGGACCTCAACAACGATATCCACTACAAGCTGCAATGCTACCAGGCCACGCACGGCTCGGGCATGCACGGCATCCGACTGGCGCATGCGCTCATCAACGACAGACGCCTGCCCCTGCTGGACCGGATGACCAACCCAACCGAGCGCTTCCCTCATTCGCAAATCCAGGAAGCGCTGTCCCGGTCGGCCGACAGCGATAGCCTGAAGGTGATCATTAACTGGGATTGACCTGCCGTGCGATGCCCCCGCTGGTGCACGGCATCGGAGAATCCGCATGATCGAAGCCGAACGACACAACCGGATTCATCATCAGCTGCGTCGGCACGGCGTTCTGTCTCAGGAAGCTGCGGTACGTCTCACCGGGGCCAGTCCGGCCACCATCCGTCGCGATTTCGACAAACTGGCCGGACAGCACGGCGTGATCCGCGTGCACGGTGGGCTGCGCCTGCCGCCCGCCTTCCACGACACCCCCTTTGCCAGCCGCGAGATCCGCAACGCTGCGGCTAAGAGCGCCATTGCCCGGCGCGCCGTCAAACTGCTGCGGGAAGGCGACGTGATCGTCATCGACGGCGGCACCACGACCTTTCAACTGGCGGCGTGCCTGCCGCGCATGAAGCTCCGGATCATCACCAATTCCATCCGCCTGGCTGCCGCACTCGACGAACGTTCAGCCGACGCGGGCTGGGAGGTCTTTCTGACCGGCGGACTGCTCTACCCGCAATCCGGCCTGCTGGTCGGCCCGGTTGCGCAGAACAACCTGGCCCAGTACCATGCGCATTGGGCGTTTCTCTCCGTCGGCGGGATCACCCAGGACGGCGTGTTCAATACCAACGAACAGGTCGTGGAATCCGAGAAGGTCATGATTTCGCATGCCGACCAGGTGGTGATCTTGGCGGATCACTCCAAGATCGGCAGCCGGGCCATGTGCCTGATCTGCCCGCTCGCATCCATCGACGCCCTTTTGACCGACCGTCCTCCGCCCGCGCCCATGCACCGCGCCCTGCGCCGCGCGGGCGTCGACGTGCTCGTCGGCGGCCGGTGAAACCGGGCGCACGGTTCACGGGTTCTTCCGATTCCGGCCGCTACACCAGCGCGCCCAACATAGCATCGGCGTAGGTCATGACCTGCTGGAACTGATCCAGTCCGAACGATTCGTTGGGGGCGTGGATATGGTCCTCCTCGCGGCCGAATCCGACGAGGAGCGGGGCGGCGCCGGACACCTCTTGCAGGGTGGCGATGATCGGAATCGAGGCACCCTCCCACAAGAAGAGGGGGCCGCGCGCATCCATCCGAGTCAGCACGTCTGTGGCCAAGCGGAAGAGGGGCGAATCGAGGGGGAGCCGGAAGCCGCGGGATCCGCTGCGGACGTCGGAGAGTTCGAGCGTCAACCCGGGTGGACAGTGGGCGCGCAGGTGCGCGGCGAGCGCGTCCATAGTCCGGGACGGGTTCTGGTCCGGACAGAGACGGGCGCTGAGCTTGGCCACCGCTTCGGCGGGGATAATCGTTTTGGAGCCCGGTCCGCCATATCCGGAGTGAACCCCGTTCACCTCAATGGTGGGGTGAAAGGCGGTCCGGTGGATGGGAGGAATCGCCCGTTCGCCGCCTTCGGGAGGCGCGCCCGTTTCGCTGATGTAGGCCGCTGGGTCAAACGGGACCGCTTCGGCCAGGCGGCGCTCATCCGCGGAGGGCGCGGCCCATCCGTCGAGGAACCCGGCGACGGCGATGCGGCCCTGCGGGTCGTGGAGCGAGGCGAGGAGTTCAGCCATGCCCTGGGCGGCATTTGGGGCGAGGCCGCCGTGGGAGCCGGAATGGAGGTCATGCGACGGGCCGCGAAGGGTGATGGTCAGCGTCTGCATGCCGCGCAGACCGGCGACGATCGCGGGCTGGCCGCACGAGTGCATGCTGGTGTCGCAGACGAGGAGGATGTCGGCCGCGAGGCGCTTGCGCCATGTCGGGTCGTGGGCGCAGGCCAGCAGGGACGGGCTGCCGCACTCCTCCTCGCCCTCGAGGAGCACCCGCAGCGTGGGCAGCGGCAGGCCGGCACCGATCCGCGCGGCAACCCCCTGCAGGAAGGCGAAAAGCTGCCCCTTGTTGTCCTCTGCGCCGCGGGCGTAGATGCGACCGTCCACGCAGACCGGATCGAAAGGGGGATGCCTCCAGGCGGCGACGGGGTCCGCAGGCTGGACATCGTAATGGCCGTAGAACAGGACTGCGGGCGCGGACGGGACACCGGGCCGTTCGGCCCAAACGATGGGCCGGCCATTCGGTGGCAGGACGACCTCGGTCTGAAATCCCGCATATTTGAGCCAGCGCTTCAGCCAGGCTGCGGCCCGTGCGCAATGCGCCAGCCCCGATGCGTCGGCGCTGACCGATTCGATGCGCAGCAGATCGCACCAGGCGGTGAGGATGCGCTCGCGGTTGGCTGAGAAATAGTCGTGGTGGAGTGGGGTCATGGCGGCGGGCCCTCAGTGTTTGGCATGGCCAGAGTGTACGACGGGGCGTTCCGGGGTTTTCGAAAGAGGTCGTCGGCCCAGGCGGAGAGGACGTAGACGGCGAGCTGGATTTCAACGAGCGACCGGACCGGGCGCATCGCCGGAGGTGGGTCGGCTCGGGCAAAGGCGCCGGTGAGCAGGGCAATGAACCACGCGCCCGCCGCGAAACGCGGATCGCGCCGCTCGAGCTCGGGCAGAAAACCAAAAATGGGCAGGTCTTCGGCAATCTGATACCGGTGCTGGGCAAAGAGGCGGGCGATGCGCAGGGCGCTGTCGGCGCAGGGCACTAGGTGGCGCGCCTCGTAGTGATTCTCGATTCCGGCCAGGGCCGATTCCATTTCGGAGAGGAACCGGCCAGGCTTGTCGGCTTTCAGCCGGGCGCTGTTCGCGGTGAGCCGCCGGACCAGGTCGGAGAGCGCGGAACTGTGGGTCTGCTCCTCGCGGGTCAGCATCTTGTAGAAGCCGTCCGGCTCGCCGAGCAAATCGCCGGCCGCCACGGCAAAGGTCTTCTCGAAGGCGGCGTTGGCGGTGGCTCGCATGCGGGGGATGATCGCATAGACGGCGGTGACGTCGCCCTGTCGGCCGAGCGCGGCCGCGGCGGCGAGCGCGATGGAGTCGATGCGGGTTGCGTAAATGAGTCCGAGCAGGGCGTCGCGGGCGGCGGAATCGGGCGTCCAGCCCAGGACGCGGGACGCCTCGCGAACAACCTCGATGTTCGGGTGGGAGAGGAGCGGGCGGACGCCATTCACGACGATCTGGATACAATCCGGTGTGTCGTCGGGCTGCTGCAGCAGAGCGCCCACGGGATTGAACATCGGTTTTTCGCGTCCGGCCTCGCGCAGGGTCTCGCGCAAGGCCCGCAGCGCGCAGACGGTCAGATCGCTCTCCGGATCCTGGATCACCGCCAGCAGTCGGGTGATCGAGGCGTGTGAGCCGATGCGCCCGAGCGATACGACGGCGGCCTCCCGGACGTCGAGCGAGGGATCGCCGAGCTTGGCGCAGAGGTCGGTGACGGCGATCTCGGCGCCGGTGTCGCCGACCGCCTCGACCGCCCGGAGCCGCCGTTCGGGTGTCGCGGGGAGGTTGATGATGCGGCCGTAATAGATACCCGATGCGAAGCGGAGCGGATTGACGGGAACCAGCAGGCTGATGGCGCGACGCAGGCTGAGCGTCTCGCGCCGAACCCGGATCGAACGGAACAAAGGCAGGGCGATGAACCAGGCGACAGCCGCGTGACAGAGACAGAGGATGTGAATGTAATTCAGCCGGGTCTGACCGCGCAGAAACAGGTCGAACCCGTCGCCACACGCATCCATAATGAATCCGCCGATCAAGGGACCGATTGCGCCAATCAGCCCGATCAGTGTCCACTGCACGGCCATCGCCACGGTTCGGCCTCGTTTGGGGGCGATCGCCGCGACGAGGCTGAGGTGGCAGAGGCCGATCACGGAGTAGAGGCCGGCGCACAGAAACGTGGAAACCCCGAGGAGAACGATCGCCTGTTTGGTGACCACAGTCAGATGCAGCAGGGGGATCGTGAACGAGACGGGGTCATCCGTGATCAGGAACCAGGAGAGGCCGAAGCAGGGGCAGATGATGATCATCACCGACGCCAGCGTCTTGGGCCCCACGCGATCGATGATGTAACTGGCGAAGATGCCCGCGAGGATGCAGCTCAGGGCGCCGACAATCGGGCTGACCGACAATTCGGTGTAGGTGGCGTGCATGACACGCTTCAAGTAGAGCGCGCTGAAGGCTCCGACGATGGTGCAGGAGAGGGTCCAGAACCCCGTGGCCAGGGCGAGGTTGCGGAAACTGGGGTGGCGGAGCGGAATGAGGAGGCGCCGCGCGAGCGGGACGAGGCTCGCGGCCTGCTTCGCCGGGCGTTCGGGAACCGACCAATGGATCAGGATGTCGGAGACGCCAGAAATGGCCGCCAGAAAGAAGAGAAAGGCAAAGCCCAGGGTGGAGGCATTGGGATTGCCCGCATCAAACGCATCGAGCAGCCAGCCCGAGAGGCCCATGCTGACGAGGAAGGTGAGCATCGTCCAGCTCTGACGCGTGCTCCAGAACGAACTGCGGCCGTTCTCCGGGATCAGATCGGCCATCCAGCTCTGCCAGACGGCGCTTCCCATGTTGCCGATCAGCCCGGAGATGCAGGAGATGCCGATGATGAAGGCGGCGGTTGAGGGTTGCGGACGGAGCCAGATGAGGACAGGGGGCACGAACCACAGGCAGCGGCTGACCAGCAGGCACCAGCGCCACACGGCGCGGCGACTGCTGATGCGTTCGGAAAAGATGGCGCTGACCAGCATCGAGGCCAGGGCCAGTTGCCCGGCCATCGCCGCCAGGCCCTGAACGGTGCCGCTGGCCTGCAGCCGGTCCAGCAGCATCGCATAGGGAATGCCGCCGGAAACCGCCGCGAAGAACATGCAGACGGACGAGGCGATAACGCTGCGGCGCAAGCCGCGCTGAATGTCTCGGTCGCTCATGCTGTCTGCGCACTGGATCAAAGAAAAACCCTCGGGGACGTCATGCGGTTCAAGATACCAACTCGCGGGGGGTGTGGCAAGGAGACTCACGCGCGCCTGGCAGTTCTGATGAGGGTTACTCCTGACTCGTGGTCGTCCACCGACCGGAGGCAGAATCGGTTGACGAGTCCGCAGGTGCAAGCAGGGGGACGTTCATCGGCTCACAGCGAGAAGGGGAGTCGGCCCGGGCCGCTCTGATCGAGGCGGGGGAGGAGGCGCTCCAACTGCGTGATCAGCGCCTCGCGATCCCGGGGCAACCGGCCTTCCAGCGGCACGGGGTTCGAGGTGTGGTTGGCGCGGAAGACGGTCTGCGTGAGTTCCAGACCGCGCAGAAGCCGGATCAATTCACTGACGGCGTCGTATGCCGAGGCCGTTCGGTAGCCCTCAAACATGCTGGCGCCGGGCACCTCCACATACCGCAGGGCGGAGAGGAGGCGCGGCTGCATCCGGTTCAGTGCTGCTGCGGTCGCCTCCGCATGCCGCGCCGCCCCGGCTTTGCCGGCGAGTCCGAGCAGCACCATCACCGAGCACTTGAGGCCGGCCGCCTGAGCCCGCCGCACGGCTTTGCACATGCCGGCTGCGGTCTCGCCCTTCGCCACGCGCAGCAACAGCTCCTCGTCGCCGGTCTCGAGTCCCACGTACAGCGTGCTGAGCTTGAGCTCCCGGAGCGCCGACAACTCGGCGTCGCTCGCGGCGTTAATGGAACTGCCGTTGGCGTAGAGATTCACCCGCGCGAGCTGAGGAAAGAGGCGATTCAGGGCATCGAGCATCGTCCGCAGCCGCTCGAACGGGAGCGCCATCACGTCGCCGTCCGCGAGAAAAATCCGCCGCGTCTCCGGCCACCGCCGCGCCGCGTGCGCGAATTCGGCGAGCACCTCCTGCGGCGGCCGCACGCGGTACGGCACCCCCTTGTACATGCCGCAGAAACGGCAGGTGTTGTGCGGACATCCCAGGGCGACCTGGAAGATCAGGCTCTCCGCCTCGGCGGGCGGACGAAAGAGGCGGTCGGTGTAGTGGATCATGGCCGTATTACAGAGTTCTGCGAATGTGAGTAACAACAACGCATGCAGAAAAAAGCCGAGAGGATCGAAATCGCTATCGGGATCGGGATCGAGACCCGCTTTCGGTCCCGATAGCGATACCGAGATGCTTGTGACCCATTTCTGCAAGTCTCAGTAAGAACCCCCCTGAGTCACGCATGGAGCATGCCAGAAGCCTGGGGACACTGTCAAGGGCATGCGCGCCGCCCTAATCCTCGCCTAAGGCAGGGCAAATGTACGCAACCCGTTAAAAGAGAGAAGAAAAGGCTTGCTGACGGGCTATAGATTTCCTATACTGCATGTCCATGGCTACCCGTCTTCCGTTGATGCACA
>Ga0194113_10011893_pt1 | contig 10257 bp, 8 predicted proteins | sample TA2MahC200mmetaG_FD_146193 | JGI IMG/M metagenome (GOLD analysis project Ga0194113, IMG submission 146193) | Freshwater microbial communities from Lake Tanganyika, Tanzania - TA2015017 Mahale Deep Cast 200m | ecosystem: Environmental > Aquatic > Freshwater > Lake | place: Tanzania: Lake... | reverse complement strand
ATCGCAGCAGGTGGGTTCGCAGCCGCAAGCGGGCTCACAAGCTGGTGCACAAACGGGCTCGCAGCAAACGGGCTTGCAGGCCATGCGGGCCTTCAATCTGCTGAACAGGCCGCACTTGGGCTGACAGCACGGATCGCAACAGGTCGGCTCACAGCATGAGCCACCGCGATTGAACAGACCGGCATTCGCATTCGTGGCGCAAGCCAGACAGAACAGGCCGACCGCCAAGATGGCGACAAACGTCGTACGACTCTTCATTGGGAGGGCTCCTCGATACCAAAAACGCGTGTGAAATCTCACGGCTTCTCTGCCCTGCCGCCGGCCCCGCATGCCCTATGTTTGGTCGGCGGCCTGACGCAGGTTTCGGCTCACTGCTCAGCAATCACATCTTGCTGAAGTCATGGTTTCGTATCGACCCTGAGCGTTGCCCCACTTGACTAAACATCGCACTTGGCGGTTTTTGTCCGTTCGCCTTGTTTTGGTTATGTTGCCTAGAGCAAAGATGACGATCAACGGGTTTAGCACGGCACCAATGGTGGTCCGAAGGCCCTGCCCAGAGGTCGTGGAGCCGTGGGTGCGGAGTGAGCAATTGCTCTAGGCGCGCGGGTGCGAGGAAGCGTTCCCCCGGGTTGGCGTTGCGGGTGGGGAGGTCTGTGCGGGCGACGAGCGTCGGGAAATGCACGTTCTATCGATTCGTTCAATTTTCCCGGTTATGGCGTCGATGATTTTTGTAACAGCATCGGTTGTGTTTGCGCACCGCGTTCGCAAACCAAGACGCCGGATGATCGGTAACCGCACCCTGCTCCGGCAGAACCGAGTCGGACCCAGACAACGCAATGAAGTAAGGAATCGACCCGATGAAACGAGCGTTACTCCTTCTGGCGTTTGCATGCCTTGCCAGCATCGGCTGCCAGCACCACCGCAATTTGAATGGCTGCCAGTCTTGTCCGCCGAGTGGCAGGGGACAATACGCGTCGCGTGCGGACCGCGTGCCGCAGATTCCTTGTCGCGAGCCGCAGATGACCGGTCCCGCCACGGCGACGTACGCGTATCCGTACTACACGACGCGGGCGCCGCGTGACTTCTTGTTGGACAATCCGCAGAGCATTGGTTATTGAGCGGTGAGGCCGGCAACGAGGAGTGGAGGGGGAGCGTGAGGCGAGAATCACAAAATGCGATGTGACGACCTGACGGGCTCGCGGTGCGTTGTGAACGCACCGCGAGCCCGTTTCGTTTGGGTGAGGCTGGTTCGCGGGCGGCGGGGGCGTGGGGATGAGGCGAGCGGGGGCGAGATCCGCACTCGGGCGGCAGCGGCGACTCAACGGGAGGGCGGCCGTCAACCGGTGAAGCGGCGAACGATCAGCGTGATATTCTGACCGCCGAACCCGAAGCTGTTATTGAGTGCGACGTGGCACATCGCCTCGCGCGCGTGGTTCGGGATATAGTCCAGGTCGCATTCCGGGTCGGGGTTCTCGTAATTGATGGTCGGCGGCAGCACCTGGTCGCGCATGGCCATCATGCAGACGATCAGTTCCGTGACTCCAGCCGCTGCGATGAGGTGGCCCATCATGCTCTTGGTGCTCGAGATGGGGACTTTTTCCGCGGCGGCCCCGAACACTTCGCGGCAGGCGATCGTTTCGACGCGGTCATTCACGGCGGTGCTTGTGCCGTGCGCGTTGACATAATGGACCTGGTCCGGCGTGATGCCGGCATCCTCCAAAGCGCGTCGCATGCAGGCGATGGCGCCGCGCCCCTGCGGGTGAATGTCGGTGATGCGGTACGCATCGGCCGTCGCGCCGTAGCCGACGATTTCGCCGTAGATGTGAGCGCCTCGCTGCCTGGCTCGTTCCAGGTCTTCCAGGACAACCATCGCGGCGCCCTCACCGAGCACGAATCCATCGCGGAGCCGATCGAAAGGCCGCGACGCTCGCGTCGGCTCGTCGTTCCGCGTGGACAGGGCGGTGAGCAGGCAGAATCCCGTCACGCCCAGCGGATGGATCATGCTGTGCGTGCCGCCGGACAGCATGATTTCGGCGTCCCCGCGACGAATGATCTCCGTGGCTTCCCCGATCGCCTGGCTGCTGGCCGCACACGCCGTGAGGCAGTTGAAATTCGGACCGCGGGCGTCGAACATGCTGGCCAGATACCCCGCGGGGACATTCGGTTCCTGCTCGAATTCCCGGGACGGATTGATGATCTCCAGACCGCATTTGATGAACCGGTTCAGGTCGAAGGCGCCGTCCGCCAACCCGGCGGTCATCATCTGCGTGAAGGTGAAGAAGTCCTGACTGCCCTCGCCGCAACCCAGGTAGATCCCGAACCGGTGGGGATCGACGGGCACGTCAAGGACGCCCGAATCAAGGACCGCTTGTTTGGCGGCGCCGGCGGCGAAGCACGTGTGCCGCCCGCGGCGTTTCCACGTGTCCGGATCCTCGCCCACCTTCGCCACGCTCCAGTCCTTCACCTCGGCCGAAATGCGCGACGGGAAACTGGTGGCATCAAACACGGTCGTGTACCCGACGCCGGACCGGCCGTTCTTGAGCCCGGTCCAGACCGTCTCCACGTCGTGGCCCATGGGGTTCACGCAGCCGATTCCCGTGACTACCACCCGTCGTCTCATAGCTCTCGTTCACCCTTGCAGTACTCGATGTGCACCGCCCGCCCGCAGTGCTCGCCAGCGGTGCCCGCCCGCCGTGAGGGCCCCTCCCGCGCGGCGACGGCGGTCAGGACTGGCCTGACGGGGCGGCCGCGCCCGGTTGGCGGCCATTGGCCTTCGCCTCGGCATCGAGCAGGTGTTGCGGAACCTCAATCGGACTTCCATCCGGCTTGCGCCCGACATCGTAGACGCCGAACAGCCGGAGCATGCATAGAAAGCCATCCGGATGAAACAAGTCGACGCCCGCGAAACGATTATCCAAGTGCGCAAAGACCAGCTCGATCTCGCCCTGGACCCGGTCCCCGATGTAGCTCGTGCCGTGCACGATCGCCCCCATCGATTGAATGTCCTGGACGGAGATCTCGTATCGCAGAACATCGCCGGGCCGCGCTTCGAAATGGAACCGGCACCTGCTGACTTTCGCCAGCACGATCCGCTCTTGAAAACCGCCACGCTCGCCCACCAGCAGGCCACCCGCCTGGGCAAATCCCTCGATGATCAGCGATGCCGGCATCACGGGAAATCCCGCGAGGTAGCCCTCCAGCTGCTCTTCCGTGTTCGTGACAGCTTTCAGGGCCGTGGCACGCCGGCCACTCTCGAATTCCACGAAGCGATCGATCCAGAACCAACGCACGCTCGCTACTCCGATGCTCCCGTCTTGGTCTCCACGTAGCGACACAGGTCGCTCACAGTCAGCAGATTGCTGAATTCCTGCACGGCCGGATTCTGTTCGAATCGCTGCAGATCCGCAAACGGCATGCGGATCTTCAACTGGGCGAGTCCCGCGGGAGTCACTCGGCCGTCCTGCACGTATTCCGGATTGGTCAGAACGTCCTCAGGAAACAGCTCGCTTCGCGGAATCTCAATCTCAAACGCCTTCTCCAGCCGGAAGACGATGTCCAGGAAGTCAATGGATTCCGCACCCAGGTCTCCCACCAGCGTCGACACGGGCGTGACCTCGTCGTCGTCAACTCCCAGAGCATCCACCAACGCCAATTTGACTTTGTCGTATACTTCTTCTTTGGTCGGTGCCATTCCCATCGTCTCCAGTTCTTGTCCTCGTCAACGCCGCGCGTTGACCACATTCATGCTTCGGGTGCCGCCGCGGTGTCGTTCACCAGCACCACCGGTGATCGGCGACGGTCCCGTCCAGTTCAGGGTCAATTCCCCCTTGTTTGCGATCCGCCCCTCACTCGGTCTTGTTGGATGTGAGGGCCGGCCGATAGAGCAGTTCGAATCTCTGGCGGTTCTCGCGCCGCGTGAAGTCATCGGTGGCTGCCCGCGACGGATATCGGTCCGCGAGGTTGTATCGCTCCAGGACCAGTCGAGCTGTCACGCACGTCTTGCCGTTGACCGAGGCTTCGGCTTTGAGCGTCGTTGTTTGTTCATCCTGCGCGACGATGTCGGCGACCACCTGCAACACCTGCCCCGGCTCGACGAAATTCGAAAATTTCACGTTGCGCGCTTCACGCAGCACGATGATCGAGTGCGCGAAGTTCTCGCTCTTGAAAACGAGCATGGCGCTGGCCTGCACAATCGACTCCAGCATCAGGACGCCCGGCATGACCGGGAATCGCGGGAAATGATCCGCCAGGTATTCCTCCGCGGTTGCCAACGCCTTGACCGCGGTAACGCTCTCCCCGATACGCATGTCCACGATTTGGTCGATCAACGAGAAACGCACGGTGTCGCAGCCCTCTGAAAAGTGCGAACAATGGCGGTGGTGGCTGGCCCGCCCTCTTGCGCCCCGGACCCGGTGCGGGCGCCCCACGTAAAGCGTCTTAGTATAATCCCCCATCCAAGCTACCACAACCGATCCTAGTGACGAGAAGCGTACATCACAAGCATCGGGAACGCAAGGACTTATGGCGGAATGCGGTCGAGCGGCCAAAGTTGACCGCCCCATTTGTCAACGGATTCGCGGGCTGATACATTGCGCCCCATGCGAAAAGGAATCCCCGTTTCTCCGGGCGTGGCGGTCGGCGTGGCCTACTGCATCCACGAGATTTTCGTGGATCCCGATACGCAACGCCTGGAAGATCACGACGTGACGGCCGAGCTGGCGCAGTACGAGAAGGCTCGCGAGCGAGCCGCCTCGGATCTTCGTGCGCTGCAGAGCAAGGTGCAATCGCAAGTGGGACACGAGGAAGCCGCCATTTTCGGCGTCCACGAGTCGATCCTGCGCGACGCGTCCTTTTCGGAAAAGATCCGCACGTGGATTTCGCGGGACCGCCTCACCGCCCAGGCCGCTCTGCACCGGTTAGTCAACGAGTACACGTCCCTTTTCGCGAGGACCAAGGACGAGTACTTGAGAGAGCGGCTGAATGACCTGCGCGACGTCGTGGTGCGCCTCAGCTCCCACCTGTCCGACGTGCTCAAGCCCCACGCCCATTGCTCGCTGCACTCCCCGTTGATCGTGGTGGCCGACGAACTGCTGCCGTCCCAAGTCGTCGCGTTGGGCGACATTGAGGTCAAGGGCATCGTGACGCAGAAGGGGAGTCAGACGAGCCACGCCGCGATCATCGCGCGCAGCCGCGGCATCCCCGCCGTGTCCGGCGTGCGGGGCATTCTCCGGCAGGTCAACACGGGCGACACGATCGTCGTCGACGGCCGCGACGGGCACGTCAAGGTCAATCCCGACCCGGAAACGAAGGCGGCGTTCCGCAAGCTGGAACGCGAGTTCTTCCATTTGAAGGACGAACTGGCCGCCAACCGCGATCGACCGGCGGTGACGGCCGACGGAGTACCGCTGGACCTGCACGCGAACATCAATGGCGTTCAGGACGTGCACGCCGCGGTGGCCATGGGCGCCTCGGGAATCGGACTGTTCCGCACGGAGTACCTCTACCTCACGCACCACGCCCTGCCGGACGAGGATGAACAACTGGCGGTGTACCAGCAGGTGATTGCGGTGAGGCCGGACCTGCCGGTGACCATCCGGACGCTGGACATCGGAGGCGACAAGACGGTGCCCTACCTGGGGCACGACCACCAGGAGGCCAATCCGTTCATGGGTTGGCGGAGCATTCGCCTGTCGTTCGAGCACCCGGACTTCTTCGCCGTGCAGTTGCGGGCGATCTTGCGAGCGGCCGTTTATGCGGAATCGCGGCGCGGCAGCGTCCGGATGCTGTTTCCGATGGTTACGGCCCTGGAAGAGATCCACCGCCTGCGGAAAATGGTCTCGCGGGCGTGCCGCGACCTGGAACGCGAAGGAAAGGACTACCGCACGGTGCCCCTGGGCATGATGCTGGAGGTACCGGCGGCAGCCGTCTCCCTTGATACGCTGCTCCCCCTCGTCGACTTCGTCTCGATCGGATCGAACGATCTGGTCCAGTACTTGATGGCGGCCGATCGGGACAATCCCAAGGTGAGTCACCTGTGCCAGCCGCTTGCTCCGCCCGTACTGCGTCTGTTGACGCAAGTGGTGGAGGTGTGCGAGCGCGCGGGCAAACCGCTGACCCTTTGCGGTGAAATGGCAGGGCAGCCGAAGTCGTTCGTGTTGCTGCTAGGCATGGGGCTCCGCAGCTTCAGCATGAGTCCGGCCTTCATTCCTTCCATGAAGGAACTCGCGTCGCACGTGAGCATCCCCACGGCGCGCGAATTGCTCAAACACGTGCTGCGCATGAAAACCACGGCGCGAGTCAAGCTTTTCATGCGCCAACAGCTGAAGCAGATCGCCCCGAACTTGAGCCTGTTCGACACGGCCTGAGCGGCGCGCGCCACGCATCACGCAGGACCGGCGCCGCCATGCGGGCCGCCAGCCCCCGACGGAAGCGGAAGGTCCCACCGCCGACGCGCATAACCCTCACCGCGTCCCCGCACGGGCGATCACCCTTTCACGCCGTCCAGCGTCTTCTGGATCGCTGCCTTCGACTGCGGTCCGAATCGGTCGACCACCTCACCGCCCTTGAACACCACCAGCGTGGGAATCGTGAACACCTGATACCGTTGGGACACGTCCGGGTTCTCGTCGGTGTTCACCTTACCGATCTTGACCTTGCCGGCGTTTTCCGCGGCCAACTGGTCGATCACCGGACCGATCTGACGGCACGGACCGCACCACGGCGCCCAGAAATCGACCAGGACTGGAAGTTCGGACTGCAAGACCTCGACTTCAAAATTCTCGTCCGTAAACTGCGCGACATTGCTCATGAAGACAACTCCTTAGTGCACGTGAAGGGCACGGTTTGCGTGCATGAAAGTCACGTTTGAAAAACAATCCGATTCTTGGCCATTGCGTCCGCTTCGGTATTCGCGAGTAGCACGCGGTCGGATTTGCGACCGCATCCACTCTAGGGAGCCTCACATCCCCCGGCTGGCGCTGGCTGGCGAAACACGTTTGCCAAGCCGCCGGCAGCCGGGGGGCAGCGAGCCTACCACCGCAGCCCGAATTGCTCGCCGCCGGTATTCCGGTCCGTGCCGCCTTTGAGCGGCGCGTGGCGCTTGGGTCGCGCATCCTCGCGTGTCGGCGCGGGCGAGTCTTCCGGTTCCGCCGCCCGCGGTTCTTCCTGGACCGGTTCGGGCAGCGTGGCCCTGAGGGACAACGCGATGCGCTGGGCGTCCACGTCGACCGACAGCACCTTCACGTCCACTTCCTGTCCTTCCGCCACCACGCTGCCGACCGACGGCACGCGGGAATGCGACAGTTCGGAGATGTGAACGAGGCCTTCGACGCCCGGCGCCAGTTTCACGAACGCGCCGAATTTCGCGATGCGCGATACGGTGCCGTGCACCACGGTGTCCGGTGGGAACTTCTCTTCGATGTTCATCCAGGGATGTTCTTGCAGGCTTCGGTAGCTGAGTCCGATCTTGCCCGTCTGCTCGTCGATTTTCTCGATCTTCACGCGGACTTTCTGGCCCTCCTGCAGGATCTGATTCGGATGATCGACGCGTTCCCAACTGAGTTGGCTGATGTGGATCAGACCGTCAATGCCTCCCAAATCCACGAACGCTCCGAAGTCGCGGACGCCTCGCACAACTCCTTCCATCACTTGGCCGACGGTGAGACTCTCGCGCAACTGCCGCCGCGCCTCTTCCTTCTCCCGTTCCAGCACGGCCCGCCGGCTCAGCACCAGGTTCTTCCGACGCCGATTGACTTCGCTCACCACGCACAGCAGTTTCTGCTCGAGAAACTCGGCGTAGTCCTCGACGCGGAACATGGCGATCTGACTCGAGGGAATGAACCCGCGCACGTTGCCGACCTTGCACTCCAGCCCGCCCGTGTTGGCGCCGGTAATGCGGGCTTCCACCAGGGCGCCCTCGACCAGGTCCGACCAGTCCTCGACGTGCATTGACATGCCGGGGACGAGGAGTTCATAGAGGCCCTCCTCGGCATTGAACGACCTGAGCACGACGTCCAGCTCGGCGCCCAGCGCGGGCGGCTCGGTGAATTGGCGCAGTGAGATGACTCCTTCGTGCTGTCCTGGCAGTGAGAAGAACACGTCGTCCCCTCGAATGCGAATCACGCGGGCCTTGTGACGCGACTCAAGTTCCAGTACCGACAGCGGCTGGTCGGCGACGCCCGCACCCAGGATTTCGTCCACGGTGCTGTCGCCGATGGCCGCTGCCAATTCGCGTTCCAAGTCCGGGGGCAGCGGATCGCGGACCGACGGGGGCGGCACGGTCGGCCCGGTGGGCACGAACATTTCCGGCACCGGCGGCTGGTCGGCTTCGGCCGCCGCGGCGGGCTCGGACGCCGCCGCGCCTTCTCGCACGCGCTCGCGGCGCGGTCCGGCCGGGTGACTCGATCGCAATCCTCGCCGCTCGCCCAACGGACCCCTGTGGGTGGGCCGGTCACCCGCGCGGCCCAATCCCGATCCCGGCTGCGTCGCGCCGCGCCGCCTGTCGTCTTCCCGCGGCCCCGCGGCCGTCCGTTCCGCCGGGCGCTCGGCGGCGGGATCGGTCGCCATGCCGTCACGTCCGTTGCCCTGCATGCTGGCCGCCACCGCGTTTGCGGCTGCCCTATCCCCGGTGCCGATTTCGCCCGGCGTCGCCGCCGCGGGAAGACCGGCGGGACCGGACGTGCCATCATCCACCGCCGAGGCCGCCCGATCGTCCGCATTGCAGGCGACTTGGCCGTCGCTCGTCGGGCACGTCGTGCCGGGAGACGCATCACCATTAGTCCTTGCAGCAGCCGGGTCCGGCTCCTGAACGACGGGCTTGGAAGGTTCGCTGTTCATCGCTTCCCGATCCAGGGTCCGCCCGCCAGCACGTCCCAGCCGCCGCACGGCCGCGCACGGACCAGTAACCACTCACCATGACGCTCACCTGTTCACGACGCGCGGGCGCGCACCCGCAGTCACATGCCGATGCACGCCGCGCCGCCACGGGCCCCACGGCTGATGCAAAGGTCGGGCGCGCGGCAGCATTCCTTGCACCAGGTGAATCGTCCGCCTCCGTGAAGTCTCTCAGTTTAACACTGAGCGGCACCGTCGGAAAGGGTTCCGGGGCCGCCAGCGGCGAGTGACTGGCGGCCGGCTGCAAGGGGCAGAGCTTTGGGCTTGAGGCTTCGGGCCTGAGGCCTTAGGCTTCAAGGTCTCGTTAGGCGAGCATCCGCGTGCCGCACGGATCGCATTTCCCATCCAATCACCGTGGAATTTGCAAGACGGGAGTCCGCCCGCAGGTCGATCTGGTGTCGAAGGCAATTGGCTCCAGGATCGCGGCGGGCCGCTGAGTGCCATGTCCCCATCGTCGTCCCTGCAAACACCCGGCATGACTACTGCCGCGCGCGGTCGCCTGCTCGTGGCGTGCGCCGCCGTCTTGTGGAGCGCGAGCGGCTTCTTCGCCAAGGCGCCGTTGTTCGAGTCCTGGCCGGTGGCCGACCGGGCGATTCTGCTGGCGTTTTGGCGCGCGGTGTTTGCCAGCGTGCTGCTTGTGCCGATGGTGCGCAAGCCGCGATGGACGCCCGGCCTGATCCCGATGGCGCTGCTGTTCGTGATCATGAACTACACCTATCTGAGCGCAATGACGCGCACCTCGGCCGCCAATGCGATCTGGCTTCAGAACACGGCACCGGTGTGGGTGTTTCTGGTGGGCGTGGTGTTTCTCGGCGAACCGGTGCAGCGCGGCGATTGGTGCCTGGTCCTGCTCGGAGCGGTGGGCGTGGGGTTCATCCTCGTGTTCGAAACGCGCGGCGCGCAACAGGCCGGAGTCGTTTTTGGGCTGTTGGCCGGAATCACCTACGCGGGCGTCGTCCTCTCGATCCGCCTGCTGCGGCACGAGGACGCCGCATGGCTGATCGCCGTGAACCACCTGGCCACCGCACTGGTCCTTTCGCCGTACGTCGTGTGGAAGGGCACGTGGCCGGACGGCGAACAACTGGTCTATCTGTGCGGCTTTGGCATGCTGCAGATGGGACTGCCGTACGTGCTGTTCGCGCGCGGCCTGCGGGCGGTCACCGGGCACGAAGCCGCGGGCATTGCGCTGCTGGAACCCGTGCTGGTGCCCGTGTGGGTGTTCCTCGCCTGGCACGGCGCACCGTCGTACCAGCCGCCGCAATGGTGGACGTTCGTGGGCGGCGGCCTGATTCTGGCCGGCCTGCTGCTGCGATTGCTCGCCTCCCGCTCGCGCGGCGCTACAGCTGCCAATCGTCCCGATACGGG
>Ga0194113_10011890_pt1 | contig 10258 bp, 10 predicted proteins | sample TA2MahC200mmetaG_FD_146193 | JGI IMG/M metagenome (GOLD analysis project Ga0194113, IMG submission 146193) | Freshwater microbial communities from Lake Tanganyika, Tanzania - TA2015017 Mahale Deep Cast 200m | ecosystem: Environmental > Aquatic > Freshwater > Lake | place: Tanzania: Lake... | reverse complement strand
ACGCATAGAACGCCCAGGGACACATCCCTGCCGGTGTCGCATCGCTGACTAGAAACTCGTCTCCCACCTTGTGACCCGCAGCACAGGTCCCCTTCTGCGATATCACCCTGGCAATCACCCTTTTAGACTCTGCTTCAGCCATGCTTCTCCCTCCTTCCTTGCATTAAACAGTGTTCATGCAACCGCATGGGCTTGCACCTGGAACCCTTCACGCACCGGCGCACCGCTCAAAAGAGGTACGGCTTGTTCCCGACTTAACAACATACGCTATTGTTCAGCCGGCTTAAAACTTGCCACTTCAGCCTATCATATATGAGTGGCAATCCCCCTGCAACCTGTCATTCTTGAGTCCCGATTGCTTCTCGCCCGGCCGGTCATTCTTGAGTCCCGATGCAATCGGGGCGAAGAATCCCCCCAATCGTCATTGCCGTCTCGCCGTATCCTGAGCGGAGTCGAAGGAGACGGATACTGCAATCTTGAGCGGCCTCTCCTTGGTCATTCTTGAGTCCCGACATAATCGGGGCGAAGAATCCCTCAATCGTCATTGCCGTCTCGCCGTATCCTGAGCGGAGTCGAAGGAGACGGATACTGCAATCTTGAGCGGCCTCTCCTTGGTCATTCTTGAGTCCCGACATAATCGGGGCGAAGAATCCCTCAATCGTCATTGCCGTCTCGCCGTATCCTGAGCGGAGTCGAAGGAGACGGATACTGCAATCTTGAGCACCTTTTCCCTGGTCATTCTTGAGCGGCCTTTCCCTGGTCATTCTTGAGCGGCCTCCCTTTGGTCATTCTTGAGTCCCGATGCAAAATCGGGGCGAAGAATCCCTTCGTTCCTCTTGAAACCTGCCACCTCAGCCTGTCATTGCGAATCCTTCCGCTGAAGGATGAAGCAATCCCATCGCCCACCCTCAACCACGAGACCGCCAGTAACATAAGGGAACATCATTTCACAATAGTCAGTTTTGTTTCAATCCCCTTTCGAGGATTAGGTTCTTTCTGACATTGGAAAAGAAAGGTCTACATAGGCAAATATGGAGTGAGTTTCAATCCCCTTTCGAGGATTAGGTTCTTTCTGACTATTAGAAAAAAATCCACTAAAATTCAACAATATTAAGTTTCAATCCCCTTTCGAGGATTAGGTTCTTTCTGACATTCTAATGATGTTAATATGGAATTTGGGGTAGGAAAAAGTTTCAATCCCCTTTCGAGGATTAGGTTCTTTCTGACTTAAAGGCAATATTTTTTCTAAGAAAACACAATTTTACCGTTTCAATCCCCTTTCGAGGATTAGGTTCTTTCTGACTTAAAGGCAATATTTTTTCTAAGAAAACACAATTTTACCGTTTCAATCCCCTTTCGAGGATTAGGTTCTTTCTGACATAAAATTGTGTGTGCTTTAGTTCACGATGAATTTAGTTTCAATCCCCTTTCGAGGATTAGGTTCTTTCTGACCTGCATTAACTGCTGTTGCTTGCATATTGCCAAATCGTTTCAATCCCCTTTCGAGGATTAGGTTCTTTCTGACTTTTATTTGATTCGATTTTCTTCTATCTAGCATAAATTCGTTTCAATCCCCTTTCGAGGATTAGGTTCTTTCTGACGCAAGAAAGGAGGACAGTCCGATGGCATACACTATGCGTTTCAATCCCCTTTCGAGGATTAGGTTCTTTCTGACATGAAGGAAATCTAGCTGCATAAGCTAGACATTTAACAAGTTTCAATCCCCTTTCGAGGATTAGGTTCTTTCTGACTGTGCTACACAGACGGCATAGACGAATACACACTAGCGTTTCAATCCCCTTTCGAGGATTAGGTTCTTTCTGACTGCGGCTATCTGGCTACAGATACGGTTTTCGAGCGTGTCTTTTCTCTGCCCTGATTTTACACTAAAAGCTATTCATTTGTTAAGGTGCTGAAGCTCGAGCGGGTCACACCGCAAAATAAAGCTGAGCCTGGGTAACTGGCGGGCCGTTTATCACTTCCACCCTGGGGATACATTCGGCGCAAAGGTAATAATAGCGCACCGTGTCCTCTTCTTTTATCACCTTGGTCAGTTTCTGTTTCAATATCTTCATGTGGTCTGGTTTGACATCGCATTCGAAAACGCTTTTCTGAACCCTGCTGCCGAAGCCTTCCAGTATTTTGCCGACCTTATTACGCCTTGCGTCATCGGGTATGTCATAACAGACTACTGAGAACATATTTACCTCACCAAAAAGGGCTTGTAGCCTGGGGTGCGATTGAGTATGAAGTTGGCAAGCTCCCTCGCCTGCAGCTCGAAGCAGTGGCGGTAGGTGGTCTGACCGCCGGCACGGGGGTGATGGATTTTGCTTTGCACCCTGGTCTCGTAGTGGTGCAGGAAGTTCTTGACACCATCGTTGGTGATGATGACCATTTTGCCTTCTTCTTCGGGGCGCTGGAAATCTTTTTCTGTCATCACGCCCGTGTTTACCAGCCAGAGAACTAGTGAGTCAACGATGATGGGGCGGAACTCCTCCATTAAGTCCAGTGCCAGGTTTGGTCTTGGCTGTTCCACCGAGTGAAGAAAACCGAGGAAAGGGTCTAGTCCAACGATGCTTACTGCTGCCTGCATATTATAGGCTAATAGTGTGTAACCGAAGCTTAGCATGGAGTTGATTGGGTCTGGAGGTGGGCGCCGTTTTCTGGCGGTGAATCCTAAATCGCTTTTGAGGATTTCTCTGAAGGACCTGTAGTAGCTGGCGCTGGCGTTGCCTTCTATGCCATGCAAGGAGCTGATTTCGGAACAGTCTTCGAGGCTGGTCAAGGAAGTTTCCAGCGTGGATATGGTATCGTCCAACTGTGGTATTTCCAGTTCGCGGCGGTAGCGCAACAGAATAGTTCTGTAGTTTTGCAGTTTGCCGCTGACGAAGGATTTGGCTATGGCCAGCTTTTTATCGCCATCAATGATAGCCTCTGCCTGGCGTAAGCGGAGCAATCCTAATCTGGTCTCGGTGGAGATAAGGCGACCATGGAATTTGCCGTACTTGTTGCAGAAGACGCAATCTATTCCCTGTTGCAGCAGGTAATCGATAACTGGTGTTGTAAGGCTAACATTGCCGAGCACTATTACCTGCTCCACCTCGATGGCGTGGATTTTCTGCAGGACTTCATCGTCTTTGGTGACGGTGAATAGTTCACCGTCTTTGTGAAGCCTGGAGCCTTGTTCAATAAGATAGAGAACTGGCATGGGTCACGTTAATCGTTCCATTTCACGAAGCGGGAGCCGCGCAGCCATTTGTCAAAATCCTCTACGGCTGCTTTGGCAAAATCCAGGGCAACCTCTAGCAGCTTTTCATAGTCACTAACGCTTACCGGCGTCACTCCATGTGCCAGGATTGAATCATTTCTCCTTTTCAGAGCCTGTTTTATGGTCTTGTCATTAAAATATCTCTTTCCGAGGTCATCACCGTATTCCTGCAAAAATTTATAATCTTTTTCCAGTCCAATTTGTATTTTTGCCTTCATGCCCTTGAAATCGTCTTTTAAGGAATCGGGGATTTTGTCATGAGGTACGTTGCCAGTATCCATTATGCCATAGTTTCTGAGCTTGTATTGTGCTATCAATTCGATAACGCGATATAGGCGCGCAACGGCGTCATCGTATTTCGTCTCTTCTGCTCTACGCTTGGCATTGTTTATGAGGTCTGCTATATGGAATGGCTCTTTTTCCTGGGAAGCGAGCTGCCTGTCGAGGAAAGCAATGTTTGTCTGGAATCTAGAGTCATCAATCTGCTTTAAGATGCTGAGTGCTTCCTTGTGCTGAAACTTATCCCAGCTATTGTATGCTAACGTAACGATTTTGAGAGGTGATAACTTTGACAGCAAATCAGGATGGCTACATAAATTCTCCAGTTGCCTCATGACCTCCAGTGCTGCATCAAATTGGTAGCGGTTGAACAAAAGCACCGCCAGCGGGAACTTCTTATCAAAAATGACAGGATAGGGGCTGATGGTCAGCAACGTTTCGGTTCCTTTGACTACGATACCACCCTGACGTTCTCCAGTGACATAGCTCAAGGATTCCATTTCAAGGATGCTTGCCAAGACGGTAAGCGCAGCGGTCATTGCCTTGGTGCCGGAAGTGTAATCAACAGTGACGTGAGCATATTTCCCGGTGATTTCTTTCAGAGTGGGCGATAGGAAATTGTATATCTTGTTGATATCGTCAGGATGGTCAAGGCATATAATGTCGTGAGAGTTGTCTATCTGTGATAAGACTAGAGGCAAGGTTTTTTCCTGGCTCTCTTTGGTGACGACGAAAAAGATTTGGTCGGGGTTTTGATTTTTAATGCTATATGCTATGCCATGAGCAAGGCTTTCCTGCGAGTCTTGTTCTGGCCTGGTCCCCGTACCTACCGAAATTATAAGCGCCTTCTTGCCCTTCATTTGATTCTCCTTGTTTGGCCCATGCCCATGGTGGTTTTGGCTCCAGTGCCACAATAGAAGGCGAAGTCAGCCAGGGTATTTATGGCTTTGGCTGAATTTTCGTCGATATCGGAAGGAAGTTCATAGGTACAACTACCCTCAAAGCCGACCTCCTGATAGGAGTTGAAGTGGAGGATACGAGTAGCAAGTTTGTATCTGGCAATTATCATTTTGCTGTAGTATCTAGCGGCTGACTCATCCATTGCCACTGGAGAAAACTGCTGCCACTTATTGAGGAAGCTGCTGAATACAAGTGTGCTGTCAGGGTATAACACATTTCTTTTGCCGCCGGAGCGAAAAACTGTGGGGGAAATGAACTGCAACCCTATCTGTTTCTGGGGTAACGGTTTCGACAGCAGTTCCTCATAACTTTGATGATTGCAGAGTGGGGAATCATCGTGATCAAGCACTACTTGCTCCAACTTGAATGTAGCTGATTCAAGGCGGAGCGGTTTCTCTGCCGCCTTTAATGTGGCATCCATAAAATAGGCGAACAGGTTTTCTTGCAAGAAGGTGAGCCTTATGGAGTAGTCTGAGCCAGTGATGGTTTTAAGGTTTTTGTCTGCCCGCTGGAACTTGCCTTGAAGCGGCGAGATGGTGAATGGCTTAGCCGAGGCAGATTCGTGCAGTTCTGTGGCTATGTGTTTGTTGCTCTGGTTGATGAGATTCAGGAATAGCGCATAGGCGTGATGTCCCTGGGTCGGGGAAATCGCCACCTCGTCAAGTGACTTTAATCTAAGTAGCGCTGCATGGAGCATTGGCATTTTGTTTTCCTCTCCGTGCTATATCACGGGTTGTGGTAGAACCATGGGCACAGGTAAAGCGAAGGCATATTGCACGGCGTCGGCGTAAAACGAGAGGTCTGTGACCATATGTCCGTAATACTCGTGGCATGGGTGGTCGTACAAGGTTGAGCCAGCTTCTAACATGATAAGCGGCTTTTTGAAGGCGTGGTCTTCGGATGCTCGTTCTTCACCCATCTTGCCGTATTTAACCGTGGTATGCCAGTATCCCTGGGTAGGGTCATCTTTGGCTGGCACGAAATTAGAGAGTGTCACGAAGGCGTTTGCATTTTGCGGGTGCTCGAAGCCCTGGGAGGGTTCAAAGTTCATAGATTCTATCTCGCCATAGCCGATGGATTTGCGCTTGCCATAGCCGCTATTTGCAAGATAATGGAGAAGCTGCTCAGCCGTATTGGTGAAACTGTCCGCCACCTTGAGATATATAGTCACCTCAGGCCAATGGTATTCCTCAAAGTTATAAAGCTGACCTTCCTCGCCAGTGGTGCTGGTGAGCCTGTTAAGCTGGTTTTTCAAGGTGATACGCCTTATTTCTCCTGTTTCGGATACTGGGATAACGGCTTCGCCCTTTAGCGCACGTGTGAAATCATCCTTGGTAACATATCTGCCTTTTCTGGTTTCTTTGTGCTGCTTGAACTGCTCCCTTTGGTCGGCGATGGACAGCGTAGTGTCTGTGGCTGGTGGTGCTGTGAGTGGCAGAGGCAGTAAATCGCAGGGGAACCCGTTGGACAGCAAAAGGGGCGGTGTGGCTTTTTCGTAGCTCTCCAGGAACTCTTTGAGTTTATTTTCACCGTAGAGATAGAGCATGCCCCAGCACAGATGTCCAAAGATGGTATCGGACTGCCATGCCGAGGCTACCCAGGATTTCAGCTTATATTGGGCTTTGTACCATCTCAACAGTCTTTAATCTCCAAATTCCTGATTTCAACCCAGCCATATCCTCTGGTCCCTGAACCACCGAGGTAATCTTTTTGCATGAGGGTCAGTGCCTCTTGAATGTATTTAACCATTGTTTCGGAATCATCATTCCTGAAAACGCGCAATGAAATGTTTAAATCAAATTCCGTGTTCTTTGGGACACGTTCCATCTGCCGTGGGTCACCAGCGACATTAGTTGCGCGGTTAATCGTATTCTCGCTCTTAACTTCTGCATATTGGAGTCCCTCTGGTGCCAGTTTTTCGAGTTCCTCACGTGACTTGTCTGTGATAATGGCATCCCTGACGATTATGCGCGTGGGGCCAAGCTTGTGTCTAGTATTTTTATGAGGGCCGAAAATCGTGCATACAGGGCAAATGTTCAGAAGCTGGCCGCATCCACAAGGCTGGCCATTATTTTTGTCTTGTCTCGGTTCGCCGGAGTTGCGGTCAATAGACCAGCCAACTCTATCGTGCTTGTATTCTAATACTGCTCTCAATTTGCCTTTAAGAGATGAGCCTGGGATATATGGCATCTTATCTACGGGATCGCGCAGGATAGGATTATCCAACCCTCCAATCTCAATATCCTCCTTTGATCCGCCAATCCGCAGTCCGGTCTTGCACTTCAGAATACCTGAAATAGCGATGTATTTCTCTAATTTCAAATCTGCCATTTGTTTTACCTCCTCTTTCCTTGTTCCTCTTCGTATTTCAGATAGGCAACGAGACTTTGCATGTGAGCTAAGAAGCCCCTTGTGAATGCTTCTTCAGACTGCACTGCCAGTTCAACATTTTTCTCCATCATTTGCTTGAATAGTTCTGGTGCAGTTCCTCGTCCTGCTGCTGCTATAGCAATTACCTTCAGATTCAAGATCTCTTCTTTTAATCTGTCAAATGGTTTGCCTGCTTTCAGTTGGCGTTCGAGATTGCGTGCACGGTTGAAGAACCGCCGTAGTTGTGTGGATGTGAGTTTCTGCTGTTCATGGCAGAGTGCCTTAGCCCTTTCCTCAGGCCATTTCTGGATTACCTCTGGTAATAGGTTTCCCTTTCCATCAAAGTAACCATTCTTGAGATAATTCGGATCCAAGTTTGGCACTTGGCGCGTTGGGCCTCTTGCCTGCAGGCCTCCTCCGCCCCTTGGCGGGAATTGCTGTCTGCCATGCTGGTAGGTCATCCCTTACCTCCTCGTCTGCTGTATAAGCAGAGGGTTGTTATCAGCCTCAGATTACCTAAAATCATCTTTTCTCGGCTGGTTGGTGGCCATTTCAGCAAGCCTGTAGTCCATTGGTGGAGTTCAGGCGTTTTCCTAACGTCAAGGTTACGTGAAATGTTATACGCAAGTAACGGGTGATACCTTAGTCCTAGAATATCGCCTTTGCCATCGTCGTACTGTCGCCACATGTCGGCGAATGCCAGCATGTTATAGAGAAAAGCGGATGGTACATTTTTCATGAGAGGCTTCAGAAAATCCCATTCCTTTTTGACCTGTATCCAGTGTGACCATTCCAAGGTTGTGTCCAAAATGGTGATGCGATTGCGGCCAAGGTTCTTGGACTTCTTGAGTGCTTCCTCGACAAGTTCGGACGCCCTGGCTACAGGATAATCATCTTTGGTGATTGTGATGCCGGCAGAGAGGGTGATATTAGGGTTGCCTGAGAACTCGGTGAAATTAGTATGTATTTGCTCTGCCAGCGCTATTATCTGGTCCCACGGGCCAACAAAGAACAGGTCGTCGCCACCGGAGAACACTGTGTAGCAGTCCTTGAACTTGGAGCTCATCATGCTTTCTAGCCAGCCGGTGAAAAATATATCAAGAAGTCGACTTAGTGTTGTCTGGCGTGAGATGGTATCCAAGGTATCTTTGGCTTTGTCCTCGCGTTTCAAGCCGAAGGCAAACAGCTCTCCCAAACGATCGACATCAGCTTTGAGCCAGCCCAAAAGTGGCTGCCCTTCAGATTTCTTGGCAATATCCCCAAACGCGAGTGTCTGTCCATTATCCTGGGCGACATGAGTTGCCAAATATTTGGAGCAAGCAGGCATGGCTGCCACGTTACCTAGGTCTGTATCATTCAGTTTCATGACCAGATATGGTTTGTTTCCTTTTGTTAAGTCGCCTATGGTTGCAGAATAGTCGAACACGGGCAGGTCTCCAACTTCTGCGTTGTCGAAAAATGAGATATACTCTGCTTTGGGTAAACGCCTGCCGGTTTCGCCCTGTTTGTTGCAATCGGTACATATCTCCTCGCCTTCAGCCGTTATCACAGCTGGGAACTTGCCGCATGACTTGCAGACTCCCTTGCCCTCGAACGAAACTTGCCTGACGAAACCTGCCGTTTTCCAGGAGCCGTTTTCCTGAATAACGCTGGTGAACCTTCTCTGTTTTTTCCGGCTGAGTGACTCTTTCACTTCTGTGACCACACTGCTGAAACCTTTGAAGCCATCATCGCCGAAGTTACTCCATGCCAGGTTGAGGCTTAGTTCACCGTTGAGCTTGTCCATGAACCAAAAGTCGGTTTCTCTCTGCGTGTCTTCTAGTAGCTTCGTCGCTCCAGGGGTATTTGGAAGGAGTAAGAAGAAGTTGCCGCCTGAATTCATGATGAGGTTCCAAGACGGTAGTTGTAGCTTGTGCAGGATTTTATGTGCTGCCACCTCGGTGCAAAGCTGGACAAATAGGGAGCGTGCCCTGAGTTTCCGTGCTACTCCGCCTGCTGCTTTGGTGATGCCAAAGATGTAGCTTTGTATGCCTGAAATATCGCCTGTCACCAATAGGAAGCGATTCTGACCAGCCTTTTTCAATGTCTTTTCGTCCAGCGTGTTTGTGTGGGAGTGATACTGATATAGGCAGGCAGCTATGGCTGCGGAGACTTTAAGATGGTCGAAAAGGGAGACATCGGGGACTTCCTCCTGTGTGTTACTGGGAATGCACCAGGTATGTATGTACACAAGATTGGTCAAGTGGTTTGCGAGAGCATCGAAATCGGTGGCTATCTTCGCGTTTTTGGCAAATTTTTTGAAACTGTCTCCAAAACCATCTCTAATCAGTTTATTCATCTCCTCGGGACCGTATTTAGTGAACTCTGCGGCGAAGATAGCATTCTGCATTGCCGGACTGTTAGTGGTGGGTGGCAGTTGCCTGGGGTGAAAGCGAAGCCGTAATTCCTCGCCAGTTTGTATGTCGAGACGCTCCAATACTGAGCATAGTGGTGTTTCCTTATAATCCTGGTATTGTTCACTTGCCTCTCCCCGCTCTGAAGAGGCGAGATTGTCCGCCTTGCTTACTAATGTAGCTAAAGTCTTTATGTGATTATCTTGGATGCTCTGTACTAGAAAGTCTGGCGGAAAGGCTTTGCTGTTCTCGTGGTGTTTCTGAACAAGCTCTTTGAGGAGGTCAGCATTGGTTGCTTTGGCGAACAAATCGCGATAAGTGCTAACGAAGTCTGCAGAGAACTTGGGATGCTGGCCTGTGTCTAGGATTTTGAAATCGCCCCGCCCTAGCAACTTCCCGATGTCGTGCAGAAAGGCGGCGAGGATTACCGTTTGGTACTCTTGAATGTCTTTCTGCTCAACCACTTCTGCTGCCCGGGAAGCGAGGTAGGGGATGCCATTTCGGGGTTCGCTGTCGATTATTCTACCATGTTTGTCAATGGGGTGGTTTTCACCCTCACCTTTATCCTCCCGTCGAGGGAGAGGGTATTGGGTTGTGGGAGATTGCCACGGTTTTTCGAGTAGTCTAACACGTGGCGGTGACAACAGTATGGCAATAAAGATTTGTTTGAAAGAACGGACTTGTCAGGATCCCTGTGGAGGGTGCAGCCCACTGACCTCAAATTGTTAGCCTGACCATTGTGAAAATATTACAGTCCGTCATATGGTGCAGGGGGACGGAAGATTAGGCTGTGGTGAATTCCATTGAAGAAGCTCATCCAGGGACCTTCATTCACTTGTTCGACCCTGGATGAGCTTGCTATTAGCTAGAACAGATATCTTCTAGCAGCTACAGGACAACACGCAGAGGAGTTGTCGCAGCTATTTGACCTCTACGGTAGCGCCGGCTTCTTCCAGCTTTTTCTTCATATTGGCAGCGTCTTCTTTAT
>Ga0194113_10011887_pt1 | contig 10261 bp, 11 predicted proteins | sample TA2MahC200mmetaG_FD_146193 | JGI IMG/M metagenome (GOLD analysis project Ga0194113, IMG submission 146193) | Freshwater microbial communities from Lake Tanganyika, Tanzania - TA2015017 Mahale Deep Cast 200m | ecosystem: Environmental > Aquatic > Freshwater > Lake | place: Tanzania: Lake... | reverse complement strand
GAGCAGAATCTGCACACTGACCTTTCCCCGCAGGCTTTTCAAGAACGGTCTCTGTTTTGCCATCTTTCTCTTTCCTCTCCTAAAATTGATACCCTTCTGAAGCTATAAGGCTTTGGTGCCAGCTTGCGTGCATTCGTCTATGTCATTCTCTCCCTCCCGGCGAGTGAAGTTCTGTATGTGCATTAATTGAGATAAAATGAAGACGATAGAGATGATTTGTATATGAAAAACCTCCTCCTTAATGACGAAGGCGGGATGAGTGCCAGGCACTCATCCCGCCTCCATTTCTGCCTTTGAAGCAGTGTCTGCTCTGCTGTTCTGCCGGTTGGTATTACTCCGTATTAGACCCGCATGGTTTGATTGTGGCGATCGTGGCCTTCAGCGTGCCGATGCCGGCTGTTCTCCTTGATTTGAACCATCGGAACCGCATGAGTCCGACCTGTTCAACTTACGGGGACGGTACGAAATGATCTCGGCCAGCGGAAGGACTTGGCTCCTTTGGGTTCGAACCCTCATGCCAGAGCCCGGTCCAATGCCTCAATTGCGCGATTGTTCGCGCGATAGATATCCAGCGAATCCAGGATCGCCCGATTCACTCCGAACCAGAGCCCGATCCAGAATAGTAACAAGTGATTGACGGTTGGCATATACCCCTCCTCATCGTGTATGACTGCTCCTGGTTGGATACCCACACTCCGTTGCTCCGCGCTCTCACTCTCCTTGTTTCCCCGGGAACTGGGGGGAGAACCTTGGGACCGGTGAATACGCCCGGCCCCCCTCCAGGAACACTCAGCCCCTCCCCGTCTCCTCTGGGCCCCGATGCCGTATGGTGTCGGGAGCCGTCCCACAGAGGTATCGCCGTTCTGCAATCTCAGTCTGTGCATTCCATATCATGCTGTCCGGGATTCCGCCACGCCTGTGCAGTGCTTCTCAGGTGTGCATGAGCGGCGGGCTGAAACCCGACCGAGAGATATAGCGTTGTGTCTACTTGAGCGCCTGAACCTTTCGGCTGAATTCCTGAGCCTTGGCATCGTCCATCAACAGCTTGCCGGACGTATAGCACCATTTGGAAAGCTCGGCCATATGGGCAGCGGCCAATTGGGTCTTGTCCACTGATAGGTGGCCCGATATCTGCCGGTCCACGAATTTCTGCGCAGCCGGTCCCAGATACTGTTTTGCCACATTTACTACATCATCGTACAATGCCATGATTCGTCGCTTCTCCTCTCGGCTTCTTGCGGGGCCACCTTCCTCTACCCCGTGATTGTGTCATTTCCCTCTTGCCGCCATCACCCGCCGTGGGGTTGTTCCACTTGATGCGGGCAAATAGTCCCTTCTACTTGAGCGCCTGGACCTTCCGGCTGAACTCCTGCGCCTTGGCATCGTCCATCAGCAGCTTCCCGGAAGTGTAGCACCATTTAGAAAGTTCAGCCATGTGGGCGGCAGCCAGTTGGGACTTGTCCACTGATAGGTGCCCTGATATCTGCCGGTCCACGAATTTCTGTGCAGCCGGGCCCAGGTATTGTTTTGCCACATTCACCACATCGTCATAGAGTGCCATAGTCTTACTCCTCTCCATCCTTAGATAGGAACCGAATTGCCGCTACCATACGACCGAAGCTTTCGGCAAGGTCGCCGATTTCATCATTTGATTCCACCTTGACTTCGACTTCCGTATCCCCAAGGCTCACCTTCTCCGCCGTATCCCTGAGATGGGCCACGGGACGGGTGATTCCCCGGCTGAGATAGAATGCCACCCCCGGCACGATTACCACAACCCCGAGCACTATCCCAAGGAGTATGATGACCGTCATATTCTTGTTGTCCGCCAGGTCATCCCCCAGGTCATCCTTCAGTGTCTCAAGACTATCGAGGGCCGCCAGTGCGGTCTCTGATGGCTCTTCCACCATGACCATCCAACCCAGACCGTCAAACTCAGTGAATTGCACTGAGACCGATTCATTGGCGGCACGCGCATATCCAGCTACGACTTCATCGGTGATGACATAGTTGGGTTCAACAACTGTCGCATCCTTCGGCATCTTATCTAGCACACCCTGCTCGGCTTCAGTCCATGCGGGATTCTGCTCGCTGAATCGCTCCATGTTTTCGGAATCAACGATCAATTGTCCGGTGCGGCTCCAAATCACCAACCGGTCATCCGGGAGCTTGGACCCGTACTCCTGACTGAGCGTGATCGGATTCAGCGCTATCCGGCCGACTACCACCCCGATCGGCTCCCTGGTGTTCAGGTCGTCGATACGGAATGCGATATCGATGAGAGTGTTCGATTTTCTAGTTGAAGTATCCGAGTTGATTTCGCTGACACACAGGCCCTTTGACATGGCCGTTTTCCATACCGAGTTATCTGGAGCATTCTGCGCGTTATACCCGGTAGCCTGCACGACCGTGTCTCCCGATGCGTTGGTCACATAGGCATCTTCGAAAAACTGAGATAGCGACACCTTTTCCGCAAGCATTGCCCACGCTGTCTGGCCATCATCCGATGAATTGGCTGCCGCATGGCGTACATCCATGTCGCCCGCCCACGATTTCACTTCCGCAATGCGTTCCGCTGCCCATGTCTCCAGTTCGAGGGAGAGAAGCCATGCCATCCGGCCCTTGGTCTTCCCGACCGTATTGTTCTCAAGCGTAGTACGGCTTTCGTCTACGCTCCTGTCCACACTCCTGTTCGCATTGTCTTCGGAATCTTGCATACGGAAGAATACCACCGAACCGAGGATCACTATTGGTATCAGGCTCACCAGGAGCATTTGAAGGCTGATCTTGCCCCGCAGGCTTTTGAAAAATGACCGTTGTTTTGCCATGTTCCCTCCTCCTTTCGTCTCTCAGGCTCCTTGGGCCGCCCAGAGATGGTGCGGCACAAGCAAAAACGATGGAATCTCGCTCCCCGATTCACCGGGCAACTCTGATCGAGCGAGTGCTCTTACCCCCGGTTGATCTTGCCAGCTTCGGATCGAATTTTCCCCACATCTTTCTCTGAGAACAGTCTCCAACCGTTTCGATCCTTACGCCCTACGTCTCTGAGAATACCCGCCTTGATCCATCGAAAGAGCGTAGCTTTGCTTATGCCAGCCTTCTGGCATGCTTCCGTTGTCCTGTAGTAGGTTTGACCTTTGATCTGCTTTGCCATGCATCAAATCCTCGCTTTGGTAACTTGTGGGTCCGCACTTTGCTGTTGTTCCTCTTCTTGATCCGAAGCCAGGAAGCGCACCGCCACAATCATGCGCCCGAAACTCTTGGCCAGATCACCGATCTCATCATCGGATTTCACGTCAACCGTCACGGCCATATCGCCCATGCTGACCTTCTCTGCCGCAGTGTTAAGCTGGGCAATGGGTTTGGTGATGCCCCGGCTGAGATGGAATGCCACACCCGGCACCCCGATGAGAACCACGATCAGGATCACCACCAGCGTGATCAACATGTTATTGGTATTCTTTGAAAGATCGTCTTTCAAGGACTCCAGGCTATCGAGGGCGGCAAATGCGGATTTCGCATCTTGCTCCACCATGACGGTCCATCCCAGGCCTTCAAACCCGGTCACCCGGATGCCGACGTCATTGTTCGTTGCCCGTGCATAGCCCGCTACGGCTTCATCCGTTATGACATACCCCGGTGCAATGCCCTTGGCATCGTTTGTGACGCGGTTCTTAACCATCTGCTCATCTTGAGTCCACAAGGGTTTGTCTTCCTGGAACCGCTGCAAGTTGCCGGAATCGGTGATGATGCGTCCCGAGCGATCGAAGACCACCACCCGGTTGCCCTGGACTTTGGATGCATATTCTGGCCCGAGGGATTGCGGATTGAGTTTCATGGTTCCTACCACCACCCCCAATCCTTCCTTGCTCAGCGGGTCTTCAATCTTGGCGGCGATGTCCAGATAGTAGAGCGGCGTGACACCATCGGAAATGAAAGCGACATCGCTCACATACAGTCCGGTTTCCCATGCCGGTTGCCAGGATGGTTGCTCGCTATTGGTGATGATGGGTTTCCAACTGGCATGTCGGGTCACCTCTGTGCCGGATGAATCAATCACCACGGCATCCTTAAAGAAGGGTGATCGGGTTATCTGGTCCCCGAGGAAGCTCCAGGCGGCGTCCTTTTCGTCTTCACCCTCCAGTGCAGCATCGCGCACCGCCACGTTGCCGCCTCATGCCTTGACCTCACCGATACGTTCCGCCACCCATGTTTCAATGTCTACTGCCAGACCCCACGCCTGGCTGGCCTTGCCACTGCCGATTGTGTCTTTCGCCAGGGTTTCACGGCTTTTGTCCACACTATTGCTGGCCGAATTTTCCGCTCGGGTCATGCTGGTATACACGAGCGCGCCGATTATCAATATCGGCACCAGGGCCACCAGTAACATCTGTGTGGTTACCTTGCCCCTCAGGCTTTTCAAGAATGCCCTCTCTTGAGCCATCTGCCTTTTTCCCCCTTTATTTCCATTTGGTGCGCCGACTTGTCGGCCCAATGTCCCAGGCTAAAAAGCCTTCACGTGCGGCTTGTTCTTGATTTACTGTGGTATGCATTGAAACCTGTTGAGCCGTCTCAACACGTATAGTTTGCCCCTTTTACCGCTCAAAAAGATACCGGGCTGACCTGTGTTTCCTCTGGGGGCTACCCCCCAAACTTCTGGGATGTCCTGGCCTCAAGTGGCGGGCCTTCTTCTGGGGCGCACGGTGAAAGGCAAATTCATTTCGTGAGGCTGAGATTTGGTGGAATGGGCTGTGGGTGACGCCGATCACTCGTTCGCGCCGGGGTTGCGCTGATCTCTTCGACCCCGCTCAGGATAAGCTTGCCAAATATCTCCTCAAGTGTTGAAGGAGCAACCGAACGATCTTCGATGCAGGCGTGGTACGTTGTAACAGCGGTGTTTGCAGAGTACGTTCACTCAATTTGTGTGCGAGTCATCAACCCCCTGGTCCCCAGTCTTGGGGTGGGGTACAAGTCATTATCCTTCGGACTGACGGCAGCGTCTGAATGCGAAACATCATGAGTTGCAGAGTGCTATTCGCTGCCCTCGCGTAGCCGATCAGCTATTTCTTGGCATTCTCGCAACAAATCCTGAATGTCCACTTCGGGCAAGAGCTTCGCAAGTGCGTTTCCTTCATCCCCCGTGGTCTCCTGGGCGAAGATATCCAGATTTGCCATCCCACCCACATCTGTCGTTCCCCCTCCTCCCTTCTCTGCGGCGGGTGCGCCGGCGGATCCCAGCGATCCTTGAGACGCAGGTGAGAGTGTTCCCTGGGACGATCCGGATGCTCCCCCGGAGAGAGTCCCGCTGCTGTAAGCGGCCTGGTTCTCCATAACAAGCCCGCCGATGTCTTCCGCTTTCTTTTCCTCAGTTCCCTTTTTGAAACGATCCCTCAAACCCATTTCGCCCTCCTTGTGCGGTGATCAAGCCTTGCCCACAGTCCCGAAGATGATCTCCGCGAAGTGGGGCACTGTGAGCAATGCCATCCCGGTGATGAACATGGTGATAGACAGGTTATAGAAGAATTTGCACTTGTGTCCGCCGGAAACGACCTTCGGGGTGAGCGCGTTGACTACCGTGAGGACCAAGATCACCGGCATTACCAGAGTGTTGAGCAGGTGCAGACCTTCGAAATTGAATGAGAAGTAACCACCGATCGCTGAGGACGTTGTTGCTCCCGGAATGTCCTGTTCCACAGTTGCGATCATGGTGCCGAACTTGGTCATCACTTCGGTCACGAACACGATAAGCGTGATCACGGCAGCGTGCATCACCAGCGTAAGCCCGCCGAAGGGTCGGGCGATGAGCCGCCGTCTTGCTCTGAGCAATTCGATTTTCACCGCATACGCACTGGCCCGGCTGCCGGCATCCTCCGCGTTTGCACCCAGCGCCATCGCATCCCGGAACATGCTCACGCTGCGATTCACCACCGTGCTGCCACATTCCAGTACGAACCTCTTCCAGCAGAGCGAGGGCAGAATCCCGGTCTGAAGGCGGACCATGAGCTTCTGGGTTTCCTTGCGCAGGGCGGGCATGGCCCTCAAGTCCATCTTGGATATTCCTTCCGTCACCGTTGCGCCGATGGCAGTGGTCACACCGCCAAGGGAACGCATGAACGCGCCGACGTCTCGATCCCTTCCCGATACCTTCCGATCATCCACTGTGGAGAGATAGCCGATGGGGAAGACCACCAGGGCGCACAGAATCATCACCCAGCCCAGGCCTGCGCCACTGGCCTTCAAAAGGAGCCCGACGACCACTGCGGCGGGAAGCAGTGTGAACGTCAGCGTACGCACAAGCTTTTGCTCGGCTGAACTGGGTTGTTGCAGCGGCACGATCTCCTTGGGCGACATGAGGGAGATGAGCCATGAGCCCGCCACCAGTATGCCGATGGTGATTCCCACCAGGGCCAGTATGAACTTGGTATCCGTTTTCCAGACCATCGTAGAAACTACGCCGATGATGACTACCAGCACGGCTGAAATGATCAAAGCACTGTAGGCATCCGTCCACTGTTTGAGCCCCTCAAGCTTGCGTTCGTATTCGTCCCCGTAGGTCGTTCCGAACACGTCCGCCTCGTGGCCGAGAAAGTCCGCTTCGGATTCCCCCGAACCCATCGAACCGGACATGCGCAGCAGGATATTCCGTATCCGTTCATCCTCAACGGATTCCCCCTTGATCCGGCATGCCTCCGCATAGTCATAGCCGAGGTGCTTGGTCATGGTCTCTACTTCTTTGAAGTAGATCGCCGCCCTGCCGGAAAGTTGGGAAGCAAACTCGAACACCCGGTCACGGTTTATGCCGGACATCGAAATGGCGGCCATGTACGAGAGCTGATAATAGAGGTCAAAATAGAGCAACTCCTGGCTCTTCGAACTGGTGGTCTTCTTTTTCTGAACCACCGGCTTGCCAGAGGCCAGGACTACAAGGTTATCCTTATTCTGGGATTTTTCTTTAGAAGATCCCTTCTTTCCGTGCCGCGGTAAGAACCCCAAGAACTTCATAGAAATCGCTGATTCCTTTCTCTTTATGCAGGCGTTCCAGAATCCTTGCCCGCCGATTCAGCTCGTTGTAGATGTTCCTCTTCTTCTCCGGGGGAATCCCCCGTTTGGGTGCCACCTTTTCCTCCAGAAGATAGCTGTTCATGTGGCCGGGAAACTCGAATTCATCCTTTGCCTGATTCCACACGAATGCGTGAATGAACGAGCAGGACGCGGACACCGGATCGTAGCCGATGATCTCGCTGATGCTCAGCACGCGCCGGGCCGTCTTGCCATTGGGCAGCTTGACGGCGCACTGGATGAGCACCACATTCAGGTTATCCAAATAGTTTCGGGGAACGTTGATAGGGTCGCCGGTGAGACGTTGAATGAGTTTCTCCACGGAAGCCGCGTGGAATGTGGCCATCACGCCGTGTCCGGTCTGCATGGCCTGAAAGGCGATGAGTCCCTCGGCACCTCGGATCTCACCGATGATGATCATGTTGGGGCGTTGCCGCAGTGCGGCTTTGAGGAGATCGAACATGCCCACCTTGCCGCCCTTGCCGTCCTTCGACTCCCGTGATACTTCCCTGAGCCAGTTGTTGTGGGGAACCATCAATTCCGGTGTATCCTCGATGCTCACGATCTTGCACTCCGGCCTCAGGAAGGCGGTGATCGCGTTGATGGTGGTCGTTTTGCCGGAAGCCGTCTCACCGGCCACGAATACATTCATGTTTTCTTCAAGGATGAGCGACATATAAGCCGCCATCTGATAGGTCATCGTGCCGAAGCCGCAGATTTCCATGATGCTTGTGGGAGTGCCCATCGCCCTTCTGATGGTGAAGTTGGTGCCTCTGCGGGAGACGTCCTCGCCGTACACGATGTTGATACGGGAACCATCGGGAAGGGTGGCATCCTGAATCGGGCTGTGCAGGGTTACCGGCCTCTTCATTCGCTCGGAGATCCTCTTGGCGAAATCGTCCAACTCCTCCATGGTGGGGATGGATACGGCGGTGAGCACGCTCTTGAAGATCTTGTGTTCGATGAATATCTGCCCGACGCCGCTACAGCTGATATCCTCTACGTAGATATCGTGGAGAAGCGGATCGAGGAGCCCGACGCCGACCTTCTCCCGCACCACAAGGTATTTGACCGCATCGAGTTCCTCGGCAGTGAGTTCGATCTTGCCCCCGCCCCCGGCCATACGCAACTTGCCAAGGGCCGAAGAGAGCTTGCCCGCAAGGGAGGGCTTCTTGACACTTCCGTTCTTTGGTCTGCCCTCAGAGTCCCCAGATGAATCATCCTTCTTCGGAGCCGGTTTGGCGGCGGCCCCGTTCTTGGGGTGTTTCCCGTCGCCGCGCACTGAGCAGATCTTATCGAGGGCTTTCAAGAAGGCCGTCGTCTTCTCTTCGGGGGTAGTCAGCGAGGAGAACTCCTCCGTGTATTCGAGGAGCGCCTCCTCGATTCTCGGCATGATCACATCCATGTTGATGGTAAGATTGGGTTCGATCGGTATGTAGAGGTGCCTCTCCGCCATGGGTTGAGGGAATATGTGGACGAAAACGCCGCCCTGGGTGGGATAGATGAGATTGGGGCTCTTCTCATCGCTCAGGTTTCTGGGGAGCTTGGCATAGAACTTGGGAACGCCGATCTCCTCCAGAGGGATCATGTGGAGGTATTGGAGGAGAAAGGGTTTTTCCTTTGCGGCCTTTTTGAAGTCATCGGGAAGCACGGCGAACAGCCCGCCGTTGAACAGCTCTTCCGGGCTGCCCTCGACTTTGAGGGGTTCGAAAGGCAATACTAACTCAGGCATAGGATTTGTGGTTACCCCGTGCGTGTTGTGGGAGATTGCTCATAGCTTCCGCTTGCAATGACATGTTAGCATCCCCTCACACGAGCCAAAATGGTGGAAGCACCAATTTCGTGGTGGGGATAACGACCACTGCGAACGTGAGGAGCTTCAAAGGGGGGACTAAAATACCACGGGTGGGGTGTTACGGTTGGATGATATCATGTGGGGGGAAGGGGCGTGTTCCTAAGCAGACAGGTGATCTTCGTCATCGAGTGTATCTCCACAATAGGGACACACTTTCCAGCCTTCGTCGACGTCTTTGCCGCATGTTTCGCAGTAGTACCCGACCGTTTCTATGAGTGTTTCCCCACAATAAGGGCAGGCTCTCCACTTGTCAGATACAGGTTTGCTGCATTTGGGGCACACCGAATCGGTTGGTCCGTTTGCAGCATGATTGCAGTTTTTCTCTCCCGGCTTCCACCGGTAGCCACATTTGCTGCAAACCCATTCGGGTTTGAAAATTGGCAGTGGGATACCCAGAGATCCAAGGAGCGGCATCGTGGCCAGATGCGAGATGAATGCGGCGCGCGAGTCGAATGTTTCATGCCGCGCATGGAGCGATCCGCATTTGGGGCATTGAGGTTGATTGCCTACTGATTCGACTTCGTGTGTTGTTTCAGTGATGTTCCTACCGACGCTCAGGGTTTCCAGTGCCTTTTCGACATCTGGCTCAGCGACTTGAAGCTTGACCCCACCCACAGCAAGGGAATAGAGCCAGTTCACAGCGACCACGCAATCGTCCACAACGAATGCCTGAATCCCCTCTGAATCGAGCTTTGCCTTCTGCATGTAAGCTTCGGCCGGATGGGAGAACGTGGCGACGGTGACAAGATCGTGACTGACCATCAGTCTCTTCTTCAGGGCAGCAAGATTCTCCTTCGCATCCTGAGGATATGGATCGAGTCTGATCGCCTGTTTGTAATCTGCCAACGCTTCCTTCTCAAGGCCCAGGTCTTCAAGAACGACGCCCCGCAGATTGTAGGCATCCGCGCAGTCGGGATCCAATTGAATGGCCCGGTCGCACTCGGCCAGAGCCTTATCGAACTCACCGGCATCTTCCAGTTGGTCTGCTATTTCGACGTGCTTCTGAGCTTGTTCGATCCAATTGTGGGAATCACTGGTCCATGCCATGAGCTACTTTCACTCCCGTTGAGGATTGTGCTGTGGTTCCCGGTTTGGGAGATAGTATAGCACAAAAATCACCGTCGCAAGGGGGATTATCACAACGGACGCGCCGCCGGGGAAAGCCGGAGAGCTTCCTGGAGCACGGAGCAGGGCGGGCTCGGCCCACCATTCCCAAAACGGTCTCGCTAGTCTATTCTAATCCAAAAATGAGCCTGAAGGGGTCATAATAATCGTTTCTTTCTTTTTGCTTCTTTTTCTTTCTTTGTGGACAGTGTGGATATGTGGCTAACTCACCAGTCCAGCTTC
>Ga0194113_10011882_pt1 | contig 10263 bp, 9 predicted proteins | sample TA2MahC200mmetaG_FD_146193 | JGI IMG/M metagenome (GOLD analysis project Ga0194113, IMG submission 146193) | Freshwater microbial communities from Lake Tanganyika, Tanzania - TA2015017 Mahale Deep Cast 200m | ecosystem: Environmental > Aquatic > Freshwater > Lake | place: Tanzania: Lake... | reverse complement strand
GAGAGGACTAAGGGCGAGCAACCAGGGAATCCCCCAGACGAACACCGGTGCACGGGGCAGAAAGCGCCCGAGCAACCCAGGCCAAAGGGCGATGCTCGCGGCCCAGAACAGGCAGTTGAGCGCCCTCGCGAGATCCGCCCACTGCCCGGTTTCAACGAGGCGCAACCGTGCGAGCAACTCGTAATACAGCGGCCCCTGCTGCGCTTCGTACAGCCCGGGCGGGACGCGGAGCGGTTCCACATAAGTGTCGGGGCCGAGTCCCGGATAGCGCCGGGCGCCCAGCGCCGCGCAAGCGGCGGCGGAATTGGGCGGATGCGGATGCGCGACGATGAACGGGAAGAGGGAGCGGGGCAGCGGGCTCGAGAGGTTGGGCATGCCGCCCTGCTCCGCCACATGGGCGGCCGTGCCGAGATGATTGTACTCGTCCCAGCCGTTGAACGGCATCTGGAGGACGCTCAACGAAAGCCCGCGGCAGAGCGCGAAGAGGAAGAGCGCGGCGAGAGCAAGGCGGCGGATTGAGATCATGGGCTTCTCAAGGAGTGAAGGAGGAGAGGACGGCCTCGAAGGCCGTTGCATCGAAACTCTCGGCCGGCGCCCAGAGCGCGAGGCGGAAGGAGTTCTCCCCCCGGGTCGTCACGACCTGCCGGCACCGCAGATCCGCCCCGTCCTGCCGGCAGGAGAAATCGATGAGCAGCGCGTCCGGCTCGGGCCTCCGTCCCGTCCCGCCCCGGAGGGCGAAGGCGCGGCTCTCCCTCACCCGGAAGCGCTCAAACCGCTTGCGCAGGTTCTCCTCGAGGCGGTCGAGATCCTCCTCCCGGGTCGGAATCGGCCGCGGCAAGGCCTCGATCTGGAGTCGCCCCTTCCGGTCCGGACTGAGGAATTCGGCATTGCCGGACTTCGCCGCTCCGCTCCAGCCTTCGGGCCGGCGGAAAGAGCTGCCGTAGAGAACATCCAAGCACCAGCCGCCGGGCAGTTCCACCGCATGGGTCTCGGGCTTCCCCGGGAGAAGCGTATGCTCGCCCTCCCGCTCCGGAAAACGACGCGAAGCGGAAAGAAGGGAGAGGCGCAGTTCGCCCTTCCGGATCGCCCAGGCGGTTTCATCCTTCGGCGCGCCGTCGCCCTCGCAGCGCGCTGTCAGCAGATAACCCGCCGGCACGCCGACGCGGTCGAGCGTGGTGTCGACCGGAACCCAGCTTCCGGCGAGCCAGGCTTCGGCCCAGGCATGGTAGACCGCCCGCCCCTGACGGATGAGCAGTCCATGACAGTGCCGGGTCGGGATGCCGGCGGCCCGGGCGAGGCTCGCGAATGCGTCCGCATGCTCGCTGCAATCGCCCTCGCCCTCTTCGAGCGCCCGCAGCGGACCGGGATTGAGCGAACTGGAGGAGCGGAAGCGGATGGTCCGGTGGACCTCGGCGCAGAGTTTCCGGACGGCGGCAAGCGCGTCCTTCTCCCCGCGCAGCGCCCGCTTCGACCGGGCGAGAATCTCCTGGCGGTGCGGAAGAATGCGCGCGCTCGAGGCCAGAAAGGGGCGCAGCGAGGCGGGAACGGCCATCGGCAGCGGAATCGCCCCGATCGGCGCGGCGACGGCGCGCAGACGGACACGTTCCCCCTCGGCGCCGACGAAGGAAGCGTATTCCGAATCCGGGACCAGCGCCCGCCAGCGGACGGCCGGCGCGGCGGCGAACTCCATCGCGCTCCACCCGTCACCCCCCGGAAGCGGAAAATCGAGCGGCACATCGGAGGCGACCCGCACCGGCGGCGCATCGCGCTCGTACTCCTCCTTGGGAACGAGACGGAAGACGATGTCCTCGGTCTCGAGCCGGACGAGCTCGCCCGCCGGAGTGAAGGTCATGCGCAGCGCGGTGCTGCCCTCCCGGATCGTCTCGGCGACCCAGACCTCGCGCTCGAGGCCGAGGACCTCCTGCCGCTCCCGCCCGAGGATGCGCGCCCGCTCGGTGACGAGGCGAAGGGAAGAGGCGTCGAGCACCCGCAGCTCGAAGGTCCTGTTCGGAGCGAGATCCTGGCGCACGAGCCAGTCAGGGTGGATGCCGAACAGAACGCCCTCGGGGACGGCGAGCGTCTCGTTCCGCGAACCGTCGGAGCCGGAAAGCGCGAGCGTTGCCGTGCCCTCCCAGACCGTGACTGACCGGACGGTCCGCTCCTCGCCGGCGAGCTTGACCTCCTCCGTGAAGAGCGCCGCGCCATTCTGGGCGGAAAGGCTTTTCTCGCGGATCTCCTCGCGGAAGACCCGGCCCTCCCGGCTCATCTCGCGGAGACGAAAGGACTCGACCGCAAAGCACTCGCGGCGCCGCCAGGTCGTGCGCCGGCGGATGCGCCAACCGCGGCTCCGACGCTGGCCGAGCTCCTCGGTGACGAAATGGATGCGCTGCCCGTCGGGCACGAGCGGCGCGGCCGGTTCGTCGGCCGGAAATGCGCCGAACAGGAACGGGAGGAGAACAAGACGGGGAAGGCGCATCCGGTTGGCCGCCCGGCGGTCAGGGCGTCACTCGGGCGGGAAAGCCCCGGGCGCGCAGGCGACGGGCCTGCGCCTCGGCCGCGTCGCGTGAGGCGTAAGCCCCCGCCTGGGCGACATACCCGTCCTCGCTCCGCTTCACGATGCATTCGAACCCCGCCGCCCGGACTCGGGAGCAGACGCCCTGCGCCGCGGCGGAGCCGGCGAAGGCGCCGATCTGGACGAGATAGCGCGGTCTGCCGGCCGGCGCGCGGGCGGGGGCGCGGGCGGTCGCGGGCGGGACTTCAGCGGCACGGGCGGCGGCAGGCGAGGCGGCGGAAGCGGCCGCGGCCGCCGCCACGGCGGCGCGGATCTGGGCGTCTTCGACGCCTCGCTCTTCGGCAAGGAAGCGGCGCATCTCCTTCTCCGCCTCGAGACGGGACGCGGGGGGAATCCAGGTGGAGGCGAGGTGGCGCAGAATCCGCGTCTCGAGTTCCGGATCGGGTCGGCGGTTGAGCGCGTCGAGGAAGCAGGCGCGGGCCTCGACCGTCTGGCCGAGTTCGAAGCGGCAGACGCCCTCCCAATCGGCAGCCTCGACGGCGTCGCGGCCGCGCGAAGAGGAGCGGATCTCGGAGAAGCGCCGCGCCGCTTCGGCCGTGCGCCCGGCGAGATAGGCGGCCGAGGCCTGGTCGAACGGCCCCTCCGCCACGCGGGCCGTGCCCTGCCGCGGACAGCCGCAGGTGAGCAGGCCGAAGATGAGGAGCGCGAGGAGCGGCCGTCCGGCGGCCGCGGAAATCGCGTTTCTCATTCGTAGGGCGTCTTGCCGGGGGCGAGCTTGTCCTTGTTTTTCTCCAGCCAGCCCTTGAACTGCTCAATGTCCGCCATCTCGATCATCTTCCCCTGGACATCCTTGCGGACGCGGTACTTCTGGTTCGTTTGCCAGGTCAGCGCATCCTCGACATCGGTGGCGAGATCGGGCTCCTTGGCGAGCGCATATTCGAGGAAATCGATGAGGGTCTTGACGATCTCGGACCGGTCGAATTCGTTCGGCCAGTCCTTGAGGATGACGATCGCCTCGCGGCGGAAGGAGACCGGCCACTTCGCGCGCGGATCGAGAATCACGAAGAAGTGGTCGCGGATCTTGACGGCCATCCCCTTCGCATCCTCCCGCCCGGCGTTGGCACGGAGCATCTTCAGGGAGGCGGCGAGCGCCTGGTTCAGCTTCTGATAGGTGGGAACCGAGAGAGTCGACCCCTCCTTGGGAACGGCCGTCTCGAGGAGGGCGGTGACGACCTCGGCGTCGAGCATGCGCACGAGCAGGCGCGCCGCCATCTGCACCTCCTCGTCGGTCGAGGATTTGAGCAGCTCCTTCAGCGCGCTCTTGGTCGACGGCGAGATTTCGGCTGCGCCGCCGCTCGCGAGGACGATGTCGGTGACGCGGATCGCCTCGAGCTTGACCTCGGCGCTCTTGGTCTCGCGGATCAGCTTGAGCATCTCGCTGAGGAGCTCCTTGTCCTTCGTGTCCTGTGAAAGATCGAGGTAGCGCCCGAGGCCGCGCAGGATGCCAGCGCGCAGTTCATCAGCGCCGCGCACCTCCTTCAGGGCGTCCGTGAGGATCTTCTTCACCCCCTCCTGCCGGGCGAAACCGCCAAGCGCCTCGATCAGACGGATCTGCAGCAGCTGCGGCAGCGGCGGCGTGGTCTTGGCCCGGTTCTGCCAGAGCTTCTTCAACGCGTTGAAGGCATCGGTCGCCCCCTTGCTGTTCTCCCGTCCGCCGAGGTCGGCGATCGTCGTCAGCGCCTCCTGCCGGACGCGGATGTCGCCGCCCTTGTCCTCGATGACGCGAACGATGACATCGATCGCCCCAGTGGGCGCTTTGCCGGCGTTGGCGAGGCGGGAGAGCGCCTTGATCGCCTCGGTGCGGACGACCGGCGAGCGGTCCATCTTCGCGTCCTCGGCGATCTCGACGAGCTTCTCCCCGACCTTGAACTCGGCGAAGAGGGCGTCATTGGTCTGGTTGGCGCCCTGCTGCGACAACTGCTGGATGGCCGCCAATTGCGGCGGATCGAACGGATCGGCGAGGTCGCGCATCAGGCGGGAGAAGAGGTCGCGCCCGGTCGGCCCGGCCGGAGCCGACGCTCCGCCCGACCCAGAACCGCCGCGCTCGCCGGCGGCCGCAACCGCCAGCAGGAAGAGAGAGCCAGCCACCCAGAGCGTCAACGCCCGTTTCATGGACCTTCCTCCCGGCCGCGCCGAGCGCGGCGACCCGTCATGCGCGCCCCGGAGGCGCGCCAAACCGATTATCCGCTCCGCACGGGGGGGATGCAAGGGGAAGCGACGATCTCAGCGGGCGAGGAGCACGATGAGGGCGCCGACCGCGGCGGCGAGAGCGGCGCCAAACCCGATGGCCACGCCGGTCAGGATGCGGATCCGGCGCATGAGGGTCTTCTCGCGCGCGAGGATCTCGTCCACGCTGCCGCCCTGCGAAATCGCGCGGATCATGGCGGAACGCGAATCGCTCTCGAGATCGCGGGGCAGCGCCTCGAGACGCAGCAGCTCGAGATCCTCGAAGAGCTCGGCGAAGGAGGCGTGGCGCTTCTCCCGGTCCTTCTCCATCAGCCGGTCGACGAGGGGGAAGGCCCGCTCCGGCAGATCGGGGCGCAGGGTCGCCAGCGGCGGGACGGACTCCTTGATATGCGCCTCCATCACCGAGCTGCCGCTGCCGCCGAAGGGCGGGCGGCCGGAGAGCATATGGTAGAAGGTGGCGCCGAGGGAGTAGAGGTCGGAGCGGAAGTCGAGGTCCTTTTCGCCGAGCGCGCACTCGGGGGAGATGTAGTCGGGGGTGCCGAGCACCTCGCCCTCGCTCGAGAGGACGGAGTCGAGCGAGGACTTGACGAAACCGAAGTCGCCGAGCTTGGCGACGCCGGCGCGGGTGACCATGATGTTGCCGGGTTTGACGTCCCGGTGGACGATCCCCTTCCCCTGCAGATACTGGAGGGCGCGGGTGATCTGGAAGAGGATGTCGAGCGCCTCGCCGAGAGCCATCTTGCCGTCCCGCTCGATCCGGTCCTCGACCGTCTCGCCGTCGATGAACTCCATCGAGTAGTACAGCGTGTCCTTGTGCCGGCCGACATCGAAGACCTGGATCAGGTTCTGGTGGCTCAGGCGGCCGACGAGGCGGGCCTCGACGAGAAACCGCTTGCGGAACTCGTCGTCATGCGCCCATTTCTCGTGCAGGACCTTGAGGGCGATGATGCGCCCCATGCTCATCTGCCGGGCTTTGTAGACGACGCCGAGACCGCCTTCGCCGAGCTTGCCCTGGATCTCGTAGCCGCCGATGCGCTGCCCCCGCGACTGCGCGTCCCTGTGCATGCGGTCCCGGGCCTTGTAGATCGCCCAGACCGCCTCGGCCTTGATCCAGCCCCGCTCGAGCAGCACATCCTCGAGCTCACGCCGGGGCTTGCCGGCCAGGCCCTCCTGCTGCAAGACCTGTTGCGCCGCCTCGATCTGCTCCCGGGAGACCACCTTGTGGCCGATGGCGATGGTGGCAAAATCGAGTTCGTGGCCTGCGTCGGGCATCCTCATTCTCCTCGCGGAACGGACCCGCGGACCGGAATCCGGGCCAAGGCCGGCGCCGAAGTGCGCCGGCCGCCTCCATCAGCCGCTCGACTCTCCACCCCCGCCTCTCCGGCGCCGCTCGTAGTCCCGCACGCAACGCTCCTGCTCCCCGGTCTCGATCGAGCCGGGCCGAATGGCGCGGACCGAGCCGATCGCTTCCGCCGCGCTCTCGCCGAGGGCGACGAGATAGCAGGCGAGCATCGTCCCGGTCCGCCCGAGTCCGGCGCCGCAATGGACGGCGACCCCCCGACTCCGATCGATCCTCTCTTTCGCGAAGGCGACGAAGCGGTCGATCTGCTCCGGCGTCGGAATGCTGAAGTCGGCGATCGGCAGGTGCAGGGCTTCGAGTCCGGCCGCCTCGAGCGCGCGGGCGGACAAGGGCTCTTCGGTGAGGGAAACGAGCGCGGCGATCCCCTCCTCCCGCAGACGCTCGAGTTCGGCGCGCAGATGCCGACCGGCGCCGCCGGGGCGGGCGAGGCCGGCGAGCTGCCCGGGGATGACGAAGGAGAGGCCGGCGCTCATCCGTCGAGGCCCTCGAACGCGGTCCGGAAATCGTATCCGCCGGAAAAATCCTCGCGGGTATCGCACTCTCGCTTGCGCCACTGGAGCTTCTCGTCCTCGACCATCAGGAAGACGATCTCGCCGAAATCCTCGGTCCGGCGCACCCCCCAGCGCTCCAGCACGCGCGGAGCGAGCATGCCCCAGCGCTCGCGGGCGAGACGGCGCAGACCGGAGAGGAGTTCCTGCCCGCTGACATGGTAGGTCTTGCCTTCCCCTTCCTCGCGGGCGCCGTTGGCCTGCGCCGGCAACTCGCCCGTCCTGATCCAGTCGACCGTGTGCCCGATGGCCTCGGCGACGAACCAGAATGCCTCGGGAGCATACCGGCCGTCCTCGTGGGCCCGCTCGCGCATCCGCTCGAGTTGCTCCTTGGGGCTCATGCGGAGCCGCCCTCTGCCTTGGGCGGTTCCGGCTCGGCGGGCCGGTGTCCCGCGCACTCCTTTCCCGCACAGCCTCCGCCGCCACACCCCGGCCGCGGACCGCGCCGGTCCCGGTCTCCCCGGTCCCGTCCGCGGCGGTCCCGGTCCGGCGGACCGTCCTCGGCCCGCGCCGGGCGCTGCCGGCGACCCCGCGTCTCGACGATATCGGCGATCGGGATCGACTCGCGAGTCCCGTCCGAAAGCAGCACGGTCACGCACTGGCGGAGGATGTCCTGGGAGATCACCTCTCCCTCGAGCTTTGCCGTGGCGACGACGAGGCCGCGCTCGGGCATCTCGTGCCGCAACTCGGTATAGACCTTGTCCTCGTAGCGCAGGCAGCACATCAGCCGGCCGCAGTGGCCGGAGATCTTGGTCGGGTCGAGCGTGGTCTTCTGCACCTTCGCCATGCGCATCGTCACCGGCTCGAGGTTGTGCAGAAAGGTCCGGCAGCAGAGCTCGCGGCCGCAATGCTCGTAGTCGGCGAGCATGCGCGCCTCGTCGCGGACGCCGATCTGGCGCATCTCGATCCGGGTACGGAAGCGGCGGGCGAGATCCTTGACGAGCTCGCGGAAGTCGACCCGGCTGTCGGCGATGAAGTAGAAGATGACCTTGTCGCCGCTGAAGAGGTGCTCGGCGCTGACGAGCTTCATCGCCAGGCGATGCTCGCGGATGCGTTCGAGGCAGTAGGTCTTCTCCTCGGGCTCCTTGACCTCGTGGATGTGGCGGAGGATGTTGAGGTCGTTCTCCGAGGCGGGGCGGATGATCTCGCCGAGGCCCTTCACCTCGCGGTCGAGGGCCGTGATCGCGCCGCAGATCTGGCCGCACTCGATGCCGCGCGCGGTGCGGACCAGCACGGTCATGTCGCGGACGAGCCCCTCGCAGTCGGAGAAGAAATTCTCCGTCTGCGCCATCACACCATAACGAACCGGGGCGAGGTATTTCGCCATGCATTCTCCCGTCAGCCGCGCCGGAGCGCGGCCGTGAGGTCGAGGGCGGCGGCGGCGAGCGCGAGCTCGGCCCGCACATTCGCCGCCAGTTGTTCGGAAGCCCGCCAGAGCGCGGCGAGCGCGGCGGCGCCGGCAACGGCGCCAAGATTTTCCCGCAGGCGACGGCGGACGCGCAGCGCCGCAAGATCAAGAAGCCGGAGCGCCTCGCGCCGACGGGCCGCCGCGTCGGCGCCGACGGCGCCCGTCCGCTCGGCCCAGCCGCGGCCGAGACGAACAGCCTCGACCGGAGTCGAGGCTTCGAGGGCGGTTGCGGTCCAGCGCCAGGCCTCGAGCCAGCCCTCGCCGCCGGCGAAGTCGAGCGCGGCGCCGAGCGACCCTTCGGCGAGCTCGGCAAGGGCTGTCGCGTCCGGTTCCGCCGCCGCCTGGCGACGGAGCAGTTCAGCGGCGATGGTCGCGGTCGGCAAGGGTTGGACGCGGATGCGGCGGCAGCGGCTCACGACCGTCTCCCGCATCCGCTCCCGGTTCGCCGCCGTGAGCAGAAGGAGCGCGTCGCCGGGCGGCTCTTCCAGCGTCTTGAGGAACGCGTTGGCGGCCGCCTCGTTCATCCGCTCCGCGTCGGGAATGACGCAGATCCGACGCCCTCCTTCGCTCGGCCGGGTGTGGAGGAAATCGAGGACCGGCGGATGTTCGATCGCCTCTCGACTGTCATCGCCGCCATGATGTCCGCAGAAGCGCGCGATCCGGAGCATCTGCGGTTCGCGCGGCAGTTCGAGGTAATCGGGGTGGGTGCCGGCGGCGAGACGGCGACAAGGCGCACAGGTTCCGCAGCCGCCGGCCGCGATCGGCGCGGCGCAGAGGGTGGCCGCGGAAAGGGCGCGGGCGAGGTGCAGCCGTCCGGTGCCGACCGCGCCTTCGAAGAGGTAGGCATGGACAAGGCGCCCGTGCGCGCGCTCCCCGTCGAACTCGGCGAGGACCTGCTCCTGCCCGAGAATCGGCGCAAACCAGCTCATGGCCTCGGCGGAAGCCTCCGGTCGAGAGCGGCGAGCACATCGGCGCGAACCTCGACGAGCGGCCGTGCGGCGTCGATCACGGTCGCGCGCCGGCCCAACGCCCGAGCCGCGCAGCGATAGCGGCGGCGCACTTCGCGCAGGAAGGGCAGGCCGCGGCTCTCCATCCGATCCTTCGCCCGCTTCAGCCGGGCGAGGCCGGCTTCCGGCGGCAAGTCGAGAAGGATCACATGGTCGGGCGAGACGCCGGCAAGACGGCTGACGAGCCGGGCGAGTTCCTTCTCCGGCATCGCCTTCGCGGCGCCCTGGTAAGCGAGCGTGGAGAGGGAGAAGCGGTCGGCAAGCACGATTCCGCCGGTGGCGAGCGCGGGGCGGACGAGTTCGGCGACCATCTGCGCCCGGGCGGCAAGATAGAGAAGCAGTTCCGAGAGCGGCGTCATGCTCTCCTGCTCCGGATCGAGCAGGATCCGACGGATGGCATCGCCGACAGCCGTACCGCCCGGATCGCGGACGGTCGTCACCGTCAGCCCGCGCGCCTCGAAATGGGCGCGAGCCGCCGCCAGGAGCGTCGTCTTGCCCGCGCCATCGGGGCCTTCGAGAGCGAAAAATCTTCCCTTCACGCGACAGTTCCTCCAATCCTCTACGGTAGCGGCGGGAGAGGGGAAAGTCCAGAGCGGCGGGCCGGATGCGGGGAAATCGCGCGGGCCGGCGGGAAGCTTCCGCGGCGCGTCTGCGCGGCTGCCGGCGGGCGACGGAAAGCCCGGCGACGGGCTATCCGAAGAGGATCTCCTTCACCCGCCGGTCGGGTATGCCGGCGGCATCCACCAGGCCGAAATCGCCCCGGTATTCCCAGAACGCCCAGCTCATGCCATGCGCGCGCAGCAGATCGGTGGCGTCCCGCAGCCAGCGCAGGCGGGAGGCCGCCGGGGCGGCGCAGCCGACGCCGAAAGCGGCGCAGTAGACCGGGGTGTGACACTGGCGACGGTAGATGCGCGCCGGCATGAGCGCGGTCTCGAGCAGTTCCCGGTCGAGTTTCTCCTCGGAATACTGCATCACCTCCCGGCGCCGGCACTCCTCCGGCACTTTGGCCGCCTCCTCCGAGAGATCGGGCATCTGCGCGGGATACTCGATCTCGAGATCGAGCATCCGGTAGCTCTGCCGGCCCGGCGCGCGCTGATGGGTGAAGATCCAGGGATGGAAGAAGCTGAAGGCGTAAGCGGTCCGCGGGTCGTTGAGGTGCGCCGTGCCGCAGAAGAGTCCGG
>Ga0194113_10011878_pt1 | contig 10264 bp, 11 predicted proteins | sample TA2MahC200mmetaG_FD_146193 | JGI IMG/M metagenome (GOLD analysis project Ga0194113, IMG submission 146193) | Freshwater microbial communities from Lake Tanganyika, Tanzania - TA2015017 Mahale Deep Cast 200m | ecosystem: Environmental > Aquatic > Freshwater > Lake | place: Tanzania: Lake... | reverse complement strand
TCGTGCGTCGTGTGCGGGGCCAGCGGTTAGCGTGGCGGCGTTCTTCACGAGCCGCCAGTGTGCAACGCTGATAAATCGGTTTGGACGCCGCCGAGGTCGCGTCGGTGTTCGGACGGAGGCGAGCAGCGATCTCGCGGCAACGCTCGGACCAGCCTCGTGCACGACGACTGGGACTTTCCCGCCGTTGTCCACGTTCGGCTGGTGGCCCTGTCCGACAGGGCCACCGACGGGACGATCGATTGCGAGCACCACTCCGTCAACGAGATGGTACTTCTAAAGACTTGGACATGGCCCCTTTCCAGTGCGCGGAGCTTTTCCTGACTGACCGCCGTGTGCACCTCACGGCTGCACCGCGTGCGGCTCAAGCGCAAGACGGCTATAATCGTCCGTTGGAGCGGGGCATCCGGCCCACTCCCGTAGCCCATCGCTCGGGACAGAACCACCATTGGATGGGAAGCGGCGCGATCATTCTGGCACGACGAGTTCACGATTCCATGTCCGCGGACCCAATTATCTACTGTCTGCAACAGTTTACGGACTACCGCCAATTCGAGCGGCTGTGTTCCGACGTGATGGCAGGCTTGGGGTACGCCGGCATCGACCCTCTCGGCGGGACGTCAGATCGCGGGCGCGACGCACTCCACGTCTCCCGGGACGATCCCGCTGCCGTCACGATCTTCGCGTACAGCATGCGGAGCGACTGGCGGCGGAAGCTCCTGGAAGAGGACTGCACGCGCATTAGGGAAGAAGGACATGCGTTGAACAAGTTGGTCTTTGTCTGCACGAGCACGGTCACGCCGCCCCAGAAGGACGACGCGAAGCAACAGGTACGCGAGCGCTTTGGCTGGGAATTGGAACTCTACGACCTCGAACGACTCCGCGTGTGCCTCGCGGGCACCCTCCGCCATTTGATCGCTCGGCATCCGTCGATCTTCTGTCCGCCGTGGTTTCCCGTGCGCGGGGGCATGTCGACTGCCGAGTCGCGCGACACCCTGGTCATTGACCACGTTCCCGCCGATCACGCTCTCGCCACTTGGCTCGCACGCCGGCTCAGTGTGGCCGGCTATCGCCCGTGGTGCTACGGCACCGCCCCGCTGGCTGGCGAGAGTGCCGACGAGTCCGTGCGACTGCTCATAGAGAGGCGCGCGTCCCGCTACCTTCCCGTCTTCTCTCCCGCCGCGGCGGAGAACGCCGATCTCCTGGCACGGTGCGCGCTCGCCTGCGGCACCGACGGACTGACGATTCCTTGCTCCGCGTCTCCGGTCGATGGCGCGATGCTCGCCACGAAGCTGCGGGCGCTTGCCCCGGTGCGGTTCGACCGGCGATGGTCGGAAGGGCTCAAGTGCCTCCTCGATACGCTGGAGTCCGGAGCCATTCCCCGGGGTGTAGACCGAGAGCAGGGGAAGGCGATCGCGCTCCGCTCGTACATGCCCGAGCCCGTCACACGGGCCGAGCCGGAACGCATCTTCGCCAACGTCTTCCGCGTGACCGTCCCACCCGGGGTCATCCGATGTGAACTGGAGTACGAGATGGACTCCTCTGCCCTGGCGGAGGTCAGGCGGACGTGGGCCTGCGCGGTGGCATCCCCGACGATGCTCCTCGCGTTCGAGAAACCGCCGCCTTCCGTTCCCCTCCTTCTCAAGCGTCGGTTGCCCGAGTGCTCGTGGGCCGCCTATCCCACGATCGAAGGCAAGCGGTCCACCGACATCGTGAAGGAACTCATCAAGAGGAGCCTCGACGTGGCGTGCTTCTGGGCCGGTGTCGCGTGGTGCGCGGACCGACAGACGCTGTACTTCCCCCACACGACCGGCCCCCAGCGTAACGTCAGCTACCGGCACGTCGACGGGAGGAACTCCCGGGTGGGAGTCACCGGAGAACGATCCTACGGTCACGGCGACAGGGCCGTGCCCTTCCGTTACCAACTCGGCCCGAGCTTCCGCGTCGACCGGGATGACGCCGGCGTCTGGTGGGTGACCATGCGCATCTACGTGCGGATCACCGATTGCGACGGCCTTCCCCTGGAAGGGAAAGCCATTGGACGCCGGCGCAAAACCGTCACGAAGAACTGGTGGAACAAGGAGTGGTTTGCCCGAACGCTCGGCATCATGCAAGCGATCAGCCGCGGCGGCGCTCTTATCGAGGTCGGGACTGGCACTCGGACGCTCACCGTGAGCACCGTCCCGCTCGCGTGGGAGTCTCCGGTGTCGATCGACATGGCTGCCGTCGAACGCGTCGGGGACTTCCAGGAGGAAATGGCCGCCGTGCGCTACACCGACGAGGACGTTGACGACGCCGACGAACCCAAGGAGGCGGTCGATCAGGAGGACGAGCCCCATGAGTGACCGCTTCTTCTTCATCGACGAGCCGATGCTCTCGTTCGGCTCTGCACAGGAAGCGGATGACCCGCGGGACGGCCTGGCGCTGTTCGGCCCGTCCGAGCAGAAGGGCAACCTCCCCGACCACGTGGCAATCGGCACGCCCGCAGGGCTCGACGCATGGTCGGCCTGGGTGGATTCGCTGAATCGTCCGAGTGCCTGCCTGGACGTGAGCCGCCACCGGCCGTGGCCCCCGTACCCTGGGTTCGACGTCGCGTTCGGCGCCGTGTGGCCGAGTCCCGTGAAGACGTATACGCTCGACCCGTCCGAACTGGCCCGGGCCGTCAACAAGGCCGACCGGTTCGAGCGAGCCTACGCGGTGGCGAACCTCTACCTCGCACCCGTCGATCAGCAAGTGCCGCGGCTGGACGGGAAACCCGCCCTCGCGGTGTGCATCGTTCCCGATGCGGTCTACCAGAACTGCCGCCCGAAGTCGTACGTTGCGGAACCGACCGATGCGCGCAAGACCACGGAGCAGAAGAGAGTCTTGAAAGCGGCGATCGAGGATCATCGTAGCGGCCAGCAGCGGCTGTTCGACGAGAGCGAGGACTTCGACGACGCGCCCCGCGACCTGGAGCAGTACGGACTCTCGCCGGACTTCCGCCGTCAGCTCAAGGCACGCATCATGCCGCACGACCTCCCGGTCCAGATCGTCCGGGAGTCTACGCTCGACATCACGCCGCAGGTGCGCGACGGTGAGAAAGGCACGAATCCCCTGTCCGACCGCCTCTGGAACTTGGGGACGGCCCTCTTTTACAAGTGCGGGCGGAAGCCCTGGAAGACGCCATGGGCAAGAGAGGGTGTCTGCTACGTCGGGCTCGCGTACCGCCGATCGGAGCAGGACAGGCGAACGGCGTGCTGCGCCGCCCAGATGTTTCTCGACAGTGGAGACGGCATCGTCTTCGTCGGCGAGTTCGGGCCGTGGTACTCCGAGGAGCGGAAGGAGTTCCACCTTAAGCCCAAGGCTGCCGAGGAGTTGCTCCGCGGGACGATCGAGACCTATCAGCAGCAGGACGGGCGGCCGCTGCGCGAGATTTTCCTCCACGCGCGCTCCGGCATCGATCAAGAGGAATTCCAGGGGTTCCTGAAGGCCTGCCCCCGTGACGCCCGCCTCGTCGGCATCCGCGTCCGGAAGGATCGCTGGGGGCCGCGTCTCTTTCGGCACGACAACCACGACGAGCCCGCGCGCCGCGGGAAGTATCCGGTTCTCCGCGGCACCTTCTGGCAGCGGACGCAGCGCCACGGTCTGCTGTTCACGACGGGATTCAAGCCGAGGATCGCGACCTACGACGGCTGGGAAGTCCCCGTCCCGCTGTCCGTGTCCGTCCAGCGCGGCGAGGCGGATCTCGTGCAGGTGGCACGCGACATCCTTGGACTGACGAAACTCAACTACAACGCCTGCCAACTCGGAGAGAGCCAGCCCATCACGGTGAAGTATTCCGACAGGATCGGAGAGATCCTCCTCGCGAACCCGGAAGTCCCGCGCGAGTGCTGGCGGCACAATTTCAAGTACTACATCTGAAGGACTGCGCTGATACCGACGGTTCCCGGCGCCCCCCCTCCTTCCGGTCCTGCCGCGGGCTTCCCCTTCCCTGGCCGCGCGTGCCCAAGCAAGACGAAGCCGTTACCCTCAAAGCCGTAGTCGATCTTACGAAGGTCCAGCGGACCTGCCAGCACGCGTCGGTCACATCGACGAATGGCACTAGGTTAAGCGGAAATCATTTGGCATTGAGCTAACCTACAGTCGCTTGCGATAGCACCTGGAGGCCGGCTACCACCGCTTGTGGTTGCTTTCCTTAAGCTAGTGCCGTTCGTCTCATCGACCGACGCATCCAACCGCGATGAGTGTGGCAAGTCACGGGCACCTTCGAAGTTCGGGGGATTTCCCGTGTCGCACCCGCCCCCCCAGCCATGCCTCTGCCGTGCCGCACGTTTGGCCACAGAATCGTTCTCGGTCGCATCGCCAGTCGCCAGAATCGACGGACGGCCCGCTGAGAAGCCGCCCGACGTTGGCGGGATCTCGGGTCAGCAGGCCGCACAGGTCGGCAGCCACGCGATGACGGCCAGGGGCGAATCGTGGCGACTTCGTCAAGGTTGCGATCTTCTGGTTGGCGACGGAGCTCAGCAGCGGAGGGTCGGATCACTCAGCCGGCCAGTGGCGAGCGCAATGGTTGCAGCTGGCAGCCGGGGATGGGATAACTGAAGTTGGCTCTGAAGGGCGTCCCAAAAGCTGAGTGATGTGATGGGCTCTTGGCGTCCCGAAAGTAAAGTGGCAAAATGGGATTGGTCCGTGCGGGGTTGTGCCTGGGCAGGCTTATTGGGGGGATCATGCCGGGTTGCGAACCGGGCGAGAGCCATGTCGTGCGTCCGCGATGCGTGAATGGCCCGGCTCGGGCCGACAGGCGACAGATCGCAAGTTGTTGTCGCGATGCGGCTTATGTGATGAACTGCGAAATCAACGCTGCGCGTTAGCATGCATGACCCCAGGCCGGTTTGGCGTGGGGGCGCTTCATAGAAATGCATAGTTAGCTGGCAGGATACAAATGCCCGAACAACCGGATGACATGCTTCCGCCATGGGAGGAATTCCCGACGTACACACGCTGTACCATTGGTTGGCGAATGGGCCCCGGTGAGCAATACGCCTTCGACTGGTATGACTTCATTCGCAGCCTGCCGAAGGACTATGAATCACGGTTGGCCTACCTGAAACGTCACAGGCCCGCACCAGTGAATTGGGGAGATGAAGTTCTATCGGTGCTTTATCCTGACACTGAGTCCGACCAAGAATTCGGTTGCAGTGAGGCGGAAACGAACAGGCTCCTGGAGCTTGGCGTCGTTGAATACGATGCCGCCTATACAACCTGGGTGACGAAGCAAACGGGCATTCAATGGCCGTGGCAATTGCCGGGGTGTGATTCACCAGACAAGGCTGCACGGTATTGGACGCGAGAATTCTGGTTCTTTTCGCGTCAGTTGAGTACCTTGCGAAGCGAGGGTACCGTTCGCTTCGAGCCGGTGCCCATCGGTTGGAAAGATGTTGAGCCTGAGTTGTTGACGGGGCGACTTGGTGACGTCGACGTATCGCTTGGACTGCTCGCGCTCTCCAAAATGCTATGTGTGGGATCTATCCAACCACCGTGGGTTTATGAACTGTCCCCTGACCAAATCGATAACTCCCATGGAATGGACATGGGATATTGTAATGCCTTTTGTCTATGGATCGGGTCGGCATTCGACGACGATGTGTTTCTGCGCAAGTTGCTTCAGTCGACTGGTATCCCAAACGACTGGAGAAAATGGATCGAAAAACAAACGCAACATCGTTAGTTTCTTTTTGCGAATGGACCAGCTTCCAAAGTGATTAACCGAAGCGGCGGTTAACGCGTCTTCCGTCTTCCAAGTCAGTGGCCGCCGCCCGGTTACCTTGATCGTTTGCTGAAGTGGTTTGGACACGCACACATGTGCGCGCAAGATCGCCGGGGGCGGCCAACATGCGACCGGCAGTCCCAAGTACCCATCTCGCGTGACACATGCCACAAGACGACCGTTTTTCGGATTCCGCGGCTCGGCCTCCAACTCATGCCGCACGGAATTAGACTCCTCTCGTGTCTATCCGGGCCGGCCACCTTCCGTCCAGCACCGCCGCCTGCCGGATCGGCCGCTCAACGGTGCGGTGCGACAGATTGACGTGGTCGACGATCTGCCGGTCGAACAAAAGCCACCCCCTGTCCGCGGTCAGTATACCCGGCCCACGGCAGACTGTCATCGCAACCCTGGATGTCAAGTCAGGTTCTATAGCATCGCCAAACAATACGACTGCCTGGTAGTATTCGACCGGCCACTGCTTCGTGGTGAAGCCGGACTTCGTGCCGGCACAGACGATCCAGTAGGGAACGCGATGCTCGCCGGTGATCTCGTCGACCACGCTCGTCCAGGACAATTCCTCGCGGCTCAGCTAGACCATTGGCCGATTCGTCTGGCAACGAATTTGGCGACCCCGATGAGCAGCCGGGCGCTCGGTGCCGTACGCAGGCGTACAGTGCGACGATCGGTTCAGGAGAATGCAGCCGAAATCGGACCGCCGCGGCTGACATCCAGAGTGCGCGGGCAGCGGTAGTTGAGCATTTCGGAACACTGAATGCGTCGCCAAATTGTTATTTTGAAATAACAAAGTGGTACGACTTGTCCTGACGGTCAGAGTGCGCAACGGTTGCGCACTTCCCGTGGCGATCCAAGCCATGCCTCCGTTCATCTGGAAGCGTTAACGCACGGGTGCAACGCCGCAATTGGCACTCATGATGAACGTCAGGCAGACGTCTTGGAAACCCAGAACCGATCGGAACCACCGAGGGCGGTGCTCGGTCGCCTGCCAGAATGCGCCTACAGCTCACCAGCGCGCGCCTGGCGGCCTTTGAGGGTCGAGCAGGTCTCCTGGTGCGTGTCGCCACAAAACGCGTCCTAGGGCCGCACAGCGCGTCTGGAGTGGTTGGCCTGATGGTGGGCTCAGCTGACCTCGCGGAGTTCGACGCACCAATCACGCGTCGGTGCTTGTTGCTGGACGTAACCGGTGAATGCCTGGGTTGATTGCCGCGCGCAGCGGAGTGATTGCCATTGCTGTGATGTTCGTGTTCGCACTGACCGCTGCGGGCAACGCAGTGGCCGCCACGCGATGCCGCCGTTTGAACGCGGCTGGTCGCTCCGTGATGCACGCGCGTCCGGATCCGCCCGCTGCCTTTCCCCGAGTCAGTTGCGCTGGTGAGCCGGTAACCGGTGCGCAGTCCAAGACGCGCGAGTCTGGCCAACGGTGCGATGAAGTGCAAAACGACATCGCACGCGTTTTTTCCACAAAGGTTTGGTTCCCTCAGCTGATCGGGGTCCATGCCGCGTGTTCACTTCGGTACGAATCTGCGACGGGGTCTCCATTCGGTCGGCCTTGCAGCCGCTCGTCACGTCACGTCACACGGTCGACCGGTGCCGCACGCAGGCGTACAGTGCGACGATCGGTTCAGCAGAATGCAGCCGCAATCGGACCATCTCCGCTGACGTCCAGCGTGCGCGGGGGCGGTAGTTGTGCATTCCATAATACAAAACACGCTGCAAGATTGTTATTTTGAAATAATAAAGTGGTTTCAGTGCCCCTGACGGTCAGAGTGCGCAACGGTTGCGCACTTCCCGTAGCGATCCAAGCCATGTCGGCATTGATCTCGATGCGTTAACGCACCGGCGCAACGGCGCCACCAGCACATCTATTGGACACCGGGTAGACGTCCTGGCAACCCGGCACGGATTGGCACCACCGAGGGCGGTGCTCGGCCACCTGCCAGAATGCGCCTCCAGCTCACCAGCGCGCGCCTGACGCGTCGCAGCACAGGTAAAGGCCTTCGAGAGCCTGAGCCGCGTCCAACGCGCTACGGAGGCGCACAGCGCGTCTGCGGCGGCTAGCCCGTTAGAGGGTCCAGCGTGACAGGAATCTGAACGCGGTCACCAGGCCCAGGTCAAACGCCACCGCCGCCACGCAGATCCTGCACAGCCGCAAACGCAGCCCCGGCGACGTGAACTGCGCCAGATGCCCGGCCACCGCGCCGCCCACCACGAGCGCCAGCAGTTTCAGTAGCCCGATCGACACGGAATTCTCTGCGGCAGTCAGTGCGCCAAACCACACCGACAGCAGGGCTTCCGCGGGGAGTGCCGCCATGGCGGCGATCCAGACGCCCGCCCAGGCGGGAAACGATCGCGGGAGCCGCAGCGTTTCAACCGCCGGCTCTTGTTGAAGTTCGTCCATCGGTAACTCCATGACTATCGCTATCGGCCAGTATCAAGCGTGTTAGCTCGGCAAGGCGACGGGTGGCAGCCCGAGCCTGACGGATCTCGGCCCGAATAGCTCGCGTTGTCATGCGCGCTCTTTGCCGGTACCTCCCGTTCTCCGCAACCTTGGCCTTGCCCTCCGGCGTGCGGGGTCCCGTCGAGTACTGCCACGGTCGATACTTCAGTGCTGCTTCTCGCATCTTTCGGCGTCCTTCCTCCGTGACGCCCTTTCGCTTCATGCGGTTCAGACGACCCGCGGCAACGCGACGCGGATTCTTCGGGGCGGCGCCGTTGCATACGCCATGCACTTTGTTAGCAGTCTGGAGAACCATGCCGATTTCCTCAGTCATGCCTCGGCTCCTCTGGCGGTGCGTCGCCGGTCTGCTTCGCCCTCGTCGACATCCGTCACGACCTTCAATCGCTCGGTGGCCCGACCTCGATATTCGTTCAGCGCCAAGGCTGTTCGCCGGAATTCCCCGGCCAAGCGGGCTGCGGCCGATGCGTAAGCCACGGCCTCATCAGAATGATCCGCCAAGGCCGATTTGGCGTACAATCGCCCGACATTGTGATGGGCCAGCGCCAGCTGCTCCACGATCATCACTTCGATGGGATCATGGGGAGTCCCACAGTCCCGGAGCAACTGCGTGAAGTACTGTACGTAAGCGTCGGGATTGATCTGCTGGCCCAGGAATCCCGACAAGCTCGCGTATAAGTATCCAGCACCGGCAACCGTCCGCAGGTTGTGAGCAACGGCCCGGGTTGCCTGCTGCTGGTTCGCGGCCTGATCGGCGTCTGTAGCGCTCGGGTTCTGCCGAGGGTCGGGAGAAATACAAGGTGTATCTTTGCCCGGCTTCGCCAGAAACTGGCCCTTGCTGGTTTTCTTACCCGTGTCCATGGCCACTATCCGTGATTGATATCTTGGCTATCCCCATACATTGTAGAGCGTCGGGGGCATTTTAGGCCATGCGATTTCCCTGCGATTGATGCTTGGCGAGTTGTTTTATTTGCCGACGCAGCTTGCCGCTAATTTTAGCGCGCTCAAGGACCGTCCACGCGACAGCTACAGGAATACACGGTTGCAGGCCTCTCATGTAACCATCACGTACGATCGACCGCCAGACAATTCCCTCATGACTAAAGGGCAGTAAGGCAATGGCCAGCTCAAACCGTGTCATCAGCGATTCCTCCGGCAAGTCCGGCGCGGTGCAGGCAGCGACGGTGCGGCCGTCGAGCGTGAACATTACTTCAATCAGTTCTTCAACGGCCTGGCTTCCCACGAAGAATGCCCGTTGTTTGAGTGCGTCGCCAAGTTGGCCGTGGCACCCGCTGGGCACCGTGCCGCCAAAGAACTGACCAGCCAGCCACACCTGTTTCCGCCCTGGCCCGCGGACGTCGAAGAACAATGCCGCGTAGGCGGCGATCACGTCTGGAGTAGTACCGCAGCGGGCAGCGATCTCCTTGTCGTCCTGTTGGGCCAGGAGACGAGCTTCCAGGAGTTGCTTCTCCAAGGCATCCCTCGCGTACAGCTGTATGGCCTGCGCGGTCGGATAGAGCTCCGCGGGCAGCTGTGGGACAGTCGGTCTCGCCTGGAGGGCCCACAGAACGGCCACGGCCCTTATTACCCAAGGATCGTCGGTGTCAGTGCCGACGCCCGTGTTATACCACCGTGATGCCTTCTGCCATCGCCAGTCAGGATGGTTGTCCGGACTGATCCGCGACGTGTGCGTGTTTTCTCGCATGGTCATAATCTCTTATTGTCCTTTAATCGCCGCGTGCCGCTCCGCGTGGCCAGTGGTGGTTCCGCCGTCGTTCTGCCGCAATACGTCAATAGTGCACCCGCAAGCGCCCGGCCTTCCTGTCCGTCGTCTTCCCTGACGATGACACCACACGGGCAAGACAAGCTGCTGGCCCGATTTCGACATCGAGCCAGCAGCGTCGAGGCAACCGCGTCGCAAAGTAGCGTGGGGGTATGTGCGATCCACTTGTTATTCCGGTAGTCTGTCGCGGACTCTTCCAACCGTGTCGGCCCATCTCGCCTTGACCCGCCGAAACCAGAGACGGTTCGGTGTGCCTGCCAAGGGT